>TARA_B110000879_G_scaffold51537_1_pt1 | contig 37151 bp, 35 predicted proteins | sample TARA_B110000879 | Tara Oceans TARA_B110000879 (sample SAMEA4398094) | marine metagenome | biome: Polar Biome; feature: [SRF] surface water layer (ENVO:00010504); material: water (ENVO:00002006), including particulate matter (ENVO:01000060) such as... | depth 5 m
CTCTAGTTCAGCACGTAATATCAAGTTCCTCGAAAAGGCTACTGGTACTAATAAGTATACGGGTCATTGCTTGAGGCATACATTTAAGCTGAACTTCTTTAATAACCGGGCGGATAGTCTCCATGCCTGTTTGATAGCTGGCTGGGAAGGGGATAAATATGGGCATAGTAGAGCGATGATGAACTATGCTTTAGAAGGCATTGAGCTTAAGGGTGCGGTTAGGAAAATATACGATACTAGCCAGCAGATACACCAACACTTGGAGAGGTTCTTTAACTAGCCTGCAAAAACGAGGGAGTGTGTGTGTCTATGTAGCACCCTCTCTGAGGTAGTAGCAATTAGCCTACTGCGCTCGTCATGGGATTGCTTGGGCAGACACTACAGAAAACACCCTCCCAAGCACCATAGAAAACCTCTCAGACCCTCTCTAATGCGTTTACCTGCATTTAGGCTGCCTGTGGCTAGGTTTCACACTTAAGTTGCTTAAGCGCTGCTTGATTAAGTATTAATATACCTAATTACCCACTAATTAAAACCCCTCAAAGACCTGACAAACTCTATACTTTATCATGCTCAATGCCTTTAATATCGCGCATCGCGGATGGTTTATCACGACTCAGCTATTCACTAGTGAGCAGATATTTCTCTTGATTATAGGAGTCTATTTCTTAATTAGAGGAAACAGGCAATAGGACAGTGTCATCTGAAGATAAAACGTTAGCCTTGTGCATAAAGGAATGCTGCTTCAGATTAATTGGATCGGCCTCGAATCTAGTGCTATGTGTTTAGAAAAGGTCCTTTCAGCATGGTGCTGAACAGCTCTTTAAGGAAGGATCGCTTCCTTAAAGCCAGCCTGACGTCTAAATGAAAATATAGCTTTCTTAACTTTAGGCTGGAACCTTATTGGTCGTCCTCCGCAGACCATAACTTTATAGTCTTTCTCTTTTTTTGCCGGAAGCCTCCAATTCAAACCATATAAAAACTCGCAGAGTACAGCTTCATGTTGCGGCATTGGAACCGGATAGTCATCGTAGTATTTTGTCTTAATAGGAAATACTAATGCTTTAGGAATTTTTAATACCGTCGCCTCACAAGTAGGTTTGCCAGCAAAATTCCAAGGCTCTAGAATGAAATTATCATCTGTTCCTGAATCATAAAAATAAAAATCCACTCTGATCTCAAAGCCCGAATGTTGACCACAGACTTGGATGAAGTATTCAGTGTTATTTGGCGAAGAACCAAAATCAACATCAAATCCCATGAGACTAATTAAATCTTTGATGAAGGCATAGTCTTTCTTGTTGACATAGAAATCAACGTCATCGTCGCCTTCTATTGGTTGATTTTCTCGCACCAAGCCCAGTAGAGTTCCAAAAAAAACAAAAAACTCACATTTATTACTCAGCCGTTCTGAGAATAACTTTAATGCATGTTTATTTGCAGATAACTCTAATGCATTTTTCATTCGGCTGATTTTAAATTAGATTTAACAAATATTTGCCTTGCAACATAGGCATCGTCACCCTTCCATTCTGATAAAGAAAATACTGCAAACTCCGACATATGAAAACACCTTTAAAATTTTTCTTAGTGAGAAAATAGAAAACCCTAAGACAGCCACCTACAGCAGCCGTACTTAGCACTCAAACTATGAATTTTTTATTAAACAAAAAAATATGGAATTATACTATATTAAAATATTAAATAAATCGCTAGTCAAAAAAACTCTTGGTTTAGCAGTACTTTTAATTACTTTAGATACAGATTAATTCTGTCAGCACTCCACTCAACCAAAAGCCAATCTACTCAACCTGCAGTCATGCTCTAAACACATAACTAAAAGAATTATTATTGCAGCGCATCGCGGATGGTTTATCACGACTCAGCTATTCACTAGTGAGCAGATATTTCTCTTGGTTATAGGAGTCTATGTCTTAATTAAATGAGACAGGTAATAGGACAGTGCGATATGAAGATAAAACGTTAGCCTTCTGTATTGCATGAAGGCATCTGGAGAGAAGGCTAATGATAGAGGCAAATCAATCTTAAGGCCGGGGCACTACTGCCACTCAATAGTAGGTATGAGATACCAGTTGATATATTTGGAATTATTTTAGAGGCTCTAACTTTCCACTTCTGCTATCGAGACCAAGGGACTACTGAAATACGTTAGTATCAGCGCTAAGTTAAATCAATATATTGATATTCTCAACCTGCTCTCAGTCCATAACATGTCTGAAACTATTTATATCTTTTTCCAAATCATCAAAGTCTATTTTTTCACGTGATGGCACAATGAAGAGACATTGCCGGCCACACTCTTCAGCCCTACATTGGTTACCCACCACAGACAGACGGATATTCGTTACTGAGTGGAAGCGCTTATTTGAGGATGACCAAGAACAGTCTGATTATATGGAAGGCTTACGGAATTGGTTCTATGAACAAGACGGGGCTGGACAGCTTAAGCATCTGCTACTTACTAGAGATTGGAAGGCTAATGGGTTCAAGCCAAGTAACAGAGCACCTAAGACCGAAGCATTCTAGAAGGCTACTCAAGCAAACTCAGATGATGTAATCGATGAAATTAAGAACTTAGTTGAGGAGTGTAAAAGCAGTCAGAAGTACATATTCAACATCAGTGCCTTTGATGAAGTGTTTGAGAAGTGCAACATCAGAGATAACAGAGTACCTAAGAACAAGCTACAGGAAGCTGGGCTAGTTCAAACTGGCAATATCAAGATACAAGGGGCACAGAGAACAACTGGCAAGTACTGGATTAATGAGGGTACTAAAATCACCAAGGATAAGGCGAATAAGAATTGCATTTTAGGGGAGCCACTGCATAAATGTCTTGAGGAGAGCGGCCATCAGTTCAACGCCTAGGTTACAATCTAGGTTACTTTGGTAGTAAAAGAAGGTAAAAGTGACGGTGCAATGCCGTTATTACAGGGGGTTTTGTACCACATTGGTGCCGAGGGCGAGAATCGAACTCGCACTCTGTTGCCAGAACCGGATTTTGAATCCGGCGCGTCTACCAGTTCCGCCACCCCGGCATGCGATAACGGACAGGAAGTTTAACCGAATCAGACATAACATCAAGCAGTTACCCCTATAATTCAGTCAATTTATGTCTGAACTCTAATTTAAAGACCCTTTAATGTTACGAGTTACAGAGAATGCTTAAGCCTAGGTCGTGATGGCCTTATACTGCGCAGCTTATGAATAAAAAAACTAATCCATTATCGTTAGATGACTTCGATTACGAGCTACCGTCTGAGCTTATAGCCCAGCTTCCTGGGGAGCAGCGTGATCAGAGTCGCCTGCTTATTGTGCCTGCTCAAGCGCACACCTTTACTGATTTGAAGTTCTTTAACTTATCAGCTCAATTGAAAGCTGGGGATCTATTGGTTCTCAACAACACCAAAGTGTTTCCAGCGCGACTGCATGCAAAAAAAGAGAGTGGCGGGCAGGCTGAAATTTTAGCTGAGCGTTTACTTGATGGTATGCAGGTGAAGGCGCAGGTTAAAGCCAGTCGTTCACCTAAGGTGGGTGGTCGTTTACTTATTGCTGAGGGCGTGCAAGCAACGGTTATTGGGCGCGAAGATGCCTTTTTTATCCTGCAGTTCGAAGCGCAGTGCAGTCTGGCTGAGATATTTAATCAGTACGGTCATATGCCGCTTCCACCCTATATAGAGCGTGAGGATGATGCTGCTGACCGGGAGCGCTATCAAACTGTTTATGCCGAAGCATTGGGTGCGGTTGCTGCGCCGACTGCTGGCTTGCACTTTACGCCTGAGTTGCTGCATGAAATAGAGACTTTAGGGGTTGGTATTGCCTATATCACCTTGCATGTTGGTGCTGGGACCTACAAACCAGTGAAGGTGAGCGATGTTGAAGAACATAAAATGCATGCTGAGCATATCGAGGTTAATGATCAGGTTTGCCAGCAGGTTAAGGCAACTCGCGCTGCCGGTGGCCGCGTTTTTGCAGTCGGTACGACCTGCGTGCGTGCGCTAGAGTCTGCAGCACAACAATCAATAAATGCAGGGCTAGCTGAGTTAAGGCCTTATACTGGTGATACAGATATTTTTATTTATCCGGGGTATCAGTTTCAGGTGATAGATGGCCTGATTACTAATTTCCACTTACCTCGTTCTACTTTATTAATGTTGGTTAGCGCGCTGGCTGGGCAGGAAACGATAGCGAAAGCTTATCGACATGCCGTTGAGCAGCGCTACCGATTTTTTAGCTATGGCGATGCCATGCTAATACTAACTTGAGTTCATCATGGGAATAGCAAACTTTACAATTGAGGCGCGTGACGGGCAGGCACGAGCAGGCACATTAGAAACGCGCCGTGGAGACATTCAAACGCCAGTATTTATGCCAGTCGGCACCTACGGATCGGTCAAAGGCGTAACAGCGGAAGAATTAAAAACGGTAGGTAGCCAGATCATTCTTGGTAACACCTTCCACTTGATGTTACGTCCCGGGGTTGAGGTGATTGAGAAATTTCAGGGCCTGCATGATTTCATGCATTGGGATCGCCCCATCTTGACCGATTCTGGTGGTTTTCAAGTGTTTAGTTTGGCGGATCGACGCAAGATTAATGAACAGGGCGTACGTTTTCAGTCGCCGATTGATGGCTCGCAGGTGGAGCTTGATCCAGAGATTTCGATGCGCGTACAAAAGGCTCTGGGTTCTGACATTGTCATGGTTTTTGATGAATGCACGCCATTCCCAGCAAGTCACGAGACCGCAGCTGAATCCATGCGCTTATCACTGCGTTGGGCGAAGCGCAGCCGAGAGGCACACGGTGATAGCACAGCAGCCTTATTTGGTATTGTGCAGGGTGGCATGTATGACGATTTAAGAGAGGAGTCATTACAGGGGTTAACAGAGATTGGCTTTGACGCCTATGCTATTGGTGGACTCTCGGTGGGTGAGCCAGCAGAAGAGCGTGCCAAGGTGCTTAACTTCTTACAAGACCGTCTACCGCAGGATAAAGCACGCTACCTCATGGGCGTTGGCAAGCCAGAAGATCTAGTTGATGCCGTCGCCAATGGTGTTGATATGTTTGATTGTGTCATTCCAACCCGCAATGCGCGCAACGGCTTCTTATATACTAGTAGCGGTGTGCTGAGGCTGCGCAATCAACGTTATCAGCAAGATGAGCGGCCAATCGAAGATGACTGTCCATGCTATACCTGCCAAAACTACTCAAGAGCTTACTTAAAACACCTCGATAAATGTGGCGAGATGTTGGGTGGTCGTTTAAATACGATTCATAATCTAAGCTATTTTCATCGATTAATGGCGAGTATGCGCAGTGCCATACAGGCAGGTACCTTCCAGCAGTTTTCACGTGATTTTTATGCCTCAAGAGAGAAAAGTCCGTCGACTGTGGCATAATGTTTCGCTTCCAAGTTTAAGCTTATATTTTTAAGGAGTTTTGCATGTTATTCATCAACGATGCCTTCGCTGAAGCAACGCCACCAGCCGGTGGCGGTACTGAAATGCTGGTTATGGTGGGAATTTTCTTTGTCATCATGTATTTCATGATTATTCGGCCACAGTCAAAGCGCCAGAAAGAACAAAAAGCATTGATGGCGTCAATTAGTAAAGGTGATGAAGTAGTCACCAGTGGTGGCATGATGGGCAAGATTAAAGGTGTCAGTGATGATGTCGTCCGTATTGAGCTTGCTGAGAACGTCATAATCAAAGTGCAGAAGCACGCGATTAATAGCGTCTTACCGAAAGGCACGATAAGCCAAGACTAGTCCCGAACTAGTTCATTATTAGGCAGACAGAGAGAACATCATGATGAATCGTTACCCGATTTGGGCCTATTTAGCGCTGACTGCGGTCATTTTAATAGGCGCTTTATATGCTATTCCCAATTTATATCCCGAAGATCCTTCGGTGCAAATTTCACATGACAGTGGCAGTCTGCCTGCCGACCTGAAGCAGCGTGTAGAATCTATTCTGAGTTTGAATGATGTCGCTGCCAAGCAGATTGAGGTCAATCAACAGCAACAGCTGCTGCTACGCTTTGATAATACTGAGTTACAACTTCAGGCTGCGGACGAGCTCAAGAGTGGCCTTAATTCTGAGTATATTGTGGCGTTGAATTTGGCGCCAGCAGTGCCCGCTTGGCTGCAAGCAGTGAATGCTAGCCCAATGAGTCTGGGGCTTGATTTACGAGGGGGTGTGCACTTTTTGCTACAGGTTGATATGACTGCTGCAGTCAGTAAGGCCCTCGATCGCTATGAGGCTGATTTTCGATCAGTGTTACGTGAAAACAAGGTTCGCTACATTAATGTTAAGCATGATGGGGCAATTATCAATGCAACCTTTAAGGACGAAGAGAGCTATCAGCGTGGCTTGGATGCACTCAAAGAAAACTTCCGTCTAGATCTCGACTTTACAAAAATAAAGGCCGAGCGTGGTATTACCTTGGTCGCCGCCTTTAAGTTAGCAGCACAGCAAGAGTTGCAAAACTTTGCCTTACAACAAAACATCACCACCCTGCGTAAGCGCGTGAATGAGCTGGGTGTTGCTGAGCCAGTTATCCAGCGTCAAGGCACTGACCGTATCGTCGTTCAGCTGCCTGGCGTACAAGATACGGCGCGAGCAAAAGAGCTGCTGGGTGCTACAGCGACATTAGAGTTTAGATTAGTCGATGAACAGGGCGATGCCTTTGCTGCTGAAAGCAGTGGTAATACACCTCTGGGCGACAAGCTCTACTTTGAGCGAAATGGAACACCTGTACTGCTTAAAAGTCGCGTTATGTTGAGCGGTGAGTACATTACTGATGCGGCTTCTGGCCTCGATCAAGACACAGCAACTCCAGCAGTCTTTATTACCTTGGATGGTAAAGGTTCTCGACTCTTCTCTAAGGCCACAGGCGACAACATTAAACGCTTGATGGCAGTGGTCTTTATTGAAAGTAAAACTGAATACTTCAAAGACGAACAGGGGCAGTTACAATCGCGCGCAAGAAAAGTTGAAGAGGTGATTAATATCGCCAGAATTCAAGATCAGCTGAGTAAACGATTTCAGATTACGGGTCTAGATACTAGTCGTGAAGCTCGCAAGCTAGCCCTATTATTGCGTGCAGGTGCATTAGCAGCGCCGATGAATATCATTGAAGAGCGCACAGTTGGCCCAAGTTTAGGTCAGCAAAATATCGATCAAGGTAAAAACTCTGTCCTGCTCGGCATGCTCTTAGTGATGATCTTTATGGTGCTCTACTATCGCGTCTTTGGCTTGGTTGCGAACATCGCACTAATGACTAACTTAGTATTAATTATAGCCATTCTCTCGATGATTCCAGGAGCGACTCTGACCCTGCCAGGCATTGCCGGCATCGTCCTAACTGTCGGTATGGCGGTGGATGCAAATGTCCTTATTTTTGAGCGAATTCGTGAAGAGTTGAAGAATGGTAACTCACCACAAGCTAGCATCCATGCAGGTTACGGCAAGGCTCTGTCAACCATTGCTGACGCAAACGTAACCACCTTGTTGGCTGCTATCGTCTTATTTACGTTTGGCACTGGCCCAATTAAAGGGTTTGCTGTCACCTTATCCATAGGTATCTTATGTTCGATGTTCACCGCTATCTTGGTAACGCGAGCATTGATTAATCTATATTACGGTCGCAAACAAGCACCGACACTGGCGATTTAATTATGCAACTGATCAAGCAATCTCTAAATATCGATTTTCTGGGTAAGCGCAAACTAGCCCTGATTATTTCCATTGTACTGATTACTGTTTCGCTGGCTTCTTTGATGACACGAGGATTAAACCTAGGCATTGATTTTACTGGTGGAACCTTGGTTGAAATCGGTTATTCACAACCCGTTGAGTTACAGCCTATACGAGAGGCTCTGCTGCAGAATCAATTTGATGACGCGATTGTGCAACACTTCGGTACCGCACGTGATGTCATGATTCGTCTGCCATCACAGGAGGTTCCTAATTCTGAAGTCAGTAATCAAGTGCTTCGAGCGCTAGCGAATACCGGTAATCCAGAGATGCGTCGGATTGAATTTGTCGGCCCACAAGTCGGTGAAGAACTGCGTGATGATGGTGGCCTAGCCGTGGTTTATGCCTTAATTGGGATTTTGATTTATGTCGCTTTGCGCTTTGAATACCGTTTTGCATTGGGCTCAGTGGTGGCCTTGATTCATGATGTTATTTTGACTGTGGGTTTCTTCTCTGTAACGCAGGCAGCGTTTGATTTGACCGTGTTGGCAGCCGTCCTAGCGGTGATTGGCTACAGTTTGAATGACACGATTGTGGTCTTTGATCGGATTCGAGAAAATTTCAGGAAGTTGCGTAAAGAAGAATCGATTGCGGTGGTGAATATATCGATTAATCAGACCTTGGCGCGGACCTTGATGACATCGATGACTACCTTGCTGGTTTTATTCGCATTGTTTTTTGTTGGCGGCGAAGTAATTCATTCCTTTGCCTTAGCGTTGATCGTTGGTGTTTTGGTCGGTACCTATTCGTCTATCTATGTCGCTAGTGCAACCTTGATACTGCTGAATGTTTCAGCGGTTGATCTGCTTCCTGACGAGAAAGAGGAAGCAGCTGTCGATGATTTACCTTAAGCGCTTAATTGTTTGCGTTGTGTAGCTGTTTCACCAGAGGTTTGAAGATACGGCTATTTGACGCAATGATCTCGCCAGACTTTAGGTAGTCATGGCCACCTTGGCGGTCACATACCAAGCCTCCAGCCTCTTGTACGAGTAAAACGCCTGCAGCCATGTCCCAGCTGTTTAGACCGTACTCCCAGAAGCCGTCATAGCGTCCAGCAGCAACATAAGCTAGATCCAAGGCAGCAGCCCCTGCACGGCGAATACCACAGTTCTCTTTAATAACGCTTTCGAAACTTTTTAGGTAAGCGGTATTATCATGCTCGTGCAGGTAAGGGAAGCCAGTAGCTAATAGACTGCCTGAGATTAGGTGATGACTACTGACTCGCAGACGGCGGTTATTTAATGTCGCACCATTGCCACGGCTGGCACAGAATAATTCTTCTTTGATAGGATCATAGACGACGCCGATCTCAAGCTTACCTTTTTGACGCAGGGCAATGGAGACGCAGTAGTGTGGAATGCCGTGTAGAAAGTTGGTGGTACCATCTAAGGGATCGATGATCCATTGAGAGTCCTCTTTACCTTCGGTAACGCCTGACTCTTCAGCAATAATGCCGTAGTCTGGAAAAGACTTCTGTAAAACGTAGATGATCTCCTGTTCCGCCCTGTGGTCAACTTCTGTAACAAAGTCGTTTGGCGCCTTCTCGTGTACTTTTAGGCTCTCGATACGCGGAATACTGCGTAAGATGATTTGGCCGGCGGCACGTGCGGCAGAGACCGCAATATTTAGGGTAGGCGTCATAACAGTCTGGCTCAGTGTAAAGGCGCAAAGGTTACCAGATGGACAGAGTCTTGTAAGCCATCTTTATAGGCTAAGGCAATATCAGTTAAGTAACGCCGTTGTTGATGACATCAGGCGTGGCATAAAATGGAATTTAGATATGAGTATCATAGAATCAAAAATTGTATTGGTTGAAACATCTCATCCAGGCAATATTGGCGCCGCTGCGCGCGCCATGAAAACAATGCAACTAAGCAACCTAGCCTTAGTCAATCCGGGGGATTTGCATGACCCCTCTGCCAGAGCGCGAGCAACACGAGCCTATGACATTTTGGATCAGGCGCAAATCTTCAGCAGTTTGGAAGATGCGATTGCGGACTGTCAGCATGTCATTGGAGTCACCGCAAGGACACGCGCAAATGCGGCTAAGGCATTCACTCCTAGGGTTCTTTTAGAGAATCTCAGTGAGCAAAAAGAAGCACTGCGTGTCGCTTGGGTCTTTGGGCGTGAACGAAATGGCCTGACAAATGAAGAAATCGACCTCTGTCATAGTGTCTGTACGATACCGGCTAACCCTGATTTTAGTTCACTGAATATCGCTTCTGCTGTTCAAATCATCTGTTATGAGGCTTATTGTCGTGGTTTAGAGTCTGAAACTAGTGATCATCAACAGCCAACTGCGATTGCAGCATCACACGAATTAGAAGGATTTTATCAGCATTGTTGGCAAACTCTGGAAAAAGTTGAGTTTTTAGATACAGATAACCCAATTCCATTACAGCGTAAGTTCCGTAATATTTTTGACCGAACAAGCCTAACTTCTAGTGAAATCAACATCTTACGTGGAATATTCACGGCCATTCTCAAACGTTTCTAAGCGATTCATTACTTTTTTAGGCGTCTGACCCGTATAGGCTAGGGCTGCACCTCTCCCGTTGGCAATACTTGATTAAATTAGTCAGGTATAGCTACTATAGGGTTAATCCAAAGGGTGTATTGCAGCTATGAAGCTAAGTACAAAAGGCCGTTATGCAGTGACAGCAATGTTTGATGTTGCCATGCATGATGACGGTTCGCCAGTCGCATTGAGTGACATTGCACAGCGTCAAAGCATCTCGCTATCGTATCTAGAGCAATTGTTTGGGCGCTTACGCCGCGGTGGTTTAGTGGCGAGTACTCGAGGCCCTGGAGGTGGTTACCGTCTGGCCCGAGCAGCGGAAGAAATCGCGATCGCAGATATCATTAGTGCGGTTGATGAGACCTTGGATGCAACACGATGTAAGGGAAACGCAGATTGTCATAACCATCAGCGTTGCCTAACCCACGAACTGTGGACAGATTTAAGTAGTCAGATTAATAGTTTCTTAAGTGAAATTAGTCTGGCTGATGCGATAAATAAGAAACATGATGCCAATGCTAGCCTAAATCAGGTCCAGCAACGGGTTGTGCTTCAATCAGATATAAACATTTAGCGAAGGAAGTGAGCGGTGAGCGAAAATAAACTACCAATTTACCTAGATTACAGTGCGACCACACCAGTGGACCCACGTGTTGCCGAGAAAATGATGGAATGCCTTACACATGATGGCAATTTCGGTAACCCTGCATCTCGAAGCCATGCCTATGGCTGGTTAGCAGAGGATGCTGTTGATGAAGCTCGTATAAACGTTGCGGCATTAGTTAACTGTGATCCAAAAGAGATTGTTTGGACCAGTGGTGCAACCGAGTCAAATAACCTAGCAATTAAAGGTGCGGCGCACTTTTATAGTAAAAACGGTAAGCACATTATCACCTTGAAAACTGAGCATAAGGCGGTATTAGATACCTGTCGTCAACTCGAGCGTGAAGGCTTTGAGGTGACATACCTTGAGCCACGTGAAGACGGTTTGGTTGATCTGGATGTCTTACGTGACACGATCCGTGAAGATACTGTGTTGATCTCAATCATGCATGTTAATAATGAGATTGGTGTGATTCAAGATATTGAAGCGATAGGTGAAATTGCACGTGAAAACAAGGTGATCTTCCATGTTGATGCGGCACAGAGCCCGGGCAAGGTAGAAATTAACTTAGAAGGTGTGAAAGTTGATTTGATGAGTTTTTCAGCGCACAAGGCCTATGGACCCAAAGGTATCGGCGCACTTTATGTGCGACGTAAGCCACGCGTACGTATTGAAGCGCAAATGCACGGTGGTGGTCATGAGCGCGGCATGCGTTCAGGGACCTTACCAACGCATCAGATCGTCGGCATGGGTGAAGCGTTCCGTATTGCTAAAGAAGAAATGGACGATGAGAACAAGCGGATTAGAGTGTTACGCGATCGCTTGTTAGATGGACTCAAGGATATTGAAGAGGTCTACATTAACGGCGATATCGAAAAGCGTGTGCCACATAACTTAAATATGAGCTTTAATTTCGTCGAAGGTGAAAGTTTGATTATGGCGCTGAAGGATATTGCGATATCATCCGGCTCGGCCTGTACTAGTGCTTCCTTAGAGCCTAGTTATGTATTACGTGCCTTAGGCCGTGATGACGAACTTGCGCATAGCTCATTACGCTTCAGTATTGGTCGTTTTACGACTGAAGCAGATGTTGATCATGCCATTACCGTTATTCGGAGTGCAGTGAGCAAGCTACGTGATTTATCGCCTTTATGGGATATGTATAAAGATGGTATCGATTTAAAATCTATCGAGTGGGCAGCGCACTAAGCTGACACCGAAGTAAGACTGGGATCTGCAAAAGCAGTCACCGGCAATAAATAAAACAGGAGAATCAGAAATGGCATATGGTGAAAAAGTATTAGACCATTACGAAAACCCACGCAACGTCGGTAGCATGGACAAAGCGGACACTACAGTTGGAACTGGCATGGTCGGTGCTCCAGCCTGTGGCGATGTAATGAAGCTACAGATCAAAGTTGGAGAAAATGGTGTTATTGAAGACGCTAAATTCAAGACTTATGGTTGTGGTTCTGCTATCGCATCATCCAGCCTGCTAACCGAATGGGTTAAAGGAAAAACTTTAGATGAAGCGGGTGAAATCAAGAACTCTGACATCGCTGAAGAATTAGCCTTGCCACCAGTTAAGATTCATTGCTCAGTTTTGGCTGAGGACGCAATTCGTGCGGCCATCAGTGATTACCAAGGCAAGCAAGTTTCAGCTACAGAAAAGAAGAGCGCGTAAATTATCTGATGTCAGTCTCTCTAACCGATAGCGCTGCTGAGCGTGTTAAGACCTTTATCGATAAACGCGGTAAAGGTGTAGGTGTGCGCCTGGGTGTTAAAACCACAGGCTGTTCAGGTATGGCATATACCATTGAATTTGCTGATGCTATCGAAGATAGTGATGAGGTTTTCGAAGATCAGGGTGTGACCGTGATCATCGCCCCTAAGAGTCTGTTATACCTATCTGGAATCGAGCTGGATTTCACCCGTGAAGGGTTGAATGAAGGTTTTAAATTTAATAACCCAAATGAGAAAGACCGCTGTGGTTGTGGTGAGAGTTTTACGGTTTAACCGTAAGGCCTTCAGACACCCACGTTTAGCTGTCTAAGCACACCTAATGCCGTTTGATTTCTCTCGAAATTACTTCGATCTTTTTAGTCTGGCCGTAGACTTCAATATTGATCGTTCAATACTGAGCGAGCAATATCAGATTTTACAAGGGCAACATCACCCCGATAAGTTTGTACAAAGTGACGATGCCCAAAGGCGAGTTGCCGTGCAAATTACAGCACACCTGAATCAAGCCCACGATACATTGAAAGATGAGCATGCAAGAGCACGTTATCTTCTCAGTTTACGTGGTGTTAGTTTTGATAAGGAACAAGATACGACAAAGGACATGGACTTCTTGATGGCGCAGATGGAACTGCGTGAGCAGATCGACGAGGTTGCTAATGACGATGAAGGTCTTGAGCAGTTGGATAAGTTAGCGAGAGAAGCTAGGCAGCAAAAAAATGACCTCATTCAACGTTATCAAGAACTGCTGTTAGAGAACCAGTTAGAAGAGGCCAAAGAGCTAGTTTTAAAGCTTCAGTTTTTTGGCCGTCTGCAATCACAGATCAGTACTAAACAAGAACAACTCGAAGATCAATTTCTATAAAATATTATGGCATTAATGCAAATTTCAGAACCAGGAATGTCCACTGCGCCGCATCAACACCGGCTGGCAGCAGGGATAGATCTAGGGACTACCAATTCACTAGTCGCGACTGTACGTAACGGACTAGCTGAGCCTCTTGCTGATCAAACGGGTAGCGTTATTCTGCCATCTGTAGTGCATTTTGCTGAACAAGATAAAGTTTTGGTTGGTGAGCTGGCGCAGGCATTAGCATTAAGTGATCCGCTAAACACAATTGCTTCAGCTAAGCGCGTGCTTGGCCGATCTTCTGAAGAACTGGCGGCACAAAAAAACTATCTACCCTTCGAGCTTGAAGCGGGCCACAACAGTGTGCCACGGATAAGGACACGTGCTGGTGGTAAAACGGCAGTAGAAGTCTCTGCAAAAATATTACAGAGCTTACGTCAACGTGCTGAAGAGACTCTGGGTGGTGAACTCAGCGGTGTGGTCATTACTGTCCCAGCCTATTTTGATGATAGCCAGCGACAAGCCACCAAAGATGCGGCAACCCTAGCAGGTCTTAATGTCTTTCGGTTGTTGAATGAACCAACCGCAGCTGCAATTGCCTATGGCCTTGATCAAGCAGCTGAAGGTGTTGTTGTTGTTTATGATCTTGGTGGTGGTACTTTTGATGTATCCATCTTGAAACTACGCCGTGGTGTTTTTGAGGTCTTAGCAACGGGTGGTGATAGTGCCTTAGGTGGCGATGATTTTGATCAGGCGATTGCACAATGGGTGATACAAGAACTCAAACTATCTGCAGATCTCGATCCTCGAATGATGCGTCAACTGATGTTACAGGCGCGAACGGCCAAAGAATGTTTGAGTGATTTAGATGAGGTTGAGATCAGCATTACAGCAGCTGGTGATGTCGCCTTATCTTGTACCCTAACGCGGACACAGTTTGATCAACTAACACAGTCTCTAGTAAAGAAAAGCCTTGTCGCATGTCGACGTGCTTTACGCGATGCTGATATTACCCAAGACGATGTCTCTGAGGTTGTCTTAGTGGGCGGCTCGACGCGAGTGCCGGCAGTACGTAATGCGATTGAAGATTTTTTTCAACGCCAAGCACAGGCTGATATTGATCCTGATCAGGTAGTCGCTGTTGGCGCCGCTATTCAGGCTGACTTGTTAGCGGGTAATAAGCCAGGTGATGAGCTCTTACTACTGGATGTTATTCCCCTGTCGCTGGGTTTAGAAACTATGGGTGGCTTAGTAGAAAAAGTGGTTGATCGTAATACAACGATTCCAGTTACTCGCGCACAGGAGTTTACAACCTATAAGGATGGCCAGACAGCGATGCGAGTGCATGTCTTACAGGGTGAACGTGAGCTAGTCAGTGACTGCCGCTCCTTGGCTAATTTTGATCTCACCGCTATCCCACCGATGGTGGCTGGTGCTGCAAAAATTCGAGTTACCTTCCAGATTGATGCTGATGGTTTACTCAGTGTCGCTGCAGAAGAGGTGAATAGCGGAGTGCGTGCACAGATTGAAGTGAAGCCATCCTATGGTCTCAGTGATAACGAAATTGAGAAAATGCTAACAGACTCCATTGAGTATGCTGAAAGTGATATCAAGGCACGAAGCCTGCGTGAACAACAAGTAGAGGCTGATAGAGTCCTCGAAGCTATTGACACAGCACTTGCTAAAGATGGTGCTGAGTTACTTAAGCCAGACGAAATTGACGTAATACAACAATATCGACAAGAGCTCGCTGATGCACTTGCACAAGCTGAGGATGTAGATGTTATTGTGGCGGCTATTAAAGCTTTGGAATCAGCTAGTGAGGAATATGTTGCGAGACGTATGAACCGTAGTGTCCAAAGCATGATGCAAGGCCACAAGATTGACGAATTTAACAACTGAGATAACCCATGCCTACTCTAGTATTTCTACCGCACGAACAAATTTGCCCTGAGGGTAAAACAATTCAAGTGGAACCTGGCATTACAATCTGTGATGCTGCGTTACAAAATGGGATTCCGATCGAACATGCTTGTGAAAAATCCTGTGCCTGTACCACCTGCCATGTGCATGTGCGTTTAGGCTTGGAAGCCTTGGAAGATGCGACAGAAGATGAAGAGGATTATTTAGATAAGGCTTGGGGATTAGATACTGAGTCACGCTTAAGTTGTCAGGCACTGGTAACAGACGCTGATCTTACTATCGAGATTCCAAAGTATACGATTAACCTTGTTTCTGAAAACCATTAAAGGCTAGCCGTTATGAGTTTAAAATGGAGTGATTCACTTGATATTGCAATCGAACTCGATGAGCAGCATCCCGATGTGGATCCCAAATTTATTCGTTATACCGATTTGCATGCTTGGATTTGTGCTTTATCTGAGTTTGATGATGATCCCAAAGGATCTAATGAGCATAAGCTTGAAGCGATTCAAATGGCTTGGTTAGAAGAGCGCGAGTAGAGCATTACCCGACTCATTGTCAGTGTTTTGGGCGATAGTTGGCGTTATTTTTTTGTCATTATTGATTAGATACGTACTAAATCACGCATAGGTATCTGTCGATCTTTTGCTTTATTCCCATTTAAGGCCCAATCAGGGCCTAATTAAGGCTTAAAAACGGTAAATTCGTGAATAGACTGCGTTCACAGCGCTGTTGATTACGAGTAAACTCCGCGGACAGCTTTTTTATACATTATAATTCTACTCTCTAGGAGATTTTCAGATGGCGCTCGAACGTACAATATCTATTATTAAGCCTGATGCCGTTGCAAAAAATGTGATTGGTCAGATCTATACTCGCTTTGAGAATGCCGGCCTCAAGATCATTGCTGCAAAAATGGTGCACCTAAGTACAGAAAAAGCAGAAGAATTCTACGCGGTACATAGTGAGCGTCCTTTCTTTCCAAACCTTGTTTCATTCATGACTTCAGGCCCTGTTTTTGTGCAAGTGCTAGAAGGTGAAGAGGCAGTCATGAAGAACCGCGATATTATGGGTGCAACTAATCCATCTGAAGCTGCTGCTGGCACTATCCGTGCAGATTTTGCAGCCAGTATTGATGAAAATGCCGTGCATGGTTCTGATGCAGCAGAGACAGCAGCTGAGGAAATTAAATTCTTTTTCAGTGAGGAAGAAGTTTGTCCTCGGACTCGCTAAATAAAACTGACGCTCTCAATCTAGTAGGCTTAGATCGGGAGCAGTTAGAAACTTACTTCAGCGATTGTGGTGAAAAGAGTTTCCGTGCACAACAGCTTCTTAAATGGGTTTATCAACGTGGTGTAACCAATGTTGATGAAATGACTGATTTGAGTAAGTCGTTGCGCACGCTATTAAAAGAGAAAGCACAGATTAGCTTTCCACAGATCAGTAGTGAATCCGTATCTGACGATGGCACCATCAAATGGTTGCTAGAAGTTGGTGCAGATAACGGTATAGAAGTCGTCTATATCCCGGAAAAAAATCGGGCAACCTTATGTATTTCATCACAGGTGGGATGTGCCTTAGATTGCACATTCTGCGCGACTGCACGTCAGGGTTTTAATCGTAATCTCACGGCGGCTGAAATTATCGGTCAAGTCTGGGTTGCTCAGAACCGATTAAATCAGCTGTATGATGGCGAAAGAAGGATTACTAACGTCGTTTTCATGGGTATGGGTGAACCCCTGCTCAATTTTGATAGTGTGGTCTCAACTATCAATATTCTCTTAGATGATTTTGCCTATGGCTTAAGTAAGCGACGAGTTACGGTTAGTACATCGGGTGTGGTTCCTAAAATTGATCGTTTATCTGATGAGGTTGATGTGAGTTTGGCAGTTTCATTGCATGCGCCAACGGACGAGACACGCAACGAATTAGTACCGCTCAATCAGAAGTATCCGATTGAAGTGTTACTCGCCTCCTGCCAACGTTACCTAGATCAAAAAAATCGCAAAGAGTGCATTACATTTGAATATGTCATGCTTGACGGCATTAACGATAGCGTTAAAGATGCACAAAAGCTGGCAAAGTTATTAAAACCACTGCGCTCTAAAGTGAATTTAATCCCATTTAATAGCTTTGAGGGTTCAGGTTATAAGCGCTCACCGCAACATGTGATCGACCAGTTTAGTCAGATCTTGATGCGAGCAGGCTTAGTTGTCATTACCAGACGCCCCCGAGGTGAAGATATCGCTGCAGCCTGCGGTCAGCTTGCAGGCCAGGTGCGCGATAAAGCGCATCGGCAAAATCATTATGTTCGATTATTCGAACGCTCCAAACTGAGCCGACGTATCGACATTAATTTAGTAAAAACATAGTCCGACATTTTCGTTGCGAGTATTATTAGGTTATGAGCAGTGAAGAATCCCCACAACTAGAAAAACTTTCCTTCGGTAATCAGCTGAAAGAAGCGCGTCAGCGCAGAGGTTTTAGCGACATTGATCTCGCTAAAAAAACGCACCTTGGATTGGCTTTGATTCAAGCTTTAGAACGTGAAGAAGCGAGTATTGTTCAAAGAGCAAGCTATGTGCGTGGCTATATTCGCAGCTGTGCCAAAGTCTTAGATGTTGATCCAATGCCTATTCTTGATGCGTATGAGCAACAAATAGGTAGGCATGTCGCTGAGAAAGATAACTTCGAGCCGCTGGCAATGCGCTTGCATCCGCTCGTGAAAAAGAGAAAAAAAGGACAGCTGGTCGCTGTTTTTACGCTGTTGGCGCTAATATTCAGCTATCTATACTTTGAGCCTGAGGTACAGTTGCCAACATCATTGTCAGTCTTAGAAAGTTATTACCCTATAGCTGAAGAGGTGCTGTCGTCAGCAGCAGAAGTAAAAGCAGAGATCATTAGCGAAGAGAACATAACAAACCAAGCTCCCTTATTATTAATAGCTGATGAGGTTGAGCCTGAGACCTTGCTGCCCGCAATAACACCTGAGTCATCACCATCAGCGGCGCATAATACCGTGTCAGCGGATGGTCTTAAGTCCACCCTGAAACTCGTGGTTCGCCTTCGTTGTTGGATAGAGATCGTCGATGCGGATGGGCATGTCCTACTGCGTGACGTCTATGAACCAGAGCAAACCCAAAGAGTCTCTGGCGTACCACCATTTAACGTTGTCTTGGGTAATGCCGCAGGCATTGACTTAACAATGGATAATCAAAACTTTGATTTCTCACGCTATATACGGCGAGATCGATCCGCACATTTCACTATTCGTAACCCTAAGCGCTGAGTACCGACCATGAGCAGTAACATTCAATCCATACGTGGCATGCATGATTTTGCGCCAGGCCCCACTGAACTACTTCGTGTTATGGAAGGTAAGTTAATAGGCGTTCTAAAGCAGTATGGCTATCAAGAAATTCGGACGCCTGTTGTTGAGAAGCTGGAGTTATTTAAGCGCTCTATTGGTGAAGTCACAGATATTGTTGAAAAAGAAATGTATGCCTTTGAAGACCGCGGGGGTGACTATTTAGCACTGCGGCCTGAAGGTACAGCGAGTACGGTGCGTGCTGGGATACAGAACGGTTGGTTACATAATCAACAGCAGCGTCTTTGGTACATGGGCCCATTCTTTCGTCGTGAACGTCCGCAAAAAGGGCGTTATCGTCAATTTCACCAGTTAGGTGTAGAAACTTTTGGCCATGCAGGGCCGGATATGGATGCTGAGCTAATCCTTTTATCTCGCTCTATCTGGCGTGTGCTTGGTCTGCCACCAGAACATTTGGAACTACAAATTAATACGCTGGGTGACCCTGCAGCACGGGCTGAGCATCGCAGTAAATTGATTGAATACCTGAATGATCATCACGATCGCTTGGATGATGATGCTAAAAGCCGTTTAGAATCTAATCCGCTGCGTATTTTGGATAGTAAAAACCCTGAAGTTCAGGCGGTGGTTAAGTCAGCACCGTTGTTGATGGATTATTTGGATGAGGAAGCCTTGCAACATTTTGAAGCATTGAAGTCACAGCTGACAGCCTTATCTATTCCTTTCCACGTTAACCCAACGTTGGTACGTGGCTTGGATTATTACAATCGGACTGTTTTCGAGTGGGTATCACACTCATTAGGCGCGCAGGGTACGGTCTGTGCGGGCGGTCGCTATGATGGCTTAGTCGAGCAACTCGGTGCTCGTGCAACACCAGCAGCTGGTTTTGCTATTGGCATAGAGCGATTATTTAGCCTCGTAGAAGAGCATATGGCAGATCAAGCACCTAAATTATCGGCCTATCTAGTCGCGCTGGGTGAGGGCAGTTCTGCCGCTGCATTCGCCTTAGCTGAACGTATTCGTGAGCAGCAACCAACATTTACTGTTCAGATGAACTGCGGGGGTGGTAGTATCAAGTCGCAGATGAAGCGAGCCGATCGCTCAGGCGCTCAGGTTGCCCTAATATTGGGTGAAAGTGAGCTTGAAAGAGGCCTCGTTACGGTCAAATTCTTACAGCAGGACCAACCGCAACAGCAATTGTCGCTAGATCAATTAGTGATACAGATTACTGAGAACAGTTTAGGAGTATAGCAGCGTGGCTGAATACGAAACCGAAGAAGAACAAGTCGAAGCCCTGAAGGCGTGGTGGAAGAAGAACGGTAAAGCCGTTATCGCTGGTGGAGTTATGGGTATTGCTAGTATTTTTGGCTGGAAATACTGGGGGCATCAACAAGATCTGCAGAGTTTAGCCGGATCGGATAAATTCAATGAAATTCGTGGTGCTATTCTACTCCAAGATCTAGAGGCAATAGCACTGCAAGCGACTGATCTTAAAGAAAATTATAGTGAATCATCGTATGCGACACTAGGCGCACTAATGCTCGCTAAGGTATCAGTCCAAAATGAAGATTACAGCGCTGCTGCAGAAAATTTAAAGTGGGTGATTGCGAATGCCGAACAAGAGGCATTGGTTACTATTGCCAGTTTAAGGCTGCTGCGTTTATTGCTAATGGAAGGTGAATTGGTCGAAGCTGAGGCCCTTTTGGAAGCGGACTACCCGCAGGCCTATAGCTCGCTGATAGCGGAGTTGAAAGGTGATTTATGGCTGCAAAAAGGCGATAAGCAGGCGGCCTATGACGCCTACCAAGAAGCACTTCAAGCGGCGGATAGCAGTGATGTTCGCTTCATTCAGATGAAACAAGATAATCTAGGGATAATCGCTAAGTCCTAGCGGCTAGGGCAGTGGTGAATACGTTAATGAAATCTTATCTTAAGCTATCTCTATGTAGCATTGCGCTCCTTCTTCTGTCTGCGTGCAGCTATATTCCCTTCTTTGGTGATGATGACGATGAAGTCGTCATTGAGTTGCGTGAGCCAGCGCCCCTATTCGATTTTGTTAAAGAGCACAGTATCTATAAGCGTTGGGATCGTGCTGGCGGTGGCAGTGATGCTTCTTCGGCCGGTACATTAACGCCTTTACTCAATGAAAAAGGCATTTTCTTTGCAAATAACAAGTCAAAAATTACGCGTTATGATGTCGCCAGTGGTGAAGCTCTTTGGACTAAGAAACTAGAGAACCGTATTAGTGGTGGTGTTGGTGGCGATGCTGACATTATTGTCATCGGTGATAGCGAAGGTAATTTATCTGCCTACAGTGCCGTTGATGCGAGTTTGCTCTGGTTGATAGAGCTGAGTAGTGAGGTGCTTGCCGTATCTACAGCTGATTCCGGTAAGGTGGTGATCCGTACTAATGATAATCGCGTTTATGCTGTTGAGCTGGCCTCGGGTGAGAAGCTCTGGCAGGTCAACGAAACGCCACCGGCATTAACGATTCGTGGTGCAAGTCGCCCCATAATTAATAACGGTACGGTATATGCTGGCTTTGATAACGGCAAGTTAATGGCATTAGACTTAGAGAGTGGTCGTACGCTTTGGGAAGTCAGGGTGTCTGCCCCTTCAGGACGTACCGAGCTCGACCGTTTAGTTGATCTTGATGGTGTTATTGCAGTCGATGATGATTTGATTTTTGCGGTGAACTACCACGGCAAAGTTGTTGCCGTTGCGCGCACCACAGGTAAAGTAATGTGGGCGCGAGATATCGCCTCTATTTCTGGTGTCACCAGTGACGGTGAGTTGGTCTATCTATCAGATCGAGATAGTCAGGTTTGGGCGTTACAACGTGCGACGGGTACGACCGCATGGAAACAAGAAAAATTATTATACCGACAGGCCTCATTACCGATTTCTATCGGTGCCGTTGTCATGGTCGGTGATTTTGACGGCTATCTTCATCTATTAGCCAAAGAAGACGGTCGATTTGTCGGCCGAGCCAAGATTGCAAAGCGCGCCCTATCTAGCTTTGCTAGTCCCTCTGATGAAGGGACTGGATACATTACAGATATTACCGGAAGGTTTGCGGCTTATTCGCAGGCACCCAATAACTAGCCTATCGCCTACTATTAGGCCCTAGTTATCTCACTGAATTAGTTATCATGCGCCCTTTAATTGCCCTCATTGGTCGACCAAATGTTGGAAAGTCGACTTTATTTAATTTCCTCACGCATAGTCGTGATGCCCTCGTGGCTGACTTTCCAGGATTAACACGAGATCGTAAGTACGGTTTCTGTAATCGTTATGAAAGGCCATGTGTTGTCGTTGATACAGGCGGTATTGCTGATCAGGAAAATGAGCTCGATGAAGGGATGCAAGCGCAGACTGATCTGGCGATAGAAGAGGCGGCCATTGTTTTACTATTGGTCGATTCAAAGCAAGGATTAGTCCCTGAAGATTTAAAGATTATTGCCAACTTACGTAAGAAGAGCATTAATTTTTATATGGTAGTGAATAAAATTGATAGTGAGAACGCGGCTACTGCAGCAGCTGATTTCTATCAAGTGAGTGCCGATGAGGTTTTTCCAATTGCGGCAAGAACAGGTCGTGGAGTACAGCCATTACTAGAGGCTTTACTGCCTGAAGGGACCGAGGAAGAACTGCTTCCTATGACCGATTCTGGGGCCACCCGTATCGCCGTTATTGGCCGGCCCAACGCCGGTAAATCGACGTTGATTAACGCCTTATTGCGTGAAGATCGGCTGATTACTTCGGCAATCCCTGGGACGACACGGGATAGCGTTACTATTCCTTTTGAATTTGATAATCATCAATATGAGTTAATTGATACTGCCGGTGTTCGGCGTCGAATTAAGGTCAAAGAAACGATAGAGAAGTTTAGTATCGTGCAAACCTTATCCTCGATAGCCTCAGCCCATGTGGTTATCTGTGTGGTCGATTTGCTCGAAGGTTTAGCTGATCAAGACAGCACATTATTAGAGATAGCCTTACGTGAAGGGCGTGCCTGTGTGTTGGCGATTAATAAAACAGACAGTGCCAGTAAAGATGATTACACCGTATTAGATTACACCGTCGATACCAAATATCGTTATTTGACCTATGTGCAGAAGATTAATATTTCGGCTAAGAAAAAGATCGGCCTGAAAAAGTTAATGCATGCGGTGATGTTAGCGAATAAAAGTGCGGCTTTGGATGTCACCACTTCAGAACTGAATAAGGTGCTAGAAAGAGCAGTAATCGCTAATCCGCCACCAATGATTAATGGTCGACGTATTAAACTACGCTATATGCATCAAGGTGGCTCTTATCCACCAACCTTTGTACTTTTTGGCAATCAAACCAATAAGTTACCACCGACGTATTTACGTTATTTGGAAAACAATTTCCGTAAATCGTTTAAGTTGGTAGGCACACCGGTGCGCTTCTTGTTACGTAATTCAGAAAATCCATTCGCTGGGAAACGTAATATTTTGACCGCGAGACAGTTGAAAAAGCGTGAACGTATTGTGAAACATAGAAAACGCTAGATTGACCTAGGGTAAGTATATGACGAAGGCTCTTAGCACCACAGTTCAGCCATTTCATGTCATGGATATTCTGGCGCGTTGCAAGCAGATGGAGGCGCAGGGCATTGATGTCGTGCATATGGAGATTGGTGAACCTGATTTCCCAACACCTGAGCCTATCATTCAAGCCGGCATGCAAGCATTGCAGGCGGGTGCTACCCAATACACCTCAGCGCAGGGTCTGCCTGAGCTGCGCCAGGCTCTCAGTAACTATTATCTAAATCGGTTTTCAGCAGAGGTTGATGCTGATGAAATCATTATTACCCCCGGTGCCTCAGGTGCCTTACAACTCTTGTTTGCTGCTCTGCTGCAGGATAAGAAAAAGCTCATGCTCTGCGATCCCAGTTACCCTTGTTATGCCAATCTATCGCGTATACATGGCGCTGAGCGTATTGCTGTGGCAGTGGATGAGAGCAGTCAATTTCAAATTACACTGGAGTTGGTTGAGCGAAACTGGCAAACAGGCATTGCAGCGGTGATGGTGGCCAACCCTTCAAACCCCACAGGTACGCTGTGTGATGTTGATGAACTTAAGCGCATTGCTGAATTCTTAGAGCAGCGTGATGCCTATCTGATCGTTGATGAGATCTATCAAGGTTTGGTTTATACGGGTGAAAGTAAGTCTCTAGCTGCTGCTGCAGATAATGTCTTTGTATTAAATAGTTTCTCTAAGTTCTTTGGTATGACGGGGTGGCGTTTAGGCTGGTTAACGGCGGCTAAGAAACATATTCCAGCACTGGATGCGATTGCTCAGAATAGTTATCTAGCATCCTCAACGATTTCACAGCATGCTGCGATAGCTGCCTTTAATGCCGATACGCAGCTTATTTTAGAGCAGCGCCGGCAGCAATTTCAGACGCGGCGAGACTTTGTCTGCCAAGCCTTAGCAGATATGGGTCTTACTCTGAGTTGTATGCCACAGGGTGCCTTCTATCTGTATGTGAATATCGCTAAATTAAATATCGATAGCTTTGACTTCTGTCAGCAGTTGTTACAAGAACAGGCCTTGGCGATCACTCCGGGCTGTGACTTTGGTCAATATCGGGCAAATGAATTTGTACGTCTTGCTTACACCACCAGCGAGGATCGTTTAGCTGAAGGCATGCGCCGCTTAGCTGAATTTATCGCCTAACAAGCACATGCAAGCCATTTGCATGGATTAATCAGCCGTTTCTGGGTGGCTGCTGACCTCACTATATATCGCTGTTGCTGCAACCACTGCTGCTGGCATTAATAGAAAATTAAGTATTGGAATCAAACTCAAGACGCTAGCACTAAAGCCAAATCGCCAGCAGACGCCACGATGCTGCTTTACCCAAAGACGACTCTGCTGGAAGCTACGATCATGATTAGATAAGGGGTAATCAAGATATTCTAGGCTCAGCATCCATGCTGAAAAAACAAACCAGAGCAGGCTAGCAACTAGGTTTAGCCCGGGGATGAAAAATAAGATAATTAAAGGGGCTGCACGCAGTAAGAAATAGCGCAGTTTTTCAAATTCCTTAAGGACATCAGAAAATGCTCTTTTTAAGACAGCCTGCTGACTAGTCGCTAGCACTATTCCCTGTGGCCGCAGTAGGCGCTCGGCACGTTCAGACAATAAATTATTAAACGGCGCTGCAATGAGGTTGGCAACGAGTCCAAATATCTGGAAAATAAACAGGCTAAAACCAATAAAAACGATAGGTAGGATGAGCCATTGAGCCCAGGCTAACCAACTCGGTAATAGGTTTTCGAGGTAGCTGAATAATGAGGTCATAGCCCACCACAGGGTGGTGCCTAGAAGCAGGCTATTAATCACTAAAGGAATGAGCACAAAACGGCGTAGTTGTGGATGCCGCAATAAGCGTAGACCGAGTAAAAGATGCCTCATTATAGAGCCGTTTTTCTGGGTTTAACCGAGATCGCTCTGCGCTAGCTCAACCAAATCTTCTGCTTTCCAGCCGGGCTTACGATGTTCCACTGTGACTGAGGTGTAAATACCGCCACGGACGTTCCAGTTGGCCGTTAGGCGCATGAAGCGAGGTTCAGTCAGGGTTGCCAGATCATTTAGGATTTTATTGGTTACCGCCTCATGAAAGGCGCCTACATTACGGTAAGACCCCATGTATAATTTAAGCGACTTAAGCTCTACATTACGTTCATCAGAGACATATTCGAGCAAAAATTGAGCAAAATCTGGCTGTCCAGTTAGTGGACACAGACAAGTAAATTCTGGAATAGTAATCCGGATGGTATAGTCTCGGCTTGGTTCAGGATTCTCGAAGGTATCTAGGATACTTGTAGACTCTTTTGACATTACATTCTCAACAGTTAGGTGAATCGCGCCTATCTTACTGGATTAGATTTAATGCGTCTTCGTAAAGTTAAAATGGCGGGCTTCAAGTCCTTTGTAGACCCAACAACTTTAGTTTTTCCTAGTGATATGGTCGGTATTGTCGGCCCCAATGGCTGCGGCAAATCGAATATTGTCGATGCTATTCGCTGGGTTATGGGCGCTAGTAGTAAACACATTCGTGGTGAAACCTTAGATGATGTCATCTTCAAGGGCTCTAGTGGTCGTCAACCGGTTGGTCAGGCCAGTATTGAACTAGTCTTTGATAACTCTGCGGGTAAGGTTGGTGGGCAATATGCCTCTTATGCCGAAATTGCAGTGCGTCGCCAAGTTGCGCGTGATGGCCAGTCAAAATACTTCCTTAATGGCAGCAGCTGTCGCCGACGTGATGTGGTTGATATTTTTCTAGGCACCGGTTTAGGGCCACGCAGCTATGCCATTATTGAGCAGGGCATGATTTCGCGGTTAATTGATGCGAAACCTGAAGAACTGCGTGTTTATCTAGAAGAAGCGGCGGGCATCTCTAAATATAAAGAGCGCCGACGTGAAACTGAAAATCGCATTCGCCACACACGTGAAAATCTAGACCGTTTGAATGATTTGATTGATGAGATAACCAAGCAGATTGCTCGTCTAAAGCGACAAGCGAACACCGCTGAAAGGTATAAAACCTTAAAAGGTGAAGAACGCCGCACCAAGGCTGAGTTACTACTCCTGAAACTGCAGAAGCTGCAGCAGGAATTAGTCCAGCAACAAACCATTTTGGAATCAAAGCAGACTGCTCTAGAGGAGAGCGTCGCGCGATTACGCTCGGTTGAAGCCAGTTTAGAGACGCAGCGAGAGCAGCATGCAGCGAGTAATGAAAAAGTAAATGCCGTGCAAGGCAAGTTCTATGAGATTGGTGCTGAAATATCGCGATTAGAACAAGCAATAAAGCATGCGACTGAAAGTAAGCAGCGTCAGCAACGTGAGCTGCAAGACTTGGCATCACAGATAGATCAAATGCAAGCTGAATTGAAGCAACAGCATGCAGAGCAGGCGAGCGTTCAAGTAGTCACCGAAGAGAAAACTACTGGCCTACAACAACTAGAGGCTGAGGTTGCTGTGGCCTCTGAAAAGTTAGCAAGTTCACAGCAAGCAGAGCGCACATGGCGTGAATCATGGGATGCGCTAATGTCAGATATTAGCAAGCCGAGCCATCAAGTAGAGCGACAGACTCAACAGATGTCTTCACTACAACAACAGATTGATCAAACAAGTCAGCGCCAACAAAAGTTTGTTGATGAGCGAAATGCACACTCACAAGACCAGCAGGCGAGTGATTTAGAGCCCGCTACAATCGCCCTGCAGCAGCGAGAAGAAGAACTCAACTCGCGTCAAACTGAGCTACATCAACGCATTGCAGCGATTGATAATACGCGTAGTCAGCTTGGACAGGAAAACCAGCAGCTAGAAAAGATGGAAGCTCAGAGACGTAGCTTCCGTGAAGAGCTTACGACCTTACAGGCATTGCAGAAAGCAGCCTTGCAGGGGCAACAAGAAGCAACTTGGATTGAACAAAACCAGTTAACTCATGCGCCGATCTTGATCGATCAGATTGACGTTGAATCCGGTTGGGAAAATGCTGTTGAAACAGCATTGCAGGGCTATCTAGAAGCCGTCTGCACCTCTGATATTGCAGCAGTCGCAAATAACATTAATGTCGATCAACCGGCTCAGGTGATGTGCTATGACAGCTCGAATACCTCGCCTGGTTCAGTTAATGCTGAAACCCTAGCAAGTAAGGTCACAAGTTCACTAGCACTGAATTCGCAATTAGATCATGTCTTTATTGCCGCTAGTCTTAGTGAAGCCTTGGCTATGCGCAGTCGTTTAGCCGCGCATCAATCAGTAATTACCGCTGATGGAATTTGGATGAGTGCTTCGTGGTTACGCTTTAGTAAGGCGGATGATCAAGAGCAGGGTGTCTTAAATCGTAAGGCTAATATTACTGAGCTGCAGTCTAAGCTTAGTGATCAAGAATCTAAAATTGCCGCCTTACAGAGTCAGCTGGTGGTGACTAAACAGCAGCTACAGCAAAATGAAGAAGCGCGTGAGCAGGTGCAGCAGGCCCATAACCAAGCTTTTCAGTTACATACTGAAAGCAAGGCTGGCCTACAAAGGCAGAAAACAGCTATTGAACATTGGCAACAACGCAATAGCTCTTTGTCTAACCTGATTGATGAGGCTCAGGAACTTCTGTCTGGCTATCAAAGACAATTAGAGCAGGCGACAGATGAGCGTGCTTTAGCGCAGACTAGTTTAGATAGTCATCTACGAAATAGAGAAGAGCTTGCAGGGCGCAAAGAAGGTTTAATCGTTGCACTAGAGCAAGCACGTTCACAAAGTACTGAGCTACAAAATCGACGACATGCACTGCAGTTGGAGATTGAATCTGGGCGAACACGCTTAGCTACCTCAACCTCAGCGATTGAGCGCATTAGTCAACAGATGGCTCAATCGAAGCAACGTGTCGATGAGATAAGTGGCCAGATCGGTGAGGTTGATAAACCTATTGAGGAAATGGCTGCTCAATTAAAGTCTGAGCTTGCAGCTCGTGTTGAGGTCGAACAATCACTGCAGCAGGAGCGTGAAGCCCTAGCAGCTTTAGAGCAGTCCATTCGTGCGGCTGAAGAACAACGCATGGCAATCGATCAGGAAATTGGTCAGCAGCGTGAGAAGTTGAATCAAATACAAATGGATTCACAGGAATCCAAGGTTCGAGCACAAACGATTGAAGAACAGCTACAGGGCTTTGATTTTACTCTGGAAGATCTTACTGAGCAGTTGTCTGAAGAGGCTTCTCTCGAGCAGTGGGAGCAAAATGTCAGTGATCTGGAGGCGAAGATTAACCGCTTAGGCCCGATTAACTTGGCTGCTATTGATGAATTTAAAGAACAGAGTGAACGTAAGGATTACCTGGATTCACAGCATGAAGATCTAAGCAAAGCCCTTGAAACATTAGAAGGCGCCATGCGTAAGATTGATCGTGAAACCAAGGATCGCTTCAAAGATACCTTTGATAAGGTGAATGCTCATATTCAAAGGATGTATCCACGCTTATTCCCTAATGGTAGCGCCTACCTTGAGATGGTTGGTGATGACCTGCTGACGGCAGGTGTAGTTATTATGGCGCGTCCACCGGGTAAGCGGGTATCGTCTATTCAGCTACTTTCTGGTGGTGAGAAAGCATTGACTGCGGTCGCCTTGGTATTAGCGATATTTGAACTTAATCCAGCCCCCTTCTGTCTGTTGGATGAGGTTGATGCACCACTGGATGATGCCAACGTGGGTCGTTTCTGTGACTTAATTAAAGATATGAGTGATCAAGTACAGTTTGTCTTTATTACACATAATAAAACGACTATGGAGTACGCCGATCATTTGTTGGGTGTCACCATGCATGAGCCGGGTGTTTCACGTTTAGTGTCAGTCGATATTGACGCTGCCGCGGAAATGGCAAATGCAAATTAAGTCTAACTATTGAGCGGGAGTATGCTGTGTCTGCGTTAGAGCTAAGACTCTTAATGATCGTAATTGGATTACTGATTATCGTTGTGTTGTATATCTGGTATCGCGGCAGTCGCAACGACGATATTGTGAATATCTTTGAAGAAGATGACGAGACTTTTCTTGATGATATTCCAGACTTTGATGCTTTTGATGAGCAGGAAAAAGTAGCTGTGCCTGATGATATGCGGGGCGAATTCCAAGGGGTTAGCCAAGAGCTGCGTGAACAGGCGATAGTTAAGCGGCAAGAGGCGCGCAAAGCGCCAACTATTCAAGGTAATACGGTGGTTACAAAAAGCCGTAATGAAGAGATTGATGACAATGAGAAAATTGTAGTTATCCATGTCGTTGCTGCCGATGGAGAATCTTTTAGTGGCCCCGTTATTGAACAAATGATGGCGGAACTTGAACTTGAGTATGGTGATATGGGTGCCTATCACTGTAATGTAAAACTGCAGGATCAAGCGCATAGCATGTATTGCGTATTAAATATGTTTAAGCCAGGGACCTTTGATCCAGAAAATATGGATCTATTTATGACGCAAGGATTAATCTTTATTCTGCGCCTGCCAGGTCCTGAAGATGGTCTCAAAGCCTTTAATATTATGTATGAGCACGCCTCTCGCTTTGCCACATTCTGTAATGGTGAAGTCTTGGATGAGCGTCGACAATCAATGACTGATGACACCTTGATGAGCTTGAAGGAGCACGTGCAGTTATTTAGTCTGCGTGCTGGTTAAGACTCAATGGCCACAGTTAATAAAAAAGCGCTAGAGCAATTACGTCGTACGATTCGTGACTACGATTTTCAATACTATGTGTTAGACGATCCCACAGTGCCAGATGCTGAGTACGATCGGTTGATGCGTGAGTTACTAAAAATCGAGGCTACTGATGCCAGCTTGATTAGCTCAGATTCTCCTAGCCAACGTGTTGCCGGTCAGGCCTTGGGAGCATTTCAGCAGATCAAACATGAGCGCCCAATGTTGTCATTAGGCAATGTCTTTAACGAAGAAGAATTAGACGCCTTTGACGAGCGTCTACGCAAACGTCTAGGTGTTGATAAAGCACTGGCCTACGTAGGCGAACCAAAGTTAGATGGTTTAGCTGTTAGTGTTCTCTATGAAAACGGTCAACTAATTCGTGCGGCGACGCGTGGTGATGGTCAGACGGGTGAGGATATCACTGAGAATGTTCGCACCATACGTTCAATTCCTCTGTGTTTACAGGGTGATCATTTCCCACGGCGATTAGAAGTGCGCGGTGAGGTGTTTATATCGAAAGCTGGTTTTAAACAGCTGAATCAACAAGCCCGAGCAGCTGGCGAGAAGGAATTTGTAAATCCACGAAATGCTGCAGCCGGTAGTCTGCGCCAACTTGATCCCAGCATCACAGCAACACGCCCGTTAGAAGTATTTTTTTATGCCTTGGGCATAGTCTCGGAAGACTTTATTCCACAGCAGCATTTTTCTGTGTTGCGTTATTTACAGTCCTGGGGCCTGCGTGTGAATCCGCTGGTTGAAGAATTAAATGGGGCCGCTGAATGCTATCGTTATTTTCAAAAGATGGCGGATAAAAGAGAGCGTTTAGATTATGAGATTGACGGGATTGTCTACAAGATAAACTCGATCTCGCTGCAAGAAGAGTTAGGCTATGTTGCGCGTGCCCCACGCTGGGCTACTGCGCATAAATTCCCGGCTGAAGAAGAGCTGACACAGGTTCGTGACATTGAATTTCAAGTGGGCCGGACGGGTGCAATAACTCCGGTTGCGCGATTACAGCCGGTCTTTGTTGGTGGTGTCACCGTCAGTAATGCGACCTTACACAACATGGATGAAGTCCGACGAAAAGACGTCAGGGCCGGTGATACGGTGATCGTGCGAAGAGCGGGTGATGTTATTCCTGAGGTGGTCAAGGTGGTCTTGGCGCGTCGGCCAGACAATAGCCAGAGTGTTCAGTTACCAGAGGTCTGCCCGGAATGTGCTAGCCCATTACAGCAAGTAGAAGGATTAACGGTCGTTCGTTGTAGTGGAGGCTTTACTTGTCCCGCGCAGCGAAAAGGTGCCTTGAAACATTATGCATCGCGCAAAGCTATGGATATTGAAGGTCTAGGTGACAAGCTCATTGATCAGTTGGTAGAGCAAAATCTTGTGTCTGAGTTGGACGACCTCTATCGTTTGCAGTGGCAGGAAATTGCTGAATTAGAGCGCATGGCTGAGAAATCAGCGCGTAATTTGGTTGCTGCTATTAGCAAAAGTCGAGAGACACAATGTGCACGTTTTATTTATGCCTTAGGTATTCGTGAGGTTGGTGAGGCTACTGCCCTTGCATTGGCTGAATATTTTCAGCAAGAGCTAGCAGCGCTGATGCAGGCCGATTTGCAGCAATTATTATTAATTGATGACGTTGGCCCTGTCGGGGCTAAGAATGTTATTGATTACTTTGCTTTAGAAAAGAATAAAACGGTAGTGCTACGCTTAACTAAAGATATCGGAATAGTCTGGCCGCAGTCAGAGACTTTAATGAACCTTAATGAGGCTTCTTTGGCAGGGTGTACTTACGTCATTACTGGTAGCTTAACCGCAATGTCGCGTGAAGAGGCGGCTGAACGCCTGCGTATGCAGGGTGCTAAAGTAAGCGCTAGTGTTTCAGCAAAAACTACAGGTTTAATCGCCGGTGAGAAGGCTGGTTCGAAGTTGCAGAAGGCAGAGAAACTGGGGCTGCCAATCTTGTCTGAAGCAGATTTACTACAGTTACTTAATTAGATATTTGAGCGCATTCATTATGAAGGGATTATTAGATCACGGTTTACGTTTAATCACTCTGCGAAATACACCGGCAGACACTCCATCCTCAAAAGTTATCCAACGCAACTTACTGCTGGCCTATATATTGTTGGCGCTACTATCGGTTGCAAGCCAGTTTGGTTTAGCACAGGCCACAGTGTATGCGTTATGTGATGCCGCCATTTTATTCGTCTTTACAAAATTATTACTGATGAAACATCCTGAGCGTGTTGATCAAACCTTTAATGCATTTTTATTGGCAGGTGTTCTTATTGGTGCAGTGCAAACCTTGGCAATGTCACTATTCATTAATGAGCAAACCGATCTCACTCAAGCACCCTTATTAAGTTTAGGTTTCATGTTGCTGGCCTTTTGGCTGCTACTTGTTTTTGGACATATCGTGCGACATGCGATCAATGTGAAATTATCTGCAGGTATCTTGATTAGTCTAGGTCTACTGATTGTAAATTCTTTAGCAATGATCACGCTCGCTAGTATCGTCAGCGTTTAGTGTCATGAGTATTTAATATGCATGTTCATATTCTTGGGATTTGTGGCACGTTTATGGGGAGCCTGGCTGTGCTAGCTAAGCAGCTGGGGTATCGAGTGACAGGCTCTGATATTGGTGTTTATCCACCAATGAGTACACAACTCGAACGAGCGGGCATCGAATTGATTGAAGGCTTTGATATCGATCAACTCGAAATGAAGCCAGATCAAATTATTGTTGGTAACGTGATGACACGTGGTCATGCTGTGATCGAAGAGATGCTGGAGCGTAAGCTGGAGTTGATCTCTGGGCCGCAGTGGTTGGCGCAGCATGTCTTAGGTGATCGTTGGGTGCTAGCCGTTGCCGGCACACATGGTAAGACAACCACGGCAAGTATGTTAGCTTGGATATTGGAGTATGCCGGTTTAAAGCCTGGGTTTTTGATTGGTGGCGCAGTGAATAATTTTGATTTTTCAGCAAGGCTGGGTGAGACACCTTTCTTTGTTATTGAAGCTGATGAGTACGACACTGCGTTCTTTGATAAACGCTCTAAGTTTATTCATTATTCGCCGCGCACCTTGATTCTTAATAACTTAGAGTTTGATCATGCCGACATCTTTCGTGACTTAGAAGATGTTCAGCGCCAGTTTAAACACCTGCTTAAATTAATGCCAGCAAGCGCTAAGATGATCATTAATGCGGATGATGAGAATTTAGCGACATTGCATCAAGAGTCGCAATGGTGCGAGCAAGAATTCTTTGCTGCTGAGTCTGTAGCTGTAGAGACACAAGGGTGGCAACTGCAAACACCGAGCAATGATGCTGGGCTTGTCAATCATGATGCAATAAGTTTCACACTGGATGGTAAGGCCTATGCAGGGGAGCTGGCTCAGCCTGGGCAGCATAATAAAATGAATGCTCTGGCGGCAATGGCTGCAGCACGCCATGTTGGTGTAACGCCTGATATTGCCTTGGACGCACTAAAAGAGTTTCGCGGTGTGCGTCGGCGTATGGAGCTTAAAGGTGTACATCATGGTGTCAGTGTCTATGATGATTTCGCACATCATCCAACCGCTATTCGATGCACTATTGAAGCATTCCGTGAGCGTCGAAGTGAAAAGTCTGGGCGTCTTATTGTGGTCTTAGAGCCACGCTCTAACAGTATGCAAATGGGCGTGCATAAAGAGCAACTCCGGGGCTCACTTTCTGCCGCGGATCATTCTTTTGTATTTGATAATGGTGCTCTGCAATGGTCGTTGACAGATATCTTTAAAGATTCAAATGTGGTTATCGAAAACGATATTGATAACTTATTACAGTCAGTCATTGGTTTGTTACATTCTGGCGATAATGTTTTGGTTTTAAGTAATGGTGGTTTCCAAGATTTTTGTCGACGTTTATGTGAGCGGTTATCTAAGGTTGTTTCAGTTCACGACTAGCCATCACTTTTTAGCTTAACGGTAATGCGCTACATTGATCTGTACAAGTCGCGAGTAGGCCGCAGGATAGTTGTAGACTATGCTACTATTTAGCTCACTTTAAGCATGGTATATCCGCATGCAGTTACCTATATTCCCACTCAATACTCTGGTTTTTCCAGGGGGTGTTTTAGCACTTCGTATCTTCGAGACGCGTTATCTCGATATGGTGCGTGACTGTGCACGTGATAACACTGAGTTTGTTATTACACTCGCTACTGATCGTCGAGCAGCAGGTTCACCCTATGCGAAGACGGCAACGGCGGTGCGTATCGTTGACTGGGATACGCTGCCAGATGGTCTGCTTGGTGTAACGGTTGAAGGTATGCGTCGCGTTAGCATAGCGGATGTGGAAATGAAGGCTGAGCAACTCCTGAAAGCTGATGTTGAAACTATTGCCGAAGATGAAGATATACCACTAGATGAAACCTTTAAGGCTTGGGCCGATTTGATTAAATCGGTTTTAACTCATTTAGGTGAGCCGTACAATCAATTAGAATTCCAACTTGATAGTGCAAACTGGGTTGCCTCACGAATGACAGAGGTGCTGCCTTTAGAATTGTCTGTTAAGCAAAAGATCTTAGAAATTAATCATCCTGCGGTGCGGCTTGAGCATCTTCGTGAAGCGCTAAAGGATATTGAGTATTATAAAAAAAGAGCCAAATTCATCAACAAGGAGCAATGATGGCAACTGTAGAACTGAACAACGAAAACTTTAATGAGACTATTGAGAATAGTGATATTGTAATCATTGATTTTTGGGCCCCATGGTGTGGCCCTTGCAAATCATTTGCGCCTACCTTTGAGGCGACTTCTGAAAGTCATCCTGATGTTGTTTTTGCCAAGGTTAATACAGAAGATGAGACCGAGCTGGCACAGAGCTGTGGTATACGTTCAATCCCAACCTTGATGCTATTTCGACAACAAGTATTACTATTTAATGAAGCTGGTGCATTAGCCCCAGCACAGCTTGAAGATATGCTGACCAAGGTCAAAGAGCTGGATATGGATCAAGTACGTGCTTCCATGGCTGAGGCTGAAGCGGAGCAAGCTCAGGGGGAATAAATCCTCTTGATGCCTAATTGAGCACTTATTAATGGAACAAGCCCCTCATTCATATTCGCTTGCTTACATTATTAAGCTCGCTCTGCGGAATAAGCGAGAGCTGATAAAGGCGAATATAATCGCCATTATCGCTGTCGCTGCTGCAGTGCCAATCCCACTCATAATTCCTTTATTAGTCGATGAGGTTTTGCTTGATCGACCGGGTAAGGTCGTTGCTACGATTCAGCAAGCCCTGCCTTTTCTGCCGCAAGAGTCTATCTACTATATTGCTGCGGTTACGCTATTTACCGCCATACTACGCATTATTTCTGTGCTGCTTAATGTTTGGCAGACGCGAAAATTCGTAGCTATATCAAAAACCATTATCTATACCATTCGCGCGCAACTGCTGCGACGTCTGCGTCTTATTGCGATGTCAGAATACGAGTCAATGGGGGGTGGCACCGTTTCCTCTTTATTGGTTACTGACCTTAATACCGTCGATCAGTTTTCTGGTGAAAGCGTGAGCAAATTTATTGTCTCTATGCTGACAATTATCGGTGTCGCAATGGTGTTGTTCTGGCTGCATTGGCAGTTAGCTGTTTTTATCTTATTGATGAATCCTGCGGTTATCTACTTCACGATGAAAATGGGCTCCTTAGTTAAATCTCTAAAGAAAAAAGAGAACCAAGCCTTTGAGATATTTCAACAGGCTTTAACTGAGACCTTGGATGGCATCCAACAAATTCGAGCGAGTAATCGTGAGCACTTTTATTTAGGACGAGTTGAGCAGTTGGCCTCAAAGGTGCGTGATCATTCAACTGAGTATTCTTGGAAGAGTGACGCTACCAGCCGCCTTTCCTTTGTGATTTTCTTAGTGGGTTTCGATGTCTTTCGTGCCGTTGGCATGATCATGGTGTTATTTGCTGGCTTAACCATAGGCGAAATGATCGCTGTTTTTGGTTATCTCTGGTTCATGATGGGGCCAGTGCAAGACGTCCTGAATATGCAATACAGTTATTTTGGGGCTAATGCCGCGGTAGCGCGTATTAATCGTTTACATGAACTCTCTGAAGAACCGTATTACCCACCGGTTTTGAATCCCTTCCAAGGACAGCGTGGGGTCAGTATCCAGCTTGAGAATGTCTCTTTTGCCTATGCTGATGGCCCCGATGTCCTTAAAGGGATTAACCTGACGATTGCGGCTGGCGAGAAAGTGGCGGTGGTTGGCGCCAGTGGTGGTGGTAAATCGACTCTGGTGCAGGTCTTATTGGGCTTGTATCCACCTAAGGCAGGCGATATTAAATACGATGGCGTCTCGGTCAGTCAGATTGGTTTTAGCCGCGTACGTGAGCATGTCGCCTGTGTGCTGCAGCAGCCCGCCTTATTTAATGACAGTCTGCGAATGAATCTAACTCTAGGGCGTGATATTGCTGAAGCGCAACTCTGGGAAGTGCTTGAAGTGGCGCAGATTCGCGATCTTGTTGCAGAGCTTCCAGAGGGTTTAGATACACGCTTGGGTTTAAATGGGGTGCGCCTATCGGGTGGTCAAAAGCAACGCGTGGCTATCGCCCGCATGGCCTTATCTAACCCTAATGTGGTGATCTTAGATGAGGCCAGTTCAGCCTTGGATGTTGATACTGAATCACGAGTTCATGAGTGTTTGCAGGCATTCTTGCGAGATCGAACAACAATCATTATTGCGCATCGATTAAGTGCCGTTGAGCAGGCTGACCGTGTCTTTGTTTTTGAGGATGGGGCTATTAGTGAGCAGGGTAATCACCAGCAGTTACTGACCTCGGGTGGTCTCTATGCGCGGTTATATGGGGAGCAACAAGAGCAGAGCAAGTAAGGGTTGCATTTAGTAATGAGAATCATTATCATTGGTGAAACATTATTTCTTAGAGGTGTGTTATGACTCAGGTAGCAAGCAGTATCCAAGAACAACAAGCGCCACTGGTGACCGTTGATTTAAAGCAACTATTGCGTGGCAAGCGCTATACATGGATTAGTCACGGCAACGAGACTTACCTGCTACAGCTGACTAAGTCGAATAAACTTTTACTAACAAAATAGCTGGAATCGGCTATTTACAGCTCCTGTCATCAAGTTGATTCTTGATGAATTTACCCCAGCGAGAAGTCTTTCTCCTCAGT
>TARA_B110000879_G_scaffold32638_1_pt1 | contig 36990 bp, 40 predicted proteins | sample TARA_B110000879 | Tara Oceans TARA_B110000879 (sample SAMEA4398094) | marine metagenome | biome: Polar Biome; feature: [SRF] surface water layer (ENVO:00010504); material: water (ENVO:00002006), including particulate matter (ENVO:01000060) such as... | depth 5 m
GCCGTCGATGTAGGCGATTTTAGCCGGTAAACCTAACTCTTTAGCAACCGCTTCCAGTGCGTCAGCCATCGCTCTGGGATTGAGCCCACCTGCGTTGGTAACAATTTTGATGTTTTTTTCTAGGCAGTCAGCCAGCACCTGTCTAACCTGCTTAACAAATGTGCCAACGTAGCCCATGGAAGCGTTTTTAGATTTTTGATTGGCAAGAATTGCCATAGTGAGTTCTGCCAGATAGTCGCCGGTCAGTACGTCGATTGGACCGTCATCAACCATTTCTTTTGCAGCGGAAAGGCGATCGCCATAAAAACCACTGCAATTCGCAACGCGGAGAATATCATTACCACCTGCTGAATGTACGTCCACTGTCTGTGCCCTCTGATTAGGTTAATGCGATGTATAACCGTTCTTTCAACTTCAACGCCCAGGTCGCAGTAAAAAAATGCCATACCTGCACGGAGTTCGATGCCACCCAAAATAGGTGACGCCAAGCATTAGTGGCAATTGATCCACAGTCGCCACTGTACGGATTCGACTATACGACATTTACTTTTAAAAAAAAAGCCTTACGGATGGTTTTTTTAGGGCAGGGGAAACAGCGGTGTTAAAGCCTAGTAGCGGCAGCAAATTGACGTAACAATCGGCTTATTTACCGGGGATGAGATCTGACAATGCGTGTTGATAAAAAATGGGAGCTTGCCCCCGAAGAAATTGCGCAAACGGTCTATTTTAACAGCGCTGATCTCCTCGTAAACAGCTCTGAGGTCTAGCAGCCGCGAGTTGCAATCATAAATTCACCGCCCAGATTATCGAGCTCAAAATTTATATAGCTTTCCACATCAGCTCGCGTCTTATTTTTGCTCATCTGAGACAACACCTGACCCAACAACGCATTTGCCATCGTTTCTGGGCACATTGAATGAGTATCTTGCGCTTCTTTAACAGCATCTGCGACCAGTTTTGTCGCTATCGTATATTCACCTGCCATAGCTATCCCTCACTATTTTATGCGCCCAACCACATAGGTTGAATAAACATTCTGGCTGAGCCTTGTTCAGTCACCTCATCACAGCCGTTAATTAGCCGATAGAGACAACAACTAGAGGCACTAGGTTGGTAGTTTCAGTGGTATTTTGCAAGCATATCGAGCTCGAGATAGTTGATCTCAAACAAAGAATAATCGATGGCATATCTCTGTCACCGATTAGCCCGTCGTTGTGGCCCAGCCGCCGGAAAATGGAATCACCTGCCCGACTAAGTGAGTGCATAAGTCAGAGGCCAAATAGAGCGCGAGCTCGGCGGTCTCGGCACCGTCCGCAACTTTTTTTGTGGGAACAAAATCTTTCAAATGCGCCTTAAATTTTTCATTGGCAACAAAGTCATCAGGGTAATAGGTGTCATTGCTAATGTAGTTCTGCGCGATGGCGTTAAACTGAACGTTAGATTTAGCTAACTCCAAACCTACTGCGCGCACAAACGCATTTTGAGCGCCTCTGGCGGCACAATAACCTGCTGCATTGGGAATACCCCGCAGAGGCGCTGCGCTGGTCACCGCAATTATTTTCCCACGTTGACGCTCTTTCATAACTCCGGCAAAACCCCGCACAGTCCGCATCAAAGGATGAACAAGGGTGTCAAACAAAATAAACCAATCCTCATCAGAAATTTTTTCAACGGGTGCGGTGCGGGGAGGTTCTGCAAAATTCGCTACCAAGACATCAACTTCACCAACACTCTCTATCAGCGCATCGACGCTTTGTTGGTCAAGTAGCCGATTTTCGCTGCGGATAACCTCGGCGCCCTCCTCTTCAAATCGAGTGGCGATATCGGGCCCCATGTAGCGGTTTGACGTAGTTACTAGTACTCTTTTATTTAAATATCTCATGGAATAGCCCTTCAGATAACAGATCCAAACTGTAAAACACTGAAGCCAATGACCGGCAAGCCGGGCATCAGCATAGAGCCTCAATCAGTTGACAAACGTTGTGAGCTCATCGCCTCGTGAGACCAGTTCCAACGAATCACCATTATGTTTTATCTGGGTAATAGAGGCGTTATCAGGACGAAAACACACCGTCTCTTCTCGACCCGATAAAAGACCTACAATGGTATTCAACACCATGAAGTGGGTAAATATCACCGTAGGTTTCTGCATGGCTAACAGCTCCGAATGCATGTGATCACGCCAACTAGTCAGCAGTTCTGGCTGCTGGCTCCAGCCCTGTCCCATAAATTCGCGCAACCAAGCCTGGCGCTCTTCAAAAGGAACCGGCGAAGGAATCTCTCGGAATGCACCATTCAGGGAAATATCCATCGCCAATGCTTTAGAAAAGGGAATTGCCGTCTCTTGCGCTCGCAAAAGAGGGCTACTCACCAGATCAACGTTTCTATCCAATGAGGGCAACAACTGCTCGGCGGCTTTTTTCGCTTGCAACTTACCGTCTTCGCTCAGACCGGGATCACTCGATGTACCCCATGCAGCCGCGGCCTCGCCATGTCTCACCAGATAGATATTCACTAGCACAGACCGGCAAGACGCTGCTTAATAAGACCGTCAGCTTCTAACATTATACGGTCTATCAACTCCTGCACCGTTGGCACATCATGAATGAGTCCAGCAACCATGCCACATGACCATGCACCAACGTCCATGGTACCTTCCTGCATGATTTTGGGGTAAACGCCGGCAACTTCCTCAGCGATATCTTCAAATTTGATATTCGCACCAAGTTCTTTCTCTTTTTCCAGCAAACGCTCTACTGCCGGATTAGTAAGCACTCGCTCAGTATTGCGCAAAGGACGCATAACAAGCCGTGTATCCAGCTCAGAGGCATCAACAATTGCCTGCTTAACATTTTCGTGTACCGGCGCTTCCTGGGTAGCGATAAATCGAGTTCCCATATTCATGCCCTCGGCACCCATCGCCAGCGCGGCAACCAGGCTTCGACCATCAGCCATACCACCTGAGGAGACAAATGGAATGGTCAGTTCGTCAGCTGCGCGCGGTAACAGAATGAAGTTAGGAATATCGTCTTCACCGGGATGACCACCACACTCAAAACCGTCAACAGAGACGGCATCACAACCAATGGATTGCGCCTTTAAGGCGTGCCGAACCGCTGTACACTTGTGAATGACCTTGATGCCCGCTTCTTTTAGTGCTGGTAGATATTTCTGCGGGTTATTGCCGGCGGTTTCAACAACTTTAACACCACCGTCGATGATGGCTTGTACAAATCCCGGGTAATCAGGAGGTGTTACCGACGGTAGGAACGTCAAATTGACGCCAAATGGCTTATCGGTCATTGTCTTACAACGAGCGATTTCCTTCGCCAGATTTTCTGGCGTGCGCTGTGTCAGGCCAGTAATAATACCCAGACCGCCAGCATTTGATACGGCAGCAGCAAGTTCAGCCAGACCAACATAGTGCATACCGCCCTGAATGATTGGGTGCTCAATTCCGAACATTTCTGTAATACGTGTTTTCATGATTTTTTCCCAGTATCTGTTGTTTTATCAAACTCGAATAAAAGCGCTAACGCTACTCGCTAAAAAACGGGCCTAAGCGCATCTATATCTTTAACGAAGGAAGCGAAAGCTACCACATGATTTCCCCTCCCTCAACTCGAGATTGCGAAACCACGATATCAGTTGTCGTCATTAAACGATCGTTAATAGAAAAAGATTTGCCTTTAAACTTCATTAACATCACTGTTGTCGAACCTAATAGCCGATGAGAGCACCTACCTATGGCCCATTTTTTGTCCGATCGACAACAGTGGCTTGATCAAGTGATTGAAGATATCGTAGACCCAGACCTCCCCATCATAGACCCCCATCATCATTTGTGGCGCGACAGACCGGGCATCCCCAACTCTGCCTACTTAGTAGAACAACTGCATCAGGATACCGGCGCGGGTCATAATATTGAAAAGACCGTATTCATTGAGTGCGGTGCTGAGTATCGCGTTGAAGGGCCCGATAAGTATCAACCTCTGGGCGAAACAGCCTTTGTTAGCGACCAGGCAAAACACAGTGAACAACGGGGCGGGGCCATCATCGCCGGTATTGTCGGGCGAGCAGACTTACGGCTTGGCGATGCGGTAGCAGACGTTCTCAATCAGCACATCGAAATAGGCGATGGGCGTTTTAAGGGCATTCGCCATGCCGGCGCCTGCGCAGAGTATCCGGAGGCACTGACTATCCCCGGCAATGCGCCAAAAGGCTTGTTCAAAGACGCTGGGTTTCGTCAAGGTATGAAGGTGCTGGGACGAATGGATATGACCTATGATAGCTGGCACTATCACTATCAAAACCGTGATTTTGCCGAGCTGGCCATCGCCGTACCAGATACTATTATGGTGCTCGATCACTTTGGTACTCCGCTCGGCGTCGGCCCCTACGCAGCGCACCGCAAAGAAATTTTTGCTCAATGGAAAGACGACATTCGTAAAATTTCTGAGTGCGACAACGTTGTCGCCAAACTCGGTGGGCTGGCGATGCCCGACAACGGCTTTGGCTGGGATAAACATTCAAAGCCGCCCACGTCCGATGAATTTGTCGAAGCGCAGCGGGAGTGGTATCTGCACACAATCGATTGCTTCGGCCCAGAACGCTGCATGATGGAGAGTAATTTTCCGGTTGACCGACAATCTATTTCTTATGCTGTGCTGTACAACGGTCTTAAAAAAATTGTTGCTGATTTTTCTGCCGCCGAAAAACAACAACTCTTTTATAACACAGCAGAGCGCGTCTATCGGCTAAACGCTTGACGGCCCTGCTGTATGCCCTAGCGTCAATGACGCTGAGTGGTATATTTGAGATTGTCTACCGACTTGCCCATAAAACAGGCATGCACGAAGGCACCTATATGGTCACTCAGACCGGTACGGTTTTTTTGTGTCTCGCTGCCTATAGTAGCAGTATTGGTTTTGCCATAAGCCCAGCACTCGTTCTCTTGGCGATCGTATCGGGTATTGTTGGAATGATGACCGGATGGTCACACATTTACGCGATTGGCAGAGGCCCCGTTGCCGTCACTTCGTCTATGCGTAAACTTGGTTTTATTGTCACAGCCCTGTTGGCGCTTATTTTTCTGAATGAAACGCTCAACGCACAACGTGTGGCAGGGCTGCTAATTGCCAGCGCAGCGTTATTGATTATCGGCTGGGCTCCCGGTGCTCATAATCGCCCACATCCAGCGATATTCATAAGCCTGGTAGGTGTTGGAGTGATGACCTTCTTTCACAAAATAGCCGCGACCGCAGGAACATCAATCACTGTTTTTTTGATGATCCAGTCGGGCACAGCGCATATCGCCTCCCATGTTGCCTGCCTGCAAAGCGGAGGCTACAAACCCAATAAACGCCTGATTGGCTTCGCCATGTTGAGTGGCGGCATGATTTCGCTATCGATGACTTTCGGTATGTATGCGCTACGTCATGGTGATGCCATAGTTATTGCTCCAATTTTGCAGCTTGGCTTCCTTATTGCCGCGCCCGTCAGTTTTTTACTGTTCAAGGAACCGATAACACAACACAAACTAGTAGGGCTCAGTGTCGGCACATTATCTATTGTACTTTTTGCTACCGGTGGATAAGAAGACAGTTCGAGCTAAACCAGCCCACTGTTCAAATCGACAAGATACTGTATTTAGATAGACTTAATTCGCTACTATCGTAATACTTAGAAAAACGAATAATCATAAAGAGAAATTGCCCCATGTCTGACAGAGAAAAACGAATTCCAGCAACACCGGTACCCGCCGCGACAATCTTGATGCTTCGAGACGGAGATAAAGGACTTGAGGTATTTATGGTCGTACGTCATCACCAAATTGATTTTGCCTCAGGTGCATTAGTTTTCCCCGGTGGTAAAGTTGCAAGTTCCGATGCCGACGTTCGTAGCCAGTGTACGGGTGTTGACGGTCTTGATGATGGCGAACTGGGCTTACGCGTTGGTGCCATTCGAGAAGCATTTGAAGAATGTGGCATATTATTAGCGCGCCCAGCTGACAGCAGTGAACTGATTGATGGCAAGCGACTAGAGGGATTAGAACATTATCGCAAACCTCTTGCCGACGGCGACATGACTATTAAAGAATTTCTTGACGCGGAAAACCTGATTCTCGCCTGCGAAACACTGCATCACTTTGCTCACTGGGTAACACCCGTGATGATGCCCAAGCGTTTCGATACTCATTTTTATCTGGCCTTAGCGCCCGATGATCATCTCGCTTTACACGATGGGCACGAATCCGTTGACTCCATTTGGATTGATCCACAACAGGCACTCGATGAAGCTGCCGCCGGAACACGGACTGTCATTTTTCCAACCAGGCTTAATATTGAACTGTTGGCGCAAAGCAAGTCTTCCACCTCCGCCATTGAGGACACCAATAACCGAACCATTGTTAGTGTCGAGCCATGGGTAGAAAGCCGAGAAGACGGTAAATTCCTCTGCATTCCAAAAGAAGCAGGATATCTGATTTCAGAAGAGAAAATGCCCTAATTCGCCTCAACCACCTATGTGTTTAAGAGGAAAGCCGAAGAAGGTATTTATGCTGGCCATCGAGCACTAGCTCGCCGGCTTGGTTGTGTACCGTTGCTCGCATGACCACGACACCGGTTGTCTTCTGCGGCTTTAATTCGGTAATCTGCAAACTAGGATAGAGCGTGTCATTAACATAAACACCGCCCTTGAACTTCACTGTTAGTTCGATAAATCCAATCAGGCTTTCTCCGACGATATGCGGAAATGCGCCGGCTCCAGCCGCTGTGAAACATAATACCTGTAAGCCGTGTGCGAGCAGATCGCGATGACCCTGATTTTCGCAATAAACACGGTCATAGTGTATCGGATGATTGTCACCACTGAGCATTTGAAACGCTGAAAAATGCGCATCTGTCACCGTCCGCGATGAAAGGATGAACTTTTCTGCCTGTAACAACTGTTCAAATCCCCGATGGGGGAAAGGACAGTGATCTTCAGGATTAAACGCATCACTCATTTGTTGACCTTTATACTGCATCGTTCTGCATTGTTGATTAGTACCGCCTGCTAAGCACAGATTCCATCCGACAACACACAGCCCCCTTGTCGGATGGAAAGATTGGCCACTTAGCCGTGCTGTAACAGCTCTACCCAATTGCCGTCGGGATCTTCTATCATCGCGATGGTAACGCCCGGGGCTATTTCTGTGGCTGGAACTGGAACCTGATAGCCGGCGGCGGCACATTCTTCAGCGGCTTCAGCAAGATTGTTTACTGTAATAGTGAAATAGCGATAACCCGTAGCACCGCGAAGTCCACCTGGCGCAGCTTCCCCTTTAGGGTCTTTGCCATTGACGACAATCTTGACCGTTGTTGTCCCCGCCATTAAACGAGTCATATGACCGCCACCAGGCATATCCTGTTCACCCGCCTGTTCGAGACCCAAAGTATCTCGATAAAATTTAATAAGCGCAGCAGAATTTTTGGTTACAATTCCTAGATCGATAGAATCCTTACATATATTGACCGGCATAAACTTCTCCTAGTGAAAACAAAAGACCATATCATATTTTCATGCGGGTTGATTGATCACATAAGCGCAAACATTAAAACCTGTTCACCTTAACCCCTTCGATTACGTTTCAGCGCTATTCGACTTTGTATACTGAGTTCTTGGCGTTATAGTGTTAGACAAGATCAAGCAGCTAACCAAACTGGCAATCGATTAATTTTTTGGCACGAAAAGCTGATCACTTATCAAACTCCCGTGCAGCAACCCCATCCCAGCAAGGACATAAATTTGAACCCCCCCCAATCGTCGTCAATTTACTATGGCTGGAAGATCGTTGCCGTAGCTTTTTTTGTCGACTTTATTGCCGTCGGATTTTTCTTCTATTCTTACGGTGTGTTCTTTAAGGCGCTAGCGGAGGAATTTGGTGGTTCTCGTTTAGATGTTTCCATTGGCATAACGCTGGTCAATATCGTCTCGGCCGTTATCTCGCCATTTTTGGGCAAAGCTCTTGACTCATACCCTATCCGCTCAGTGATGATTTTTGGCACTGTTACACTGTCACTCGGCTTCTTTCTACTGTCATTAATTGCGACCCAATGGCAATTATATTTTATCCTAGCGACACTGATTGCATTTGGGTCTTCGGCAATGGGCGGTTTGTCGACGGCCAAGCTAGTCACCAACTGGTTTTTTACTAAGCAGGGGCGCGCTCTGGGTATTGCTACCATGGGTATATCGTTATCCGGGGTCGCCATGCCCATTATCTCTGCTTGGATGATCCAACAATATGGCTGGCGCGCCGGTTTTACCGTATTTGGCGCAGTGACCCTTCTCTGTGTGCTTCCGGTTGTGTTGCGCTACGTAATTACGAGCCCAGCGGAGTTAAAATCGAAACATCAACCCACCTCCGGTACCGCCGGGGCCACCCAAGCTGACAGCCTCATCTCACGTCAAAGTGGAGAGCATTGGAGCATCAAACAAGCCCTGGAAAATAGAAATTTTTGGCTGGTAGTTGTCACCTTCGCACTATTGTTTTGCTGTAACGGTGCCACCTTAACCCATATGGTTCCCAGGGTGACTGATATGGGCTTTTCGCTCACTCAGGCCGCACCTATTTTGTCCTTCGCCGCCGCCGCAGGGGTAATTGGTAAAGTCATTTACGGCTGGATAACCGATTACTCGAATGCGCGCATAGCGATATGGATCGCCATATTTTGTCAGTTTATCGGTCAATTTTTTCTACTTAATGCCGATTCTTACGGTTCGCTCACTGTCGCCGCTATGATATTCGGGTTTGGCATGGGCGGGATGGTGCCCATTCACGGATCATTGGTATCGTCGCTATTCGGGCAAAAAGGCTTTGGCTATATGATGGGACTCATGAGGCCAGCCATGTTGCCAATTATGGTTTCAGGCATTCCTTTGGCGGGCTGGATTTATGACACCACCGGTAACTATGATTTAGCCTTTGAAATATTTATGATTCTCTATGTGCTCGCTGCTGTCGCTGTCGTATTCATCGACGAAAAAGCAACCCGGTAGCGGACCAACCCATCCGCTAAACCATAGATAGAACAGCTAAATCTGCTAAAAAAAGTAGTTCAAACTTATATAGGCGAGATTTGAATTAGACCCATATTCGGATTGAATGGTTACAACCGGGGGCGCCGGCTGATAAGCCAAACGGTCACCATAAAACAGATAGAGGCCAAAATTCATTCCTAGCTCATCACCCAGTGAGTATGACCCCGACGCGTTGACAAATGCTGAAGCGTCGTCAAGATTAAGCAGCGACGAAACGGTCAGTGTCAAGATTGGTGTTGCGGTCCATGATAGAGACGGCATCAGATAATTTTTCCCCAGTAAAAAAACACCGCCTTTCTGATAAGCCACATGGTCTTGCAGATCTCGATAACCCTTAGGGTCGGCCTGTCCCGCGCCATTGTAATGATATTCTATCTGCCCGAAAACGTGAGTCGAAAATGAATAATCGACGCCCACAGAAGTCCGATTATAACTATCATCTCCAAACACCCAAGCAGTTTCAAACCACACCCCCATATCTCCGATGGAAGATTCTATACCTGACCCCAATAAGTTTTGTTCGGCAAAGCGAATAGCTGTGACTGAAATATCTGAACCCTTCCAATTCGATTGTCCATTGATGAAAGCCGCACTATTTTCTGTTTTTGCGTCGTCTCCCAGAACAATACCCATATCTATCTCACTCAACTCACCCATCGATTTTTGAAAGCGGACCATATCAATACCGGTACGATATTCTTGGTTCAGTGTTGTTACTTTAAATGGCAAAAAAACATCAGTCGGATTAATCATTCTTGCCGAACCCAGCGAAATGACTTGCCGTCCTATCGTCAAATCACCGGATTCCAGATTAAAACGCGCATTAAGCCGATCTAGATTTTGATAAGTTACACGCTTAGCCATCGAATCATCAATGGTGGGCTTGATATCGGTCAAGCGATAGTTATTGTTGGCAGAAGAAAACGTTGTATTTGAAAAAGGATTACTGCTGGCAGCACGTGAAAAAAAAATGGGCGTCACTTCATAATGTAACTGCCATGCCACGTTTTCACCCGTAAATGCATCAGCCATTAAACGGAGCGAATTCTGCGATTGATACAGATCATCGACATCGTCAATGTCTGTAGGAAGACCCTCTATTTCAATTGCTGACTGGGCAATTGCAAAGGACTTTATATAGCCGCCAAAATTAAAAGTTGTCTCAGCAGCCGATACTGTAGGGATAAATGTAGCGAGAAGTATTTTTACGAATGTAGTTTGGTTCATAAGCAGAAACCAGCACCCTCAGGCAGCGAATTCTTTTCTCTGTTCATCTAACTCGACCAACCCATCGCGAAGATGTATCAAACGCCGAGCGCGATCCATTATTTTTTGATCATGTGTTGAAAAAATAAACGTCATACCATGCCGCACATTAAGATCCTTCATCATGTCTAACAGCGATATCCCTGTTTTTGAATCCAGGTTAGCAGTAGGCTCATCAGCGAGAATAATATTAGGTCGTGAGACCATCGCTCTCGCAACTGCAACGCGCTGCTGCTGCCCCCCAGACAGCTGTGCTGGGCGCCGCCCCCCCAAACCCTCCAAACCTAAAATATCCAGCATTTCAAAAACGCGTTTTCGCCGCTCCGACGCTGGCACACCTTGCATCAACATGACATATTCAATATTTTCAATGGTCGAGAGCACAGGAATGAGATTGTAAGCTTGAAAAACAAAACCGATATGGTCGCGTCGAAAATTCGACAGCGCTGACCGAGTCATCGACTCAATATTGGTTCCCGCGAGGATAACTTCACCATGGGTCGGTTTATCCAACCCTCCGATCAGATGAAGCAATGTGCTTTTTCCTGAACCAGAAGGTCCTATGATCGCAGAAAACTCTCCCTCTTCGACGTCAATACTGACGTCATCCAAAGCCTTTACCAATAATTCCCCCTCGCCAAAGTAGCGGCAGAGATGGCTAGTTTCGATGACTTTTGACATCTTTCCTCCGGTTCTATAGGTGCTTCAGAGTGATTTGTGCAGCGCTTCTGATGGCACAATACGCGCTGTAAAAAGTGCAGGGTAAATGGCTGCCACCAACGTCAAAGCGACGACAGACAACGGTAACACTGTGAATTGTGAAACATCAAAAATAGTCTTAATATTATTGTGAATACTAATTCCCTCGAACTCCATATCGCCCATTGGAATACCGGCCACCGAAAAATAATCGATTAAGCAGTAGGAAACGATCATACCGCCGACAATTGATAATAGCGCTAAAAAAAACGCCTCTGCCATAATCAGAGTGACCATTTGGCTCGGCCGCGTGCCTATTGCCATCGCTACCCCAAACTCATAAATTCTCTCATAGATTGACATAAACATAGAGTTGATAATTCCAAGAGAGGCAATCAGAAATAAAATCCCACCGACGATCAACAAAGAAAAATCAACCATAGCCAACATGGCAGACATTTGTGGCTGAAGCTCAACCCAGCTTGCTGCTTCGATATCCCCTGTTGATAATGACCGGATGGTTGCAGACTCCGGGTTAACAGCGTCTTTGGCATTAACAAAATTGAAAGCGACTTGATGTGCGCCCTCCTGCATTCCGAGAATTTTACGGCTTTGCGCCAAGTTAATAAAAATCATTGAACTATCGATCTCTCGCATTCCAAACTTGAAAATACCCGAAAGCCGAAACAGCGCTTGAGAGAGCTCTCCGCCGTCGACTTGAGATAGCGTCACGACAATTCGATCACCTAGCTCAACACTCAATAGGTCAGCCAGCTCTTCGCCGATAAGAATTTCATTGTCTTTACCCGTCAAATACGAGCCGTCAACAAGCGCTTCCTTTAATTTGCTTACCTTCGCTTCGCGCTCACCGTCAACACCCCACAGTAAACCGCCCGCCATATTATCTGCCGACGACATCATTGCACCCGACATCGTTCTAATTGTATAAGCCTCAACGGCGACATCAGACTCCAGCTTATTGGTAACAATGCTGATGTCTTCGATATATAGATCGACGTCAAATGAATCACGAAAGCCTTTTTTATGTGCCTGTGCCTCACCGGCAAACGTCCGTGTTGTAGTCTCGACCATGAGATTCATCATCCCTCTCATTACACCATCAGTCAGAACTAATGCGATCAGAGAACAAGCCAATAGCAGGCAAGTTAGAAAGGTACGGCGTCCGTTTCGAAATATATTTCGCCAAGCCAAACGTAATATAAGGTTCATAACAAATCCCTAACGGTCCGACAAAGCGTCAAGAGGGGTGATATGGGCTGCTCGAATTGCCGGAATAAAACTTACAGCAGCGGCAGAGCCCACGATAATAACGACTGGAATAAAAAAAATTGCCGCACCCATTTCACCGACCATCGTGTCATAAATAACGCCTCCCATATCGATAGGTTGAGGCATGGTGATACCAACATGGGTAAACCAGTAGAGCAGTGGCAGTGATAATAAAAAACCAATAGCGCAGGATAACAATCCCAGCGTCACTATTTCCAAAATGATCATCGCCATAACCATTAGACGATTTGTTCCCACCGCCAACATAACGCCAAATTCTTTGGTACGTTCGAGCACAGACATCAAAACTGTATTCAACACGCCAATACAAATAAGGAATACAACGATACCCATCGTCACTTTGTTACCCTGTTTGTCAGCTTCCATCGACTTGTAAAAGGTCGCTTCCACGACCTGCCAAGGTGACACAGTAACCAGAGAATCATCGATAATTGCCGATAACACAGCCGTTAACTTCCAAGCTTCGCTGGGGTGGTTGGTCATCACTGCATATTCATGAACCTTACCCTTCATTGAGAAAAAATCTTGGGCAGCCTCGAGAGGAAGATAAACCGTCATTTTTTCATACGAATCACGAGACCCTATTAGTGCGCCAACACGATAAATATCGTTTGCAATGGAACCATCTGCGCCACTCGATATTAATACAATCTCATCGCCAATTGATAATTTGAGCATGTCGGCCACACCGTACCCGATCATCACGGAATAATAGCCGTCACTATTTATTGAGTCACTAAAGTAGTTTCCCTCACGGACTTTTCCGAAAATACTGGTGGTGTATCTTTCCATCACAGGATCAATACCAACAATTGATAATGGCGCGCTTTTTTCATCGCCATAACCGAGGCCAACGCCATAGATTCGTGGCGCCCAACTACGAACACTGGGCTCGTTCGCGAGAAGAGTTTCAATACCCGAATCCCGGGAAAGTGTCTTAAAAATTCCCGGCCGTTCGAGATAATTTTCCTTATGAATCTGCACATGGCCAGTGTGATCAGTCGTCACAATGTTGATGATATTATTATAAGAACCTTCAACCAATGAGATTGTCAGAGCGAGCAATATGTAACCCCCGCCCATACTTAAGCCGGTAAGCAGCGATCGGCGACGCTGTCTGAATATATTCCTGAATGCGAGTTTTGCGACTAACACAAGCTCCCCCTAGCGCAATCTTCGCTTTAATGAACGCAGAGTAAATAAATCTTCTTCTACACCTTCGGCATTGAGTTCAAGCTTATCGTATAGAACTAGTGTTTTATGACCCTCCTTGTTGAGCGGCACCATCTCTAGAACAGAGGGCAAAATAACATCCCCAAACTGTTTCGGCTCACGATAGCTCATTACTCGAACTTTTCGGTTTTTCTCATCATAGAAAGCTTGTTCGATCGGGGTATAGTTTTCTTTATTGACTTTAATAATAATCTTGTCCCAGACAGTCACTGTCTGGGCTCGTGGTATTAAGGTAATTACATATATTTCGCCACTTTCATCCAGTGAAAGAGCATAATCATCGGTTAAGCTGGTTTCTTTTACCAAGTCGTCATTGGTAAAATCTGATCCCATCCAAGACCCCATCATCATCGACGGCGGCACCTTGATGGTTTTATTGATTTTCGGAAAAAAATTCCACATTTCTTCATCAAGTTTTAGTGTTGAAATTCCCCGCTCTTTTTTAGGGGCGAGAATCCGAATCAACATTTTCTCTTCACCGATCGTATATGACTCCATCGTCATAGAACGTTCGTAATTAGGCGTCTGGACACGCATAGTCATGGTGGCGCGACTCGCCGTTGAACGGTACATATCGTCAACTTGTTGAATCAGTTTTTTTGCTTTTTCTTCATTGGCACTAGTGTCAGCGACAAGATTTTCAGCCGTTATAAACCATGACATAGGCAGTAAAAAAAGCAGTAATCCAAGCGTTATATATTTTGTCATCGTGTTGCCTTCCTGGACAGAAAATACCATGATCAAATTTACAGAGCGACTTTTTTATGTCATTAAAAACACGGCTATTACTTATCATAGCATCCATGTCTACGTTAAAAACGATCAAGACATTGAAATAACGGTATCATGACGACGGCAGAGGATAGACTGGCACTGATGTCCATGGGTCACTAAAACAACATCTATTCCCAACGCTTTACCCACCTCCAGATCATGAAGGGTGTCACCAATCAGTACCGTGTCGTTGCTAGGTATCGGCGAATTTTGTAGCAACTCAAAACCTCTTTGAAGTTTAGACGCCGCAATTTTGTTGTCAATCCCATAGACAAAGTCAAAGTAATCACCGAAACCAAAATGATCCACCATTTTATCGAGGTTGACTTGATCGGTAGCTGACAAGACTGATTGGACCTGACCATTGGTCTTTATCGAAGACAAAATTTCCGGCATTGAATGAAAGGGCCGACAGTCACCAAATTCCGCCATAAAACAGTCAATAAAATCGCCACATAAACGTTCAAATGAGCGTTTAGAGTAGTCAAAGCCTAATTTGTCGTAATATTTTTTTACAGGGAATTCAAAAATCTGACGATAAGTAACAATGTTTATTAACGGTAGGTCATGACCGTCAAGCAGGACGTTCATGGTATTCACAGCATGTTGAACGTCGTCAAGAATAGTTCCGTTCCAATCCCACACAACATGTTTCTTGTGTTGGATTTCAGTCAGCAGGCGCATGATGACCTCCGCTATCGACCGTTACGAGGTAAACCATCAACAACTCTCTTGGCGTAAAACCGATGCCACTGTTATTATTTTCTAGCCATCATACAATAATTAACTTCATCGACGAGCTCTTTGTACTCACTAGGGAATTACCATATGCCATTTACCGGTCCGGACGTTATCCTCGACAACCCCACATTTATTCACGAGTCAGCCTTGCTCTACGGCAAAATTACCATTGGCCCTGAGTCGACCGTCTGGCCATACGTTGTGATGCGAGCCGAGATACTAGAAATTCGCATTGGCCGTCGTACCAATATTCAAGACTTTGTCATGATTCATATCGGCAACAATTCACCTACCATTATCGGAGACAATTGCTCCATTACCCATCACTGCACTATTCACGGCGCGAGTATTGGTGACAACTGCCTTATTGGCATCAATGCCACCATCATGGACGGCGTCAAAATTGGCAAGAACTGCATCATCGCGGGCCATACCATTATCAAAGAAAATACCATCATCCCTGACAACTCAATTGTCGCGGGCTCCCCCGGGAAAGTGATACGGACAATGGACAACAGTGATGCCAACAAAATGAATGCAGATTTTTACTACCAAAATGGCATTAATTACTCACAACAAATCTATCGGATGTAGTGGTTAGCAATATCGTCGCTATAAATAGGTCGTGGCGATAGCGACTAGACCGCTCGTAGCGCCTTGCCCAACGCCTTAGTCCCATAGTCTTGACTGAAATCAACGCCTTGCCACACGGTAGTCCCGTTAATGAGCACACGATTCACCACACCATCAGAGCGATTAACCATCTGCTTATGATTAAATAACTCGCGGTGGACAAATTGCCGATTGGCATCGCACTCATGACCGGCAAGCGCGTCTGGGTCTATCAGCACAATGTCGGCCTGGGCCCCCATATCTAAAGTACCAACCTCAAGTCCAAAGAATTTAGCAGGTTCCGATGTTAACCTTTGCACCATTCGGCTGACTGTCGCAACATCGCGCTGCTGAGCTCGTTTTAGCGCCCCAAGATTACCGTCAAAAAACGCCATGTTAGTGATATGCGCGCCCGAATCATTGAAGCCTGGCATCGTGTTCTCGTGCAGTAGCAAATCCAGCGTAGCGCGGTTGCCGACGTTTGCGACATCGACCCAATAACGAAAATCCTTATCGTAAGTACGCATCATGTGCAGCATAAAATCAGCGTCATCGCCAATTGGGCTGGGGAATTTTTCCAACGCTTCACGCTCACCGTCGCTTCGTGCCTGCAGTGTGTCACCCGCCTGAAATCGCTGTAATCGATCAAACACTTGCTGAAATGACTCGTCATTCCACTCAACAACTGGCGCTCCATCAAAAATCATTAAGTAAAACTCTCGAATCACTAGGCTGTCAGGAGCACCTAGCTTTGTTTTCAAGTGCGCCATATTCCAGCCACTGCGACCTCGAAGCCAATCATCTCTGAATAGCTCAACCCAAGCAGGGTCATTCAGCAGCGCCAGGCGACCCTCCCGATCATCGTATTCCTTGGCAATCAGTGCGCTGGTTGATGCAAGCTCTTCGTACAAAGGGCTGACAATGCCGTCAGCCCAAATACGAAAATTTGTCCCCAGTGCCTGGAAATGAATCTGACCTTTAAACAGTTTCGAATTCATCAGTTTCGCAAAACCAAGAAACGCATTCGAACCTCTAGGCATAAGAGCAAATTCTAATGCCGAGAGAGCCGATGTTTTAAGTGATTTGCCGTGCAAGCGTCCACTGGTCAGGGAAAAATATTTAAAGGCCTCAATCCGTTTTTCGATGATCGGCGTGGTCTGCCACACCTTGTCGCGTTCGCGGACTACCTTTAGCAGTCGTTTCATCTCTTGGTAGCTGGCAAACTGGGTTGGTATACGCTTATCCGTATTAGGGTCGTTGGAGAGATAATGAAAAGGTAGGCCGTCTGTACTGAGCCCCATATAACCCTGATCAAGAGCAACTGCCAACAGATCACACATCGTTGTAAGCTCGGCTTCGCTAGGGGCTCGGCTGACAGATGCCTGTAAACCCATCACTTCGATACGTAACATCGAATGCGGGACAAACGCCGCGACGTTGGGCCCCAGCGGAATATCCGCAAAGTGATCCATATAACCACCGGTATTATCCCAGGACACTTTCTCAACACATTTTCGCAATATTGCCTTCGGGATGTTTTCGACACGGGTAAAACAATCGACGATAGGGTCCTGATCACCTTCTCTCTGATCGCCAAAACAGGTGCCAAGACTGCAATTTCCAACGAGCACCGTGGTTGTGCCGTGACGAACAGCCTCAGGTAGTCTTGGGTCTAAATCCACCTCTAAGTCCAAATGGGTGTGAATATCCAGCAAACCCGGCATCAGCCACAACCCAGCACCGTTAATCACCTCCAACGCCTGTGCCGCACCCAGAACAGAGCCCTTAGCAACTACCTTTCCGTCTTTTAGCGCGATGTCTAAGGCCTGCGGCTTACCCCCGCTACCATCGAATACCAACGCATGCTGAATCACCGTATCCCATATTTTTTCAGTCATACTCGGAGTCTCACTAATTAAATAAAAGGTGTCTTTTATTGGTCATTGAGCGAATAAAGTAACCGCCATAAGGCCAACATACAATCAACAATGTCGTGGGAATCTTACATTTATGTAATGATAGAATTTTCCCACTAATCAGCAAACCGCGCTAAAAAGTGACAAGATCATTATACTGACAAGGCTGCCGATTGTTATGACTCTTGCAAAAGCTTAGCGACAGCTTGGCGCTGATCGAGCCCGGCATTTTATCCTCTAGACATTGCCGCAAGGTGTCTTTATTCTTCATACGCTTAAACTATTGATAACCGTGAATAGAAAAAACAACTAACCTGAGAGGTATAGTGATGAACCTGGATACTTTCCGCGCAGAAACACGCGAGTGGCTGGAAGCTAACTGCCCACAGAGCATGCGCAACAACCCGTTTCACTTTGAAGATGCCCACGAAGTCTACAGCACCGATGATGCTGTCGTATGGCGTGATCGTATGGCCGCCAAAGGGTGGACTGCGCCAACATGGCCTAAGGCCTATGGTGGTGGCGGTATGGACTACGATACTCATCGAGTTTTTCAGGAAGAAATGGCAGCTATAAAAGCACTGCCTGGCGCTACCGGCATGGGACTGGCAATGATTGGGCCAACCTTAATGGAATACGGCACCGAAGAACAGCGACAACGCCATATTCCTAAAATTGTCACCGGTGAAGTCACTTGGTGTCAGGGCTACAGCGAGCCAGGCTCTGGTTCTGACCTCGCCAGTTTGCAAACCAAGGCGGTCCTCAAAGATGGAAAATTTGTACTCAATGGCCAGAAGATCTGGACCTCCGGAGCTCAACATGCCGACTGGATGTTTGCCCTAGTACGGACCGACCCGAATGCTGCCAAACACGACGGCATCAGTTTTGTTCTTTTGGATATGCATCAGTCAGGCGTGACCATTAAGCCGATCCCCCTAATTTCTGGCTCATCGCCATTTTGTGAAACCTTTTTTGACGACGCGGTCGCACTGGAAGAAGATCTGGTTAGTGAACTCAATAAAGGCTGGTCCGTTGGTAAGCGTCTGCTGCAATATGAGCGCTCCGCCGCGCCATCACGAGCAAAAAAGAAAGGCAAACCTGCTAATCCTTATGCTCTTACCGCTAAAGAGTACATTGGCGAGATTGATGGCAAAATTGCCGATTCAGAAGCCCGTGAAAAGATTGTCAAGCAGACCATGCTTGAAAAATCTATGCAGCTGACTGTGAAGCGGGTGTTTGAGGAAAGTAAATCGGGTAAAGCACCTGGCGCGACAACCTCAATCTTTAAATTGGTGGGCTCAACTATTTCCAAAGAAAGCTCAGCCCTGCAATCAGAGCTTCGCGGTACCGCCGGCGTTGGCTGGGAAGGCGACAGCTTCACTGAGAAAGAGCTGGATGCCTGTCGTGGTTGGCTTCGAGATCGCGCTGTGACTATCTATGGTGGTACCAACGAAGTTCAGATGAATATCATCAGCAAGCGCGTATTAGGCTTACCGGATAAATAGATGTCAGCTGTTAACCGACGTGAAACAGTGTTTCATGGTTAAACAATTGGCCATTTAAACCAGATTGAGGAGTGACCAGGCTATGCCATTGGTACTAAATGAAGAACAAAATATGCTGAGAGATTCGGCTAAAGATTTCTGCACAAATAGCGCATCGATAGCGCAATTTCGGCAGCTCAGAGATGACAAAATCGAGGCCGGCTTCGATCAAAAAACTTGGCAACAAATGATTGAACTCGGCTGGACCGGTATTACCGTTCCCGAAGAATTTGGCGGTCTGGGATTTGGTTTCCTAGGCTTGGGCGTGGTACTGGAAGAATGCGGCCGCACCTTAACAGCGTCACCATTATTATCAACAGCTATTGGCGCAGCAGCGATTGCCGACGGCGGCTCTGGCGAACAAAAAAGTGCGCTGTTGCCGAAAGTAGCTGAGGGCGAATTATTATTAGCATTGGCAGTGGAAGAAAGTGCGCATCACAACCCTTATGGTGCAGCGACCCGCGCCGAGAAAACAGGCTCGACATATCAGGTTACCGGCAAAAAAACCTTCGTTATTGATGGCAATGTTGCTGACAAACTGATTGTTGTCGCTCGGACTTCTGGCAATGCAGGTGATCGTGACGGCTTAACGTTGCTACTTGTTGATCGTGAGTCTGCGGGAGTGACCGTGACTAAAACGATCATGACTGACTCGCGCAATGCTGCCAACATAAGCTTTGACGGCGCTAACGGCGAATTACTTGGCGCGGAGGGCAATGGCGCCGATTTACTGGATCGGACACTCGATGTTGCCAGAATTTTGTTGTCGGCAGAAATGCTTGGCGGCACTCAAGAATGTTTCGAGCGCACTATAGAATACCTGAAAGTAAGGGAGCAGTTTGGTTCTCCTATTGGTTCTTTTCAGGGTTTGCAGCACCGCGCATCGGTCATGTTTTGCGAAGTGGAAATGTCAAAGTCAGTGGTACTGGAAGCACTATCAGCACTCGATGATCCTGATGATATTGCAGAACTTGCCAGCCTGGCAAAAACGCGCCTAAACGACACCTTCAATTTGGTCAGCGCCGAAAGCATACAAATGCATGGCGGTATTGGCATGACTGATGAATATGATATTGGGTTCTTTATGAAGCGGTCACGCGTTTGCGAAGCTGCCTTCGGCAACAGTTCATTCCATCGCGATCGTTACGCAACTATACAAGGCTATTAAAGCCAATCATCATCGGCGTGTGGGCTAACCAGTAGTCTGAGGAACCCACACGCCGACTGTTTCTATTTTACTGATGACTCTACTTAATAGCCGACGACTTTTCACCCCTGTTTATCGTCCTTAAAAACAACTGACAGTGCTGCCCACATTTGTTCCCAACTGAGCGTGCTTGCAACCTAAACGATCGCTAACTCACCGCAGCCTTAACGGTATTAATAGCCGTTACCGAGCCCGGGTTTATCAATTGATCCAATGCCTCGGTTTTACCTTTACAGGCCTGCATAATCAGCTCTTTGTTATTAGCCAATAATAAGCCAAATGCCTCTGCCGACTTCTCGTCAACACCGTCGATCTGGCTTTCTAACAATGCTGTAAACTGTTCACCCAATTCCAACATTTTATCGTAGGCATCAGCCTGCTTCTTGTCTTCAAACATTGAACCATCCCGATCACATTTCCAAATCGCTACTACTGCCATAACTGATCTACCTTTTACACCGTTAATATACTGTATATTAATACAGTATTAAAAAATAGCAAGAAAATTTCCTCGACCATCCATAGACTGAACTTGTCGACCAACTCTCAAACAGGACAACGTCAAAGACTTTCATCGCAGAGAGAACTCTGTAAAGATAAGTGACTCGAAATAGCCAGTACAAACAGGAGACGCCGAATGAATATGGACATGAAACATCTCACCGGATTACTAATTTGCTTGCTTACCGTATTGTTCCATTCAAGCAGCATTGCGCAGGTTTATAAATCCACTGATGACCAAGGGAATGTGACCTTCAGTGACACACCCGCTGCAAACGCCAATAAAATCGAACTACCACAGGCAAATAGGGTTAAGGCGATCAACGTGCCACCAATGCTGGAGGTCGTTACAGAGAAGGCCGAAGACTATGTTGTCCGCATATCTAGCCCAGCCCACGACAGTGTAATCGCCAATGGTTTGGTAGGATTTAAGGTAACCACCAACATCAGCCCTGCGCTTAACCGAGAGCATCAATTACGATTAACTATCGACGGCGAAGCTCACAGCAGCGGGCGAGGATCATTTAACGTCAGTAGTATCAATCGCGGCCCCCATACTCTGCAAGTGACACTCATTGATGATAAAGGAACCGCACTCGCGGAGTCCGCTGTGGTTACTGTCTTTGCTTATCGCCCTTCCTCGAGCGGCAGAAAATAGCACCTAAAGCCTACTAGCCGCTACCTACCAGACCGCATCAACACTCGACAGGCGCGGTGCTACGGCCCTAGGTCAACACCAAAAAATGCACCAAATTAGACCTATAGCACCAATATCAGTCGCAATACCGAACCTAATTGGTGCATAATGTTTCGCAAACCGCTAGTAACCTCGGCGGTGCATTCATTGAGATCGCTTCAATATCCTCAATATTAGGTCATTGGAGGATATTTTCATTCCAATGACCACTAAACGAAGACATGGTTTGGATATTGCATTTAACCTGAGGCAAACCGACCGAGTTAGAGGTCATCAACACACATTACTCGCCCAAAACCTTCAAACTCCACGGAAACCCTGATGGCGCCTGTAAGCTTACACACTGATATCTTGGACAACCTGCAGACGGCAATTTTACTGATGAACCCTGATTTGTCAGTCCGGTATATTAATTCCAGTGCAGAGGCGCTGATGAAAATTAGCGGTAGTCGCGTTATCGGGGAACCCATTTCGATACTTTTCAAGGAGGACGAGCAAGATCAGCAAATTTTGCTGGACGCACTCAACGACACCAGTGCATTCACTAAACGAGAAACCCAATTGAAGCTTGCCGACGGGCGAACAATCACCGTCGACTGCGCCGTAACACCCATTTGGACGGGTGATGTTGTCACCGCGTTGATTATGGAACTGCAACCCCTTGACCGTCTATTACGTATCAGCCGTGAGGAAGGCATGCTGTCTTCCCAGCAAAATTCTCAGGTGTTAATTCGGGGACTTGCTCATGAAATTAAAAATCCCCTCGGCGGTTTGAGGGGAGCTGCGCAGCTGTTAGCCAAAGAATTGCCGGAAGAACATCTCACCGATTATACCAATATCATTATCGAAGAGGCCGACCGCCTGAGTAATCTAGTGAACCGAATGCTGGGCTCTCACGATCTAATGAAGATTCACCCGGTTAATATTCACGAAGTATTGGAACGCGTAAAAAGCCTGATAGACGCTGAAACCGCGGGCCGCATAAAAATAGCTCGCGATTATGACCCCAGCATGCCAGAGATCAATGGCGACAAAGAAAGGCTGATCCAGGCACTGTTGAATATTGTTCGCAACGCCATGCAATCACTTCTCTCGAGCCAAGAAACCAATCCCGACCCACTGACGATCACACTAAAAACTCGGGCAGTGAGACAATTTACCATCGGGCCAAAGCGCCATCGACTCGTCTGCAAGGTCGATATTACTGATAACGGCGCAGGTATCCCCGCCGATATCGCAGAAGCGATTTTTCTACCGATGGTGAGCGGACGCGCAAACGGTACCGGACTCGGATTATCTATTTCACAGTCAATTATCACCCATCACCAAGGATTAATTGAATGTAATAGTGAACCGGGATGCACTGTATTTACCCTCTTTATTCCACTCGAAAATTACTGATGGAGAACGCAATGAGTACGGCCAACACAGTCTGGATTGTTGATGATGATCGCTCGATACGGTGGGTACTGGAAAAGGCGCTTAACCAGGCAGGGATTACCACCCAAACATTCGATAGCGGCGAGACTATACTCAATAGTCTTCGTCAAAATACGCCGGATGCCATTATCAGCGACATTCGCATGCCGGGCATGGACGGACTAGAGCTGCTGGGAAGAATTAACGAAACTCACCCCGACTTACCCGTTATCATCACCACCGCCCACTCCGACCTCGATAGTGCGGTCGCCTCCTATCAAGGGGGGGCGTTTGAATATTTACCCAAACCCTTTGATATAGATGATGCGGTCGCAATGACAGAGCGCGCACTCCTGCACGCAAACGAAAAAACCGCTGATAGCACTGAACCAGAGGAAAACTCCAGCTCTACTGAAATCATTGGTGAAGCCCCGGCAATGCAAGAAGTCTTCCGCGCTATCGGCCGTCTTTCACACTCTAACATTACCGTCTTGATCAACGGCGAATCGGGCACCGGTAAAGAGCTCGTTGCCCACGCTTTGCACAAACATAGCCCTCGCTCGAGCCAACGATTTATTGCCCTGAATATGGCGGCAATACCCCGTGAGCTAATGGAGTCAGAGCTGTTTGGTCACGAAAAAGGGGCCTTCACTGGCGCGACCTCTCTACGACCCGGGCGCTTTGAACAGGCCGATGGTGGCACGCTTTTTCTGGATGAAATAGGTGACATGCCCTCAGAAACGCAAACCCGCTTACTTCGTGTTTTGGCCGACGGTGAGTTTTATCGAGTCGGCGGCCACGTTTCTATTAAAGTCGATGTCCGTATCATCGCGGCAACCCATCAAAATCTTGAAGCACTAGTGAAAGAAGGTCGGTTTAGAGAAGATTTATTTCATCGCCTTAATGTTATACGTATTCATATACCCAGCCTTCGCAACCGTCGTGAAGACTTACCTAAACTGATGCAACATTTTTTGCTTAAAGCCTCGGAAGAACTTAATACCGAAACCAAGTTACTAACACCGGAGAGCGAGCATTACCTGGCAAAACTGGATTGGCCCGGCAATGTCCGACAACTGGAAAACACCTGTCGCTGGATCACCGTTATGGCTGCAGGACGCGAAATACATCTTGAAGATTTACCCCCTGAGCTGCTCGACCAGACCATTGCTGATGGCGGCACTGACGATGGCAACTGGCAAGATAACTTACGCCGCTGGGCAGACCAGGAGCTCAGCCTCGGTAAAAGCAACATCCTCGACACCGCAATACCCATTTTTGAAAAACTCATGATTGATACCGCTCTAAAACATACCCATGGAAGAAAACGCGATGCCGCTGTACTGTTAGGGTGGGGCCGAAATACATTAACTCGAAAAATGAACGAACTGGGGATGAACACGACAATAACCGACAGCACGGCGAGTTAACTGCTATTTTGCCCGCACTTCGATAGCCCGGACCGCGCTATCATCAGCGGGCCCACAACGTCCGGTACTGGTGGCTAAACGACATGCATCACAGCAGAGTACTGGCGTGAGTAAGAACACTGATTGCGAGGAAAAAGCTCCAGACTTATAACGATAGGATCAATCACAAACTGCTCAGCTGCCGCCACTAAAGCCTAGTTGCCGCCAAGCCTCATAAGTAATAATGGCTACTGAATTGGACAGGTTCAAACTCCGACTGGTTGGGTGCATCGGGATTTTTAATAGATTGTCAGCCGGAAAACTGTCGCGAAGCTCCGCGGGGAGGCCCGCTGTTTCCGAACCGAACAACAATACATCGCCTTTTTGATATTCCATCTGGTCATAGTGGCGACTGCCCTTGGTTGTGCAGGCGAGTATGCGCCGGCCACTCATCTGTTCGGCAAAAACAGCATAATCGGGATATCGGGTTACATGAGCAAGATCGCTATAATCAAGCCCAGCGCGGCGCAATTTTTTATCTTCAAAATCAAAGCCCATAGGCTCAATGATGTGCAAATGACAGCCATTATTTGCACACAACCGAATAATATTTCCGGTGTTAGGAGCTATGCGAGGCTCATAGAGAGCAATATGAAACATAGTGCAGAGAACTCCATTATCACCAAGGCTGCAGCCGCAAGAGTAAATGACCTTGCTCAACTCGGGATTTCTGCCTCATATCGTTATGAAGCGACAAACAACGTAAACAGACCTCACCCTAAGCAGACACGCCGGCCCTAGTTGACAGACTCTGAACCTTGTTGTTGCTGAGCCGCTTGCTGGGCCGCCTGTCGATAAAGTGCTTCAAAATTAATTGGCTGCAGGCTGATCGGAGGAAACCCCCCTTTGACCGCCAGACTATCAATTGTTTCGCGGAGATAGGGAAACAATAAACTGGGGGCCATAATACCCAAAGCCTGCCGAAGGTTTTCTTGCTCTAACCCTTTTATCAGAAAAACGCCTGCCTGCTGAACCTCAATCAACAGCGCCGCCTCTTCTTCAAGATTAGCCGTGACTGTTACGGTCAACACAACCTCAAAACTGTCGTCGGAGACCTTTTCGCTTTTAGTATTCATGTCGACGTTAACTTTGGGCTGCCAAGGTCTGCCGAATACCGCCAGCCCCATGGGCGACTCAAACGAGGCATCTTTTACAAATATACGCTGCACACCAAACTGCTGTTGTACTTCTTCATTGTCGGCCATTACTGTTCCTCAAATCATCTCAAATATATTAAATTTACTTAAAAATCAAATGGTTATGTATGCTTACGCACCCAGAAGACCATCGAGCTTACCATTGCGATCCAGTGCCCACAACTCATCGTTACCGCCAATATGCTGGTCGCCAATCCATATTTGAGGGACAGTATGACGGCCACTGCGACTGTTCATTTCAGAACGCAATTCCGGCCGGCCATCCACACTAATTTCATTATAAGGTACATTTTTTTTGTCAAGCAGCTGCTTTGCCCGTATACAAAAAGGACAAAAACGGGTGGTATAAATCTGTACGTCAGCCATGGTAAAAAGCTCTTCTCTGTAAGCGGGAGGTTATTTTGTGACCAGCGGCAACTGCTGGCTTTGCCACTCAGTAATTCCACCGCTGAGCCGAGACACTTGCTGGAATCCATCTGCGACAAGTTGTTTGCCTATGGCACCACCGTGTTGGCCCATCTTACAAACCAAGACAATTGGACGATCCTTAAAGCTGTTGACCTCGACCTTGCGTTCCGCCCATTTGGCGTGAGGGATATTAATCGCATCTACGATATGACCCTGTCCAAACTCTGCCGCATCTCTCAGGTCTACAACCACCGCTTGTTGCTGATTCACCAGGTTAATCACCTGCTGAGGGGACAGCGTGGGTCCACCCTTGCTTGATTCGTGTCGAAATAACAAAATCCCGCAAACGATTAGTGCCGAAGCCAGTATCCACTGCTCCGATAAAAATTGTAAAAAAAGAGCCATAGCCCCTGTTACACCTCATATGAACCCCACTAGAATCAGCGGGCTTAGCAAATCGAGGCGCAAGTATACACATGAAGCTAACAATTCTCACGGGTAAAATGCCCTAGTAAAATGGTCATGGACTTCAGGAAGCGGTAGAATTCATTTATTACTTAACCACCAATATCAATTAATAGTCAAAGATGCCTGCCGATATGCCAACAAGCGCACCCCGTAAACCCACGGTTTTAGTCATTTTAGACGGCTGGGGCTATCGCGAAGATCCTCGCGACAATGCAATCGCCAACGCTAGCACACCAACGTGGGACAAACTTTGGGCGACTGCCCCTCGAACATTGATATCCAGTTCAGGCCGGAGCGTGGGCTTGCCAGAAGGCCAGATGGGAAATTCTGAAGTTGGCCACATGAGTCTCGGGGCAGGAAGAATTGTTTACCAAAACATCAGCAAAATAGACAAAGCTATCGAGGACGGCGCGTTTACCGCCAACCCGGCTTATATCAATGCCATCGATCAGGCTATCGCTAATGACAAAGCGATACATCTTTTGGGCCTACTCTCCCCCGGCGGAGTTCATAGTCACGAAAAGCATATTTACGCTATGGTCGATATGGCCGCCAAGCGAGGCGCAAAAAAAGTTTATGTGCATGCTTTTTTGGACGGTCGAGATACGCCGCCAAGAAGCGCAAAGAATTCTCTGCAAACGCTTTCTGAGCAGCTTTCCAGTCTTGGTTGCGGTCGAATTGCCTCGCTAGTGGGCCGTTTCTATGCCATGGACAGGGACAATCGCTGGGACCGGGTGCAGTCGGCTTATCGACTGCTGACCGAAGAGCGCGCAGAACACCACTACAATACTGCCGTAGACGGCTTAGAAGCCGCCTATCTGCGAGACGAAAACGATGAGTTTGTCAGCACCACCATCATAAAAAAAGAAGGCGAAAGCAGCGCCGCTATCGAGGATGGTGACAGTGTTATTTTTATGAATTTCAGGGCTGACAGGGCTCGAGAAATTAGCCGTGCATTTGTCGATAAAGATTTCTCTGGGTTTAAACGCGATAAAATCCCACAACTTGCTAGCTTTGTAATGACCACTGAATATGCATCCGACATCGCTGCTGCCTGCGCATTTCCCGCGGAAAAAGTTCATAATAGCTTTGGGGAGCTCATCGAAAAAGCCGGAAAGAAGCAACTTCGTATTGCTGAAACAGAAAAATACGCACACGTAACCTTTTTCTTCAGTGGCGGCCGCGAACAACCCTTTGAAGGTGAAGAGCGAGAACTCATACCGTCGCCGGATGTAATCACCTATGATCTAAAACCCGAAATGAGTGCACCGGAAGTGACCGACAAACTGGTTGCAGCAATAAAAGGTGGGCAGTACGACACCATCATTTGTAATTATGCCAATGGTGATATGGTAGGACACACAGGTATCTACGAAGCTGCGGTAAAAGCTGCAGAGGCTATTGATGAGAGTCTTCGCCGCGTCACCAATGCTATCTTAGACGCAGGTGGTGACTGCCTGATCACAGCAGATCACGGGAACTGCGAACAAATGCAGGATTATCAGTCTGGCCAGGCACACACTCAACATACCACCGAACTGGTTCCTTTTGTTTACATCGGCGACAAAGCAGTCACGATAAAAGAAAGCGGCGGAAAATTAGCCGATGTCGCTCCGACCCTGTTGGCATTGATGGGCATCCCCCAGCCGGCGCAGATGACTGGCCAGCCATTGCTGAATCTTGACTAAGCCGACATACCTCTGCATTAATTTTTTCGGAGATTTCAAGCGATGAACGGCAGTATGGCTCAGTGTGACTTGCTTATAAAATTGCTGCTATTCGCCGTTGTCTCATCGATCCTCGGGTTTTCTACAATCACACTGGCCGACGAGGAGACCGAAACTCGCCAGCAATTGCAGCAAATAAGCACGGAGGTAAAACAGTTACGCGTACTCTTAGGTCAGTTTAAGACGCGCCGCTCGGAGCTACAGAACACGCTGCAAAAATCAGAGGTCGATATTGGCGCAATCCAAAGAAAAGTCAGGTCAATCCAGCAACAACTTAACGAAGAGCAAGTTGAGCTGTCATCACTTCAAAAACAACGCAAGCAACTAAAAGCTGACAAGCAGAAGCAACAAAAATATATTAAGCAGCAGATTATTGCAGCCTACCAAGTAGGCCAACAAAAGAAAATCAAAGTACTGCTCAATCAGGAACAGCCTGAAAAAATAAGTCGGGTGCTGGCCTATTACGACTACTTCAATCAAGCTCGCAGCGAACAGCTCAATGCCTACGCTGACATTATCAGTACGCTTGATACGATCGAGCCGAAGATTTTAACCAAAACTCATAATTTATCCCGGGCGAAAGAAGTGCTAAGCGATGAGTACAAAAAATTACTCAGCCGTAAGGACCAACGAGAAAGAAGCTTAGTTAAAATTAATTCAGCGATTTTGAACAATGACCAACGTCTCAAAAAAATGAACAAAGACCGCGCCGAGTTGGAACAATTACTCGCAGCGGTCGAGCAGACCATCGCCAATATCGATATCCCCACCGATTACAAGCCCTTCGGTAGTCTCAAGGGTCAACTGCCATGGCCGGTCAGCGGTAAGCCCAGCAATCGTTTTGGCAATCGTCGCAACAACACAGCGATGCGCTGGCAGGGCTTGGCCATCAGCGCCTCTGAGGGCAGCCACGTCGAGGCTATCCACTACGGACGCATAGTTTTTGCTGACTGGCTGCGCGGATCCGGCTTACTGGTCATCATCGACCATGGCGACGGCTACATGAGTTTATACGCCCACAACCAAAGTCTGCTCAAAGAACCTGGAGACTGGGTACATCCCGGCGATATTATCTCCACCGTCGGTAATAGCGGCGGTCAGCAGAGCGCCAACCTATATTTTGAAATACGCCACAATGGCAAACCTACCGACCCCAGTCGCTGGTGTAAACGAGCGTGAATATTGAGCACTGCGGAATATCTTCCTAACACGGCGCTAAAAACCAAGGTACAATCGATTTCATAGGGAATTAGGCTGTAAAACGTTGACCGCTGACACTCCGAAGGATGTACGAGGCAAAAGAATGATACTGAACATAACTCGGCTGCACGCGATCGCGGCCAGACTGTTAATAACAAGCGCATTACTGGTATGCGCTAGTCTGGCCACCTCACAAGACGAAAGCGTGTCAGCAGAAGAAGGTCGCTTACCACTGGATGAATTGCGATCATTTGCCGATGTCTTTAATCACATTCGACTTAGCTACGTCGATGAAATAGATGACAAAACACTACTAGAAAACGCTATTCGCGGCATGCTGTCGGGACTAGATCCGCACTCTACTTATCTCGATAAAAAATCGTTTGATGACCTACAAGTTAGCACTACCGGTGAATTTGGTGGACTGGGTCTTGAAGTCGGCATGGAAAATGGTTTTGTTAAGGTGATTGCACCAATCGATGATACACCCGCGCAAAAAGCGGGCATTGAAAGCGGCGACCTGATCATCAAACTGGACGGAAAACCAGTTAAAGGCATGTCTTTAAACGATGCCGTCAACGAGATGCGCGGCAAAAAAGATAGCGAAATAGAACTTACTATTGTTCGCGAAGGTCTTCGGCAGCCTTTTGACGTCATACTGAAACGTGACATTATCAAAGTTGTCAGTGTCCGCAGCAAAACGCTGGAAGACGGTTACGGCTATATTCGAGTAGCGCAATTCCAAAGTAAGACCGGCAGTGAATTTCGCAAAGCTATCACCACCCTGCAAGAAACTAATGAAGAAATCAAAGGAATGGTTTTGGACCTACGCAATAATCCGGGGGGCATCCTGCAAGCGTCAGTAGAAGTGGTCGACGCACTGCTTGAAGAAGGGCTTATTGTTTATACCGAGGGCCGACTTGAAAACTCTCACTTTGAATATTCCGCCACACCAGAAGACCTGAGTAATGGCGCACCCCTTGTAGTATTGATCAATGGCGGATCAGCTTCGGCATCAGAAATTGTTGCCGGCGCACTGCAAGATCATCGCCGCGCGGTGATTATGGGAACTGACAGCTTTGGTAAAGGTTCGGTGCAAACAGTTGTACCGCTTTCTAAAGACCAAGCGATCAAATTGACGACTGCCCGCTATTACACACCCAATGGTCGCTCTATACAGGCACAGGGAATTGTCCCTGACATTACGGTTGAACGAGCAAAAATTGAAGCCATCAAAGCCAGCGGTGGAATCACTGAAGCAGACCTTCAGGGACATCTCAGTAGCTCAAATGGCGATGAGAGTGATAGCAAAAAACGAGAAAGCAAAACTAAAGAAACGCTGTTTAACTCGGACAATCAATTATATGAAGCACTCAATCTATTGAAAGGATTGCACATTCTCAGCCTCAGAGATAGAAAAGAGCAACCAGTGAAACTCGATACTATGGCGCTCTGATATTCGCCATCCCATGACAATAACTAACCATCGAGCTCAATCTCGGCAGCTCATCACAAGCCTGTTTATTGTGTGCGTCAATATACTTGCAGCCATCAACTGTTTTGGGCAGGAAAAGACGGTTGCCAACATAGTATTAATTGTCGACGATATGGGCAACAGCCTCGAACTCGGTCAACGTGCCGTAAACCTGCCCGGTGCAATTAATTATGCGTTTCTACCTTATAGTCCGCACCGAGTGTCTCTCGCAAATATGGCGTTCAGACAACGAAAGGAGGTGATGCTGCATGCACCCATGAGCAACTTACACAGCCACCCGGTCGGACAAGGCGGACTAACACCCAATATGTCCCAGCAACAATTTTTACAGACATTAAACACCAACTTAAATTCGGTTCCTCATGTACGCGGCGTAAATAATCATATGGGCAGCTTAATGACCCAGTTACGACAGCCAATGGGCTGGCTGATGGCCGCACTCAAACAGCAAAACCTCTACTTTGTAGACAGCAGAACGACACCACTGACCGTGGCCAAATCAACCGCAACCAAGCTCGGACTGCCCAGCCTGCGAAGAGATATCTTTCTCGATAATGAGCGACAACACGACGCAATTGCGATGCAGTTTGAGCGGCTAATCGCACTGGCAAAGAAGACAGGAATAGCGGTTGGCATCGGCCATCCGCACCCAGAAACTCTGAAATACCTCGAAAAAACGCTGCCGACCCTTGCACAACGAGGCGTCAAACTGATTCTCGCATCCCAAGCATTAAAACCCGTAAACTGTGATCACGAAAAAATTTACTGCTCAACCGAGATCGTCATGGCAAACGTAGAGAATGATTCGCCGACGGAAAATTGACAAAAAAGAGGCAGAGCTCGACAAAATAATATCTTATTCTTCTATTAGGCTTTGAGGTGTCGAAAAATCGAACAATAAATTGCCCAATCTGATACTAAATGCTTTTTTTTTCAAAAAAAAACGCTAAACTATTAAGATTAATTAACAAATAAATAAGAGACTTCTCAAGAGGTCCTTTTTACACAGGTAGACACATGAACAATAGAGATGGTGAACTAGGTAATGTACCCCTTCGGTCGGATCGATTTTTCGCCGCGCAGGGAGAATGGTTTTTCTCTACCAGAGAGGGTACATCAATCGGTCCCTTTGATGACAAGCCAGAAGCCGCTCAGGGTCTAGAGGATTTTGTTGAATTCATGAGCCTAGCCCAACCCAAAACCTTATCAAAGCTTTACGCTGCCCTAACGAACTAAGCCTGATCCATCAGCAATAAACCTGCGGGCGCCATGTGTACCTCACGGCCTCAACCCCGCAGTTAAGCCTACTTACAATCTGACCTCTATCCCTCGCTCTGCCATGTAACGCTTCGCCTCAGGTACGCTATATTCTGCAAAGTGAAAAATGCTCGCAGCCAATACTGCGTCAGCACCACCCTTGAGCACGCCATCAACGAGATGATCCAAATTGCCAACCCCTCCTGAGGCGATGACTGGAACTGACACCGCGTCACTAATAGCCCGAGTCAGCGCTAAGTCGAAGCCGTTCTTGGTGCCATCGCGATCCATACTGGTTAGTAAAATTTCTCCAGCGCCGTTAGTTACCATTTTTTTCGCCCACTCCACCGCATCGATACCAGTGGGGTTGCGCCCACCATGGGTAAAAATCTCCCACCGCAAAGGCTGCCCTTCAGTGCTTACCTGTTTTGCGTCAATAGCAACAACAATACACTGAGATCCAAAACGCTCCGCCGCAATTTTTATCAAATCAGGGTTATTGATTGCCGCAGAATTAATTCCAACCTTGTCAGCACCGGCATTCAGCATGGTACGAATGTCCTCGACACTGCGTATTCCACCACCCACCGTCAGCGGAATAAATACTTCCGAAGCAATATTTTCCACGGTGTGAATCGTTGTATCGCGACCTTCGTGAGTCGCCGTTATATCAAGGAAGGTAATTTCATCGGCGCCCTGCTGATTGTAACGTTTTGCTACTTCAACCGGATCACCAGCATCGCGAATATCAACAAAGTTGACACCCTTAACAACGCGGCCATTGTCGACATCAAGACAAGGAATAATTCTTTTCGCTAAACCCACGGATAAACCTCTGCATTAACCAATTGAATGAGCGTCACAGTAGCGCTGCGCTTCTGCGACATCCAATGTCCCCTCATAAATTGCGCGACCCGTTATGGCGCCAAGAATACCCTCTCCCTCGACCAAGGCCAGAGCCTCGACATCACTCATATTAGTAATGCCGCCGGAGGCGATCACTGGGATCGACGAAGCGCGGGCCATGGCCACCGTTTGCTCAACGTTGACACCCTGCATCATACCGTCTCGGCTAATATCCGTATAAACGATAGACTCAACACCGTCTTGCTCAAAACGCTTGGCTAGCTCAGTCGCCTTAATATCCGATACTTGCGCCCAGCCATCCGTTGCAACCAAGCCATCTTTTGCGTCCAGACCGACGATAATATGACCCGGGAAAGCCTTGCAAGCCTCACTAACAAACCCAGGATCCTTAACCGCCTTGGTTCCAATAATCAAATAATTTACCCCCGCGTTGATGTAGTGCTCGATGGTTTCCAAGTTTCGAATGCCACCGCCTATTTGTATCGGTAAATCGGGATAGGCTTTCGCAATAGACGTTACGGCATCACCGTTGATAGGCTTGCCATCAAAAGCGCCATTCAAATCGACCAAATGAAGCCGGCGCGTACCCGCCTCAACCCAGCGTCGAGCCATTTCAACTGGATTATCTCCATACACAGTAGAGTCATCCATCAATCCCTGTCGCAGGCGAACACAGGCACCGTCTTTTAAATCAATAGCAGGAATAATTAACATAAATTTTTAACCGTAGAATATTTTTTAATGCTGGCACAAAGTTCTGCGCAACGCGATGTAAACATGGCATTAGGGCAAACGAATTAACCCTGACCGTCCCATTTAAGAAAATTGCTAAGCAGCTTCAGGCCCATATCACTGCTTTTTTCGGGGTGGCATTGAACCGCAAAAATATTATCGCGATGTAATGCTGCGTGAATATCTACCCCATAGCCGGCAGTTGCAGCGATCAGTGATGGGTCTTCAGCATGTACGTAATAACTGTGGACAAAATAAAATCGACTGTCCTGCTGTATCCCCTCCCATAGCGGGTGCGCTTTCGTCTGGTGTAATTGGTTCCAGCCCATATGTGGAACCTTCAATTTTTGCCCATTATTATCAACAAGAGGATTGCCAAAAAATTTCACCTCACCCGGAAATACTCCCAGACAATCAACACCGTGATTTTCCTCGCTACGAGTCATTAGCGCCTGCATGCCAACACAGATTGCTAACATGGGCTTAGTTGCCGCGACTTCTGCTACAACTTGATCAACACCCAGCCGGAGAATTTCTGCCATGCAATCACGAATGGCTCCAACACCAGGGAAAACAACCCTATCGGCAGCGAGTATTTTTTCTGCATCGGCGGTCACAATCACATCCACATTCTTTCCGACATGCTCAAGCGCACTGGCAACAGAGTGTAAATTTCCCATGCCGTAATCAATCACAGCAACCGTGTGTTTGCTCATACATTAAATCCTGAAAATTGTCTCCGCTCCAGCAGAGATATGACTACTGGCAATATAGTTACGCAGGAACAGCCATGACGGCAATGTAAGCTGTCACGCGAAAACGGTAACTACAGCGTTCCTTTTGTAGAAGGCATCACTCCAGCCATTCGCTCGTCGGCTGATAAGGCCATACGCAATGCTCGACCAAATGCTTTAAACACGGTCTCTGCCTGGTGATGAGTATTTTTGCCGCGCAAGTTATCAACATGCAGGGATACTTTGGCATGATTGATAAAACCGTGGAAAAACTCGATAAATAAATCGACGTCAAATCCACCAACAGAACCACGGGTAAATGGCACATGCCACTCCAGACCCGGACGCCCCGAAAAGTCGATAACAACCCGGGATAATGCTTCGTCCAACGGAACATATGAATGACCATAGCGAACAATACCTTTTTTATCCCCCACCGCCTCGTTAAATGCCTGGCCCAAAGTAATACCTATGTCTTCCACCGTATGGTGAGCATCAATGTGCAGGTCGCCTTTCGCCTCAATATCTAGATCGATCAGACCATGACGGGCAATCTGGTCCATCATGTGATCCAAAAACGGGACACCGGTTTCAAATCGGGATTGCCCAGTGCCATCCAAATTAATAGAGACAGTAATCTGGGTCTCGAGGGTGTTGCGGCTAACGGTGGCTTTACGATCCGCCATGCGGTTCTCCAACTAAGGGTTCGAATATAGAATTTTAATGCCTCGCAGCTTTCCTGCGGCAAATTGGGTATTATAAAAAAACCCCAGACGCTTTACATCCATTCATATGGATATGCCGACAAAAAGCCACGATAAATCGATAATAAATGACCTCCAAGCCCATACATCTGCAAAAATATGCCGATATTGCAATCAGTGAGCGAGTTCTTGACTGGTTCGCGCACTCTGGCCGTAAAGACCTACCCTGGCAAAAAGACATCAACCCGTACCGAGTTTGGGTTTCAGAAATTATGTTACAACAAACTCAAGTCAGCACCGTCATCCCCTATTTCAAGCAATTCATGCTGGAACTTCCAGACATTGATGCGCTGGCGGAGGCCAGCGATGACCAGGTCATGCATCTTTGGACCGGACTGGGGTATTACACTCGCGCTAGGAATCTGCACAAAACCGCACAGATCATCAGCCAACAGCACCTTGGTATCTTTCCCGATACCGTCGATAGTTTAGTAGAGCTTCCCGGAATAGGAAGGTCGACCGCCGGTGCTATTGTCTCAATAGCCCACCAAAAGCCGGCCGCCATTCTCGATGGTAACGTCAAACGTGTACTCGCTCGACATCAGGCCATCGACGGATGGCCCGGGAAGACTCAGGTATTGCGAGAACTATGGCTACTGGCAGAAGCTTGCACTCCCTCCAAGCAGGTTGCCGACTACAGCCAGGCAATGATGGACCTCGGCGCTACTCTTTGCACGCGCTCCAAACCCGCCTGCACACTGTGCCCACTGACTCAAGACTGCATTGCTCGCCAGCAGGGCAACACTGGCGACTACCCTGGTAAAAAGCCTAAAAAAATCATGCCAATAAAACCCACCCGAATGCTGCTAATTAGAAACCAAGACAATGAGATTCTGCTGGAAAAGCGTCCGCCTACCGGTATCTGGGGTGGATTATGGGCATTTCCGCAAGTCGATACCCATACCGATATTCATCAATACTGCTTCGACAACTATGGACTAGAAGACTCAACAATAGAGCACTGGCAAACATACCGCCACACCTTTAGTCACTACCATTTAGAGATCAGCCCAACAGTCGTCCAGCTACAAAAAGCCAATCTGCCAACAATGCATACCATGGAGCCAAACCGAATGCTCTGGTACAACCTCACTCAACCGCCTAAAATTGGTTTAGCGGCGCCAATTAAGAAACTGATCGACAAACTGTCTAATTCTTAACCGACTTACTCGAACTCATATGGAAAAACTATGCCACACACCGTTTTTTGTAAGAAATACCAACAAGAAATGCCCGGCCTGAACGCACCTCCCTACCCGGGCCCCAAAGGCCAAGATATTTACGCCACCGTATCTCAACAGGCATGGACTGAATGGCAGGCGCATCAAACCATGCTCATCAACGAACGTCAGCTCAACATGATTGATCCAGACGCGCGTAAATTCTTACAGCTAGAGATGGATAAGTTTATGTCGGGTGAAGACTACGCCAAAGCAGATGGCTTTGTACCCAAGGATGACCTTGCCCAGTCGTGAAAACGTGACGCCCACGTCTTGACTCCACGCGCCTGAACCTGTTTAATACGCGCCTCTTGCAAATCAAGCCTTGCAAGAACTGCCCGGTTAGCTCAGTTGGTAGAGCAGGGGATTGAAAATCCCCGTGTCGGTGGTTCGATTCCGCCACCGGGCACCATTATTCTAAAGGCCTGCAAGAAATTGCAGGCCTTTTTTGTTTCTCCCGTGACACACTCCTGACACAATTGCTGACA
>TARA_B110000879_G_scaffold27350_1_pt1 | contig 35640 bp, 28 predicted proteins | sample TARA_B110000879 | Tara Oceans TARA_B110000879 (sample SAMEA4398094) | marine metagenome | biome: Polar Biome; feature: [SRF] surface water layer (ENVO:00010504); material: water (ENVO:00002006), including particulate matter (ENVO:01000060) such as... | depth 5 m
GTTAAACGATTTAAAGTGTATCAAAAACTGCTGATAAACTATTGGTAATATCTTCTATAGAACCCACACCATTTACACCATAGTAAATACCTTTTTCTTGGTAAAAATCTTTTAAGACGGCTGTTTTTGTATTGTATTCGTTAAAACGGTTTCTAATTTTCTCTTCGTCCGTATCGTCGGTTCTTCCACTTGTTTTTCCTCTTTCAAGTAACCGTTGTACGAGTAAATCTTCGGAAACCTCTAAGGCGACCATTCCATTAATTTGTGCTCCTTTTTCGGCTAAAAAAACATCTAAGGCTTTTGCTTGTGATTCGGTTCTTGGAAAACCATCAAAGATAAAACCTTTGGCTGTAGTGTTTTTTTCTACTTCTGCTTTCAACATGTTGATGGTTACCTCATCGGGTACTAAATTACCATCATCCATATAGGTTTTAGCCAACACGCCCAATTCAGTTTTATTTTTAATGTTGTATCTAAAAACGTCTCCTGTTGAGATGTGTACTAAATCGTATTTTTCTTTTAACAAGGTTGCTTGTGTCCCTTTTCCTGCTCCAGGGGGGCCAAATAATACAATATTTTTCATTTTTGGTGGTGTTGTTAGTTGATATATAGCTGCTTTATTTCTACCTAAACCATCGTAATCTAAACCATAGCCTACTATAAATTTATCTTCGATGCTTTTTCCGATATAGGCAATAGGTAGCTCTTTTTTAAAAACATCGGGTTTAAAGAAGAGGGTTGCTACTTTAAGTTGTTTTACTTTTTTATCTCTAAAGATATTATAGATTTCTTGCAAAGTTGCTCCAGTATCTATAATGTCTTCTAGGATAATTACGGTTCTTCCGGTTAAGTCTTCGTTGAGACCTACAAGTTGTTTTACTTTCTGTGTTGATGTTGTGCCTTCATAGGAGGCGAGTTTTACAAAAGAAACTTCACAATTTCCATTAAATTCTCTTATGAAATCTGCGGCAAACAAAAAACATCCATTTAAAATTCCCACAAAAACAGGAATTTCATCTTTTGCCAAATCTGCTTTTACTTGTTTGGCTAACGACTTTACAATACCTGTGATCTCTTCCTTTGTTATAAAGGGTTTGAAGTACAAATCATGGAGTTTTATAATATTCATCAGATGGCAAAGATATGGTCTTGATTTTGAATAGAAAAAACCGTTTTGTAATTACTGAAATAAAATCAGCAAAAGCAAAACGGTTTTAATTTATTTTAATAGAGAACTATTTGTTCTTTTCTTCGTCTTTTGTCGTGTCATACATAATTGGTGTTGCAACAAATAATGATGAATACGTACCTACTGCGACTCCCACAATTAAGGCAAACATAAATCCTTTTATTGAGTCTCCTCCAAATAAGAAGATCACGATCATTACCAATAATGTTGTTAAAGAAGTGTTGATGGTTCTTCCTAAAGTAGAACTTAAGGCCTTGTCTACAACTTCGCTGTATTTCCAACTGGTATTGATTCCTGCAAACTCTCTAATTCTATCAAAGATTACTACGGTATCATTCAGGGAATAACCAACTACGGTTAAAATAGCGGCAATAAAGGATTGTCCTATTTCCATATCAAAAGGCATGAAGTTATAGGTAATAGAGAAAACACCTAACACGATTAATACATCATGGAATACTGCTACTACTGCTCCAATAGAATAGGATACTTTTCTAAAACGTAATAGAATGTATAAGAAAACTACAAATAATGAACCAAATACTGCCCAAAGTGCTGATGTTTTAATATCATCGGCGATGGTTGGATCTACTTTTCTGTAGCTCATAATTCCGTTAGCATTCTTTGCTTTTTCGAAACCTGGTTTGAAATCATTGTAAGAAGTATCTCCGATATAAGGTTTTAAACCTGTAAATAATGCGTTTTGTACTTCTTCATCTACGGTAGGTCCTTCTTCATCAATTCTAAAAACAGTTGTTATTTTTAATTGATTGTCTAAACCATATGTTTTTACTTCTGGAGCGGTACCAAAAGCACCTTTTAAGGTTTCTGCAACTTCGGTAGCATTCATAGACTTGTCGAAACGAACTGTAAAAGAACGTCCTCCTTTAAAATCTACACCTTGCTTTAATCCGATAGAGAAAATAGATACAATTCCAGCAACAATAATTGATCCTGAAACGATGTATGCTAATTTACGTTTTCTTAAGAACTCAATATTTAAGTTCTGGAACCATCCTTTTGAGACCGAAGTATTGAATGTTAATTTTGAGCCTTTTCGAATCGCTCCGTCAATTAAGATACGTGTAATAAATACTGCTGTAAATAACGAAGTACCAATACCAATCATTAATGTCAATGCGAAACCTTTAATAGGTCCTGTTCCAAAAATATATAAAATAATACCTGTTAATAAAGTTGTAATGTTTGCATCAATAATTGCAGACAAAGCTCCTTTTACAGAAAACCCTTCTTCTACAGATTGTTTTAAACCTTTCTTCTTAAACAGTCCTTCTTTAATTCTTTCAAAGATAATTACGTTTGCATCTACAGACATACCAATGGTTAAGATAATTCCTGCAATACCAGGCAATGTTAACACTGCGTTGAAAGAGGCTAAAATTCCAAAGATGAATAAAATGTTTACTGCTAAAGCAATATCTGCATACAAACCTGCTTTACCATAATAAAGAGTCATCCATAATAAAACCAATAAAATTGCCAATCCAAAAGAAAGGAAACTAGAGTCGATTGCTTCTTGTCCTAAAGAGGGTCCAACAACTTCTATTTCAATAATTCTTGCTGTTGCTGGTAACTTCCCTGCTTTTAAAACCGTTGCAATATCTTTTGCTTCAGATACCGTCATTAATCCACCAGAGATCGAAGTTCTTCCACCTGAAATTGGTTGGTTTACTGAAGGTGCTGTATATACATAATCATCCAAAACAACAGCGACAAATTTACCTGCGTTTTCAGTGGTCATTTTCTCCCAAAGTTTCGCGCCATAACTGTTCATAGTCATGCTTACTTCTGGCTTATTCAATTGACTAAATTCTTGTGATGCATCTAAAATAACATCTCCTTCTATAGGTGCTTTGTCATTTTTGTTAGACTTTATCGCATATAAAGCGATTAACTCTGTACCATCATCCGATTTCGTAGGCTTGTAATCCCACAAGAATTTCACATGCTTAAGTGTTGTTGGCAATAAATCTCTAACTTCTTTAAGTTTTAATAATTTATTTACTTGTGCCGTATCTAAAACTTTCGCCTGTGCAACTATAGAACTTAGTTGTTGTTGGTTTTGAGCTACGTTTGGAAACATGTAGGTAAATAAATCTTTCTGAACCACTTTTGTTGAATCTGCGGTAGCGCCTAAAATATCATCTAACTCATCCGTTGCATCAGTAACTTCTGTTTCTTCTTCTACGGTATCTACTTTTAGCAACTCTGCAACTTTTGCATTTGCACTAAAGAAATAATTCTGCACTTCTGCATTAGAATATACTTCCCAAAACTGTAATTCAGCTTTACTTGTAATTAACTTTGTAACTCGGTCGATATCTTTTGCTCCAGGCAATTCAATTTGAATTCTACCAGAATTTCCAATTCTTTGGATATTTGGTTGTGTTACACCAAATTTATCAATTCTACTTCTTAAAACATCAAAAGCAGTGTTGATAGAACTATTGATTTCTGTTTGTAAAACCTCTTTTACAACATCATTCGTTTCGTCAAACTTAATTTTATCACGTAAAGACTTTGTTCCAAAAATAGTAGGATCACTAAGTTTTGTAGTTTCTGCGATGCTTTCAAATTCTTCAAAGAATAAATCTAAGTAGGTATCGTTACTGCTTTTCAACCTTTGGTCAGCAGCTTTTAAAGCATCATTGAAGACTTCGTTTCTAGAATCGTTAGACAATCCTCTTAAAACTTCTTTTACAGAAACCTGTAAAATTGCGTTTACACCCCCTTTTAAATCAAGGCCAAGGTTCATTTCTTTCTCCTTGATATCGTCGTAGGTATATTTAGTAACTTCTAAATCTACAACCTCTTGATTAGAGACACTGTCTAAATACTTTCTTTCGAAAGTAGCTTTCTCTCTCGCATCATTGTTGGTTACCATTTTTGCTGCATAATTCGCAGCATCTTTTTCTACTTTACTTGCGAAGAATGTAAATGATAATTGGTATAAACTTACTAATCCGAATAGGATAGCAAATAATTTAATAAGTCCTTTGTTTTGCATCTTTTAGTTATATTTATGTCGACTTCTTTAGTTTAAAACGAGCAAATATACTATTTCATAGCAGTTCAACCAATTATTTTCTTACATTTATAAGTAGTTGTTTTTTGATTTAAAAATAAGTGGTACTAAAAACCTCTTTTGAAGAACGAAATATCTTTATTTATAAGGGTTTAATAACAAAAAAAGAAAAAGAAAATAACCCATAAAATTAGCATTAAAATGGCCCATTTATCAGACATTAAAATTGCACAAGCAAAACAATTAGTACACATAAAAAACATTGCAAAAAAACTGCAAGTTGTTGAGGATGATTTAGAAATGTATGGAAAGTACAAAGCAAAACTTCCTTTACATTTAATTAATGAGGATCAAGTTGCTAAAAATAATCTCGTCTTAGTAACCGCAATAACGCCTACTCCGGCGGGCGAAGGAAAAACAACGGTTTCTATTGGTTTAACGGAAGGACTAAACAAAATAGGCGAACATGCAACCGTGGTCTTGCGCGAACCATCTTTAGGTCCTGTGTTTGGAATAAAAGGCGGCGCAGCTGGGGGAGGATACTCTCAAGTAGTACCTATGGAAGATATCAATTTGCATTTTACAGGTGATTTTAATGCCGTTGAAAAAGCAAATAATCTACTTGCTGCTTTAATTGACAACAACATCCAAAGCAAAACAAACAATCTAAATATAGACCCAAGAACCATTCTTTGGAAGCGGGTTATTGACATGAATGATCGCGCTTTAAGGGAGACGACGATTGGACTGGGAGGAACTGCAAACGGAGTCCCACGACAAGATGGATTTAATATTACGCCTGCTTCTGAAGTCATGGCAATACTCTGCATGGCAACCACTTTTAAAAATTTGAAAGAGCGATTGGGGGCGATTCTTGTTGGACTTACTTATGACAATGCTCCAGTTTTTGCAAGAGATTTAAAAGCAGAAAACGCCATGGCTATTTTACTAAAAGATGCCATTAAGCCAAACTTGGTGCAAACACTAGAAGAAAATCCAGCAATTATTCATGGAGGTCCTTTTGCAAATATTGCGCAAGGAACCAATACGATTATCGCCACAAAAATGGGCTTGTCCTTATCGAATTATGTAGTTACTGAAGCAGGATTTGGAGCCGATTTAGGTGCTGAGAAATTTTTAAACATCAAGTCGGTATTTGGAAAACTAAACCCAAAATGTGTTGTTTTAGTGGCAACCATTAGAGCATTGCGCCATCATGGAGGTGCCAAGAAGGAAGCCTATAATACACCCAATTTAAAATACGTCTCTAAAGGTTTCAGTAATTTAGAAAAACATATTGAGAATATCCGAAAGTTCAACATCGAACCTGTTGTTGCAATTAATTCTTTTGTTTCCGATACGGAAGAAGAAGTAAACTTTGTCATTCAAAAATGTGCAAATTTAGGGGTTTATGCAATCTTATCTGAAGGCTGGGCAAAAGGAGGAGAAGGTACTAAAGCACTTGCGAAAGCGGTTGTAGATGTCGTAGAAAACAAGGCAACACAGTATAACCCTTTGTATGATTGGAATACTCCAGTAAAAGAGAAGATCGAGAAAATTGCCAAAGAAATATATGGTGCAGCTAAAGTTGTCTATGATAATAAAGCGTTGTTAAACCTAAAAAGAATTGATCGATTAGGGTTCAACAACTTTCCCATTTGCATGGCAAAAACACAGAAATCTTTTTCTGATAATGACAAATTAATTGGAAGACCAGCAGATTTTACGGTTACAGTCAGAGAAATAGAAATTGCAGCTGGTGCACAATTTTTGATTCCCATTTTAGGAAAAATGATGCGCATGCCTGGCTTACCTTCAGTTCCAGCATCTGAAAATATGACGATTGATGATCAAGGTGTTATTTCTGGATTGTCCTAAATCAAAAGGGCAGTCAATACTATTGAAACTTCATGCCTAAGTGCACAACTTTTTTGGTTTCAAAGAACGGCTCCTCAAAATATGCGGGCAAATCGTAAAGCGTGGCGGAAGTATATCGCTGTAATTCTTCTGTCAAATCTCCACCTTTTAAATATAAGATTCCGTTTTTTAAATCATGATTTTGTTTTTTAGCAATCCGACCTTTTGTCCAACGTACAAAGGTTTCCATTTGGGCAACGGCTCTACTCACAATAAAGTCATAGGTATCTTTTACATCCTCTACTCTACCGTGGGTTGTGGTTACATTTTCCAATCCTAACCCCTCAACAACATCTTTGACTACTTTTAGCTTTTTACCAATAGAATCCACCAAATGAAACTGTGTCTCTGGAAACAAAATAGCCAATGGAATTCCAGGAAAACCTCCACCTGTTCCAACATCCATTACTTTAGAACCTGGCTTAAAATGGATTACCTTTGCAATTGCTAAAGAATGTAAAACATGTCGCAAGTACAATTCGTCGATGTCTTTTCTAGAAACTACATTAATTTTTAGGTTCCAATCTTGGTACAATTCTTTGAGTTTCGAGAATTGCGCAATTTGAGTTGGAGTTAATTCCGTAAAGTATTTTTGTATAATTTCCATTGTTGATATGTTTCAGCGGCAAAAATAGCTATTTGTACCTAACAATTGTTCACAAAACTGAACGTTTCTTCTCAAAGCAACTTCAAAAAGATTATTTTTGTAAATCATTATTAAAACACAGAATGAAAACAATCAATTTTTCACGAATAGACAAAGCAAAATTCTTTAGAACGCTGAACAAAAGAGTCAACAGCTATTTTAAAGAAAATAATGTAAAAAGAACTGGAAATTGGAAACTGTACACAAAAGCTGTTTTAATGTTCTCCGTGTTTTTGGTTCCGTTTATTTTAATTTTAACCGTATCAATGCCGCAATGGTTAATGCCAATTTTAATGGTGATTACTGGAATTGGAATGGCAGGTGTTGGCATGAATGTGATGCATGATAGTAATCATGAATCTTTTTCAAGCAAAAATTGGGTTAATAAATTGATGGGGAGTAGCATTTACATTCTTGCTGGAAATGTATATAACTGGAAAGTACAACACAACGTTCTGCACCATACTTTCACAAACGTAAAAGATCACGATGAGGATATTGATGCGGGTAGGATTATCCGTTTTTCTTTGCATTCTAAGTGGTTGAAAATTCATAAAATTCAGAAATACTATTCTATTTTCTTATATGGGCTGCTTACGATTAACTGGGCAATTACAACAGACGTAAAACAAATGCACCGGTATTTAAAACGCAAACTATCTTACGGTAAATTTCCAAATCCAAAAGTAGAATGGACAAAATTAATCATCTCTAAAGTTGTGTATTATGCACTATGGATTGTTTTACCTTTATTGGTTTTAGACGTTGCTTGGTGGAAAATATTGATTGGATTTTTTGTAATGCATTATACGGCTGGAATGATTTTAAGTCTTGTTTTTCAATTGGCACATATTGTTCCAAACACAGAAATGCCGGTACCAGATAAAGATGGAAATTTAGAACACACTTGGGCAGTCCATCAATTATACACCACTTCTAACTTTGCGCCTACTAACTGGTTGGTAAACTTCTATACAGGAGGCTTAAATCATCAAGTTGAACATCATATCTTCCCACATATTTCTCATGTTCATTATGAAAAATTAGCTAAAATTGTAAAAGAAACAGCAAAAGAATTCAATTTACCCTACAACGAATACAAAACAATGACAAAAGCAATTGTAGCGCATTTTAGTCACTTAGGTGTTTTAGGGCAAAAACCAGAATTAGCATAAGAACAACTACAATTACTTTTAAAAATGACACATCCATTATCGGACAGAATTAACAGTTTACCAGTTTCCCAAACTTTAGCAATGGCTGCTAAAGCAAGAGAATTAAAAGGACAAGGAATCGACATTATTAGTTTGAGCCTTGGAGAACCAGACTTTAACACCCCAGACTTTATTAAAGATGCTGCTATTGAAGCCATCAATCAAGATTACAACTCATATACACCTGTAGATGGTTATGTGGAATTGAAAGAAGCGATTTGCACAAAGTTTAAACGCGATAATGATTTGGTGTACCAACCGAATCAAATTGTGGTTTCTACGGGAGCAAAACAATCGATTGCCAATGTTGCACAAGTATTGTTAAACCCTGGTGATGAAGTGTTACTTCCTGCACCGTATTGGGTGAGTTATTCTGCAATTGCAATTTTATGTGAAGCAAAATTTGTAGAAATCCCTTCTTCTATAGAGGATGATTTTAAAATAACACCCGCACAATTAGAGGCAGCAATTACGCCAAAGACTAAAATGGTCTTTTTCAATTCGCCAAACAACCCAAGTGGTAGTATCTATAGCGAAAATGAATACCGCGCATTAGCGGCTGTTTTAGAAAAATATCCCCAAATTTATATTTTATCTGACGAAATATACGAGCACATCAACTATGGCGTAAAACCGTTTAGTTTTGCAGCTATTGAAAGCATGTTCGACAGAACAATTACCATCAATGGATTGGCAAAAGCATTTGCTATGACAGGTTGGAGAATTGGCTATTTAGGTGCTCCACAGTGGATCGCAAAAGCATGTACAAAAATGCAAGGACAAATTACTTCGGGTACCAATTGTATTGCTCAAAGAGCTGCAATTACTGCCGTTTTAGCCCCTGTTGAAAAAGTACAATACATGGTAGATGAATTCAAAACACGGAGAGATCTTGTTTTAGATTTATTAGGTCAAATCGAAGGATTTAAATTAAATATCCCTGAAGGTGCCTTTTACGTATTTCCAGATATTTCTGCTTTTTTCGGAAAAACAGTTAATGGCATGAAAATTGAAAATGCAAATGACTTTTCATTGTTCTTGTTAGAAAAAGCAAATGTGGCTACGGTAACTGGAGATGCTTTTGGTGCTCCAAACTGTATTAGAATGTCTTATGCAGCATCAGTTGTGCAATTAAAAGAAGCGATTCAAAGAATTAAAGAAGCCGTAAGTTAAATTACCTTACTTTCTATGTATACAAAAACCTTCAGGAATCTGAAGGTTTTTCTTTTTGTAAGAGGTCTGCTATTGAAGATGCTAACAGCTATCAACAATGCTAAAACAAATAAAAAAGTCACCTATAAAGGTGACTTTTTAAATAAATTATGAATTCTTCTAGAATTAATCTACATTATCGTGTAGGAAAGAATTATTTGATTTTAACTGAATGGTATCGCCTTCATTACTTAAAGGTGTTTTCGAGTTACTAATTGATCGATCTACGAGATCAATCTCTAATCCCAACCTTTTAAATGCTGGTTCACGTTCTAGATCGTCAATATTTTTATTCATTTGATCTGAGAATTTATAATTGAACCCTTTCATAGTTTTTCTTCGCTCTTCGGCTCTTTTCTGCAACTCAGAAATGGTTAAACTTAAGGGTGAGACTTCTTCACTCTCGGTAACTATATTATTAATTTCTAACTGAGGTTTTGCTGATTTCAATTCAAATTGCATGCTTTCTTCTTCAACAGCATTTGCTATTATTGAAGAACTTTTCCCAATGGTTGGTTGCACATCAAAGTCTTCTAAAACATATCTTGTTTCTGGTACTTTCTGCTCAAAGATAATTTCTTCTGCACCAAAAACTTCGATCTCATTTACGTTGATAACTTCTTTTGTTTCTTCAATGGCATCCAAGTCAAAACGAATTTCTTTGGTGGGTGTAACTTCTGAATACGAATTTAGTGGCAAATCAAATAACAAGTCACCTTGCAGTGGTTTTGAAACTGGGGTTTCTGCGACTGTTTCATTTCTTACAGCAGTTATATTTGTGATTACAAAATCGTCTTCAGAAACGGTTTCTATCTCAATTTCATCAAAAACAACTTGTGTGTTTTTAATGTTATCTGTTGTTGGTACTAAGTTCATTTTTGGCGCCTCTCCCTCAACCTCATCTTCTAATATGTGTACAATTTTCGGAGATGGCTTGTTGGACAATGGTGCATCAAAAGCGGATGATTTTTGAATTGGTGTATCCGAGAAATTATACGTTGCTTTCTGTTCATCTTCTAAAGTATGTACAATCTTTCTTACTTCTGTATTGGTAATTGTACTTTGTTGATCTGCGGCAAAACCAGTTGCTACAATAGTAACTGCAATAGCATCTCCTAGAGAATCATCTTCTCCAATTCCCATAATAATATTGGCGTCATATCCTGCTTCTGTTTGAATATAATCGTTTACTTCTCCAATTTCATCTAATGTAACTTCATTGGTTCCAGAAACAATTAATAACAAAACGTTTTTGGCTCCAGTAATTTTATTATCATTTAACAATGGGGAATCTAGAGCTTTTACAATCGCATTTTTTGCTCTGCTTGTTCCTTCTTCTTTTGCAGACCCCATAATTGCGGTACCACTGTTAGAAAGCACTGTTTTGGCATCGTGTAAATCTATATTTTGTTTGTAATGGTGTGTAATTACTTCTGCAATACCACGTGCTGCAGTAGATAACACTTCATCAGCTTTGGAAAAACCGGCTTTAAAACCAAGGTTCCCATACACCTCTCTTAATTTATTATTGTTGATTACAATTAAAGAATCTACGTTATTTCGCAAAGTATCAATCCCAATTTGAGCTTGTTTAGATCGCATTCTTCCTTCAAACTGAAATGGCATTGTAACGATTCCTACCGTTAAAATATCCATGTCTTTGGCGATTTTGGCAATAATTGGCGCTGCACCGGTTCCAGTTCCACCACCCATTCCAGCAGTTATAAACACCATTTTTGTCTGTGTGTTTAACATTTGCTGAATTTCTTCGATACTTTCTTGTGCTGCTTTAGCACCTACATCTGGGTTTGCTCCAGCACCAAGGCCAGAAGTCAAATTTGCTCCTAACTGAATTTTATTCGGAATTGGGCTGTTTTCTAAAGCTTGTGAATCTGTATTACAAATTACAAAATCGACCCCTTTAATGTGCTGCGTAAACATATGGTTTACAGCATTGCTTCCACCACCACCAACACCAATGACTTTGATAGTGTTCGATTTTGTTTTTGGCATGTCAAATAATATGTTATCAAATTCTGTGCTCATAATAACGTATCTATTTTAAATTGTTTAATCATTCTTAATTTCTTCTTGTTATGCTGCAATCTTTTTACTCTGCGTTATCTAAAAAATCTTTTAATCTGGCGGTAAATTTCTCGAAGAAAGATTTGCCTTTGTCTTTTGATTTCTCTTGAATAACTTCTGGAACCTCGGCTTCTGTCTCTAAAGCTGAAGGAACAACTTCTTCTTCAATCGACGATACTTCTTCCTCGTCTTTAGATTGCTTGCTTAAACCCTCCATTAACAATCCAACGGCGGTTGCATAGGACGGACTTGATAGTGCGTCTTCTGAATCTCCTGCTAAATGTTCATTTGGATACCCAATTCGTGCATCCATTCCTGTAATATATTCAACTAATTGACGCAAATGCTTTAGTTGTGAACCTCCACCTGTTAAAACAATTCCTGCAATTAGTTTTCCTTTTTGTGTTTCGTGTCCATAATTTTTAATCTCCAAATAGACGTGTTCAATAATTTCTTGAACTCGTACATGGATCATATAAGACAAATTCTTTAAGGTAATCTCTTTAGGCTCTCTTCCTCTTAAGCCTGGAATAGAAACAATTTCGGTTTCCTTATTCTCTCCCGGCCAAGCAGAACCAAATTTTATTTTCAATAACTCGGCTTGTTTCTCGATGATAGAACAGCCTTCTTTAATATCATTTGTAATTACATTACCTCCAAAAGGAATAACGGCTGTATGTCTAATAATACCGTCTTTAAAAATAGCCAAATCGGTCGTACCTCCACCAATATCAATCAATGCAACTCCGGCTTCTTTTTCTTCTTGACTCAGCACCGCGGATGCAGAAGCTAAGGGTTCTAGCGTAATGTCTGCCAAATCTAAACCGGCACTTTTTACACAACGTCCTATATTTCGAATCGAGGAGACTTGCCCAACTACTACATGAAAATTGGCTTCTAAACGCCCACCATACATCCCAATAGGTTCTTTTATATCTGCTTGAGAGTCCACTTTAAATTCTTGTGGCAATACATGAATGATTTCTTCTCCCGGCAACATGACCAATTTATGTACCTGATTTACTAAATTATCGATATCATTTTCATCAATCACTTCATCAGCATTGGATCTCGTGATATAATCTGAATGGTATAAGCTTCGGATATGCTGACCTGCGATCCCTACGACAACATCTTCAATTTTTTGCCCAGAAACACTTTCAGCTTCTTCAACTGCTTGCTGTATCGATTGAATGGTTTGTGTTATGTTACTAACTACACCTCTTTTTACTCCTAAACTTTTTGCTTTTCCAATACCCAAAACTTCAATTTTGTCGTATTCATTTTTACGCCCAATCATAGCAACAATCTTGGTGGTACCAATATCTAAACCAACTGCTATTTTATTGTTTTCCATTTTGATTTATTTTGTGCACACAACTTGGTTGTGAAATTTTACGTTAATCGTTTTATACTCGCGTATTGTTTTGTCTAAAAAAGCTTTGTTATAGAACGCTTTTAATTTCTTAAATTTTATATCAATGTTGGTTAATTTACCAAAATCGATTTTATAACTTCCACTTCGAACGGAGAATTGATACTCTTCGTTGTCTAATTCATGAATTTCCACGATCTCTTTCTTCAAAAAATCATCTTCTAAAATGGTAGTAACTAATGCTACTATCTCCTTGAAATTCTCATCTTTTTCAACACCTGAAATCAACAACACTCTTGCTGAATAAACAGCGGACAAGGGTATTTTTACACCTTGTTTATCAATGTAATAAGAAGTGTCTTCATGAAGAACTCTTGCGATTGGAGAACGCTGTTTTACAATCGTTTTTATGGTCCCATTTATGTCCAAAAAAACCGAAGATTCCGCCACATAAGGGTTCTTATTTACTTGATTTTCTAAACCATATAAATCTATCACAGATTTCTTTAAGTTTCTTACTGTTTTTGTATTTTGTATTAACAATTTATCAACCATTGAAATTGTCAAAAAATTAGTGTTTTCACCCGAAAATTCAATCTTTATATTCGTTACTTTTTTTTGTAGATTTCGCTTAGAAGCAAAAGAATACAACAGCCCCAAACCGACTACTAATAGTAAGAAAAATAAATATTTTAATCCTTTTTTAAACTTCATTAACCTGATGATTTAACAATTCATTTGTAACTTCATTTATGGCAATTCCAATATCTCCTGCTCCCAACATAACTACAACTTCTACTGATGAATTTTTAATAACTTTTACTAAATTATTTTTTTGAACCAACTTTTTATGCGTGTTGGTAATCTTACCAAATAACCAACTAGCATCTACCCCTTTTATTGGCAATTCTCTTGCTGGATAAATATCCAATAAAGCAATTTCATCAAATTTTGATAAAACATTCGCGAAATCTTCAATAAAGTCTCGTGTTCTCGAAAACAAATGAGGTTGAAAAATTACCAAAACCTTTTTATTTGGATACATTTCTCTAACTGAATTTTCAACAGCCTCAATTTCTGTTGGATGATGCGCATAATCATCAATCAAAACAAAATTGGGTGTTTTAATTCGATATGAAAATCTTCTTTTCACCCCTTTAAAACTGGCTAAGCTTTCTTTTATTTCAAGCAAAGGAACACCATAAACGTCGGCCATCGCCAAAGCCGCTAGCGCATTCATAACGTTATGTTTCCCAGGAAGATGAAAAACAATATTCTCTATTTTTCCTGACGGTGTTTGTACGTCAAAAATATATTTTCCCCTTTCGATTTCAATATTAAAAGCGTTATAATCTGCAGCTGCATCTATACCATAAGTAAGTCCTTCTAAAGGCAAACCTTTAGCCACGATTAAAGTTTGGGAAACTTTCTCTGAGAAAGCTCTAAACGAGGCGTCAAGAGCCTCTGAGTTTTCATAAATATCAAGATGATCTGAATCCATCGAAGTAATACAGGCAATATCTGGCGACAACTGTAAAAAAGAGCGATCAAACTCATCGGCTTCTACAACCGTTAGCTTATCTTCTCCTAAAATTAAATTAGAATTGTAGTTCTCTGCAATTCCACCTAAAAAAGAAGTCGCTAATTTAGGCTGCATAATGTGTCCTAAAATAGCTGAAGTTGTTGTTTTACCGTGGGTTCCTGCAACGGCAAGACAAAACGTGTTTTCAGTAATTTTTCCCAAAACTGCGGCTCTTTTTAAAACAGTAAAATCGTTTTGAAAAAAGTAACTGAGTTCTGCATGTGTTTTTTGAATTGCAGGCGTATAGACGACCAATGTAGTTTCCTTATTTAAAAAAGCCAATGGAATGTTTTTGACAGCCGCTTCGAAATGGATAACCACGCCAATATCTTCTAATGAACTTGTGTTTTTTGAAGGTGTATTGTCATACCCTGCAACCTGCTTATTATTGACTGCAAAATAGCGTGCAATCGCACTCATTCCGATTCCTCCAATTCCTACAAAATAAACGTTATGTATGTTTTTTAAATTCAATTCGTTAGTAGCTTTTCAATTTCGTTAACAATATCGGTGGTAGCGCTTGGCAGCGCCAATGCTTTTATGTTTTCAGATACGCTTTGTTGTTTGCCTTGATCTTTTAACAACGTTTCGAAAACAACTGCAAAGGAATCCAATTCGCTTTCCTTGATCAAAATTGCTGCGTGATGATCTACGATAGACTTTGCGTTTTTTGTTTGATGATCTTCAGCGACATTGGGTGAAGGGATAAAAATTACGGGCTTACCAACAATACACAGTTCCGAAACAGAACTCGCACCAGCTCTCGAGATAATAAAGTCGGAAGCTGCATATGCCATCCCCATTTGATTGATAAATGGATGTACTTGCACATGGGCTAAGTCATTGTACTTTTGATACCTATCATTATATAATTTACCACACTGCCAAATTACCTGAAGATTTTGTTTATTGAAAAAATCTAATTGACTTTCGATGAGCTCATTCATCCTTCTGGCCCCAAGGCTTCCACCTAGAACTAAAACAGTTTTCTTATTTTTATTTAAATTAAAAAAAGAAAAGGAGTCGTCTCTTTTCGTATGTATTAATAACAAATCTTGACGTACAGGGTTTCCCGTTTTTAAAATTTTAGCTGCAGGAAAAAATCGCTCTAAATGATCGTAAGCGACACATATTTTATTAACCTTTTTGGCCAACAACTTATTGGTAATTCCTGGATATGAGTTTTGTTCTTGAATAATGGTTGGTATTTTTTTTAGGCATGCCACCAATAAGGTTGGCCCACTTGCAAAACCCCCAGTTCCAATAGCAATATTGGGTTTAAATTGTTTAATAATTCTTCTCGCTTTCAGTAAACTACTCAATAATTTAAAAGGAAATAACAGGTTTTTAAAAGTAATTCTCCTTTGAATTCCGGCAATCCATAATCCTTTAATTTCATACCCTGCTTGCGGAACTTTTTCCATTTCCATTTTGTCTTTTGCTCCAACAAATAGAAACTTTGCATCTGGGTATCGCAGTTTTAATTCATTGGCAATCGCAATTGCTGGGTATATGTGACCACCCGTTCCACCTCCAGAAATTAATATATTAATCGATTGCTTCATGTAAAATATCTAAAGGGTTATCATCTAAAATTTCATCTTCTGTTTTTTCTTTTGATGCACTCACACTTAAAATCATTCCGAGCGCAAAACAAGTCATCCAGATAGAAGTACCTCCACTACTTATTAAAGGCAACGTTTGTCCAGTTACTGGAAGAAGACTCGTAGCAACTGCCATATTTATGGTTGCTTGAAAAATAATGGGTAGTCCAGTTGCTATCACCAGTAATGTCCCAAAAATGGTTTTTGTTTTTTTGACCACAACAAAAATTCTAAAAAGAAGAATGAAATAGACAAAAACAACTCCAAATCCACCAATTAAACCAAATTCCTCTACAATAATTGCGTAGATAAAATCTGAAGAGGATTGTGGCAAAAAGTTCTTTTGAACACTTTTACCTGGACCTAAACCAAAGGTACCTCCTGTTGTTATGGCTATTTTAGCTTTTTGTACTTGATAGGGTTCTTTTCCATCTTGAGTTGAGTAATTTTCGATTCGATTACTCCACGTTTGTACCCTATTGGGCATGGCATCAGGAAATGCTTTTGCAACTAAAACAAAAAACAATAGAAAGGCAATGCCTAAAGCAAGTATGTATCCGATGTATTTTGAAGGATACCCCCCTATAAAACAAACAATAATCACCATCGTGAAAATAATTGCAGTTGTCGAAAAATTTGCAGGTAAAATAAGTATCAAAATAAGTGCAACTGGCAGCCACAATTGCCACAGGCTTTCTTTAAAATAAATAACGCTCTCTTTGTTTTTGGCTAAATATCTTGCAACATACACCAGCAAAACTACACTTGCTAACGTGGATGTCTGAAAACCAACACCGCCAAACTTAATCCATCTACTTGCGTTTGCCCCTCCAATGACAGTTCCTTGCGCTAAGGTGAAAACCAGTAAAATAACCACTATAGGAATCATAATAGCAGATCCTCCTGAGAAATATCTGTATGGAATTTTATGCACTCCATAAATAATCCCAAAACCAATAATTAACAAGGCAATATGTTTTGCTAAATGACCAAATGTAGAACCAGAACCAACAACATAAACCAAGTTTGTGCTTGCACTAAAAACTGGCATAAATGAGAATATAGCCAACACAGTTACAATTGCCCAAATTGCTTTATCTCCTTTAATATGTTGAAAAATGGTTTTCATTCTTTTTTTTATTTCCTGTAATTACAAGTAGCTGTTATTTAACGATTCTTATTTCTACAGATTGAAAATCAGGTTATATCTAATCAAACTATCTAACAATAATGTATTTTTAAAGACTTCTCACAGCTTGTTTAAATTGACGTCCTCTGTCTTCGTAATTATCAAATAAATCAAAACTTGCACACGCAGGAGAAAGTAAAACTGCATCTCCAGATTCTGCTAACTTTTGAGCCACTTTAACAGCTTCTTCAGCTCCCGCAGTTTCAACAATCATCTCAACCACATTGCCAAATGTCTGTTTTATTTTATCATTTTCAATACCCAAGCAAACAATCGCTTTTACTTTTTCTCTTACCAAAGGCAATAAATCTGCATAATCATTTCCTTTATCTACACCTCCTAAAATCCACACCGTATTTTTATCCATGCATTCTAAAGCATAAAAAGCAGCATTTACATTCGTTGCTTTCGAGTCGTTAATGTATTCCACGCCTCTTATTTTTGCAACATGCTCTAATCGATGCTCGACACCTTCAAAGTTTTCTAAACTTTCTTTAATCAATTCTTTTCGCACTTTCAACAATTGTGCAGCCATTGTTGCTGCCATTGCATTTTTAGTATTGTGTTTTCCTTTTAAGGATAAAGTTGAGATTGGCATCTGTATTGTTTCTTTATTAATATTGATTATGATATTATTATCTTTTATAAAAGCACCATATTCTAATTGTTTTTCTAATGAAAATGGAATTAGAGTTGCTTTTGTACTGTTCTTTTGCAACCATGTATTTATGGCCTCATCATCTGCATCATAGATTAAGTAATCGGATGCGGTTTGATTTTTTGTAATTCTAAATTTAGATTCGATATATTTATTGAAATCGTCTTCATATCGATCTAAGTGATCAGGTGTTATATTTGTTAAAATGGCAATATGACTGTTAAAATCTACGATGCCATCTAACTGAAAACTACTTAATTCCAATACGTAATTGTCATAAGACTGCGTAGCAACTTGCCGTGCAAAACTGTCTCCAATATTTCCCGCTAATCCACTATTTATTTCAGCATTTTTTAAAATAAATTGGGTTAACAGTGCGGTTGTTGTCTTCCCATTAGAACCTGTAATTCCAACTAGGGTTGCAGTTGTATATTTTGCGGCAAATTCTATTTCTGAAATTACGCTGATTCCTTTTTCCTTTAGTTTTAATACTAACGGGATCGAATCTGGTATTCCAGGACTTTTCACAACTACAGCGCCCTTTAGTATTTTATTTTCTGTATGTTTTTCTTCTTCGAAATTGATGTTGTTTTGCAGAAGAATTTCTTTATATCTTCTTGCAATACCTCCTTTGTCTGAAACAAAAACTTCAAATCCTTTTTGTTTTCCAAGAATTGCAGCACCCACTCCGCTTTCTCCACCACCAAGAACAACAAGAAGCCTCTTTTCTCCTTGAGGAGAAATGACCATACGCTTATTTGATTCTTGGTTACACATCTATTTTATATAAAAAATTTATTCTTTTTATAATTGACACAAACTCCATACTTCCTTTTGAAAAGGTCGAATTATTACCTTAATTTTAAGGTAACAATTGCAAATACTGCAAGCAAAATTCCTACAATCCAAAAGCGGACAACAATTTTACTCTCGTGGTACTGCATTTTTTGATAATGATGGTGTAAAGGAGCCATTTTAAAAATTCTTCTTCCAATACCAAAACGTTTCCGGGTGTATTTAAACCAAAAAACTTGAAGAATTACAGAGAGATTTTCAACGACAAAAACACCGGCTAAAATTGGGAGTAACAACTCTTTTCTAATTGCAATTGCGATCACCGCGATGATTCCTCCAATGGTCAAACTTCCCGTATCTCCCATGAAAACTTGTGCTGGATAGGTATTGTACCATAAAAACCCGATTAATGCGCCTGCAAAAGCCAAGATAAATACAGTCATCTCACCAGAATTGGGGATATACATGACGTCTAGATAATCTGCAAAAATGATATTCCCAGAAACCCAAGCAAAAACAGCCAGTGTAACCACAATAATCGCAGACGATCCCGCAGCCAGACCATCGATACCATCTGTTAAATTTGCTCCATTTGAAACACCAGTTACAATAAACACAACAATGAAAATAAAAACAATCCATCCATATTTTTCGTATCCATCTCCTAAGAAACTTAATGCTTTGGAATACTCTAGTTCATTATTCTTAAAAAAAGGAACGGTTGTCTTTGTAGATTTGTGAGCCTCACCAAAGACTTTTAATCTCCCATTTTCTTGCTGTACTCTTTCTGAAACTGGCAGTTGTTCTTTGATCGTAACGCCTTCATTAAAATACAACATAGACCCTATAATAATTCCAAGACCTACTTGACCTAATACTTTAAACCTGCCTTTTAAGCCAGCTTTGTCTTTCTTAAAGACCTTAATATAATCGTCTAAAAAGCCTATCAATCCCATCCAGATTGTGGTAATGATCAAAATAACAATGTAAATATTATTCAATTTAGCAAACAAAATAACCGGAATTAAGGTTGCCATAATAATAATGAGCCCACCCATTGTAGGGGTTCCTGATTTCTGAATCTGACCATCTAAACCTAAATCTCGAACGGTTTCTCCTACCTGCTGATTTCTTAAAAAATTGATAATTCTTTTCCCGTAAATGGTGGAAATCAATAAGGATAAGATAAATGCTGTTGCGGCTCTAAATGTGATAAACTGAAACACACTTGCTCCTGGTAAACCGAACTGACTTTCTAAATATTCGAATAAATAATATAGCATTCTTCGTTATTTTTTTAATTGATTAAAACAGTTTTGCACTTCTTCTAAATCATCAAAATGAGATCGAACTCCGTTTATTTCTTGATAGTTTTCATGTCCTTTTCCAGCGATCAAAATAATATCTCCCGGTTTTGACAGTTTACACGCTGTTTTAATCGCTTGTTTTCTATTCAAAACTGTTACTGTTTTTATCTCATTTTCTGGTAAAACCCCTAACTCCATTTCTTCTAAAATAGTTTGTGGATTTTCGGTTCTTGGGTTGTCTGAGGTAAAAATCACTTGCGTACTTAATTGGGTTGCAATGTGCGCCATTTTTGGTCTTTTCAGTTTGTCTCGATCACCTCCACATCCCACAACGGTCAAAATGTTTTCATGTCCAGTTTTAATGTCATTAATGGTTTCTAATACATTTTTTAATGCATCTGGCGTGTGCGCATAATCTACAATTGCTATAACCCCATCATTGGAAACAATGTACTCAAAACGACCACTTACACTTTCTAACTGACTCACGATAGTAAGCACCTCCAACCGTTCTAAGCCTAATAATTCTGCTGTTGCAATAATTGCAGTAAGATTGTAAACATTAAAAACACCAATCAACTTTGTCCAAACCTCAATTCCTTCCACAGTAATTACAGTTCCTGAAAATTGTTTTTCTAAAATTTTAGATTTGAAATCTGCTAGTGTTTTTAAAGCATATGTTTTCTTGCTTGCTTTCGTGTTCTGCAACATGAAACTACCGTTTTTGTCATCGATATTGGTCAGTGCAAATGCAGATTTTGGCAAAGCGTCAAAAAACTGTTTCTTAACATCTCTATATTCTGCAAGGGTATTGTGATAATCTAAATGATCATGAGAAAGGTTGGTGAAAATTCCACCAGCAAAGGTTAATCCTGCTGTTCTTTTTTGATGAATTCCATGAGAACTCACTTCCATAAAACAGTAATCAACCCCCGCATCAATCATTGCGTCTAAATACCTATTTATAGTTACCGAATCTGGCGTTGTATGTGTCGCTTTAAATTCTGTTTCGTCAACCTTAATTATTACGGTAGAAAGCAAACCTACTTTATAGCCTGCTTTTTTAAATAATTGATATAACAACGAAGCAATCGTTGTTTTACCATTGGTACCCGTAATACCTATTAATGGAATTTTACGAGAAGGATTGTCATAAAAATTAGCGGACATGATTGCTAAAGCAATATTTGCGTCTTCAACTTGAAGATAGGTTACTTCTTCTTTTTTGTGTTCTGGAATATCTTCACAAACAATTGTATTTGCTCCTAAAGAAATTGCTTTGTCAATATATAAATGTCCGTCGACAGCAGCTCCTTTTTGAGCTACAAAAACATCATTTTTTTCAATTTTTCTTGAATCGAAAACAACTTGATGTACCTCAATATTTGTTTGACCATCGACTTGCAGTATTGAAACCTTATTTAATATGTCTTTTAAATTTTTCAGCTTAGGAAAGTTTTAAAATAATGGTTGCTCCTTTTATTAACTTTTCCCCTTTTTCTAGTGATTGAGATTTCACACTACCGCTTCCTGAAATTTTTACTTTCAATCCAATATTCTCTAACAATGACAATGCATCCATACCAGACATTCCTTTAACATTGGGAATTTCTATATGCGTTTTTATTAACTGATTGTTGTAATTTAAAAACGCATCATCAATTGCTGCAAACTGAACTTTGTCGTCTACATATTGATTGTCTATCGGAGTTGTTGTATATATTTTTTGGGCAATTTCCTTGAAAACTGGCGCCGCCACTAAAGCTCCGTAATATCCTTTTTCTTTCTTTGGATCATGTATGACTACGATGCATGAATACTTCGGGGTACCAGCAGGAAAAAAACCAGCAAACGAAGCCGTATATCGCTTTGTAGAATAATGTCCTTTTATCGTTTTACCTTGTGCGTCTGTATAGGTAGGAATGTATTTTTTTGCAGTCCCTGTTTTACCAGCCATTGAAAAATTAGGCGAATAAATATTCATTGCAGTTCCTTTAACAACTACATTTTCAAGTATTTTTTTCACCTTTTTTAATGTCTCATCAGAGGCTATTTTAGAATTTACAATTTCAGTTTCAAATATTTTTTCTGATTTTTCTTGTCTTCTTAATTCCTTTATAAATCTTGGCTTTACCATTACACCGTTATTTGCAACCGCATTGTAAAACATCAAGGTTTGCATGGGTGTTACAGACACACCATACCCCCAAGACATCCACTCTAATGAAATTTTATTCCAGCCTTTATCTTTTGGGGTTGGAATGGTTGGAACTCCTTCTCCTTTAATTGAGAATCCGACAGGTTTTGTGAAGCCGTATTTTTCTAACTTATTGATAAATTTTTGAGGTTGATCATCATAATGCGCACGAATCAACTTTACGATTCCTACATTCGATGAAACTTCAAAAGCTCTTGCAGCAGAAATTTTACCATAACCGCCCTTTTTAGAATCTTCTACTTTAGACCCATGGATAAAAATTTTTCCTTTTTCGGTATCTACTACTGTAGCTGTATCGATTAACTTGTCATCTAAAGCCGCCATTAAACTTGCCAGTTTAAATGTAGATCCTGGTTCGTGACTCTCCCAAACGGCATAATTTCTTTTCTCGTAGTACTTCCCTTTAGAGGTTCTTCCCAAATTTGCGATTGCCTTAATTTCTCCAGTGGATGTCTCCATGACCACAGCACACCCATGTTCTGCTTCAAAAAACTCTAACTGTCGTAACAATGCATGATGGGTAACATCTTGAATATTTACATCTATTGTAGTAATAATGTCATGCCCATCTATGGGTTCTTTTTCGTTGACATCATTAATTGGTTTCCATTGATTTTTAGCAATTTTTTGTTTCCATCTCAACCCATCTGCTCCTCTCATATAAGAAGCAAAAGCACCTTCAATACCTGCACCTCCACTTTGATCGTCATAACCAATAGTTCTTTCTGCAATTTTACCAATGGGATGTACACGAACCGTTTTGTGTTCTGCAATGAAACCTCCTTTATAAACACCCAATTTAAAAATCGGGAATTGCTTCATCCTTAAGTAATCATTATAACCAATATTTTTAGCAATAAAAAAATATCTTTTATTCGCTTTTTTGGCATTTCGAAGTCTTCTCTCATAGTAGTTTGGAACATTGCCCAACATCTCAGAAAGGGCTTTTGAAAGGGCAACTATATTTTGCTCAAAAACTTGTTTTTTAACAACCACCAAATCCATTCTAATGGTATACTTAGAGACCGAGGTTGCCAATAAATTACCGTCTGCTGCATATACGTTTCCTTTGTTTGCAGAAATGGTAAATTCTTTCACCGTTAGTTCCGTAGATAATTTATTGTATTTATCACCGTGAACATATTGAAGATTAAAGACCCGTAGAATTACGATTACTAAAAAAATCGTCATAAAAGCTCCTACGATGTAGAATTTCGCCAGTATGCCTTTTTTTTGAGTTGCCAATTTATGAATCTTTATAAGTTACTTTTATTTTTTTAGGTGGAGTTGTTGATGGCTCAATCCCTAATGATTTTACTCTTTTCTTTACGCTAGATTCCATCTCCATCCGTTCTAGTCTGGAGCTTGTATCCACATATTTCTCCCTCAACTCTCGCTTCTCTTTATTTAGGTTTGCAATGAGAATTGCTTTTTTGTCCGCTTGATGACCACTCGAAATCATAATCAGTAGCAGTCCAACTATAAAAATAATAATCCGCCAATTTTTAAATGCAGCTTCATCGGTAAGGAAACTTCCTCTCAGAAAACCATACAATCCTTTTTTTACTTTAGACATCGAATCCGATTACTTTTTTATGCGTTGTTGTTTAATAGTTGCAATCCTAAGTTTGGCGCTTCTAGCTCTATTATTTATTTTAATTTCCTCCTGGGAAGGCACTATTAATTTTCCTACTTTCTGTAATGGCTCGTTGGAGTTTCCAAAGGCATCTTTCTCAAGTTCACCACTAAAAACCCCAGTTCTTATAAATCGTTTCACCAAACGATCTTCTAAAGAATGGTAAGAAATTACACTTAACCTACCGTTCGATTTTAAAAGGTTTGGCATTTGCTCTAAAAATTCTCTTAAAACATCTAGCTCTTCATTCACTTCAATTCGAATCGCTTGAAATATTTGAGCCAATATTTTGTGCTCTTTTGCATTGGGTAAATATTTTTGAAGCACTTCTTTTAACTGAAAACTTGTCTCTATTTTAGCAACTTCTCTTTGCTCAACAATCGTTTTTGCAATGTTTCTTGAATTTCTTAATTCACCATACAAAAACAATATTTCTGCTAATTTTTCTTCAGAATAATTATTAATAATTTCTTTGGCAGACACTTTTGATTTCTGATTCATTCTCATGTCTAAATCACCATCAAAGCGAATAGAAAAACCTCTTTCTGCTTCATCAAATTGATGAGATGAAACCCCTAAATCTGCAAGAATACCATCGACTTTTTTAATTCTATGAAATCTTAAAAACCGCGAGATGAACCTAAAATTTTCTGGAATTAAAACAAATCGCGCGTCATCAATTAGATTCTCCAACGCATCTGGATCTTGGTCAAAGGCAAACAACTTGCCTTCCGGCCCCAATCTGCTTAATATTTCTCTGGAGTGACCTCCGCCACCAAAAGTCACATCCACATAAACGCCATCTTCTTTTATCGACAAGGCATCGACACTCTCATTTAGTAAAACTGGATTATGATACTTCATCTATCGTGGTATTTCCCATCACATCTTCGGCTAAATCTGCAAAATCTACAGAAGCATCTTCAATTGCTTTTTCGTATTTATCTTTGTCCCAAATTTCAATAATATTCACCGCAGAAGACAAAACAATCTGTTTTTGAATACCAGCAAAATCACACAAATCTTTTGGAATTAAAAGTCTACCAGAAGCGTCTAATTCTACCATCTTTACACCAGCAGTAAACCTCCTAATAAAATCATTGTTTTTTTTAACAAACCTATTTAATTTATTAATCTTCTGCATCATTAAATTCCACTCACTCATTGGATATAACTCCAAACAGGGTTGAAAAACACCTCTTTTTATAACAAAACCATCTTGTAGCACAGGATGCAATTGCTTCTTAAAAGCAGATGAGAACATCAACCTTCCTTTAGCATCTGCCTTACACTCGTATGTACCAATGAGATGAATCATTTAAAAAAACTATTTTATAGATATCAAAAATATATAAATTTTACCACTTTTTACCACAATTTACCACTTTGTTCATAACTTTATACTTTTTAACACCTACCGCCATTTGTGTAGCGAAAATTGACCGTAATTTAAAACGTTAATTATCTAACAAAAAAGAAGTACATTTGCGTTTCAGTAAATTGTAAAAAACGAATGACCGATTATCTAAAGATTGAAGAAAATTTTACTTACGCTGAGGCCGGCGAAGGACCTGCAATCATTGTCCTTCACGGACTTATGGGGACTTTAAGTAATTTTGAAGGCACTTTTGAACATTTCTCTAAAAATGGTTACAATGTCTTAATTCCAGAACTACCGTTATACTCTCTTCCTCTTTTAAAAACAAATGTTAAAAATTTAGCAGGGTTTTTGAAGGATTTCATGGAACATAAGAAATTAGATTCTGCCATTTTACTAGGAAACTCTTTAGGAGGCCATATTGCGTTATACTTTACAAAAAATTATCAAGAAAAAGTGACTGCATTGGTTCTCACAGGAAGCTCAGGATTGTATGAAAAAGCAATGGGTGACAGTTTTCCAAAAAGAGGTAGTTACGAATACATCGAAGAAAAAACCAAAGGTGTTTTTTACGATCCAGCTATTGGAACAAAAGAAATGGTTGATGATGTTTTTAAAATTGTAAACGACAGAAGTTCTGTAATCAGAACCCTCGCAATTGCAAAAAGCGCAATTAGACACAACATGTCTGCTGATTTACCAGAAATGAAAATACCAACGTGTCTCATTTGGGGAAAACAGGATACCGTTACACCTCCAGAAGTTGCCGACGATTTCCATAAATTATTACCCAACTCCAATTTATTTTGGATTGACAAATGTGGACATGCAGCAATGATGGAAAGACCTGAACAATTTAACTCGATACTTGATAAGTGGCTAAAAGATAGAGGATTATAATTATATCCTAATCGTATTTTTTCTACATATTGTAAACACAACTCAATTTTTTTATTGTGAAAATAAAATCTGCTGAATTTATAATGAGTAACAGTAATGTTACCAAAGCACCCAAAGATAGAATTCCAGAATATGCTTTTATTGGACGCTCAAATGTTGGGAAGTCCTCGTTAATAAACATGTTAATGGAGCGAAAAGATTTGGCTAAAATCTCTGGAAAACCCGGAAAAACTCAGCTAATCAATCACTTTTTAATAAATGAATCTTGGTTCTTAGTTGATTTACCTGGATACGGTTATGCCCAAATTTCAAAGAAAAAAAGAACTATTTTTCAATTTTTTATAGAAAACTATTTTAAAGAAAGAGAGCAGTTAGTTTGTACTTTTGTCTTGATTGATTCGAGGCACGATCCTCAAAAAATAGACATCGAATTCATGCAGTTTTTAGGAACCAATCAGATTCCGTTTTGTCTTGTTTTTACAAAAGCGGATAAGCTCGGAAACTCTAAATTGAATCAGCAAATTTCTACTTACAAGAAAAAATTACTAGAACACTGGGAAGTACTACCAACTTGTTTCCTAACCTCCTCAGCGAGTAGTCTCGGAAGAAAAGAATTCTTAGATTTTATTGATGGCGTTAACCAAGACGTTGCCAAAGATTTTAAATAATCGTTCCTTTTCATGCAATCTACCAAAGAAAATTTACAAGTTTTATTTGAAGACAACCACATTCTTATTGTCAACAAAAGAGCTGGAGACATAACTCAAGGTGATAAAACGGGAGACAAACCTTTAAGTGAGGTTGTCAAAGAATACATAAAAGACAAATACAACAAACCTGGAAACGTTTTTATTGGAACAGTTCACCGTCTTGACAGGCCTACTTCTGGGATTGTAATTTTCGCAAGAACCTCAAAAGCATTGGAACGCTTAAATAAGATGCTGCGGGACAAAGTTATTCGAAAAACTTATTGGGCAATTGTAAAAAACAGACCAAAAGCAGAAAGAGACACGTTAACTAATTTCTTAAAAAAAGACACCAAAAAGAACAAATCTTTTGTTTATAAGAAAGAAATTGAAGGAAGCAAAAAAGCAACATTACATTACAACGTAATTCAAAAACTAGACAATTATTCATTAATCGAAATTGATTTAGAAACAGGAAGGCATCACCAAATAAGAACACAACTTTCTCATATCGGTAGTCCAATTAAAGGCGATTTAAAGTATGGTTTTGACAGAAATAACAAGGATGGAAGCATCTCTTTACATGCCAGAAAAATCAATTTTGTACATCCTGTAACCAAAGAAACAATTGCTATCACTTCTTCAACACCAAACGACCCCATTTGGAACGCTTGTTTATAGCTTATAGTTTTTGTATATTTATACAAAACTACTCTCCAAATGAAACCGTTTAAATATCTATCTGTCTTAATACTCCCTTTTGTGGTCTGTATTTCCTTCCTTTCTAAAGGATGGCTCACTTATTTGCCAGCATTTGTCTTTTTTGGCCTGGTGCCTATTTTTGAACTTTTTATCAAACCCAATAAAGAGAACTTCTCGAAAGAAGCGGAGAAAATAGCCAAAGAAAACAAAAATTACACCTATATTTTATACGCCACATTACCGATTCAATTATTCTTTTTAGGCCTCTTTTTTTATGCAATACAAGAAACAGGATTGACCAATTTAGAATTGGGTGGACGGATTTTTGGAATGGGGATTATGTGTAGTGTTATTGGAATTAATGTTGGCCATGAATTGGGGCACAGAAATAACAGAATAGATCAATTTATCGGTGAAATTCTATTACTCACCTCATTAAATACCCATTTTTTGCCCTATCATAATGGAGGGCACCATTTACACGTAGCAACTCCCAAAGATGCTGCAACTGCCAGAAAAAACGAAATTATATTCTTATTTTGGATTCGTTCACATATTACAGGTTATTTACAAGCCTGGAGTATCGAAAAAAAACGCTTAGAAATGAACAATAAAAGTTGGTTTCATTATCAAAACAGAATGGTTGTTTATACATTTTGTAATTTTCTATTGCTTAGTGGAATTTATTTTTTCTTCGGACAATCTGTAACTATCTATTTTATATTAGCAGCGGTGATTGGCATTATTCTTTTAGAAACCGTGAATTATATTGAACATTATGGATTGCTAAGAAAACAAAATGAAAACGGACGCTATGAAAAAGTAAAAAGGCATCATTCTTGGAATTCTGACCATCAGGTTGGACAAGTGCTACTCTTTAACTTATCGCGTCATTCAGACCATCATTACAATGGTTCAAAGCACTATCAAACATTAAAAACAGTTCCAGACAGCCCACAAATGCCAACAGGGTATCCCGGCATGATGCTGCTTGCACTACTCCCCCCTTTTTGGTTTCTGGTAATGCATAAAAAGATAAAAAATATTTCTTAAAAAATAATGAGCTTAGAAAAAACAGTTTCAGAAGCGATCAATTACAGACGCTCTGTAAGAGTTTACAAAGACAAAGCAATTGACACAAAGATTGTGAAAGCATGTATTAAGCTAGCTACTTTAGCACCAAACAGCAGCAATATGCAGTTGTGGGAGTTTTATCATATTACTTCTAAAGAAATCATTGCTAAAATGGCTCCTTTTTGCTTCAACCAAAATGCAGCAAAAACAGCACAAGAATTGGTGGTTTTTGTAACTCGAAAAGATTTGTGGAAAAAACGTGCAAAAGCAAATTTAGAAATGGTGGATGCGCTATTTCCTCCAAAACCAAAAACGGAACAAAGTAGCAGAGAAAAAGTAATTCGAAACTATTATGGAAAAATTATTCCGTTTGCCTATTCCGATTTTTTTGGGATTTTAGGGTTTTTAAAATTTCTATTCGTTTCTATTATCGGAATTTTCAAACCCATATACAGACAAGTAAGAGGGAGTGATACGCGAAATGTAGCACATAAAACTTGTGGATTGGCAGCGGAAAACTTTATGATCGCTATGGCTGCTAAAGGGTATGACACCTGTCCAATGGAAGGTTCTGATACTTTGCGTGTAAAAAGATTACTAGGCTTACCTTTTGGCGCAGAAATAAATATGATTGTTTCTTGCGGAATTAGAGATGCAAAAGGCATCTATGGTGAACGTTTTCGAATTCCTTTTGAGGAAGTGTATAAGGAAGTGTAGCACTTCTTCATTGCAAACACATTCTTAATCACGCTTAGGTTTCAAAACCAATACATGCTTGCTTTTAAGAATCGTTGACTGATTTAGTAGCATAGGCACATATTCTCCATTCAAATACTTCGCTGCCTGATCTTTATAATGATCACTAAAAACACGACCCGATTGTCCAGTTGGTAAAATTGCCAAACTATTTTCGGCATCAGAAAAATCAACAACTCTTCTCGTAGAAGGCCCTGCTTTTACTTTATAATAACCTGTAGAATCAATGTTGTAAATTTGATTATTTATCACTTGATCACCACCAGAAGTAACAAAAGGCCCTACATTAAAGAGACTCCTAAGTAAAGGAACTTCACCTAAAGCATGCTTGTATTCTACTGATATTAAACGATCCCAAGTCCAACTTTCTACATTTTCTCCTAACTGGTTTTGTAGAAAAGTAAACGCATTTTTAAAAGATTTCATGACGATATCTTGTTTGCTTTCTAACTTTCCTTTTGTTGAAACATCATCCCACCAAACTGATTCCTCTCTTGCCATTTGCACAGGCAACACCTTCTCTATTAAAGGGGTGTTTGAAAACTGGTTGAAAGCTTTGCCCATTTCATCTGAAAAGGTGTTCTTTTGAAATTCATATACGATTCGATTGTAAATTACGGGACCAATTTCGTTTTTATCAAAATTACCTTTCCAGTTTCTTAAATTTGAAATTGCTATTTTTTCACTTGGAGACAGTACCGTTTTATCAAGAGATTTTATGAAATTTGCTATAATTGGTGGGGCTACAGGAGCGGTTACATCATTCATCATTTCTGCAACCTCTTCTTTTGTCCAATCATCTTTTGGGGCAACTAAATCGACAATTCTCTTTGCTCTACTTTCATTTAAATAATATCCTGGATATAATTCACTTCCAACAGTGTCGGGCTGGTTATTTGCCGAGTACACATAATTCCAACTTGGGTTTACGGCTTGTGGATTTTGCTCAAAGTCTAAGTATTCTAGAATTTCATCGTCTCCAGAAGCCCCATCTAAATAGGTTTTAGTGTACAAAGAATCTCTATATCTGTAGAGTTTCCCAGAAGCAAACCAGGCAATGTTATCTTTCGCATCCCCATACATCATGTTTAAACCGGGAGCATGTAATTTACTTGCCCCTTTTTTAAAGTCGGACAAACTTTTTGCATGTGAAATCTCATACCCAACCTCTAAAATTTTATTTTCTAACGCAGTATAAACCCATTGCATTGCAATCGGTCTCTTATCATCTAAATGCTTGATAATGTCATTCATTATAGGGCCATGTTGACTCACTTTTATTTGATACACAAGATCTTCTTGTCCTTTCACTTTAATGCGTTTGTCAATTAATTGATACGTTTCATAACCCGTAGCAGTTTTATATTCCATGTCATTCACTGGATTACTTTCTTCAATATAGAAATCAACATCATCATTTTCAAACATGGTTAATCCATAGGCATAATCGCTATTGTGTCCTAAAAGAGGAAAAGGAATCAACGCTAAGTTAAACCCATACAATTCATAATCAGGTGTTTTAATATGCGACTGATACCAAACTGAGGGTTGTGAATAGCCAATATGTGGATCGTTGGCGAAAATTACTTTTCCATTTTTTGTTTTTTCTGGACCAAGTACCCAAGAATTACTACCAATGAAGGGTGAAATTGGCAACGCTTCAAATAGTTTTTGCATGGCAACTCCAAATGCAGCCTTTATTTCAGGGTTTTTCTCACTTTTAATGAAGGTTAAATTATGAGATTCAGCATCGATTAATTCATTTAAATAACTTTCACCTAAAGTTTCCTTAACTTCACTTAACAAAGGGTCTGTTTTGTGTGCAACTGCAAAACTAAACGCCATATAACCAAAGACATTGTACATGTCTTTAAGCGTATACATTTCTTTTTCTACACCAACAATTGTGAATTCTACAGGTGTTTTCCCGTTAGCTATATATTGGTTTATTCCATCCAAATAAGCCATCGATAACTGATACATTTCACTACTCTTGTCTAAATTCTGTATTGTTTTTTGGGCACTTTCTTCAATCCCTAAACCCGACATAAACTTGTCCGTGTCAATTAGTTTTTCACCAAAAACCTCAGACAATCTTCCTGCAGCAATTCTACGGATTAATTCCATTTGCCACAATCGATCCTGTGCATGTAGATATCCTAAAGCGGTGTATGCATCGTGTTGGTTTTGGGCATTTATATGAGGAACACCATTCGTGTCAAAGTAGACTGCTACTTCTTCTGTAAGATTTTTAATTTCAATTTCACCCTCATAATTAGGTGCCAAAGTCTTCGTATAAAGCCACAAGCCTACTGATAAAAAAAGGCTAAAAAGGAAAAAATATTTAAGGAATTTTTTAAGAATTTTCATAGAAATCTAATTGATATTTTCAAAGATACTAGAATTAAATCGTATTTTTGAAGTCGATTACAAAATCATCATTTATGAAAAAAATTCAAATGGTAGACCTGCAAGGTCAATATGCCAAAATTAAAGACGCTGTGAACGATTCTATAGAACAGGTTCTAAATACGTCCGCCTATATAAACGGTCCTTTAGTGCATGAATTTCAAGCTGACTTAGAAAAATATTTGGGTGTAAAACATGTTATTCCATGTGCAAATGGTACCGACGCATTACAAATTGCAATGATGGGTTTGGGACTCGAGCAAGGCGATGAAGTAATTACTGCTGACTTTACCTTTGCCGCAACGGTAGAAGTTATTGCATTGTTAAAATTGACACCCGTTTTAGTAGATGTAAATCCAACAACTTTTAATATTGATTTGGATGCATTAAAAAAAGCAATAACACCAAAAACAAAGGCGATTGTACCAGTCCATTTATTTGGTCAAGTAGCCAATATGGAAGCGATTTTAGAAATTGCTAAAGAACATAATCTTTTTGTAATTGAGGACAATGCACAAGCAATTGGCGCAACGTATACTTTTAAAGACGGCAGAAAACAAAAAGCGGGAACTTTAGGAAATGTGGGTACGACATCCTTTTTTCCATCAAAAAATTTAGGTTGTTATGGAGATGGTGGCGCAATTTTCACAAACGATGATCAACTAGCACATACCATCAGAGGAATTGTAAACCACGGAATGTATACGCGGTATTACCATGATGTGGTTGGAGTTAATTCTCGATTAGACTCTATCCAAGCAGGTGTTTTAAAAACAAAGCTGCCAAACTTGGATATCTATTGTACTTCTAGAAGAGATGCTGCTCGTTTTTACAACAAAGCATTTGCAAACAACACAAACATCATCACGCCAACAACACAATCTAATAATACAACTAATTGTGGACAACTTTGTGATTCTTGTGATTGTCATGTTTTTCATCAATATACATTACAGATTAAAAATGGAAAAAGAGATGCTTTGCACAAGCATTTGTTAGAAAACAATATTCCAAACGCCATTTACTACCCAGTTCCATTGCATGCGCAAAAAGCATACAAAGATGACCGTTACCAAGAAGCAGATTTTAAGGTGACCAATCAATTAATTAAGGAAGTAATTTCTTTACCAATGCACACCGAATTAGACCAAGATCAATTGGAATTTATTACAAATACCATTCTTTCTTTTATCAAATAAAAAAATGAAAAAGATTTTAGTAACAGGTGGTTTGGGTTTTATTGGTTCTCACACAGTGGTGGAGCTTCAAAACAAAGGTTTTGAAGTTGTAATTATTGATGATTTATCAAATTCAAAAATTGATGTTTTAGAAAATATTACAGAAATCACAGGAATCAAACCTCTTTTTCATGAAATTGATTTGCGTGTTAAAGCGGATGTCACTTCTTTTTTTGACACAAATAAGGTAGATGGAGTCATTCATTTTGCAGCTTTTAAAGCCGTTGGAGAGAGCATTCAAAAACCCTTAGCGTATTACGAAAATAATATTGGGAGCTTGGTCTATTTATTACAAGAAATGAAAAATAGAAATATAGATCATTTTATTTTCAGCTCTTCATGTACTGTCTATGGGCAAGCAGATGCATTGCCAATTAATGAAAATGCACCTGTAAAAAAAGCTGAATCTACCTACGGGAACACTAAACAAATTGGCGAAGAAATTATTGCCGAAAGTTGCAAGGCATACAATATGAATGCCATTGCACTTCGTTACTTCAATCCAATTGGTGCACACGAAAGTATAAAAATTGGAGAATTGCCTTTGGGCGTTCCTCAAAATTTAATTCCGTTTATTACACAAACAGCAGCTGGACTTCGAAAAGAATTATCTGTTTTTGGAGCTGATTATGATACTTCGGACGGAACTGCAGTTCGAGATTATATTCACGTTGTTGATTTGGCAAAAGCACATATTGCCGCATTAGAAAGGCTCATCAATAAAAAAAATAAAGCCAATTTTGAATTCTTTAATGTGGGAACAGGAATCGGGAGTTCTGTTTTAGAAGTAATTACTGCTTTCGAAAAAGCAACCGGGAAGTCATTGAATTACAAAATAGTTGGCAGACGCGAGGGTGATATTGTTGCTGCTTATGCAGATACAACGATTGCCAATAAAGAGCTCAACTGGAAAACAGAAAAAAGTTTAGAAGCGGCTTTAGCTGCTGCTTGGAAATGGCAACAGCAACAATAAATCTTGTTTTCTGTATTTTATAAAAATCTTATTTTAAGAAGAAATCAATCATTTTTAGCCTTTTTTATGTTAAAAAGGGTTATTTTCATCTCTTTTTAAGCGAATTTACACTTATTATAGATTTTTAAACTTTTTATATGACAAGGAATATTGCTCCTTGATATCATATTATTAATTCTACTTCAATATCATTTTCATATTTACAATTCTTGGTTCTTATTTTGGGTTTTAACATTTATATCTTGAAATTAAATAATAGCACTCTTAACTTTGCTGTATAATTATTAATGATAAATGAATCCAATGAAACTGATAAAAATTATAAGAAAAACGCGTTTAGAAAAACGATATACTTCAAAAATGGGCAAACTACACACCAACGTTACCTATATCAAAAAGACATTCCTAAATGTGATTCCTCTAAAAACAATACACAAATACAGAGAAACGTATTATGGAGAAATTAAAGATTGTGAAGATTGCATTTTAGCTAAATAGTAGTTTCAAAAATCCAAACGTATTTTTGGTTTTTTTTGAAAGCATGTTTTACAATTTGAAGCCTATTTTTGTTTTCATTTTAGTAGCTTTACCTATCAAAAATAAACCTTATGACCAAAAAAATAATTTTAGGCTTCTTTGCTCTCTTAGCAATTGCCTGCAGTCAAGAAGAATTAACTAAAAATCCTGAACTTAGTATTGATTATAAAAAAATTGAACTCGATAATGGGTTGGATGTTATTTTTCATATCGACAAATCAGATCCCGTAGTTGCTGTAGAACTTATGGTGCATGTTGGCTCTGCAAGAGAAACAGAAGGCCGAACTGGTTTTGCACATTTATTTGAACATTTACTTTTCTTAGAATCTGAAAACTTAGGAAAAGGTGGTTTGGATAAAATGAGTGCAAGCATTGGAGGTTCTGGCGCAAATGGATCTACATCAAGAGATAGAACAAATTACCTACAAACCGTTCCAAAAGATGCTTTAGAAAAAATGATCTGGGCAGAGGCGGACAAATTAGGCTGGTTTATAAATACGGTTACAGCCCCGGTTTTAGCCAAAGAGAAACAAGTTGTTAAAAACGAAAAAAGACAAAGTATTGACAATAGACCCTACGGGCACAACCAATATGTAATTGGTAAAAACTTATATCCAAAAGATCATCCTTATAATTGGCAAGTAATTGGGTCTCTTGAAGATTTACAAAATGCAACTTTAGAAGATGTAAAAACCTTTTACAAGAAATGGTATGTACCAAACAATTCAACATTGGTTTTATCGGGTGATATTGACATTGAACAAGCAACGAAATGGGTACGCAAATATTTTGATGAAATCCCAAAAGGAGCTGAAATTCCTGCGTTAGAAAAACGTCCTGGAAATGTACCTGAAACAAAATTCTTATACTATGAAGACAATTTCGCAAGAGTTCCTCAACTCACAATGGTGTGGCCAACAGTTGCCTCTTACCATACAGATTCTTATCCTTTAGAAGTATTGTCAGAATACTTAACCAATGGGAAATCGGCACCTATGAATCAAGTTTTAGTAGATGATTTAAAACTTACATCTTCAACAAGTATGTTTAACTATATTTCTGAACTGGCAGGACAAACACAAATTTCCGTAAGGGCTTTTAAGGATAAAAGCTTAGAAGAAATAAAAACAGGGATTGAAAAAGGGTTTGCGAAATTTGAAGCAGAAGGTATCTCCGAAAAAAGCTTAAAGCGGATAAAAGCAGGTCAAGAAACTGATTTTTACAGGAGTTTATCTAGTGTCTTAGGAAAAGGAACAGGCTTGGCCTCTTACAATACCTATACTGGAGATCCTGGTTTTGTAACGGAGGATATTA
>TARA_B110000879_G_scaffold107942_2_pt1 | contig 35570 bp, 45 predicted proteins | sample TARA_B110000879 | Tara Oceans TARA_B110000879 (sample SAMEA4398094) | marine metagenome | biome: Polar Biome; feature: [SRF] surface water layer (ENVO:00010504); material: water (ENVO:00002006), including particulate matter (ENVO:01000060) such as... | depth 5 m
TCCATAGTTCTAAAAAAATCAGCTGGAGTTGGGTGTTTAAATGCCCATCTTTCTGCATAGATTTTGAAAGAATAATCGAATAATTCTCTTCCCATTATTGTTTCTCTCAATATATTAAGAGCTGTAGCTGGTTTTCCGTAAGCATTATTCCCAAACTGAAATATAGATTCTGAGTTGGTCATAATAGGAGAAATTCTAGATTTATCTCCTTTCATGTAATTAGTAATTTTATAAGCTGGCCCTCTTCTTGAAGGAAAATCTCTTTCAAATTCTTGCTCAGTTAAGTATTGTAAAAAAGTATTTAATCCTTCGTCCATCCAAGTCCACTGGCGTTCATCAGAATTTATAATCATTGGGAAATAATTGTGTCCTACTTCGTGAATAATTACACCAATCATTCCATATTTTGTTCTTTCAGAATATGTACCATCTTTTTCTGGACGACCAAAATTAAAACAAATCATTGGGTATTCCATCCCAATACTTTTAGAGTGAACCGAAATTGCTTTTGGATAAGGGTAAGCAATCGTATATTTTGAATAAGTTTTCAAAGTTTGAGCTACTGCTTTAGTAGAATACTTCTCCCACAATGGATTTCCTTCTTTTGGGTAATAACTCATTGCCATCACATCTGGAGCTCCTTCTTGCTTCACAGCCATTGCATCCCAAATAAATTTACGTGAACTCGCAAATGCAAAATCCCTGACATTCTTAGCGTAAAATTTCCAAGTCTTTGTTTCTGTTGCTTTTTCCTTTTCTGCTTCCTCTGCTTCTTTTTGAGTTACAATTACAACTGGTTCTTTATAAGAGTATTTAGATTTTCCCCATCTTTTGTATTGGTCAGCAGTCAATAAATCTTTTACATTAGTCAAATCTCCTGTTGCTCCCACTACATGATCTTTAGGTGTAGTAATCGTTACTTTATAATCACCAAAAACTAAAGCAAACTCTCCTCTTCCAAGAAATTGTTTGTTTTGCCATCCTTCCACATCATTGTATACACACATTCTAGGGTAAAACTGAGCAATGGTATACAAGTAATTATCTTCTTCTTCGAAATATTCTAATCCTGATCTACCTCCTACTTTATCTCTGTCGTTAATGTTATAATTCCATTTCATTTTAAATGTAAATGACTTTCCTGGTGCCAAAGGAGTTTCAAGGTTAATTCTCAACATTGTTTTATTAATCGTGAATGATTGCTCACTTCCATCCTTTTTTTTAATGTATTCAATGTTAAACCCTCCATCAAAATCATTCAATAATCCATTCATCACATAACTTCCGGCTCCACCAGAAACTGTTCCTGTCGCAATCTTTTTAGAGTCAGTAGTTTTTGCTCTCACATTTTGATCCAACTGAATCCATAAGTATTCCAATTTATCAGGAGAATTATTAAAATATTTTACCGATCCTTCCCCAAATAATTTTTGGTTCTTATCATCTAAAATAATAGCTAAATCATAATCTGCTTTTTGCTGGTAGTATTCATGTCCTGGAGCTCCGGCTGCTGTTCTGTAAACATTTGGGGTTGGTAATTCTTGCTTTAATTGACGAAATTTATTGGTGTTATATTCTTGACCAATCAATGCGATAGAACCGAAGATTAAAAGGGATAGTAATAGTGTTTTTTTCATGGGGTTATTTTACTTTATAGGTATGTGTTTTGCTTATTCTATTGAATGAAAATGTGTGTTGTTTTTTTCCGAAATTAACATGAGTAATATTTGATTGTGCATCAAAATCATCTATCAAAAAAGTATTTTCTACTTCTAATAATTTAGGTTTTTCAAGCTCCGTAGATTCTATATAAACCCATAGCATTTCGTCCAAATTAACTTCTTTTCCAACAAAGCTAAAATCTAGAGTAGAAGTTGTATTTATTTTAATATGTGAAACCATGTAATCAAATAAAAGACTATCTGCTTTTTCATGTTCATTGGGTTCCCCAAAATTCAAATCAATATTATGGAGAGAAAGGATTGCTTTTTCCATGTCGTGAGTTGTGAACTGACAAGTAATTTCTAGCTTGTTTGATTCTTGATTATAATCGACACTCGTGATAGAAATATAAAAATCGTGTAGCAATGTAAAGCTTGACAACAATACAATTGCTGCTAGGAATACAAGACTAATTCTCCCGTTTTTTTTCATAATATTAAAGATAGTATTTTTAATATAAAAAAGGGAAATCTCCTTATTGGAAATTCCCCTTTTAAAATTTCTTTTTAGTTAAATAAACTTGAAATCCTTCCCCGGGAAATAAGCTTTTTCTCCTAATTCCTCTTCTATTCTTAATAGTTGATTGTACTTAGCTACTCTATCTGACCTAGAGGCAGAACCAGTTTTAATTTGTCCCGTATTAAGCGCTACGGCCAAATCAGCAATAATAGAATCTTCTGTTTCTCCACTTCTGTGACTCATTACCGAAGTATAACCCGCTTTATTTGCCATTTGAATCGCTTCAATAGTTTCTGAAAGTGTTCCTATTTGGTTTACTTTAATCAGTATTGAGTTAGCTATTCCTTCTTCTATTCCTCTAGATAGTCTTTTTGTATTAGTAACAAATAAGTCATCTCCTACTAATTGTACTTTATCTCCCAGTTTCTCAGTCAATTGTTTCCAACCTTTCCAATCGTCTTCGTCTAGTCCATCTTCAATGGATACAATCGGATATTTTTCACACCAATCAGCCCAAAAATCAACCATTTGCGAAGAAGTTAATTTTTCTCCTGTAGATTCTAAATGGTAAACTCCCTCTTCTTTGTTATAAAACTCAGAAGCTGCAGCATCCAAAGCAATGTAAATGTCTTTACCGGGTATATAACCTGCTTTTTCTATTGCTTCCATCACTACTTTTATTCCTTCTTCATTGGACTGTAAGTTTGGTGCAAAACCTCCTTCATCTCCTACATTTGTAGATAATCCTTTTGATTTAAGAACTGCTTTTAAATGATGAAAAACTTCTGTTCCCATTTTTAAAGCTTCACTAAAAGAAGAAGCTCCCAAAGGCATAACCATAAACTCCTGAACGTCAATTTTATTATCTGCATGAGATCCGCCATTCAAAATATTCATCATTGGAACTGGCATTGTTGTTCCCAACATTCCTCCTAAATAACTGTACAATGAAATGCTTAAAGAATCTGCAGCTGCTCTAGCACAAGCTAAAGAAACTCCCAAAATAGCATTGGCACCCATATTACCTTTGTTATCTGTCCCATCTACTTGACACATGATATCATCAATTTCTTTTTGGTTTGTAATTACAGTTCCGTGTAATTCTTCATCAAAAATATCATTCACATTGGCAATAGCTTTTAAAACTCCTTTCCCTAAATATCTACTTTCATCACCATCTCTCAACTCAACAGCCTCATGAATTCCTGTAGAAGCTCCAGAAGGAACAGCAGCTCTTCCCATACTACCATCACTTGTTAATACATCTACTTCAATAGTTGGGTTACCTCTTGAATCTAATATTTCTCTTGCGTGAACATTTACAATGTAACTCATTCTTATTTTTTTTAAAATTATTCTAAATTAATTATACTAATTGTGATTGCTGAACTTTAATGTTCTCGACAAATTCATCAAACAAATACCTAGAATCATTAGGTCCTGGTGAAGACTCTGGATGATATTGTACCGAGAATATTTTCTTTGATTTGAATTTGATTCCCGCCAACGTATCGTCATTTAAGTGAACGTGAGTCATTTCTAAATCTACATGAGATTCAGCTTCTTCTCTATTCACAACAAATCCATGATTTTGAGAAGTTATCTCCCCTTTCCCAGTAATTAAATTCTTTACAGGATGATTTATTCCTCTATGCCCGTTGTGCATTTTGAAAGTAGATAATCCTTGACTCAATGCAAGTATTTGGTGTCCTAAACATATTCCAAACATTGGAATATCTCCTTTAGCCAGTTCCTTTACCGTTTCAATTTCTTTAGGCATTGCAGAAGGATCTCCAGGTCCATTGGATAGCATGATTCCATCTGGGTTCCATGCTTGTATTTCAGTAGCTGAAGTGTTGTGTGGAAATACTTTTATATAACATTCTCTCTCCGTCAAACACCTAATAATATTTTTCTTTACACCGAAATCTAATAAAGCTACTTTTATTGAAGTATTTTCTTCTCCAACAAAATAAGGTTCTTTAGTAGATACTTTAGAGGCTAGTTCCAATCCATCCATAGACGGAGTTTTAGCCAAAATAGATTTTAATTCATCTATATCTTCAATTTCTGAAGAAATTACAACATTCATTGCTCCTTTACTTCTTACTTGTCTTACTAAGGCTCTAGTGTCAATATCACTAATTCCACCTCTATTATTTTCTATCAATAAATCATTTAATGATTTAACTTCTCCAGCTCTAGAATGAGTTTCTGAGAATTTTTTAACAATTAATCCTGCAATTTTTATTGAATCCGACTCTACTTCTTTTGCTATTGTACCGTAATTTCCAATATGCGGAGTAGTCATTATTAAAATCTGCTCATAGTAAGAAGAATCAGTAAATATCTCTTGATATCCAGTCATACCAGTATTAAATGCAATTTCTCCAGAATAAGTTCCTATTTTCCCAATAGCCTTTCCTTCAAAAATTGTCCCATCTTCAAGTAATAATATGGCTTTCTTTTTTTCAGTCATTTTATAAATTTTACTGTTTAAATCTTATGTAAAAATAAGGTAAAAAAAAAGGATGTAATTCAAAAATTACATCCTTTTTATAAATAATTAATAACAATTCATATTGCTTATTCTTCTTCTTTAGATTTGGTTGGTTTTCCACCATCCATTTCGTCTTGCATTTTTTTCAATTCATCCCATTTACCCTCAGCAGCAAGCTTAGCTTGATCAACCCATGTTGTTGGGTCAAGTGATCCAAGTCTTCCTTCTGCAGCATCCAAAATAGCTTTGATTGCTTCTGGAGTAGATGCAGCAACAGCAGAAAATGTAGTTAATCCTCCAGCAGTAATTGCTTCGGCTGCTTTTGGTCCTACACCTTCAATCTTTGTTAGATTGTCAGATTTAGTATCATCACTAGTAGCTGTTGCGTCTGAAGTTGTTTCAGTCGTAGATTTAGATCCACCTCTTCTACTTCTTCTTGTTACGGGCTTTTTAGTTTCACCTCCAGCTAATAGTAGTTCATTGTAATCTACTAATTCAATGTAGCACATTGGAGCATTATCTCCTTGTCTTGGAGGTAATTTAATAACTCTAGTATAACCACCTGGTCTGTCAGCAATTTTTGGAGCAATTTCTCTAAACATTTCTGTTACCAAGTGCTTAGCTTGTTCATTATTCAATAATGCTTTAAATACTAATCTTCTGTTATGAGTAGTATCCGTTTTACATTTTGTAAGAACAGGCTCAACATACTTTCTTAATTCCTTTCCTTTAGTTAAAGTAGTTTTAATTCTTTTATGCTTTATCAATTCAGAAGCTAGGTTTCCCATCAATGCTTTTCTGTGTGACTTAGTTCTACTTAAACTTTTAAATTTCTTTCCGTGTTTCATTTCTTCCTATTATCTCTCGTGATATATATTTTAGCTATCTAAATTGTACTTTGAAACGTCCATTCCAAATGCCAATCCTTTTGATTCAATTAATTCTTCCAATTCTGTAAGAGATTTCTTACCAAAGTTTCTGAATTTCAATAAATCACTTTTGTGGTATGATACCAATTCTCCAAGAGTTTCAACATCAGCAGATTTTAAGCAGTTTAGTGCTCTCACAGATAATTCCATGTCTACCAATTTGTTCTTCAATAATTGTCTCATGTGTAGCGAAGTTTCATCAAATTCTTCTTCACTTTTCTTTTCATCAATATCCAATGTAATTCTCTCATCCGAGAACAACATAAAGTGATGAATCAATATTTTTGCTGCTTCTTTCAATGCCGATTTAGGATCGATAGAACCATCAGTTGTAATTTCAAAGTTCAATTGTTCGTAATCAGTTCTTTGTTCTACACGGTAATCTTCAACAGTATACTTTACGTTTTTGATTGGTGTAAATATAGAATCAATTGCTACAGTTCCAATTTTAGAATTTTCATCTTTGTTCTCATCAGAAGGACGATACCCTCTTCCTTTCCCGATATTCAATTCTATTTCTAAAGTAACTCCTTTGTCCATTTCACAAATAACCATGTCTGTATTGATTACTTGAAATGCTGAAGTTGCTTTTCCTATATCTGCTGCAGTAAATTTAGTTTGGTTACTAATTTTAAACTTTACTACTTCAGAATCGGTATCTTCAATTTGTCTCTTAAATCTAACCTGCTTAAGGTTAAGAATGATTTCAGTTACATCTTGAACAACTCCTTTTATAGAAGAAAATTCATGATCTACTCCTTCTATTTGAAGAGAAGTAATTGCATAACCTTCTAAAGAGGATAAAAGAATTCTTCTTAAAGCATTCCCCACAGTAATACCATAACCTGGCTCTAGTGGTCTGAATTCGAATTTACCTACGAACTCATCAGAATCAAGCATGATTACCTTATCTGGTTTTTGAAAATCTAATATTGCCATTTTAAAAAATGTTTTTTAATCTAATTATTATTTAGAGTATAACTCTACTATTAATTGTTCTTTGATGTTCTCTGGAATCTGAACTCTTTCTGGAACTTTAATAAATCTACCAGACATTTTAATAGAATCCCATTCTAACCAATCTGAAGATCTATTGTTACTAGATAAAGAAGCTGTGATAACTGGATTTGATTTAGATTTTTCTCTAACTCCAATTACATCTCCTTCTTTTACCATGTAAGAAGGAATATTTAATACCTCTCCATTTACTGTAATGTGTCTGTGAGAAACAAATTGTCTTGCTCCACTTCTAGTATTAGAAATTCCGAATCTAAATACGACATTATCTAATCTTCTTTCACACAACTGAAGCAATTCTTCACCCGTAATTCCATTACTAGCTTTTGCTTTTTTGTACATGTTACGAAATTGCTTTTCTAAAATACCGTAAGTATATTTAGCTTTTTGCTTTTCCATTAACTGAATACCATATTCCGACTGCTTAGGTCTTCTTTTGTTTGGTCCATGTTGACCTGGTCCATACTGTCTTTTTTCCAGATTCTTATCTGGGCCAAAGATAGCTTCGTTAAACCTTCTTGCAATTCTTGATTTTGGGCCTGTATATCTTGCCATAACTTATATTAATATATATCTTTTGAGATACTGTTATCTATTTATTAAACTCTTCTTCTTTTTGGTGGACGACAACCATTATGTGGTATTGGTGTAACATCAACTATTTCAGTTACAATAATTCCAGCATTGTGAATTGATCTTATCGCAGATTCTCTTCCTTGTCCAGGTCCTTTCACGTAAACTTTTACTTTTCTTAACCCATATTCGAAAGCTTCTTTAGAACAATCTTCAGCAGCCATTTGTGCAGCATAAGGAGTGTTTTTCTTAGAACCTCTAAATCCCATCTTCCCAGCAGATGACCAAGAAATAACTTGTCCACTGTTGTTCGTTAAAGAAATGATTATGTTGTTAAAAGATGCTTGGATGTGTGCTTGTCCAAAAGCCTCAACAGCAACTTTCTTTTTTTTCTTTGTGTTTGTCTTTGCCATAATAATCTCTACTTATTATTTAGTTACTTTCTTTTTGTTAGCAACTGTTTTCTTTCTTCCTTTTCTAGTTCTTGAATTGTTCTTCGTTCTTTGTCCTCTCAAAGGTAATCCACTTCTGTGTCTTATTCCTCTGTAACAACCAATATCCATTAGTCTCTTAATGTTCAATTGTACTTCTGAACGCAATGCCCCTTCCACTTTAAAGTTTTCGGTAATTGCAGTTCTGATCCTACTTAATTGTTCATCATCCCAATCTTGAACTTTGATGTTTTCCTCAACATCAGCCGTATTCAATATTTCTTTAGCTCTTCCTCTACCAATTCCAAAGATGTAAGTTAATCCTACAATTCCTCTTTTGTTTTTTGGTAAATCTATTCCTGAAATTCTTGCCATAATCTGTTATTTATCCTTGTCTTTGTTTAAATTTTGGATTCTTCTTGTTAATCACGTACAACCTGCCCTTTCTTCTTACGATTTTGCAGTCTTCTGATCTTTTTTTTACTGATGCTCTTGTTTTCATCTCTCTTTGTTATAAATATTATTTATATCTTAATGTTATTCTACCTTGTGTTAAATCATAAGGAGACATAACGACCTTTACTTTATCTCCTGGTAAGATTTTAATATAATGCATTCTCATCTTTCCAGATATGTGAGCAGTTATAACGTGCCCATTTTCAAGTTCAACTTTAAACTTAGCATTTGATAACGCTTCGATTATCAATCCATCTTGTTCTATTGATGCTTGTTTTACCATTTATTTTCTTTCTTTTAATACCTCCTCTATATATTTAAATGTTGATAATACTTCTGGTTTTCCATCTACTATCGCAACATCATGCTCAAAATGTGCCGAAGGCAACCCATCCTGAGTAACTATTGACCAACCATCATTCAATTGATCTATTTCTTTTACTCCTAAATTTATCATTGGCTCAATAGCTAGAACTAACCCTTCTCTAAGTTTTAATCCTCTCCCTGCTTTGCCATAATTTGGTACTTCTGGTGCTTCATGTAAACTAGCTCCTAATCCGTGACCAACTAATTCTCTTACTACTCCGTATCCAAAACTCTCTGCATGCTTTTGACAAGCATTTCCTATATCTCCAATTCTATTTCCAACTTTACAAGCTTCTATTGCTTTGTCCAAACATTCTTGAGTTACTCTCAATAGTTGTTGAACTTGTCTATCTACCTCTCCGACTTGGAAAGTGTAAGCAGAATCTCCATTGAATCCATTTTTAAAAACTCCACAGTCTACAGAAATCACATCTCCATTTTGTAAAGGTACACTATTTGGGATACCATGCACTACACATTCGTTAACAGATACACATAATGAACCAGGAAAACCATTATATCCTAAAAATGTTGGTATTCCACCATTATCTCTAATAAATTCTTCTGCAATTTTATCAAGTTCAAGTGATGTTACACCTGGCTTAATCAATTTAGCAACTTCTGCTAAAGTTTTACCAACAAGTAAAGAACTGTGTCTTATTAATTCTATCTCCTCTTTCGTCTTATAATGTACCCCCATAAATGTATCCTCAATATTATATTGAACTGGTATTATTTCCAGCACTCTGAAAAGCGTTAGCTGCTCCTCTTCCTTTTAGTTTTCCACCTTTCATTAATCCATCATAGTGACGACTTAATAAATGACTTTCTACTTGTTGAAGTGTATCTAACATAACTCCTACAAGAATAAGTAGAGATGTACCTCCATAAAACAATGCAAATTCTTGCTTAATTCCAGCTTGATAAGCAAATACTGGTAATATTGCTATTAATGAAAGTAATATAGATCCTGGTAATGTAATTCTTGATAATAATGTATCAATAAAATTTGCTGTATTTTCTCCGGGTTTTACTCCAGGGATAAAGCTACCACTTCTATTTAGATCTTCTGCTATCTTTTTTGGATTAACTGTAATTGCAGTATAAAAATAAGTAAAAATAATAATCATCAATGCAAAGATAAAATTATACCAAAATCCATTTATATTAGTAAATACAGAAGAAAATGAAGGTATCATAGCAGGAATAAACATCAGAGCTTGAGCAAAAATAATTGGCATTACACCTGCAGCATTAACCTTTAATGGAATATATGATCTTGATCCTCCTTCAATTTGGCTACTCCCCCTAGCTCCAACAACTCTTTTTGTTGATTGTATAGCAATCCGCCTTGTTCCTTGTACTAATAATATTGAAAATACAGTAACTACTACTAGGAATACTATTTCTAATAATAAGATTACAAAACCTCCTCCATCACCACCAAGTTTACCTAATATTTCTGCAGCAAATGCTCCAGGAAGGTTTGCAATAATTCCAATCATAATTAAGATAGAAATACCATTTCCAATCCCTTTATCTGTAATTTTTTCTCCTAACCACATTGCAAATACACAACCAGCTATTAACAAAATTACTGAAGTTAACCACCATAAAAATGTTGCTCCTTGTCCACCCATGATAGCTTCTTTAGGAACGTATTGTGTTAAATAACCTGGTGCTTGTAAAGCACATATAGCAATTGTAAGTATCCTTGTATATTGAGTGATTTTCTTTCTTCCACTTTCACCATCAGATTGCATCTTTTGGATTGCAGGAACTGCAATACCAGCTAACTGCATAATAATAGAAGCGGAAATATAAGGCATGATTCCCAATGCCATAATTGATGCTCTAGAAAAAGCTCCCCCTGAAAAAAGATTAATCAAATTAACGATACCTCCTGGTTCTTGTATTACATCTGGATCAACTCCAGGCAAAACAACAAAAGAACCAATACGATAAACTAATATTAAAGAAAAAGTAAGAATAATTCTATTCTTAAGTTCTTCAATACTCCAAATTTGTTTTATTTTTTCAATTAATGCTTTCATGTAGTGCTTTAAAAAATAATATTTCTACTATGCTAATTCTACAGCTGAACCTCCTTTAGATTCAATTGCTTCTTTTGCTGTTTTAGTGAATTTATTTACTGTTATGTCCAATTTGGCAGTTAATTCTCCTCTTCCAAGAATTTTTATTCTGTCATTTTTGTGAGCATATCCATTTTCAACTAAATAAGCCAAATCAATTGTTGTAGCTTTATTATCGTTCTCAGCAATTTCTTGCAAAGTATCTAAGTTAATTCCTAAATAAGAAACACGATTTATGTTCCTAAAACCAAACTTAGGCACACGTCTTTGAAGTGGCATTTGTCCACCTTCAAATCCAACTTTCTTAGAATATCCAGATCTAGACTTTTGTCCGTTATGTCCTCTAGTAGAAGTTCTTCCTTTTCCAGAACCTTGTCCTCTACCCAGTCTTACTTTACTATTCTTGTTAGAACCTTCTGCAGGTTTTAAATTATATAATTCCATTTTTTCTTTTATTCTAGTAGTTAATCTACAACTTTAACTAAATGTGATACTTTTCTTACCATTCCAAGTATTTGAGGAGTTGCCTCTTTTTCAATTACTTGATTCAATTTTTTAAAACCTAGAGCTTTTATAGTTCTCTTTTGTCTTAAAGGCTTCTTAATTGTACTTTTTACTTGTTTTATTTTAATAGTTGCCATATTCGACTTTTTTTAACCGTTAAATACTACATCTAAACTTACACCTCTTTGTTTAGCAATTTCTTTAGCACTTCTCATATTGTGTAATGCATTAATTGTTGCTTTAACAAGGTTATGTGGGTTAGACGATCCTTGAGATTTTGCTAGTACATCATGTACTCCAACGCTCTCAAGAACAGCTCTCATTGCACCTCCTGCAATAACTCCTGTACCATTTGATGCTGGCTTTAACAATACTCTTGCTCCTCCAAATTTCTCAAATTGAGAATGAGGTATAGTACCATTAATAATTGGAACTTTAATTAAATTCTTCTTTGCATTATCAATAGCTTTAGTAATAGCTTCTGTTACTTCGTTAGCTTTTCCTAAACCGTGACCAACAATTCCGTCTTCATTTCCAACTACTACAATAGCAGAGAAAGAAAAATGACGTCCACCTTTGGTTACTTTTGTTACTCTATTAATTGCAACAACTTTATCCTTTAATTCTAAATCTCCCGATCTTAATAACTTAGACATATAATCTTTTTTAAAATTTTAAACCATTTTCTCTTGCTCCTTCAGCTAACGCTTGAACTCTTCCGTGGTATACATAACCGTTACGGTCAAATACTACAGATTCAATTCCAACTTCTTTTGCTTTGCTAGCAATTACAGCACCAACCTCTTTTGCTTTTTCAGTTTTAGTTCCTGCTACAAATCCTTTTACATAAGAAGTTGCTGAAGCTAATGTAACATTATTTTCGTCATCAATTAATTGAGCGTAAATTTCTTTGTTACTTCTGTATACAGAAAGTCTTGGTCTTGTCGGAGTACCAGAAAACTTTTTTCTGATTCTTCTCTTTATTTTTGTTCTTCTTTGGTCTTTTGTTAATGGCATCTTATATACTTTAACTTAATATTTATTACTTAGCAGCTGTTTTACCTGCTTTTCTTCTCAATACTTCTCCTACATACTTAATTCCTTTTCCTTTGTATGGTTCAGGTTTTCTAAAAGATCTAATTTTTGCTGCAACTTGACCAATTAATTGTTTATCTGACGATTCCAATTTGATAACTGGTGGCTTTCCTTTTACAGTTTCAGCTACTATTTTCACTTCTGCAGGTATTTCCATTACTATTGGGTGAGAAAACCCTAAAGCTAACTCTAATAATTGACCAGAAACAGTGGCTCTGTAACCAACTCCTATTAATTCAAGATCTTTTGTGTAACCTTCAGTAACTCCAATAATCATATTGTTTACCAAAGATCTATATAAACCGTGCATTGATCTAATATCTTTTTGATCTGAACTTCTTGCGAAAGATATTACTCCTTCTTCGTTCTTAATAGTAATACTAGAGTCAACAGATTGTGTTAATTCTCCTTTTTTTCCTTTCACAGTCACAACATTGTCTTTGTCGACAGTTATTGTTACTCCTTCTGGAATTGTTACTATTGCGTTTCCTATTCTTGACATAATTCTATCTAATTAGTATACGTGACATAAAACTTCACCTCCTACATTCAAATCAACTGCTTCTTTATTGGTTATAACACCTTTAGAAGTAGAAAGAATTGCTATCCCTAATCCATTCAATACTCTTGGCATTTCTTCTGCGCTTGTGTATTTTCTTAGACCTGGCTTACTAATTCTAATCAGTTTTGAAATTGAAGAAAGATTTGTTCTTGGATCGTATTTCAATGCTACTTTAATAATTCCTTGTTTGTCATCTTCAACTAATTTATAGTTTAAGATATATCCTTTTTCTAATAATATCTTAGAAATAGACATTTTCATGTTAGATGCAGGGATTTCGACAACTCTATGTTTTGCCATAATTCCGTTTCTAACTCTTGTTAAATAATCTGCTACTGGATCTGTTACCATCTTTGTTCTCTTAAAAATATTTATTAATTACCAACTTGCTTTTTTAACACCTGGTATCTTTCCTTCTAAAGCCATTTCTCTGAATGTTACACGAGAAATACCAAATTGTCTCATATAACCTCTTGGTCTACCAGTCAATTGACATCTATTGTGTAATCTTACAGGATTAGCATTTCTTGGAAGTTTTTGTAAACCTTCGTGATCACCTGCTTCAATTAATTCTTTTCTTTTTTGAGCGTATTTAGCAACCATTGCTTCTCTTTTACGCTCTCTAGCTTTCATTGATTCTTTTGCCATAATTTATTTTTTAAAAGGAAATCCTAACTCTGTTAATAATACTTTAGCTTCCTCATTCGTATCAGCTGTAGTTACAAAGGTAATATCCATTCCTGTAATATTCTTGATTTTATCAATATCAATTTCAGGAAATATAATTTGTTCTTTAACTCCTAATGTAAAGTTTCCTCTACCATCAAATCCTTTTGCTTCTACTCCTCTAAAATCTCTTGTTCTTGGAAGTGAAATTGCTACGAATCTGTCAACAAATTCCCACATTTTTGCTCCTCTTAAAGTAACTTTAGCTCCAATCGGCATTCCTTTTCTTAACTTAAAGTTAGAGATATCTTTCTTTGAGAAAGTTGCCATTGCCTTTTGACCAGTAATGATTGTCATTTCTTCAACTGCAGAGTCTACTAATTTTTTATCAGATACTGCTTTCCCTACTCCTTGACTTAAGCAAACTTTAGTCAATTTTGGTACTTGCATTACATTTTTATAACCAAATTTCTCAGTCATTGCAACTGTTACTCTTTCTTGGTAATCTTTTCTTAGTCTTGGTGTATATTCCATTGTTAACTAATTTCTTCTTGTGAATTTTTAGAATATCTAACAGATACTGTCTTCTTTCTTCCTTTTATATCAACTTCCTTTCTTTTTCTACCTGTCTTTGTTGGCTCTCCAGAAGTTGGATCTAGCAACATTAAGTTAGAAATATGGATTGTTGGATCTTTCTCAACTATTCCACCTTCAGGAAAATTCTTATCAGCATTAGGTTTTACGTGTTTTTTAATTGGACGTAATGTGTCTCCTTCAATTCCTCTAATAACTACTCTAGAAGTTTTTTTGTTAATTGAAATTACTTCGGCTTTTTTACCTTTAGAAACTCCAGTAGAAACAAAAACGTTATCTCCTACTTTGATATGTAATTTTTTATTTGTCATAATCCTTTTCAATTATAGCACTTCTGGTGCTAATGAAACAATCTTCATAAATTGTTTATCTCTTAGTTCTCTAGCTACAGGGCCAAAAATTCTTGTTCCTCTCATTTCTCCACCTTCGTTAAGAATAACTGCTGCGTTATCATCAAATCTGATATAAGAACCATCTGGTCTTCTTATTTCTTTTTTTGTTCTAACAACTACTGCTTTAGAAACGGAACCTTTTTTAATATTTCCATTTGGTGTTGCAGATTTTATAGCTACTACTATTTTATCTCCGATAGATGCATATCTTTTCCCAGAACCTCCAAGTACTCTAATAACTAGTACTTCTTTTGCTCCACTGTTGTCTGCAACTTTTAATCTTGATTCTTGTTGTACCATCTTTGTAAATAATTATTTTGCTCTTTCGATAATTTCAGCTAATCTCCAACGTTTGTTCTTGCTTAATGGTCTTGTTTCCATAATACGAACTACATCTCCTTCATTACACTCATTCTTTTCATCATGAGCCATAAATTTGTTCGACTTTTTTAGGAATTTCCCATACATTGCGTGTTTTTCTCTTCTTTCAACAAGTACAGTAATGGATTTATCCATTTTTTGACTTGTAACAATGCCTACTCTTTCTTTTCTTAAATTTCTTTCCATTTGGAACTATTATTTTGCTGTACTAGTTTTTCTATTAGTAAGCTCAGTTTTAATCCTTGCAATTGTCCTTCTTGTAGATCTAATTATCATTGGATTCTCAATATCTGATACCTTATGGTTTAATTTCAATTTGTTTAAAAATACTCTTTTATCTTTCAACTCTTGAGTTAAATCCTTATCAGCTAATTCTACTATTTCTTTATTCTTCATCTCTAAAATTATTAATTATTCTGCGAAATCTCTTCTAAGAACAAATTTTGTTTTTACAGGTAATTTTTGTGCGGCTAACCTCATAGCTTCTTTAGCTACTTCTAATGAAACACCATCTGCTTCAAACATTACTCTACCTGGCTTAATAGCTGCAACATAGTGACTCAAAGAACCTTTACCCTTTCCTTGTCTAACTTCAGCAGGCTTACTTGTTACTGGCTTGTCCGGAAAAATTCTTATCCAAACTTTACCTTCTCTCTTCATGTATCTTGTAACAGCAATACGAGCTGCTTCAATTTGTCTAGATGTTATCCATCCTTCTTCCATTGTTTTTAGTCCGTAAGAACCAAAAGCTACATGGTTTCCTCTGTAGGCTAAACCTTTCAGTTTACCTTTCTGGGCATTTCTATATTTTACTCTTTTAGGTTGTAACATTATTACAGAGTTATTAAATTATTATATTATCTTCTTCTTGGCTTTCTATTTGCTCCTTTATTATCTCTAGGTGCTTTTCCTCCTTTATCAAGGTTTGGAGATAAATCTCTTTTCCCAAATACTTCTCCTTTACAAATCCATACTTTAACACCAATTCTTCCATACTGAGTATGTGCTTCAGATAAAGCATAATCAATATCAGCTCTAAATGTATGCAATGGAGTTCTACCCTCTTTATGCATTTCACTTCTTGCCATCTCTGCTCCGTTCAATCTTCCACTAATCTTGATCTTGATACCTTCAGCACCCATTCTCATGGTAGCAGCTAAAGCCATTTTCATTGCTCTTCTGTAAGAAATTCTTGCTTCAATTTGTCTTGCAATTCCTTCTCCAACTAATACAGCATCTAGTTCAGGTCTTTTAACTTCAAAAATATTTATTTGAATATCATTTCCTGTAAGTTTTTTCAACTCTTCTTTTAACTTGTCTACTTCAGAACCACCCTTTCCAATAATAACTCCTGGTCTAGCTGTATGAATAGTAACTGTTACAAACTTAAGTGTTCTTTCAATTACAACTTTAGCAACACTTGCTTTTCTTAATCTAGCATTGATGTAAGTTCTAATTTTGTGATCTTGAACAATCTTATCCTTATAGTCATCTCCACCATACCAGTTCGAGTCCCATCCTTTGATGTATCCTAATCTATTCCCTATCGGGTTTGTCTTTTGTCCCATATTATAAAGTGTCTACTAAAAGAGTTACGTGATTTGATCTTTTTCTTATTCTGTGTGCTCTACCTTGTGGAGCTGGTTTAATTCTTTTAAGAGTTGGTCCAGGTCCTACAGTAATAGATTTCACAAACAAATTATCTGGTTGTTCACCTTCATTTTTTGCTTGCCAATTTGCAACTGCAGATAATAGAAGCTTTTCTAAATATCCTGATGCATCTTTTGGATTATGTCTTAACAAAATTAATGATTTTGCTACTTCTTCACCTCTTATAAGGTCAGCAACAAGTCTCATCTTTCTTGCAGGTATAGGACATTTATTAAGTTTAGCAAATGCTAAGCTCTTTTTTTCCTCTTTTATTTTTTCGGCCATTAGCCTTTTTCTAGCTCCCATGTTTCTAAATTAATTTCTTAATTACTTTTTACCTTTCTTCCCTCCGTGTCCTCTAAAATTTCTAGTTGGCGAGAATTCTCCTAACTTGTGTCCTACCATGTTCTCTGTAACATAAACTGGTATGAACTTATTACCATTGTGAACAGCAAATGTGTGTCCAACAAAATCTGGTGTAATAGTTGAAGCTCTTGACCAAGTTTTAATTACAGCCTTCTTTCCGGACTCATTTACTTTATCTAACTTCTTGTATAACTTATAGTATACAAACGGTGGTTTTTTTAAGGATCTACTCATCTTTTAATTATTTCTTCCTTCTTTCGATTATTAATCTGTTAGACTTTTTAGTCTTACTTCTTGTCTTATATCCTTTAGCAGGTATACCATTTCTTGATCTTGGATGACCTCCTGAAGATTTACCTTCACCACCTCCCATTGGGTGATCAACTGGATTCATTACTACCCCTCTTACTCTAGGTCTTCTACCTAACCATCTACTTCTTCCTGCTTTACCTGATCTTACCAAGTTATGTGTAGGATTTGAAACTGATCCGATAGTAGCTAAACAAGTCTGTAATATCATTCTTGTTTCTCCTGAAGGTAATTTGATAATAGCATACTTACCATCCCTTGCGTTTAATTGAGCATAAGTTCCAGCACCTCTTGCCAAAATACCTCCTTTTCCAGGATGTAATTCAATATTATGTATTGTAGTTCCCAAAGGAATTTCACTCAAAAACAATGCATTTCCAACATTTGGTTCAACACCTTCTCCAGAATTAATTTTGTCTCCTACTTTTAATCCGTTTGGAGCAATAATATAATGTCTTTCTCCATCAGTGTATTCAACTAATGCAATTCTTGCACTTCTGTTTGGATCATACTCAATAGTTAATACATCACCTATAACTCCAAATTTGCTTCTTTGGAAATCAATAACTCTGTATCTTCTTTTATGACCACCACCACGGTATCTCATTGTCATCTTCCCTTGATTATTTCTACCTCCCGATTTTTTAATCGGTCTCAATAAACTCTTTTCAGGGTTATTTGAAGTAGTAATGTCAGAAAAATCATCAGCAATTTTATGCCTTTGTCCTGGTGTTGTTGGTTTTAATTTTCTTACTCCCATTTTTATTAAATATTACTGTAGAAATCTATTGCATCTCCATCAACTAGAGTTATCATAGCTTTCTTAATAGCTTTTGTTCTTTGAAATATTAATCCTTTGTTCGTATGCTTCATTTCTTTCTTTCCACCTCCAAGGTTCATTGTATTGACCCTTCTCACTTTCACATCATATAATGATTCAACAGCATTCTTAATGTCTACCTTAGTTGCTCTTTTATCAACTTCGAAGGTATAAGTATTATTATTTTCGATAAAGTATTCAGATTTTTCTGAAATTATCGGTCTTTTTAAAATCTCGCTCATCTTTCTTTATATTATGCTAAGTAAGTATCAATTGTTTTTAAAGCACTTTCTGTAACAACTAACATGTTGGCATTCATTACATCATAACTACTAATTGAGTCAGCTGTTGCAACTCTTGCTCCCTTAATATTTCTTGAAGAGATATATATCGCTTCGTTTTTTTCGGGCAACAAAAATAATGATTTTCCTGAGTCAATTCCTAATTTTTCTAGAATTATTTTGAACTCTTTTGTTTTAGTTTCTTTCATTACAAAATCCTCTAATACAATAATCTCATTTTTTTGAGCTTTATAAGTCAGTGCAGACTTTCTTGCAACTTTCTTTAATTTCTTATTCAATTTGAAATCATAGTCTCTAGGAGAAGGAGCAAAAACAGTACCTCCACCTTTGAATAAAGGGGATTTGATACTTCCTGCTCTTGCAGTACCCGTACCTTTTTGTTTTTTAATCTTTCTAGTAGAACCTATTACTTCAGCTCTTTCTTTTGCCTTACTTGTTCCTTGTCTTCTTCTAGCTAAATACCATTTGACATCCAAATAGATTGCGTGATCGTTAGGTTCAACAGCAAAAATATCTTTATTTAGAGTAACCTTCTTTCCTGAAGATTTACCATCTATATTTTGTATTTCTATGCTCATTACTTTTCTACTATTACGAAGTTTCCATTATAACCTGGGATAGCTCCTTTTACTAATACTAAATTCTTTTCTGCAAGAACTTTTACAATTTTCAAGTTTTGAGTTTTGATCCTAACATCTCCCATTTGTCCACCCATTCTCATTCCTTTGAATACTTTCGCAGGATAAGAGGCTGCACCAATTGATCCTGGAGCTCTTAATCTGTTATGTTGACCGTGAGTAGCTTGTCCTACCCCAGCAAAGTTATGTCTCTTCACAACTCCTTGAAAACCTTTCCCTTTTGAAGTTCCAACTACATCTACAAATTGACCTTCAGCAAAAACATCTGCTGCAGAAATTGTATCTCCTAATTTTACTTCGTTTGGAAATGTTTCAAACTCTACTAATTTTCTCTTTGGAGAAGTTTTAGCTTTCTTGAAATGACCTTGCATAGCTGCAGGTGTGTTTTTCTCTTTTTTCTCATCATAACCAACTTGTACTGCTGAATAACCATCAGTCGCATCAGTTTTGATTTGAGTAACTACACACGGGCCAAGCTCAATGATTGTACATGGTATATTCTTACCATTTTCGTCAAATATGCTTGTCATTCCTCTTTTTCTTCCTATTAATCCAGTTGCCATAATCTACTTATACTTTTATTTCAACATTTACACCACTTGGCAATTCTAATTTCATTAATGCGTCAATTGTCTTGGCTGCATTTGAATTGCTGTAGATATCTATTAGTCTTTTATAAGAACTTAATTCGAATTGTTCTCTCGCTTTTTTATTCACGTGAGGTGATTTCAATACAGTGTAAATTCTTTTATGAGTTGGTAATGGAATTGGTCCACTCACAACTGCTCCTGTAACTTTTACAGTTTTAACGATTTTCTCAGCTGACTTATCAACTAAGTTGTGATCGTATGATTTTAGTTTTATTCTAATCTTTTGACTCATGATAAAGTTTTATTAAGCTTCTACTTGACCTTTTGCTTTTGCAAGCACTTCAGTCGTGATATTTCTTGGTGCTTCTTGGAAGTGTGAAAACTCCATAGTTGAAGTTGCTCTTCCTGAAGACATTGTTCTTAATTGTGTTACGTATCCAAACATTTCTGATAATGGAACTTTAGCTTTTATAATTTTTGCTCCAGCTCTGTCATCCATTCCATCTACTTGACCTCTTCTTCTGTTCAAATCTCCTACTATATCCCCCATGTTAACTTCTGGTGTTACCACCTCTAGTTTCATGATTGGTTCAAGTAAGACTGCTCCTGCTTCCTTACAAGCATGTTTAAATGCTAATTTAGCTGCAATCTCAAAAGATAATTGATCTGAATCCACTGCGTGAAATGATCCATCTTTTAATGTTACTTTTAAAGAATCAATTGGGAATCCTGCAAGGATACCATTTTTCATTGCTTCTTTAAAACCTTTCTCTACAGAAGGAACAAATTCTTTTGGAATATTTCCACCCTTGATTGTATTTACGAATTCTAATCCTTCTTTTTCTGGATCACCTGGCTCTACATTTACAATAATATCTGCAAATTTACCTCTACCCCCAGATTGTTTTTTGTATAATTCTCTGTGGTTAACTGCTTTTGTGATATTCTCTTTATAAGATACCTGTGGAGCTCCTTGGTTTACTTCAACATTAAATTCTCTTTTCAATCTATCAATAAGAATCTCTAAGTGAAGCTCACCCATTCCTGAAATCACTGTTTGTCCAGTGTCTTCATCAGTTTTAATAACAAATGTAGGATCTTCTTCAGCTAATTTACCAAGTCCAACACCTAATTTATCAACATCTGCTTGAGTTTTTGGCTCAATTGCTACACCAATTACTGGTGTTGGGAAAGTCATAGACTCAAGAATAATTGGGTGCTTTAAATCACACAATGTATCTCCAGTTCTGATGTCTTTAAATCCTACAGCAGCTCCAATATCTCCAGCTTCAATACTATCTATAGCATTTTGCTTGTTAGAGTGCATTTGGAATATTCTTGAAATTCTTTCTTTTTTGTTTGTTCTTGTATTCAATATATAAGAACCAGCATCCAAAGTTCCTGAATATGCTCTAAAGAAACACAATCTCCCTACAAAAGGATCTGTTGCAATCTTAAATGCTAAAGCTGCAAAAGGTTCGTCTGCATTTGGCTTTCTTTGATCTTCTTCGTCTGTTCTTGGGTCAATTCCAATAATAGCTTCTACATCCATTGGAGAAGGTAAAAATCTAATTACTGCATCCAACATTGCTTGAACTCCTTTGTTTTTAAAGGCAGAACCACACATCATTGGTATAATTGACATATCGATTGTTGCTTTTCTCAAAGCTTCGATTACTTCTTCTTCTGTAATTGAATTCTCATCTTCGAAGAATTTCTCCATCAATGTATCATCATATTCAGCAACTGATTCAATTAACTTTGCTCTATATTCAGCAACTACTTCAGTTAAATCAGCAGGAATTTCTACTTCTTTGTAAGTCATTCCGTATCCTTCCTCATCCCAAACGATTCCTTTCATTGAAATTAAATCAATAACTCCTTCGAAGTCATCTTCATCTCCAATTGGAATCTGCAGTGGTACAGGATTTCCTCCTAACATTTCTCTTACTTGGTCACAAACTTTTAAAAAGTCAGCTCCTTGTCTGTCCATTTTATTTACAAAACCAAGTCTTGGTACTCTGTATTTATCAGCTTGTCTCCATACAGTTTCAGATTGTGGTTCTACACCATCTACTGCACTAAACAAAGCGACAACACCATCTAATATTCTTAATGACCTTTCCACCTCTACCGTAAAATCTACGTGACCTGGAGTATCAATAATGTTAATTTTATATTCTTCAGAACTTGGTAATTCTACTCCTCTATCTGTAGGGAATTTCCAAGTACAAGTTGTAGCTGCAGAAGTAATTGTTATACCTCTTTCTGCCTCTTGCTCCATCCAGTCCATAGTAGATGCTCCATCATGAACTTCTCCTATCTTATGGTTAATTCCAGTATAAAAAAGAATACGCTCTGTTGTTGTTGTTTTACCAGCATCAATGTGAGCAGCAATCCCAATATTCCTTGTTTTTGTTAAATCTCTCTTTGCCATCTCTTAAAATCTAAAATGTGAAAATGCTTTGTTTGCTTCAGCCATTCTTAAGGTATCTTCTTTCTTTTTGAAAGCTCCTCCTTCTTCTTTAAAAGCTGCCATAATTTCTGAAGCTAATTTTTGCCCCATAGTATTGTCATTTCTTTTTCTAGAAAATGTGATCAACCATTTCATTCCTAAAGATTCTTTTCTTTCTTCTCTAATTGGCTGTGGAATTTGGTAAGTTGCCCCACCTACTCTTCTACTTCTAACTTCTACATCAGGAGTAATGTTTTTTAATCCTTTTTTGAAAACCTCCAATGGAGCTTCGTCTTCAATTTTAGATTCAATTATATCTAGTGCTGTGTAAAAAATATCGAACGCTAGTTCTTTTTTACCGTGCATCATCAAATTGTTTACAAATTTGGTGATTTGAATATCATTAAACTTTGGGTCTGGTAATATTCTATGTTTTTTGGCGGTCTTTCTTCTCATAACTTTGTGTTATAATACTCCTTCGTATTAGGTTATTTTATTTTTTTGGCTTTTTTGTTCCGTATTTAGATCTTCTTTGAGTTCTACCATCTACTCCGGCAGTATCTAAAGACCCTCTTACTATGTGGTATCTTACACCAGGAAGATCTTTTACTCTTCCTCCTCTTACCAACACAATACTGTGCTCTTGTAAGTTGTGACCTTCACCACCAATGTATGCATTCACTTCTTTTCCGTTAGTCAATCTAACTCTTGCAACTTTTCTCATTGCTGAATTAGGTTTTTTAGGTGTTGCGGTGTAAACTCTTACACACACACCTCTCTTTTGCGGACAAGAGTTCAATGCTATAGACTTACTAACCTTTGTGTTAGAAGTTCTTCCTTTTCTTATTAATTGTTGTATTGTAGGCATTGTTACTATTTAATTAAATACTGTTTTTACCATTTATCAGGGTGCAAATCTACAAGTTTTTTTTGTATTTCCAACTGTTTTCAAGTTTGATTTGAAAAAAAACTGATATTTATGCTTTTGAAATGCAAAATACACTTTCAAACCCTTATATATATTAAAAAGAGAGGTGTAATAAAATTTAAAAAATATTATTATTTTTCTTCTGTGATAATAAAAAGCTCTTCATCTGATTTTTTCATCCAAAATGTTTCTCTGGCATATTTTTCTGGATTAATTAAAATCAATGCTTTTTTCTCTTCTGCTTGCTGTATTCTTTTTTCCTTAAATGCCCATTCTGTATCAAGGCTATTTATTTTACTTTTAGTATTATACAATGAAAACAAATTAACATCTTCAAAAAACAAAACCCATACAAATAAAACTACAAATGAAATTGCCCATTTGTTTTTTAAAAAATTTGGAATCTTTTCTCCTATGGATTTTATAAATTTCATTTTATAGTGTTTTTATTGAATCCATCACTTTTACTTTCATTTCCTCTTTATAAGTTGCCAAATTATCGCTTATTGTTTCATTGAATGTTCCTATAATTTGAGCAGCTAATATCCCTGCATTTTTTGCTCCATCCAGTGCAACTGTGGCTACGGGAACTCCTCCTGGCATTTGCAAAATAGAAAGAATAGAATCCCATCCATCTATTGAGTTACTCGATTTAACTGGCACTCCAATGACTGGCAATGTCGTAATGCTTGCAACCATACCTGGCAAATGTGCCGCTCCACCAGCTCCTGCAATGATAACTTTTAGTCCGTTTTCTTTTGCGAATTTTGCATAATCAAACATCCTTTCTGGAGTTCTATGGGCTGAGATAATTGTTAAATCAAACTCTACTCCTAGCTCTGTCAATACATTTGCTGCAGCTTTCATTACAGGTAAATCTGACTTACTCCCCATTATTATTCCTACTTGTGGCTTCATTGTTTTATTTTTTATAACGTAAAGATACGGTTTATATTCAGGTTACAAAAAGTGTGTTTTTTGATTTTTCAACAATGGAAAGCTAACTAATTTTCACTCCTCTTTTAAAATCTCTTTTGGATACAATAAAAGTGTAGGAAAAACACTACAAGGCCCCTTCGATTAACAAGCGTATTTACCTTCCCATGGATCACTAGATAGAAAACGAGCTACTCTTGGGTCGTACATTCTAGCTCCAAAATCGTAACTTGCTCCTTTAGTCCCACGAACCTCGTCATCTTTTTCATGCCCATTAAACCCATATCTATAGTCATCATCTTGTCCATGTCTTTTAGGCATAAGCATCCCGAAGGGATAGTAAGCAGAATAAGTGAGGGTATCTACCGAGTAATAATTCATCATCTTATCAAAGTAATATTACCTTTGTCTTGGTAGGTTTTACCTCCCAAGCATTCTACATCCAAATAATAAACAAATACGGCTGGATCGCATTCTTTGCCTTTGTAGGTTCCATCCCAACCCTCTTTTTGATTGGTGGATTCGAATACTTTCTCCCCCCACCTGTGGTAAATTCTTAAAGTCATCTTGGTTATGTTATTTCCTCTCACAAATAACTCGTCATTGTCTCCGTCTCCATTGGGAGTAAATGCATTGGGAACATACAAATCGGGTGGTCCACAAATTACATCTAGTACAGTAATTGTAACATCACTGGAACGAACACAACCCCTGTCACTTACTGTTACCGTATAAGTAGTAGTTGTGGTAGGATTAGCTGTTGGGTTTTGAATAGTCGGATTATTTAAGCCTGCAACTGGCGTCCACGAATAGCTATATCCTGAGGGTGTTGCAGACAACTGAGCCGTTTGGCCCGCAAAAATTATATTCTTATCTGCCGAAGCTTGTACGGACAAAATAGGTAACGGAGATACATAGATACTTTTGTTCAGAGTAACTCGACATCCAACAGAGTTAGTAGCAATAACGCTATATAGAGTGGTTGCATTGGGAGCTGTAGAAATGGAACTGGTAAAATCTCCACTTATTATTTCCATGTTTGGCATCCAGTCGTAAATTAGCGTATCTGTCCCTAAATTAATCACAGACAAATTAATGGTATCACCCAAACAAATTACATCAGGTCCTGTTATTGAAAGTTGAGAAGTGAATAGATTAACTCTTAGTGTATCTTCTTTGAAACAACCGTTACTTCCAATTCTTAAATAATAAGTGGTAGAAACTGTGGGTGAAACTATTAAAACACTATCTCTTAAACTTGTATTCAACATATTGGAATAAAAAGGATTGGAAGACCAATGGAAATAAGAGGTTGTTCCCAATGAATTTCCTAGAAGAGTGATAGGTGTTCCTGGCAAGCACAATGTTGTATCGCTAGGGATTCTAAGTTGTAATTTGGAAACTACTATTGTATTAAAAACAGTATCGATACAGACTCCATTAGAAATTAATAACCTATAAGTTATTGTATTAAAAGGAGAAGCAATTGGATTGGAAATTGTAGTATCGCTTAATCCGATAGAGGGCGACCAAGAATAAGTAATTACAGGATTGGATGAGGGCAAAAATCCTATTTGTTTAAAACTGCTATCACAGATTGTATCGTTTGGTAAATACCATAACGAATCGGATAAAATGGTAATTTGCTTTCTTAGGGTATCCGAATAATTACAAGCTGCGGTATCTGAAACTGTTAAGGTTACCGTAAAATTTCCTGAAGTGACATACACATGAAATGGACTATATTGTGTAGAAAAATTTCCATCACCAAAATTCCAATGAAAGGATGTTCCGTTCAAACTTTTGTTTGTAAAAAAAGTGGTGTCATTTAAACAAGAAACTTGATTGGCGTCAAAATCGGCAAGAGTGATAGGTAAATTAAAATCAAATTTAAAAACTCCATTGTTGCAACTACTTCCGTTTGTTGCTGAAACTGCTCCAGGATTTGGCTTGATGGGAAAGTCGGAGTTGAATCCACATCCTGCACAAACTGATTGAAATATCCTTCCGTTTCTGTCAAATCTACTGGTTCCTCCATCTACATGTTCTGCACTGATTGGACCTCCATAAAAAGAGCCGTAAAAAATATTGGAAGCATCACTTTCTAGTACCATGAGGTAAAAATCACTTCCATCTGTTGTGGTTTGGAAGGCGCCTGCAGTTGTATCCATCCCGGTAGTAGAAATTGAATTATTGGTTACTCCAAAACTATTGGTTGTTCCTCCCCAACCCGACAAATAAATTTTATTACAAACATCTACCAAAAAAGCAGTAGGAGAAATATTAGGCCCTCCTCCGCCAGAACCAAATACTGTAGACCATTCTACTGTATCTAAATTAGGCGACATTTTAGAAATAAATTGTCCACTGTTGTAAGTAAAATAGGCTGCATTTTTTATAAAAGACGAATCCATTTTATCTGTTTGTCCAAATACATACACACTGTCATTTCTGTCTAATTCTACAAAATATATTTGATCGTATAAATCGGTCCCATAATAAGTAGAATTTAAAATTGCAGAACCTGTCGTGTTTATTTTTGTGACAAAACCATCTGCTCTTATCCCTGTGTAACTTGTATCAATGGCATTGAGTGATTTAGCAAAGTTTGGAGAATTTGTACCTCCAGCCACATAAGCGTTATCGTTTCTATCCAATGCAACCGAATAAGCCGCATCATCCCCACTTCCTCCCAAATAGGAAGACCAAATCATAGTAGTTAATTTATTATCCATCTTAAAGATACAACCATCCAAGGATGAACCTCCGTGAGTGGGTTGAAAAGCTCCTGGAGTAACTGGAAAATTAGTAGAATGGGTACAAGAAACAACATAAATATTATTGTTTTTATCAATCTCAATTTCTCCTCTTACTTCGTCAGCATAATTATACCTTAAATCATTTGCTGCAGTTGAATTTAATCCATCATTTCCTGTTCCTCCCACAAATGTTCCCGACATTAAACTATCTCCCGTTCCACTTAATCTGATTACAAAAATATCAGATCCATTAATGAAATTCACTCCTAGTCCACTTGTTAAATTAAGTGGTGTACCGCCATTGAATGTAGAGTCGTAACAGCCTTTTGAAAAAGGAAAATTCAATGAACTGGTAGTTCCATAAACAAATAACTCGTCCTTAGAATTAACAATCATACTGTGCGGCAACTCGTCACTTGTTCCTCCTACAAATGTGGAGTAAACCATAAAAGTTCCTGTTGTGTCGTATTTTGAAATTGCAATATCTACAATTCCACCATTGAATGATCTATCATAAGCACCTAAAGTTGTGGGATAAGTTGCTCCAAAAGCGGTGGAACCAGAATATAGAAATCCATCTCTATCGAAAGTTGCTGTATAACCAAAATTATTAGTTGTAGATCCAGAAAAAGTTGAAAATATTAAAGTTGGGTCAATTATTAACTCTTTGCTTTTGTCATATCCATTAGGAAATTCAAATCCCACTTCGTTATTTTTAAGCGTGTAATTACAAGCTATTTCTGTTACTTTTTCATTTACAACTTGGTAAGCGTATGGTTTTTCTTCTGTTATTTTGTTGACAGAGGTTGCTATGACTAATCTTCCTTTTGATAGCTTAATCGAGTTTACTCCATTATACTTGAGTTTAATCTCATTTGTGTTTCCATTTGGCTTTACTTTGAAATCGTATTTCAAAGCACCTTCTTGAGAATTATAAAAAACAAAATCAATGTCTCTGTACAATTCTTCGTATTGAATTAAACTATATCCATAAACTCTACTAGCCCATTTATTTCTATCAGCTCCTAAAAAGTAATTGTAGTATTCTTTCGTCTGTTTTTCTTTTTTGATGTTTGAGGTATTTCCTCCAACAAACTCTACTTGGTAAGCGTGTAAATTGAATCGGGTTAATTCCTTTTTTGGAGCATGAGAATTATGTGCATGAAAATAGGATTCTAGTGCTTCCTCATCATAAAAGCTATAGGTTAATTTATTGGATTCTAAATAAAGTGCTCCCCCTTCAATGTCGGTTTTGAATTGTACGTTTTTATTCCATTGTCCTTTGTTTTCGATAAACTTATAGGAATCCGATTCTTGGGAATATCCAAAAACAGATAGAAATAAAATAAGTAAAACTAACAGGTTTTTCATTACGTAATTTTGTTCTTTAAATATACGATAATAAAATTGATGAGTTGCTTGGTTCAATTGAGAATATATCAGAACTATAGAAGCTCGTCAATAATTTTTTCAATTGTATATCCTTCGGCTTCAGCTATGTAATTTCTAACAATTCTATGACGAAGAATTGATTCTGCAACTGCTTTCACATCTTCAATGTCTGGAGAATATTTTCCATTAATTGCTGCATTTGTTTTTGCCCCAATTATTAAGTTTTGTGAAGCTCTAGGTCCTGCTCCCCAAGAAATGTATTTGTTTACCATTTCTGTAGAATGCTCTGTATTTGGTCTTGTTTTAGAGGCAAGTTTTACTGCATATTCTAAGACATTATCTGCTACAGGAATTTTTCTTATCAGGTTTTGATAAAATAAAATCTCATCTCCTGTAAGAATGTTAGTTAATTGCACTGTGTGGTTTGCAGTAGTGGCTTTTACAATTTCCAATTCCTCTTCGTAAGTTGGGTAATCTACCCAAATATTGAACATAAATCTATCTAATTGTGCTTCTGGAAGTGGATATGTTCCCTCCTGCTCTATTGGGTTTTGAGTAGCTAATACAAAAAATGGCTTGTCTAATTTATAAGTTACACCAGCAGTTGTGATGGCTCTTTCTTGCATTGCTTCAAGCAAAGCAGATTGAGTTTTTGGTGGAGTTCTGTTAATCTCATCTGCCAAAACAATATTAGCAAACAAAGGTCCTTTTATGAATTTAAATGTTCTGGATTCATCCAAAATTTCTGAACCAATGATGTCAGAAGGCATTAAATCGGGTGTAAATTGAATTCTATTGAAACTTAATCCCAATACTTCTGAAATGGTATTGACCAATAATGTTTTTGCTAATCCAGGAACACCAACCAACAAACTGTGACCATTACTTAGGATTGCAATTAATACTTTTTTAATTACTTCATCCTGCCCAACTATCACCTTACTAATTTCTTTGTTTAACAGGTTATATTTCACCTTTAAACTATCTATTGCTTCGGCATCTGAACTAAATTGAGTCATTATAAAGTATTAATTATTTTATGTTTGATAAAAATATAAAAAGAATTGAATAACTGTCCTATTTCTTTTCTTATTTAATCCAATCTCTCACAAACTCGCAACCTGCGTAATCAGGGTGAATTTTGATGTAAGTAGATTTCGATTTATTTTTTACCCAATTTTTTATCGCATCAGATTTTGCTGCATTGGTAGCATTTTGCAATATAAATTGGTAGTCTTCTTTTAAGTTTGCTTTGTGTGGTTTTGTAATGGTTTTTAATTTTACCATTTGATAAAATTTACCATCTTTCGATTCGGATAAAATTGAATTGGAATATTGTCCTTGTTTCAAATCATCAATAATCAAAAATATTTGTTTGTCCAATTGATTCATTTCAAACATAGAAGATGCAGATTGTTGGTTGTAAATTAACCCTCCGTTATACCTTGTTTCTTTATCGTCAGAGAATTTCTTTGCAGCCTCTTCAAACGTATAAACTCCAATGTCAATTAAGGTTTTTACACTATCCAAAAATACTTTTGATTTAGCTATTTCTGAATCAGAAATTTTTGGAATCAATAAAATATGCCTTCCTCTGTATTGATCTCCTCTTCTTTCATACAATTCTAAAATATGAAACCCGTAGTCAGTTTCAAACACTTGCGAAACTTCTCCTTCTTTTATTTTAAATGCAATTCTATCAAATTCTGGAACAAAAGTACCTCTTGTTACCCATTCAAATTCTCCTCCATTACCTCTAGAACCAGGGTCATTTGAATATAGAACTGCTGTAGTAGAAAATGTTCTTTCTCCACTGATAATTTCTTTTCTCCATCCTTCCAATTTTTTTTTAGTTTCCAGCTTAACTGCATCAGAAACTTTTGGAGATTTAGTAATGTGTGCCACTTCAACTTTAGAACCGACTAATGGAATACTATCTCTGTTCAATCCATTGTAATATTTTTTCACATCAGAAGGAGTAATATTTATCGTAGCAGTAATTTTGCCTCTCATTCTTTCCGCCTTCATTCTGTCCTCAATCGTTTTATAAAACTCAACTTTTATTTCTTCAATTGATTTTCCATAATACTCTTCTAGTTTTTTTCTTCCTCCAATTTGGTTTTCAAAATACCTAATTCTATTACTTAACTCTCCATTTACTTGCTCTGGACTGACAATAATACTATCTACATCTGCCTGATACATTAATAATGATTGAAACATTATTTCTTCGTAAACCAAGCACCTTGCATTTTCACCCAAATCAAATCCTTCTTGCTCTGCTTGTAATAATTGTGCTTCTACTTCCGAGTGTAAAATTAGTTTACTCCCAATGGTACCAATTGTTCCGTCAATTAATTTATCTTTTTGTGCGTAACTAGCAGTTAGAGTTAGTATACTTATTATGAGTAAAGATATTTTCTTCATTTGTGTTGGTTGATTTCTTAAGATACAAAGAAACAAAAGTATTTTAATTCCTACTGTTAATATTTACTAAATATTAACTAAAATTATTTAGTGAATATTTGTGTTTTTGAAGCCCTTAAGCTTTGAATAGTTGATATTTACAATCAATAGAGCCATTCATCATATCAAACTCTTCAATTTTTTCTAAAGGAATAAGATTCAAGGCTTCTGTGTTAGAACTTAAAACACCTAGTTTATAACCTTCAAATTCTTTTTTAATGTGTTCTCCAAATCTTTGGTACAAAATAGCGACTTCATCTTTGTATATTCTTTCTCCATAAGGTGGATTTATTATGATTGTCCCAGAACTTCCACTTGCTTGAATCTCCAAAGCATCTTCTACTTTAAATCTAATAATTCTATTTAGTTCAGGCGTATTTCTTAGGTTGGATTGAGCCATCCTAACTGATCTCATTGCCAAATCTGAGGCCTGAATCTTAATTCCTTTTTCTAAGTCAATTTTAGCATTGGATTCGTTTCTCACTTTTTTCCATAAATCTTGGTCAAAATCTTCCCAGTTAAAAAATCCAAAAGTAGTTCTGTAATGTCCTGCCGGAATATTGCACAGCATCATTCCTGCTTCTATTGCAATTGTACCCGAACCACACATTGGATCTATCAAAGCTGAATTTTTATCCCATCCAGAAAGAGCTAATAATCCTGCCGCCATTACTTCATTCAATGGAGCACTGTTTGTTTCCAATCTATATCCTCTCTTAAATAAAGCATCTCCAGATGTATCCAATAAGATTTGACATTTTTCTCCTCTTATATATAAATTCAATTTTATGTCCGGATCTTTTGCATCAACATTGGGTCTATCGTTAAATTTATCTCTAAATCTATCTACAATTGCATCTTTCGTTTTTAAAGAAATATATTGTGAATGAGTGAAAACAGTAGAATTTACAGAGTGAGAGATTGCAAAGGTTTTATCCAATCCAAATATCTTTTCCCATTCTAGCTCCTTCACCTTATCGTACAATTCATTTTCGTCTTTTGCCGTAAATGCAAACATTGGTTTTAGAATACTAATCGCAGTTCTAAAATTATAATTACAGGCATACATTTGCTCTTTGGTTGCGTGAAACTCTATAGCTCGATTTGTTACACGGCATTTTGGAATACCTAGTTCTATTAATTCTTGCTTAACTACTTGTTCAAGTCCTTTTAAGGTCTTTGCTATGTATTTATGTTTGTCGTATTTACTCATTTTAGTCTTTTTCTTCTATTTGAATAATCTCCTCAGCTTCATCTTCTACTATTTCAAAATCTGTATACCCTTCATTCTCATCATACGAATATTCTTTTTTCCCATTTATCAATTCAGAGAATTGCTTAAATATTGTTTGAAAAGAGTTTAATCCTCTCACAAAAATACTAACGATAAAAAACACTCCTATAATATTAATAATCCATCCAATAAAAAAGGCATTGCTTAACCAATTTATTTGTTCGAATAACCAATTGTTTATTCCAATATCCACCAGTATTGGATTGTTTACTGCAAACAGATAGAATGCAAGTGTTGTAAACGCAATAATTATGTCAAACTTTAAGGTTGACGAATTAAACCCTACATACTGCCTATTTAGTTGCATACTGAATTGAATCATTCTTTTTCTTTGTTCTATTTTATTTATTAAATAAAGAAAAAGAACCACTGCGCCTGCAATTATTAAAAAAGTACTAGACTCATAACTTTTAGCATAGTTTATAGTAGCTAAGGCAGAAACTGAAGCTAAAAAATAACTCTGAGAAACTCTTAAAATATATTTTTCGATATTGCCTGTTTCTCCCAAAGTCATTTTGAGTAATGAGGTAAACAAAAACCAAATAAGATTAAATGAAATAAAAACAATTCCTAGTAGGAAGGCAAACTTTAGCATAGCATAATTTAAATTGAAGCAAATTTAACTTTTCTTACTTACTTTATCAATGAATAATGAGAATAAGTATCTCAATAGATTTAACTAAGATTTTAATATATTTGTTTTCATAAAATGATAATCCATGAAAAACATCAAATTTACACTTGTCTCAATCTTAATTTCCATCTCCTTTTTTGGGAATGCAACAGAAGGAATGTGGTTACCCAATTTGCTAAAAGCATTAAACTATAGCGACATGCAATCTAAGGGATTGATGATTACTGCCGAGGAGTTATACTCTGTGAATCAGTCCAGCATGAAAGATGCTGTAGCTCACTTTAATGGAGGTTGTACTTCGGAAGTAGTCTCAGATAAAGGACTTTTGTTTACCAATCATCATTGTGGATATTCTCAAATAGCTGCTCACAGTACGGTAGAGAATAATTATTTGAAAGATGGTTTCTGGGCTATGAATTTTAGTGAAGAAAAAGTAAATAGAGGATTATACGTAGATTTTATTGTAAGAATAGAAGATGTAACTGCTAAAATAATAGGAGGAATAAAAGAAGAAGGAGAATCTGATGCTGATTTTGCAAAACGAAAAATGGCAAACGTTATTAAAGAATTGACTGAAGGAACAAAATACTTGGCAAAAGTAAAACCCTTTAATTATGGGAATAAATATTTTGCTTTTGTTATAGAAAGATTTTCTGACATAAGATTGGTAGGAGCACCTCCTTCTGCAATTGGTAAATTTGGTTTTGATACAGACAATTGGGTTTGGCCAAGACACACAGGAGATTTTTCTGTGTTTAGAATTTATGCAGACAAGGAAAACAAACCAGCTGAATACTCAACTGACAATGTTCCTTACAAGCCAAAATACCATTTCCCTATTTCACTTGCTGGAGTAAACGAAGGAGATTTTACTATGGTATACGGGTTTCCAGGTAGAACCGAACAATTTTTAACTTCTTATGCAGTGGATCAAAAAATAAACAGAAGTAATCCTGCAAGAATCTTGATGAGAGAAAAATCTCTTGAAGTGATTAATGCAACAATGAAAGAAAGTGAGGAAATGAGAATTAACTATTCATCTTACCAGTCTAGAGTGAGTAACGCTTGGAAAAAATGGAAAGGTGAAAATTTTGGTCTGATAAAGGAAAATGCTTTAGACAAAAAAGTTGCTAAAGAAACTGAATTCACAAGAAGAATAAACTTGCACCCTAATTTAAAATCACAATTTGGGAACTTACTTCCTGAAATGAAAAAATTGTACAAAGGCAAAGAAAAATACCAAGAAGCTTTTGATTATTATGTAGAAATGATTTATTCTGGACCTAGTTCTGTGAGATACTTGAATGGTTTTGTGGGTATAATTGAGAACCATGAGAAATTGAGAGAAGCTGGAAAATTAGATGCTGAAATTGAAAAGCTTAAAAAAAGTTATGAAGGCTTTATTAGTAATTCAAAACAAATTTCTCACGAAAAAAGAATGTGGAAAAACATGTACTCTGTTGCACTAGAAAATGTAGACAAAGAGTTTCACCCTGCTAACTTTGATGGAGTGAATAACTATTTAGAAAACATGGATAAAATCATTGATGAAATGTTTGGTAAATCTTGTTTACTTAGCGAAGGGAAATTAATGAAAAGACTAAACAAACCAACTGCTAAAAACCTGAATAAAATTAAGAAAGATAAGGGATACATCATGGCAAAGGAGTTTTACAAAGCATTGAGAGGAAAAGTTCTCCCAAACTATTATGCACATGACGATAAGATTCAAGCTTTGATGAAAAACTATTCTAAAGCGATTCAAATTGCATTTCCAAATGAGAAATACTGGTATGATGCAAACAGTACATTGAGAGTTTCTTATGGAAAAATAGAAGGTTCTAAACCAAGAGATGGAATGCAATATTCTCATTTTACTACTGCGGATGGAATTATGGCAAAATACGTTCCTAACAATGATGAATTTGATGTTCCAGAGAAATTAATTACACTCATCGAGAACAAAGATTATGGGAAGTATGCTACAGCAGATAGCACGCTTGTAATTTGTTTTACAGGAAGCAACCACACAACTGGAGGAAACTCTGGAAGTCCTGTAATTAACGGAAAAGGGGAATTGATAGGAATAAACTTTGACCGCAGTTGGGAAAGTACAATGAGTGACGTAATGTTTAGCGAAGATTTATGTAGAAACATTACTGTAGATATTCGTTATGTTTTGTTTGTGATAGACAAATATGCTGGAGCAAGTCATTTGATAAAAGAAATGAACTTGGTGGGAGAAAGAAATACTTTAAAATCAGAAAATATTCAAAACCGTGACAAAATAGAAACGATAGATGAATTGATTAAAAAAAATCCTGAAAAAGCTGATTTGTATTACAAAAGAGGAAAAGCGTATTATGAATTAGGTGAGTTGAAAAAAGCGAACGAAGATTTGAAAAAAGCTGTTGTGCTTGATCCAAAACCTGAGTATATGAAAATGGAAAAAAACACAAGTAAGTTTTTGAATCAGATTCAACAATTGAATAAATAACAGTGAGTAAAGCAAGTAAAATAATAGACAAAATGTTTTTGAATGATCCTTTTAGCCTTTGGTTAGGGATTAAAAGGATTGAGGAAAAAGAAGGGGCTGTTGTACTGGAGTTAACTGTGAGAGAAGAAATGCTGAATGGATTTGGCATTGCTCACGGAGGAATTACTTATTCTCTTGCAGATAGTGCATTGGCATTTTCTGCCAATGGTTACGGAATACAATCTGTCTCTATAGAAACTTCCATTTCTCATACAAAATCTGTGAAACTAGGTGATGTATTGAGAACAAAAGTTACCGAAGAAAGTTTGACTTCTAAAATAGGGATTTACACCATTCATATTTATAACCAAGAGAATATGAATGTTGCTTTATTCAAAGGAACAGTTTTTAGAACTGGAAAAAAATGGGATGTTTGAGATTAATTAATAATTGATAAGGAATAACTAATATTTTTGGATAATTGTTATATTCTACTATTTGTATTTATTAAACAAAAATCTATATTTAAGTCAATAGATTATAAAAAACATTAAATCTGGCGACAAACAATTTATCTTATTATTCTCAAACAATAAAGGAGTAAACAATATTTCCTAAGAATTTGATTATAATGTAGCTCGAAAATCGGTATTGCAGGCTCAATTAATTAAAGAACCTAGAATAAAATATCAGTTTTTTAAATACTCGGCCACAGCAAAATATTTAAAAATAGAATACGAAAATGGAAACTATGAGTAGTTCAGGTTTTTTTAATAAAGTGATTAGCTCGGGGAAAGAAAAAAAATTATTATTAG
>TARA_B110000879_G_scaffold44746_1_pt1 | contig 35324 bp, 22 predicted proteins | sample TARA_B110000879 | Tara Oceans TARA_B110000879 (sample SAMEA4398094) | marine metagenome | biome: Polar Biome; feature: [SRF] surface water layer (ENVO:00010504); material: water (ENVO:00002006), including particulate matter (ENVO:01000060) such as... | depth 5 m
TTGAAGAAGTACTCTCCTTACAGACTGATTTTTCTTTAGGATTTATTCATCCTACGCCTGAAGAGGGAATGCCCATGTATGGTGGTAAAGGAATATTTACAGCAGATATTTTATTAAGTCATGAGGGATTAAAAGGTTCAGGTTATGTCGATTATATAACTTCAACTACTGAATCACAGAGTTTTTTCTTTCATCCAGATTCTGCATATGCAACTGCACAGCAATTTGTAATCGAATCACAATATCCAGGCCCACCGGAATACCCTAATGTAGAGAGCGTAAATGTCGAATGGCATTGGCATCCTTATCAAGATACAATGACGGTTGCAAATTATGGTTCGCCATTTTCAATGTATGAGGCTAATAGGACTTTTGAAGGTACTTTGATTTATAATCCTGATAGTTTGATTGGTACAGGAAAGGGCAACAAGAGAGGGAAGTTTGAATTTGATAAAGCAATTACACTTTCAAATGAAATACGATTTAAATTCTTTGAATTCTTTGCTGATACTGCTGATTTTGCATTAAAAACAGGATCGCTAGGAGAATTAGGGTTTGATACCAAAAACATGAATGCGCACGTAAGCTTTAAGGATAGAATAGGGCATTTTACAGCTAATAGTGAAGAGTCGTCTGAAATTATGTTTAGAAAAAATGAATACATGGCTCGGATGGATGAATTTAGCTGGTACATGGATGATGATATAGTAGATCTTACGGCAAAGAAGCGGAATGTTGATGAAGGTGCTGGAGGCGAAGTAGAAATTGAAGGCGCTAGATTGGTTGACATAAGCAAACACGAGAATACCAACCAAGACAGTCTTTTCTTCTATTCTAGTTCGTGTAAGTTCGACATTAGAAATGAGATAATAACTGCCGATAAAGTACCTTATGTAGATGTAGCAGATTCACGTATAATTCCAGATAGCGGGAGAATCGTAGTACTTCGCGCTGCAAAATTAAAGACATTAAAAAATGCACAAGTTATAGCCAATCGAGAAAATAAATTTCATAGAATTTACGGTGCCACGATTGATATTTCAAATGCAGTTTCTTTTAAAGGCAGGGGGAAATATGATTATAAAGATGTAGATGGAAATGTTGCAGTTATTAAATTTAATAATGTTTTTGTAAGTCCACAATTGCAAACTAATGCTAGTGGTGATATTTCTAAAACTCAAGAGTTTCTATTGAATTCAAGATTTCGTTATCATGGCGGGGTGGCTCTAGAATCAAGTAAAGAACTGTTGTCGTTTTCAGGTTTAACGCAAGTTGTTCATGTCTGTGATCAGTTAAGTAAACCTTGGATTCAGTTTACAGCATACCTTGATCCTAATGATATTTTGATACCAATAGATTCTAATACATCTACAGATAACGGAAAAAAAGTACATGTTGGACAGATGATGGGAAGCTTGCCAAGCAAAGTATATTCTCTTTTTGGTGCTCTTCCATTAAAGCCAACAGATAGAGTCATTTCAAGTGTACAAGGAGTAATGGGATATAATTATGCTCAGAAAGAATTTAGAGTGGGTAGCGAGCAAAAAATAAATATTCCAAATCTTACAGGAAATTATTTTGTTTTGAAATCGGAAGAATGTATCGTTAACTTCGAAGGTAAGCATACTTGGGGAGCCAACCTAGGAAGAGTGGAATTAAGACCGGTAAGTAGGCTTAGACACAACTTGAATAATGATTCCGTAACGCTGAAAACATCTATGTTGCTTAATTTCTTTTTTGAAGATAAAGCGATGAAAATTTTAGCCAAAGATTTTGAAGAATCGGAAAATGAAAGAGTTGATTATGATAATCCTATATATGGCTACGGCCTTAAAACTTTTATTGGAGAAGAGGCTGGAGATAAAATTAGGGCAGATGTTGGTCTTACTGGAAAAATGAAAAGAATCCCAAATGAATTAGCTACCTTGATGTTTATTACCAACATGAATTTGTACTGGAACCCGCAAAAGATGGCCTTTCAAAGTACAGGTACAATTGGACTTGGTAATTCATATAAGAATCAGGTTAACAGGCTAGTAGAAGGTAAGTTTGAAATAAAAATAAAACGATCTGGAGATCGCTTTGTTTTGCAATTGAAGAAAGATAGAAAGTCATATTATTTTTTCACCTACTCTACTGAGATTATGCAAACTGTGTCCACAAATGATAAGTATAATGTTGCTATTAAAGAGGCTAAAAAGACGAAACAAGAAAGATCTAAAGGTCAATCTAAGTATAAATTTATTCCTACGACTAAAGCCAAGGCGAATCAGTTAATTCGTCAATTTTAGTACGTTTTTTTTTTTTTCTTTGCAGACTGTATGGAGCAAGTACAATTATTTGAAATACTAGGACTTTTAATCGCATACCTCTTGGGTTCAATTCCAACGGCGGTATGGGTAGGTCGTATTTTTTATGGAAAAGATGTACGTGAATTTGGCTCGGGAAATGCCGGCGCTACAAACACGTTTAGAGTATTGGGTAAAAAGGCGGGAATACCAGTACTATTGTTTGATATTCTTAAAGGCTCGATTGCAGTCTATTTAGCCTGTTACTTTGTTGATTATCAGGAGAGAACGTCAGACTTTGTTAATTATCAGTTAGTACTGGGAATTGGTGTTTTAATTGGACATATTTTTCCTGTTTATGTAGGTTTTAGAGGAGGAAAAGGCATTGCGACCTTACTTGGAATAATGATTGCCATTCATCCACAGGCCGCATTCAGTTGTATCGGCATATTTCTGGCAGTATTCTTATTAACAAAGTTCGTTTCATTAGGTTCTATGATTTCAGCTATATGCTTTCCTTTATTAATTATATTGGTCTTTAAGTCTGAGATTCCGTCTTTAGTAATTTTCTCGATTTTCATAGCAATTATGGTACTTATAACGCATCAAAAGAACATAGAGCGATTGTTACGTAAAAATGAAAGCAAGGCCAATATCAATGTATTGGGGCGTAATAAGTCAAAGCCAAGTGGAATTGATGGCTATGAAGAGTTTAATTTAGAAGATGAAGATCAATAATTACCATCACTCAATGATTTACAATTTCATTTATAAACAGAACTTGAAATACCTTTTAGTGTTGATGGTTTTCGCAGTATACTCTTCTAGTTTTGGTCAGGATTATAAAAATGAAAAGCAACTTATAAAAGGCGCCAACGATCAGTTTGATGCTAAAAATTATAAAGAAGTAATTTCATTATTCTCAACATTGGTTAGTAATTATCCAAAAGATCCAACTTATAATTATAAATATGGAGCAAGTCTGCTATACGGAGGAACGGATAAAGAGAAGCCTATCAAATACCTTAAGTTTTCAGTAAGTCGACCTGAGGTGGAACCGATTGCATATTTCTATTATGCAGAAGCATTGCATTTGAATTATGAGTTTGATCAAGCGATTAAGTATTACAAGAAGTTTACAAATGCCGCGAATAATTCGACCATAAAGAAAAATACTGTTGAAAACCAGATTAGACAGTGTGAAAACGGAAAAACGTTGCTTAAAACAATTACCGATCTTATTGTATTGGAACAAAAAAATACATTGGTTAAAGATTTCTACAAGGTATATGATTTGAGTGCTCAAGGTGGTCAAATCTTAGTGAAAACTGATGAATTCAGATCGCCTTATGAAATGAAGAACGATATAAATAGTTTGTTCTATTTTCCTAAGAATGCAGAAAAGATATTTTTTAGTAGTCATACTTTTGAAAATAAAAACGGAAAGGATATTTATTACGCAATACGAAATTCGGATGCTACATGGTCTAAACCAATAAGTCTGGGGAAATCCATAAACACTGAATTCAATGAAGATTATCCATACATGTCTGCAGATGGAAAAACATTGTATTTTGCTTCAGAAGGTCATAATAGTTTAGGGGGCTATGACATATTTGTTACTCGTTTAGATACTGCTTCAGGCAGTTGGACTGAACCTCAAAACCTTGACTTTGCCATTAATACTCCAGCGAATGATTATCTGTTTATCCCGAATTTAACTGGCGAAACTGCTTATTTTGCTTCAGAGCGACAAACACCTCTTGGAGAGGTTAGCGTATATCAAATAAAGATGGAAAGAGTTCCCTTAGATTTTACATTTATCTATGGAACTTTTTCGTCAGAAACAACCAAAAACGCATCGATTAGAGTTGAAAATGCTGAAACAAATGCAATAATCGGTGAGTATCCGACTGATGCGAATGGTAAGTATAAAATTAAACTGCCAAACGTTGGAAAGTTTAGATTCCTAGTGGATTATGAAGGTAGTGAGGTTACTCATTCTGGAGAGGTTGATTTGCAAGAGCGCAATACGTTTAAACCATTAAAACAAGAGATGCTTGTTATGGGGCAGGGAACTGAAAATGAAAAGTTGATTATTAAAAATCTAGTTGACCAAGAAGTCGAGGAAGATGTTGCGCTTACAGCGGAATTCTTTAAAGAAAAAGCAAAGTTAAAAGTTAATAAGAATAAGTATAAAGACAAAAAACCAAAACTAACAACACCCATTGTTGCTGACATAGGAGTAACTGACTTACAGCCTGCCATTATTGACAATAACTCTTCGATTGCTCAAAATGCAGAAGCTGCTGGAAAAGCAGCTAGTGATATTTCTGGAGAAAAAAATATTTCTGAATCAAATGTAATTACTGACGGTCCAGCGTTAGTTGTGAATGAAGAATCTGGAGGTACCGAAGCAGTTTTGCAAAATGAAAACAGATCTCAAATTGCTAAAACTGAAAGTCCGTCGAATGAAAATAGCTCGTCAAAATCTGCTCAAGAAAATGGCAATCAATCTGGGAATAATTCAGAATCTGGAGTAGGTTTAGGTTCTTCAGGAGTTTCGAATGCAGGACTAGGGATAGCAATTGCTGCTAAGTCAGGTGCCTCTGTGGTAGGAGCAAAAGCTTCTTCAACGGTAAATCTAAAACCGTCAGCCAGTTCAAGCAAAGAGGAAATAGAATCTTCAATGCAAGACAATGTTAAGGTGGCTAAAAATTCAGCAAAAATGATTGCGATTCAGGGTGAATCTGCTGAGAATGTAGCTGACAGGAAATCGTCACAGGCCGAACAACTGAAAATAGAAGCTAATAGTGAATTGGCATTAATCGATATAGAAACTGAGGTTGGACTGAATTCGTCTGAATATTTAGATGCTCAGGTTAAACTGAACAAGGCTGAAATATTAGAGCGTCAAGCAACTATCGCTAAGAGAGCAGCTAATAGTTTGTTAGCTAACTCATCAGCCTTAGAGCAAACCGTTGCCACTGGATCTGAAAAACAAAGCAATTTAGATGCTTCAAATACTGCTTCTGGATCTGCTGCTGTGGGTGACTATAATGCATTGATAGAAGCTGAGGCCGATCGAGCTTATAATATCTATGATGAAAGAGAAAAAGCTGAAGCTGCTCATAAAAAGGAAGAAAAAAAACATAAACATTTCGCAGATGAATTGGCTGCATTAAACGCTGAAATTGAAGATTCAAAACAAATAATTAGTCAAAAAGAAACCGCACTTAAGTCAGCTAGAGGTAAAGAAATGAAAACACTAGAAGAGGACTTAGTGAATGAAAGAGCAGCGCAATTGGCTATGCAAGAAAAAAGTAGAATAGATGAACAAGAGTTAATTGTTTTAGAGGCGGAAGCAAGAGAGGAAGAGGCCGAATTAGATGCTTTTGATGCAATTATTGAGGAGTTGGAAAGAAATGAAAATTATAAAGAATTAGCTTTAGCCCCCAACTTGATTGATGGCACTGGCTCTGTAAATGAAAATAGATCAACGGGCAGTAATCTGATAGCCAGTAATGTCTCAAACGGAGGTAATACTGCTAGTGGTAATTCAGTCAATTTAAATTCTGGTAACAAGGCTTCTGAAACTAGTGGAATTACTAATTCTTCCTCGACGGAAACGTCAGGTCCTCAAGAAGTAAATAATGCTGCCGATTTTGGTACTTCTTCGGAAATTACAAACGAGATTGATGAAGAAACAATGACCATTGCAGAAAAAGTTGCGATTGAGAAAGCCCAAGAAGAACTTCAGAGCGACAATGAAAAGCCAACTCAAGCTCCCGGAACTGTGCAGCATGTAAGTGGAGAAGAAATGATTGTTCAAAAAAGAACAATTAGCTCTCAAGAAGAGATTGATATGTTGAATGCTGTTATTAAAGCACCATTAGCAGTAGCTTCCGTTCCCGCAAAATATGCTTCAATAAACAAGACTATTCCTGAAATAGATTCAAAAATGGCGTTGTTTCCTGATCTGGAAGAAGGCGATACATTATCAGCAACAGATAAAGAGTTGATGCCAGAAGAAGGTAATTCGGCCTCAGCTTTTATTCCTGAAAATGCGTTAGCTAGCCTAGAAAATGAAGATCAATCGATCCGTTCTCAAATGAAATCAAATTATCATTTGGCTTATATGGAAGAGTTTTTCGAATTGGCTGAAGAAGAAGATGAATATACAAAATCAGTTAATACATATGTGTTAAATCAAAGTTGGGTGCTTGATATTGAAAAAGAAGTTAGCTACTTACAAAGTATTAAAGACGAAGCGCCTGAAGATAAGTATACAGTAGTTCAAGAAAGGATTAATGTTTTAGAAGATTTTAGAGATACTAAGTTGAATGATTTGGAATCCTCAAAAGAAAGGTTGGATGAAATGAGTCCTAACGGAGATCAAAATGCTGGAGAAATTGCTACAGAGTATCGTTCAGAAATGAATCGAGTATTTGAAGGGAAAAGAAGGTTAAGTGCGCAAGATTTGGCAGCAGAAGAGCAACGGCTTGAAGATGTACAAGTTCAACGAAAATCTGAAATGGCGCAGTTGGTTGTTCAAAATAAGCCTGAAGCGCAAGCAGCAAAAAATACTGGTACTGAAAGTGAAGTTGGCAATGAATACAGCAACGGTTCAAATTCTGAATCAGGAGGAAATCCTAAAAGTGGTGAAGGTGATAGCATTGAAGGATTTGAAAGTAACCAAGGTAATAGCCAATTGAAGGGAGCAGGAAATACTGAGGGAAATAACGCTCAAAATTCTAATTCTTTTGACCAACAAGGAGGCAGTAATGGTTCTAATTCTAATTTAGCAAGCAGTGTTGGAATGAATGCTGGTTCAAGTGAATCTTCTTCTTCTTCTTCTTCTTCTTCTTCTTCTTCTTCTTCTTCAATTGCATATGCTGATAATGGAGAGATTATTCCAAATCAAAAAGATGACAAGTTAGCTTCGGTTTTAAACATGGAGAATTCTGGTACTGTTGAAGCTATAGTAACGAACTATACTGATGAAGTAGAAAAAGAAGAGACTGAGAAAAAAGCGGTAATAGAATCTGAACGAGTTATCATTGAAGATAAGCAAAAAGAGTATGATGGAGCCAAAAAGAAACGCAAAAGAGTTCTTGAAGCTGAGATAAGAGAAGAAGAGCAGATAGTAGAATTAATGGAGCAAGAAACTGCGATGCTCCAGTATAACAAAGAAGCTGTTGCACGTGCAGTCGATAATATTTTGGCATTAGAACCTGGTGAAGAAAGGGATTCTGAAAAAGAACTAAAAAAGGCAGAGACAGTTACTGTTCAAGCAGCAGAAGTAAGAACTGAGGCAGAAACAAAAGCTATTGAAAAAGTAAGAGGAAAAAAGAAAACAAACATCAAATTGGCTCAAGTTGATGACTTGAATCATAAAGCAGATAAGTTGGATTACAAGGCGAATAGCCTTAAAAAACTGTCTAGGGAATTAGCTAAAATAGAGGATGAAGTATTAGCTGCAGAAGAAGGTGGTTCGGGTGCTGCAACGTTACCAAAACCAATCCGTCAAATTTCTCAAGCTGAAGTTCAGGAAGTTCAATCTTCGGAAGAATATCAAGAATATGATGCAACTCGTAAAGAAGCTGTAAAAACTTATAGAGCGGCGCAGGTGCTGTATTCTGAAAAAATGTCTTTAGAGGCTCAGAATAAAGTAATTGATGCTGAGATTCAGAATGTAAAAACTGATATTGAATCAGCAACAGATAGTGCTCAAAAAGAAGAATTTGCAGATAAGTTGGATGAGTTGGTTACCAGTAAAGTTGAAAATACTAAGCTAATGAATCAGAAAGAAAGTCAAGCTAAAAAGAAATATTCGGGATATACTAAATTGAATAATGAGGCTATAAATGGTCTGCGATCTATAGAGGGTATAGAGGGAGAACAGCTAATTGCATTGGCAAATTTGGCTGAGACTCAAGGAGCGTATTCTTTAACGGGTTCTGGCGAAAGCCAATTAATTGCAGCAAATAGGACTGCCACTACTAATAGTACTGTGAGTCCTGCCATTCCTGTAAGTTCTGCGATTAATTCTGGTGGAAGTGCGCAAAGCACTGGAACTACAGAAACTGGATATTCTCCAGAGAAGTTTAATAGAGTAGTACAAGGAATTGATAATTATCCAGCACGACTGTCTGATGCTATATTCAAGATGATTGACTTTAATGAAAGTTTGTACAGCGAGGACAATCCAATTCCGATGAACAATACTATGCCAACTGGATTGGTTTATAAAGTTCAAATTGGAGCATTTAGAAATCCACCACCACAGGATATTTACAAAGGATTTGCGCCGGTTCGTGGAGAGAGCACTCGTCCTGGTTGGATTCGATATACTGCAGGATTATTCCAACAAAAGAATCAGGCTCAACTTAAACGCAATGAGATCAGAACGCTTGGTTACGAAGATGCATTTGTTGTTGCTTACTTAAATGGAGAACGTATTTCTTTGTCTCGTGCTAAGGATCTTGAAACTGGAGTAGAGAAAACCTCAGAAAATTCTGGCAATGCATTGACTGCTGGTGGAATGCCTATTTCAGTAGTCCCAACTTCTGCGGTTTTAGGCGAAGTAAAGCAGCTTTCAGATATTCAAGGCCTTATGTACACCGTTCAAGTAGGTGCATTTAAAAATCAAGTGACTTCGAATGAATTGTTTGGTATTTCGCCGCTGATTGAATATCGAGCTGGAGCATATTACAAATACGGATCGGGTGTTTATAACGATATGAATAAAGCTAGTGACGCAAAAAGTAAAATTCAAGCTCTAGGCGTTTCTGATGCATTTGTAACTGCGTTTTATAATGGAAACAGAGTTTCTATGGACGAGGCAAGTAAGTTAGCTAATGGTGGAACAAGTTTCGCTGCTGAGCAGCCAGTTACTGTTAATGCTCCAAAAAGAGATAATGCTGCTGGAATTAACTTTAGAGTTCAAGTTGGGGCTTACCGTCAAGAAGTACCTGTTGAAGATGCCAAGGTTATCCTTAGTTTATCCAATATTGGGTTGGATACTAAGGTTGATGGTGATATGACTTATTATACGGCCGGAAACTATGGATCTTATGCAGAGGCTAAGCAAATGCAAACACAAATTGCTAACCAAGGATTAAGCGGTGCATTTGTAGTAGCATTGCAAAACGGAAAAAAAATTGATTTACAAGAAGCAATTAGGCTAACTGGATAGTAACTTTGCAAAACTATGAGTGAACAAGTTTTAGAACAAGAATTAATCCTCAGCGAAAAAACAGAAGGACATCGTGTTATTTTGTTTAACGATCATGTCAATTCTTTCGATTACGTAATTGATACGTTGGTCGAAGTATGTGAGCACGACCCAATTCAGGCTGAACAATGCAGTAATATTGTACACTACAAAGGCAAATGCGACGTGAAATCGGGCGACAAACGCAAGCTGATACCTATTTGCAATGAATTACTAAGAAGAGGCCTTACTGCCGAGCTTTCGTAACATTAAACATAGTTTTAAATCGTCATTCCTGCGCAGGCAGGAATCTATTTAGGGGATTCTAAAACTAAATATTTTTTTAGATTTCCAATCTAGTTGGGAATAACGAATAGTAATTAATTCAACAAATAATACTACTCGTCAATAGTCGTATCCGGTAATTCCAAAACATCAGAAGATGCTAATGAATTCCCTGCAATTCCTTTTATTGAACCAAACAAACTAGAAATATTTTCTTGTACTACCCAAATCTGCTTTTCGCGCTGACTCCATATTTTGGTCATAGCCTTCTTCTCTGAGTTTAGTTGGTGTATCATAGAGTCGTAATTTTCTACAATGCGCTTAATATTTTGAATGAACTCATTACCGGTGAGGTAGGTGTAGAGCAATTCCATTTTTTCGCCTTTATTCTCTTGTGAAGCAGCAGCAGCATGTGTTTTAATTAAGATTTCTCTTAACACAACAGCCAAACTCTGTACTTCTTGGTATCCACACACCCAAACGCCATCCTTTTGACCAAAGCGATCCATTTCTTTAGGCATTGTTTCGGTTACCAACACGGCAATATCTGCTTTACAAGTAATTTGATCTTGTTTTAATTTGTCCGTCCAATCGCCAGCAAATGCTTTAGTCCTTTTGCTTTCGTACACTATTTTACCACAAACTTGTTGTGATGAGTTTACTACGTTTTGGATAATATCTGCACCACGAACACCTTTAGGAACTTCTTCAATTTGATCAAACGGAAATTGGCGAGCTAGCATTTGTTCGATAGCTAATTCTTGCACTTCGCCCTGCATTTGCATAGAACCTTGTTCAGCTTTCCGCTTCATTTCTTCAGCAAGCTTTTTGTTGTCGTCAATTTGTTTAATCAGCTTCACTTTTTCCAACTCAAAGGATTCACGTTCTTTTTTACGCGCTTTTTCTTCAATTTCTTGTTGCCGCGAAAGCAGTTCTTTTTCAGTTTTTAAGACTAGGTTTTCTTGTTGCTCAATAAGGGACTGTTCTTTTTTGAGCAGGTCTACCTCTTTTTGTTGAAGCACACGATTTTCATTTTTTCGTTTTTCGTTTTCTTCAACTAAGGCTTTCATTTTTATCGAAACCGATTCGTTGGTTTGCTCCTCAATTTTCTTTTTCTCTTGTTCTAGGCGTTGGTTGAGTTTCTCCTTAAACAGTTCGTTTTCGCGCTCTTTTGTTTTTTGGAATGCCTCGCGTTCTTTTTCAAGCAGGTTTCTTTCCCCTGCAAAACGTTTGGTTTGTTTGGCTAGTTTTTCCTCGAATTCGTGTTTCAAATGCGCTTCAATTTTACCCGCTAAGGCTTCTTCAACGGCAAATTCGTGACTACAATTTGGGCATTTTATTTTATCGGACATGGTTATGCAATTTGCAAAAAGAATTTCAAAGATAAAGGAACAAAATTGAATTAATAAAGCAAAAAAAAGCCCTTTCGAAAAATCGAAAGGGCTTTAATATCGTTCAAAAAATATATTAAATAGTCTTTACGTTCACCGCATTAAGACCTTTTTGACCTTCTTTGAGTTCGAACTCAACTTCGTCTCCTTCTTTAATCTCATCGATCAATCCTGATGCGTGCACGAAATATTCTTTTTCCGTTCCTGTTTCTGTAATAAAACCGAATCCTTTGGTTTCATTAAAAAACTTTACTATTCCTTTATTCATGATATTATTATAAAAATATGAGCCGCAAAATTAATTATAATTAATTGTTGCAAAGGCGATTAATTGCTTTGTTCGGCTCAGCTTATAACGAGGATTTTTTTAAAAAAATTAGTTTAAAGAAAGACAGTTAACACTTCTACTTTTTATCTCACCATTCGTCAATTGCATTGTATTTCCAAGAGGATCAAAAAGAGTGCAAGAGAATTTTGCCGTTGATACGTATTTACTAAAGTCGTCAGTGCTGGCTGTGTGTGTTAATATTTCGAACTTCCCGCCTTGAACTATATTAGAGTCTAAGTAACTTGTCCAATACATTCCACCAGCATCAATATAATATACGCCAATGCCATCAATTCCAGCATTTGGATTAGCATAGACATAAGTACCAACCTTAAACATGGATTCTACTTCGCTGCATAGCGTTACCGAACCAGGAAATGTTTTTACGTTAAATACGCCAGCTTGCTCAGCTCCTGCAAGCGGATTGCTAAGTACCATACTTTGTTCATGCTGTCCAGAAGCAGAAGCAGATTGACCAGCACCCGAACCTGCAGTAAGTGACAAGTCATTAATATCAACACTTTCCCCATCAATAGTGCCCGTAAAATAGAAGTTTGGAGTTGGTGCAGCTACTGGAGCTGGAGTAAAAACTGGAGCAGGCGTAGATTTTTTCTTACAACTGTATAAGCTTAAAAGAATGACTATCGGTAGAAAAAGAATATATTTCAATGTGTTTGATTTTTAAATTTATAATATTAATGAAGGGCTAAAATTGCAATTGTGTTGAAGTTATTGTTTAATAGAAGCTGAATTTACACAGTACCTCAATCCACTAGGCTCTGGACCATCAGGGAAAACATGTCCAAGGTGTGCATCACAGGTATTGCAAAGAATTTCTACTCGAATCATACCAAATGAACTGTCTTGAATATACTTTATGGCATTTTCCTTTATCGGTTGAGTAAAACTCGGCCAACCTGATTTTGATTCGTATTTAATCGTCGAATCGAATAGGGGAGTGTCGCAACATTTGCAATTGTAGACTCCTTCATCGTATCTGTAACAAAGGTCTCCAGAACCAGCCGGTTCGGTTCCATGTTCACGCGCAATTCTATACTCTTCTTCGGTAAGAAAAGCACGCCATTCCGAATCGGATTTTTCTACTCGTTTGTCAGGAGTAGGGTTTCCGTTTTTATCAAAATCTAATATGGAGTTCCATTTTATCATGCTCAATAGTATCAATTTATTTATTGAATTACCAATCTTAAATTCTGTTCGCCTTTGTCCGTTTCTACTTTCAAAATGAAAACTCCTTTTTGATCGAATTCTAATTCTCGTGTTGGACGATTTAAAACTTCAAATGTTTTAAGTAATTTGTCTTCTAAACTAAAAATCTTGAGACCGTTTATGTTTTCTTTTAGAGTTGTAACCGTAAATTTTCCATTTGAGGGATTTGGAAAAATAGAAATTCCATAATTGAGTTGATTCCCAGCGATACTTGTTCGGCGCCATTCGATGCAAGCACTTGTTTTGGGATCTCTGATTATTGGATGTGAAGAGAGATACTAAAACCTATCCGAAAGTTCAGGCAGGCAAGTTCAGAATGAATCAGGGAAGCTATATTGTTTAGTACTAATTCGAAAGAAATCATATCCAATTCTTAGGTATTCCTTTTTGAATTTCGATGTTCTTAAATGAGTTTGTAGGCTTTAATTCTAGTTCTTTTGCCCAATCCCAAACTTCTTTTAGTCCAGACATTAAAGAAACAAAGTCCGATTTCCCAAAATGTTGTATCGCTTTTTCATGATTACTAAAAGCATTCATTACCTCGTTTCTAGCTTCCACATGTATGAGCTCATTTTTTGTATTTGTAATATCCAAAAGCATTGCAGCCAATTCGTTTATTGAAGTGCTTTTATCAGCCCCAAGATTGTAGGTGTCGTTTTCTGTTGCTTCAATTTCAATGCATTGAGCAATAGCGGAGCTTATTGAAGAAATGTGTGTAAACGCTCGTGTTTGTTCGCCATTTCCGTATATGGTTAAGGGAGTATTATTCAAGATTTGGCGCATAAAAATACCTACGACATTGCGGTAAGGGTCGGATAAATTTTGTCCAATTCCATAAACATTATGCGGTCTAAATATGGTGTAATTGAGTCCAAATTGCAGGTGAGCTGCTTCTAAATCCAATTCTACTGCATACTTGGCAATCCCATAAGGATCTTTGGGCTTTGGACTTGTTTCTTCTGTAAAAGGCACTTGGCCTGACCCATAAACGGCAATGGAAGAAGTGAAGATAAAACGCTCTACGTTGTATTTTACAGCAGCGTTAACAAGATTAATGGATCCAATAACGTTGTTGGTATAATTAAACTTTCTTATAAAATGGCTCAATCCTTCTGCAGCATATGCAGCCAAGTGAAATACGTGTTGGAAATTGTATTCTTTAAAAAGTGATTCGATTAAACCTTCATCTAAAATTGACCCTTGAATGAAGATTACTTTATTTGGAATGTTTCTTTTAAAACCACCACTCAAATCGTCTAAAACGACAACTTGATAATTTGATTTTATCAATTCTTTAGCAACGTGGGAACCAATGAAACCAGCACCTCCTGTTACAAGAACATTCACTGTGCCCATTATTTAAAATACTGTTGAATGCCTTCTAAGTAGTTTTTATGCAGTGCAGAATTATCGGCTAAAATTTGTTTGCCAAAAATGTAATCTTCGCCGCCTTTCCAATCCGTAACGGTTCCACCAGCTTGCTGAACAATAAATGCTCCGCCGGCAACATCCCAAGGATTTAAGCCATATTCGTAAAACCCTTCAATTCGACCACAGGCAACATAAACTAAATCAATTGCTGCCGAACCTAAACGACGTAAACCACTGGTGGTTTTCATAAAGTGTTTTAGCAAATCAAGGTATTCATCAACTTCCTCATAATCGTGGTAAGGGAATCCGGTAGCAAGTAACGAAAGATGTTCGTCGTTTTGTTTTGAAACAGCGATTTTATTGCCGTTCAAATAAGCCTTTGAGTCTTTCCAAGCGTAGAATTGTTCTTTAGAGGTCACTTCTAAAACCATTCCGATTACAATTTTATCGTATTCCTTCAGCGCAATGCTAATCGCGTAAATTGGAATGCCATGAATGAAATTTGTAGTACCGTCAATAGGATCAATTATCCAATTAAAGCGTTCTCCAATTTTCGTTGAAGTTCCTTCTTCAGCAATGAATCCGGCTTCAGGTAAAAACTCCGACAATCCTTTAACTAAAAGTTCTTCTGAAAGTTTGTCTATATGAGTTACGTAATTGTGTAAACCCTTTATCTCAATGTTATTCGGATCGAAGTTTTTACGTTCCAATTGAATTCTAGCTCCAACATTTCTGGACAATTCATTGACTTGTTCGCACAATTTTTGATAATCCATTATACCGATATTGGTTCCAAAATAGTGACGAGTACGTTTCCATTCCCATCGATTTTATCTAAAAATACTCTTTGTGTTTTGTTGACTTTCGATATGTCAAATGGTGTTTGAACTTTCACATAATTTTCAGTGAATCCAGTCATAAAACCTTCTTCATCGGTAGCTTCCCACAACACAGTATGTTCTGACCCAATTTGAGATTCGTAGAATTTTCGTTTCTTTTTTGTCGAAAGTATTCTTAGCATTTTACTGCGCTTATTCCTTGTTTCCATAGGAACAATATCATCCAAGCGAACCGCAGTGGTATTATCCCTTTCGGAATAAGTGAACACGTGTAAGTAGGAAACATCCAATTCTATCAAAAAGTCATAGGTTGTCTGAAACTCCTCATCGGTTTCGCCAGGGAAGCCAATAATAACATCTGCACCAATACAGGCGTTTGGCATCAGTTTTTTGATTAATCCAACTCGGTTTCTATATAATTCGGATAAGTATTTACGGCGCATAGCAATCAGCAAATTATCAGATCCAGACTGCAATGGAATATGAAAATGAGGAACAAATCGTTTTGAAGTACTTACGTATTCAATGATTTCGTCTCCTAATAAATTAGGCTCAATGCTCGATATTCTAAATCTATCGATACCTTCAATTTGATCCAGTTCTTTAACCAAATCAAAGAATGTTTCGGTGGTTCCTTTTCCAAAATCGCCAATATTTACCCCAGTAATGACAACTTCTTTGGCTTCGGTTTGTGCAACTTCTTTGGCTGTTTTTATGGTTTCTTCAACGGTGTTACTTCGGCTTCTTCCTCGTGCGAGTGGAATAGTGCAGAATGCACAGAAATAATCGCATCCGTCTTGTATTTTAAGAAAACTACGGGTTCTATCTCCTGATGAAAAGGAAGGGAAGAAGTCTTTTACTTTTCCGATTTTATCATATACAGCGACACCAACCCCTGATTCATTTTTCTCTAAAGATCCTATGTGATCCAATGCATTGAATTTTTCATCGGCACCGAGCACCAAATCAACTCCTTCAATACTTTTAATTTCTTCTGGTTTTAACTGAGCATAACAACCCACTACAATCACAAATCCTTTAGGATTTGTACGCAGTGCCTTGCGAACAATATTTCGACATTTCTTGTCCGCGTTATCGGTAACAGAGCAGGTGTTAATTACATAGCAATCAGAATGTTCAGAGAAGTCAACAGTTGCAAGCCCTTGTTCATTAAAAGACTTAGCAATGCTCGAAGTCTCAGAGAAATTGAGCTTACAACCAAGGGTGTAAAAGGCAACTTTTTTATTCGGGTGCATTACTTATTCTTACAAAGTGCAGATTGTTTTTCGAAAAACATCGTAGTTAAATCCACCGCTAGATTGAGCAGTAGTGGCTGAATCTTCATAAGAATTACACCATTCATCTGCGTCTTGATCCTTTAGTTTTTTATTGTAGGATTCGGTGGTATTGGTTGAAGTGAACAAGGGAAACGGCTGACCATCGGCAGTTGCCGAGCTTGTGGTTGTGCATGAACAGGTTTGATCCTTTGTACAAGATGAGAAATTTACCGCTATTAAAACAGTTAGAAAGGTAATTATGATTTTCATGGGCTACAAATTATAGATTGCAAATTTAAGGTTCTGAAGTTAGATTTGGTTGAATATCTGTTCGAGCTTTTCATCTCGCTTAAAGGTTTCGGATTTCACAGAAATAAACGATTAATCTGAAACTAATTTCTCCAATTCACTAAAAAATTGAGGAAACGATTTGGATACCACCTTTTCGTTGTCAAAAGTAATTGGGCGAATCAGTGAAACCATAGAAAAAGACATTGCCATTCTATGATCGTTATAGGTTTTAATTTCTACGGAATTTTTTGAAGATTGAATTTTGTCGTTGATTTCAATGCTATTTGTGGTTGTTAAGGCAGTGACACCAAGTTTTTTTAATTCAGTTGATAAGGCATTAATTCGATTGGTTTCTTTAATAAGCAAGGATTCAAGGCCTGTTGCAATTAGACGAACTCCTAAACAAGCGCATAATACTGCTAGCGTTTGTGCTAAATCTGGATAATCTGAAAAGTCTAGATTAATCGTTGATGGTAATTGAAAATTTGGAGCTGAAGAAAGAGTGACATCGTTTTCATTAAATGCTGATGAAATACCGAAATAAGTTGAAAACCACTCCACCAAAATCGCATCTCCTTGTGAAGAGTCATAGTTCAAATTGGTTAATTTAACATTCGCTTTTGAACTTAAGGCTGCGACTGCATAAAAGTAACTTGCTGCAGACCAATCTGCTTCTAAATCAATATTTTGCGATTCAAATTTATGAAATTGAACCTTGATAAGGTCTTCTTTAAATTCAGATATCACGCCTGTTTTTTGAAGTAATTTATTAGTCATTTCGATATAAGGTCGAGAAGCAATTTTTCCAGTAAGATGAATTGTCAAGCCATTTGGTAACGAAGGGGCAACTAACATTAATGCAGATATAAATTGGCTACTCGTTTGTGCGGAAATTGAGATCTCCGATGTTAGATTTTCCTTCTTGCAAGGCTCAATTCGAAGAGGAGGGAAGCCTTCTCTGTTAGTATAGGAAACAGAAGCTCCTATTTGATTCAATGCATTCACCAAAGTTCCAATCGGGCGTTCGAGCATTCGGTCACTACCAATAATCTCAACAGTTTGGTTTTGAAACGCCAAATAAGCGGTTAAAAAGCGCATTGCCGTTCCAGCATCCTCAACATCAATAATTGCTTCTAATGATTTCAATGAGCACTCAAGAACAACTGAATCGTTAGCATCTGAAAATTTTTGAATTGAAATTTTATTTTGAGATATTGCAGCTAGAATCAAAGCACGATTGCACATGCTTTTTGAAATAGGCAGATTTACCGTTCCAGTCAATTCTTTATTGATTTCGCAATAATTCAGGAGCATTACTTACAATACTTTTTTATGATTTTGTAAGCTTCACTAAGGCCTAGTTCTCCTGCCTTGCTTAAATCGCTACAAGCCTTTTTAGGATTATCTAAAAATAGATAATTCAATCCTCTATTCAGATAAGCTTCTTTAAAATCTTCGTTAATTTTTATGGCCTTTGTATAGGCTTCTAGTGAACCTTCAAAATCTCTTTGCTCAGCAAGTACTATAGCCATATTAAACCAAGCCAAGTAAAAATCAGGCTCCAAGTCAAGGGCCTTTTTGTAAAGTTTTTCTATTTCTTTTAATCGAATATTGACGGTTTCAACATCCTTTAATTCTATGGATTGATATTCGTCGCCCGCATTTATGAACTCTCCATTTCCCGTTTCTAGTTTAAGCAGTAATTCCAGTAAATCTAGCATAGCGTTAGCTTTATTAAAATAGGCTAAAGCTAAATTTGGATTGTTAACGAGCAAAGTATCGTAAGTGGCAATTGCATGGTTGAAGTCAAATTCTGATTTATAAATTGTAGCCTGCCACAAATAAAATCGATCATCCTTTAATTGTTCTTTAGAGGAATATTGACTTTTATAAATGGCCATCTGTTCTTCTGCAGTGGGTACATTTTCATTCAACAAATAATTTGAAATGTAGAAGAAAGGCTGGTTTTTGTGTTTTTCATTGTACTCGTTTACAAGGGGGGTATTGTAGTATAAATGCGTTTTTTCAACTTGTTTATAGGCAATGCTTTTAATTTCAAAAAATGGCATTGCTAAAATTACGATCCGTTGTTCATCCTCGTCGAAATTGGGATGATAAAAATCGGCGTCCATTTTGGTGAAGCGTTTCAGTATCTCCTCCGTTTCAAGATTGTATTCTTTTTCTCTATTCTGCCCACGAATACTGTTTCCTTTAATGAAATCAAGCTGTGCTCCAGCTTCGTTGCCTTGTTTCCTGCGCACAAATGCACGATTAAACCAAGCATCCTCCATTTCTGGATAGAGTTTAATTACTTGAGAATACTGTTTTTCTGCCTGCTTATACAAGTCCATTTTATGATAAGTAAGTGCCAAATTGAAATGGGCTAAAATATTATCTGGATTTATATCAATAACTTTTTTATAGTCGTATGCCGCACCGTTATAGTTATCTAGTTTTATTCTGATGTTGGCCCGATTATAAAATGCTAAAGCGTTATTTGGGTTAAGTTCAACAACTTTTGCATAGTTTTCCTCTGCTTCTCTATAGTCGAGTTGATCTGCATAAACATTCCCTTTGATAAAATACCCAAGCGAAGATTTTGGGTCTCTGGCAATAGCGGAATCGCAGTCTGCTAGTGCACCTTTAGGATTAAGTAATGAGTTTTTAGAAACGGCCTTTCTCAGCCATGGTTCTGCGTCAGTCGGATCTATTTCTATGGCTTTATTAAAATCAACAATTGCCTTTTCGTATTCTTCTAAATGATTTAAAATTATACCCCGAAGCACATAGCCTGATCCTAAGAATGGATTTATAGAAATGGCTTTTTCAGTTGAAGCTAAAGCATCAATAAACTCTTCAATTTGAACTTCACTGCTGGCTTTTTGAATGAAGATAAAATAGTTTAATGGATCAATCTTAATCGCTAGTTTATAGTCTTCAATTGCACCAAAATTATCGTTGTATTGAGCTCGAGCAATTCCTCTGTTTTGAAAAGAAGCAGCACTTAATGGATTGATTAGAATGCATTGGGTATAATCATCAGTAGCCCCTTTGTAATCGCCTAATCGATATTTTGCCATTGCCCGGAGGAAATATGCATCAATTAGATAGGGTTTGGATTTTATTGCAAAATTTAGACGTTGAATAGCCAACGTGTAGTTTTGGTTTTGCATATCCTCCCTAGCCATAGAGATATACTTTTCGGCATTAAGCTGCCCAAATGATTCAACATTTAGGAACAAAGCAAAGAAAAGAATAAGGCAATATCGCACGCCCAAAATTAATGCTTTAGCCATATTTATGACTTTTCGATTTTATTTTTTACAAATAAAATTATACCTTAGTTGTTGTAAATTATTGTGCAAAAACGGTTACAAGAATGAAAGAATATTTGGATGTATTTATCAATGGTTATACTGGTTATGCAGGTTATCTATGGTATGAAATTATGCACCCAACGCTGCATAATTATTTCTATTGGCTAATAGCCATCTCGTTATTTTTTATGGTCTTAGAATGGGTGAAGCCTTGGAGGAAAGATCAACCAAAGTTTCGTAAGGATTTTTGGATAGATGCATTTTATATGTTTTTCAATTTCTTTCTGTTCTCTCTGATTGTCTATAATGGAGTTTCAGATGTAATTGTCAAATTTCTAAATAATACAGTGCAAAGTTTAACGGGATTAAGCTCCTTCACTTTGGATCCTTTGAATGGATTTCCATATTGGTCTATTTTACTTATTGGATTTTTTGTCAGAGATTTTGTACAGTGGAATACACACAGGTTATTGCATGCAACTCCAAGATTATGGGAATTTCACAAGGTGCATCATTCAGTAAAAGAAATGGGTTTTGCTGCGCACCTTCGTTACCATTGGATGGAAACAATATTATACAGAACCATTGAATACTTGCCCCTCGCTTTATTAGGAATAGGGTTGTATGACTTCTTTATTATTCATTTATTTAGTCTTGCTATTGGACATCATAATCATGCTAATTTTAAAGCAAAAGGAGCTTACAAAGCAGGTGTTTTGGGATTATTAGTTGCTTTATTTATTGTGGACCAAACTGGAATGGAGTTAATAAATTCTATTGCATGGATATTAGGGATGCCAATTGTTTTTGGATTTGCAGTTGGTCCTTGGATGAAGTACATCTTCAATAGTCCAGAAATGCACATATGGCATCATGTATCTACTTTGCCTAAAGGTCGAAACAAAGGAATAAATTTTGCTATTTCCTTGTCAATTTGGGATTATTTGTTTGGTACCGCTGTAATTCCTGAAGACGGCCGTGATATTGAACTAGGATTTCCTGGAATTGAAGAATTTCCAGAGTCATTTATTGGTCAATGTACTCATGGAGTAGTTTCTAAAAAGAAATAACTTTTAGGCATTTATTTTAAACTGCTTTCGATACTTTCTTCCAACATAAATTAAATATTATGCACCCAATACATTAGTTAACAGCGAATTAACTATTGCAGCTGTTGTTGGGTTTTGAATAGCACTAAATGCAGTTAAAGCAGCAATAAAGGAAATTGTAAATCGGTTGTAATGTTCAAAAAACCAATACATTTTGTGTTTCGCCAAAGGATGTTTATTGACCCCGAAAAACAGGGTTATAATACCTTTAAAAGAATTAATTCCGAATAATAAATCGAATACAATAAAGATAATTGAGAAGCTGGTGTTACCCAAACAGTAAAGCTAATCGGTAAAAAATATAATAGTTAGGTATTAGGTCAGGCCTAGGGAATTAATGATTGTATTGAGAAGGTATGAGCTAGTTGATAGTTTTTAGGTCTTGTTGGTAGTTTTGTCAAGCTTTATATAGGCTCGTTTACTTCTTCAATTCCAGCATTAGAATCAATGCATAATGCACGATGATAGCGGTTATACAATTAGTTTAGCAGTTGGATTAATTGAATCAAGTTGAATAATTTACACTCTATTTTTTTTATTTAGAAAATAACAGCTAAAACAGTGGTAATGAAACATAGAAAGATAATTATGCAGTATGAAGGTTACATTTTTTAATAATTTATTTGAATTGGATTTTAGAAGTAGAAAAGTAAGCCAATTTTTGGGCAAAAAAAAGCGGGGTATTTTAATACCCCGCTTTAAACATTTATGTGTATTTGTAATTACTGTTTTACAAATCGCTCTACTGAGCTATTACCCTTTGCATCCAAAATACTAATGATATACATTCCGTTTTCAAAATTTGAAACTGAAACATTTAAATCACTTTCATTAGGATTAATAGAATAAACTACGTTGCCAATTACATCCATTATTACTAATTCTGAAATATCTCTAGGACCAGAAATATTTACAAAATCGTTAGAAGGGTTAGGGTAAACCTTAAAGTTATTTGCATTAGAGTTATCATCAACTCCTTCAGGAAAACAAGTTGTGCAAGATTCCCAGCAAACTGCAGGAAGTGTTGTGTCTCCAGCAAGACTTAAAATTCTGTTAATATTAGACCCAGTTTGTTTAATACAGCTTAGGCTTGAATCTAAAGTTTCCTGACCTGTCCATGCATCATGTGCAAATTTATATTCAGTTTGTGATCCTGAGATAGCAACTGTAAGTTCCCAAATATTATCACCGTCAACATCCGTCATTGCTCCACACGATCCACACCAACCATTAAATAGTCCGTTTACTTCTGGAGTTGTAAAAGATCCAGTAAACGTGTTCATATCAACTTGGAAAGTTACATTAGAGGTGTCTGGTATTGGGGGTGTTCCACCGCCTGTTCCCATAAATACATTATCCAAATAATACTCTTTACCAGAACCAGCTCCATTGAAGTCATAGAATACCGAAATCTTATCATATGTTTTTCCAAAATCAAGCGGATTAGTTCCAGCAGCTTGACTAGAAAAGTCAAAAGTCAATGTATCCCAAGCATTGGCAACAGTTGTAGTTGCTTCAGTTTCAACCGTAATTTGGTCGTTTTTATGATCCTCAGCTTTCATTCTAATTATTGTACCTACATCAGGCGAATAGACTAAAGCTTTAATTATGGTCATTCCTGTCGCAAATGGAACTTTAGTTTTTAAACCGTTTGAAGAACTAAGAGAAGTCCCAGCCCAAGTTTGAGAACCTACAGGTTTTACTGTTTTTAAAACTAAGTTCCCCGCCTTAGTCGGACTAGGAGCAATTATAGAAGCGTTTGAGCCAAAATCGGTCACCGAATAGTCAATTTTCGCAGTATCATCCCAAGTTATAGGAAGCTCTATTTGATCTTTTTTCGGAGGAGGAGTTCCACCACCATTTTCAATAAACACATCATTTAAACTATAACTTTTACCAGTACCTTGATTACCGAAGTCATAGAATATAGAAATTTGATCGTATGTATTCGCGAAATTGATTATTGCTGTTCCTGCTGCTGGATTAGCAAAGTCAAAAGTTAAGGTATCCCAACCATTAGCAATTTTCGTTATAGTTTCTGTTTCAACTGAAATTTGATCGTTGGTATGATCCTCAGTTTTCATTCTAATTACTGTACCTGAATCAGGTGAATATACTATTGCTTTGATGATAGTTTTGCCTAGAGCAAAAGGAATTTTATTTTTTAAACCATTTCCATCGCCTAATGTTGTTCCTGCCCATGTTTTAGAACCTATAGGTTTTATTGTTGTGAGAACCATTTTTAAAGATCCAGAATCAGTCAAAATTGAACTGTTATCCCCAAAATCAGTTACTGAATAGTTAATGTTTGCAGTGTCATCCCAAGTAATAGGAAGATCTATTTGAGCTTTAGATGGAGGAGGAGTTCCGCCACCTGAGAAAAAAACATCGTCTAAGTAGTATATTTTTCCTGACCCTCCAGTTCCAAAGTCAAAAAACATCGAAATCATATTGTACGTATTAGCATAATTGATTGCAGCAGTTCCTGTAGCTTCATTTGCGAAATCAAAGGTTAATGTGTCCCAACTGTTTGCAACAGTTGTTCTTGCATCAGTCTCAACAGAGATTTGTTTGTTTGATGCGTCTTCTGCTTTTAGTCTAACAACAATACCTGAATCAGGGGAATAAACAATTGCCTTAATTAATGTAGAACCAGCAGCAAACAGGATTTTCTTATCTAATCCCGCGGGTGTGCTTAGTGTTGTACCAGCCCAAGTTTGAGCGCCTGTAGATTTTTCAACCTTAAGGACAGTATTCATTGATGCGGTCGGGGATGCCGCGAGTGCGGAAGAGTTCGACCCGAAATCGGTAACGGTTAGATCCACAGTGGCAGAATCATTCCAATTAATAGGAAGATTAATTTTGCTTTTTTGCGCATTAGCAAATGGTGCTATGAGCACTGAGATTAAAATAATAAGTGTACTTTTTTTCATATCTACTTTTTTATTTAATATAAAGAGGGTATAAAGATATAGTAAAATTTACTATAAGGCTATTTTGATTTATTTTTTTACCAAAAAAAATTAACGAATCAGCCAACAATGTTTGTTTTGTAGTACAAAAAGGAACAACAAAATTTGAATTTCTTTTATTTTTGAAATACTCGCACATAATCTACATGCAAGTATTGAGGGAATGTGGTATTTGTATTTGGACTACCAGGCCATTTACCGCCTACAGCAACATTAAATATAAAAAAATATTTTTCTCGGAATTCATCAAATTGACTGTCTTTAGTATCAATAGCATGAAATGACTGGTCGTCTATATACCAAGTAATTCCGTTCATGTCCCATATTATACTAAATACGTGAAAGTTATCATACAATATGCCACTTGTAATTTTCTTATTACCATTGAATTCTGCATGAGTATTACTTGCAGTAGCCCAATGCACGGTTCCGTGAGTAACATTGTCACCTCTTACGGCTGTGCTTTCGCCGCCAACCATTTCCATAACATCTATTTCTCCACATTGTGGCCAACCAGTTGTGGGGAAATTTTCACCAAGCATCCAGAGTGCTGGCCATATTCCTTGACCGTATGGTGCAGATGCACGAATATCAATTCTGCCGTATTTAAAACTTTGAAGGCCTTGAGATGAAATTCTAGAAGAAGTATAAGAGCTTGAATTAAAAATCTGCTTTTCAGCTGTTATGGTCAATACACCATTTTCAACTTTAGTGTTTTCTTCCTTGTAATACTGAAGTTCAGAATTACCCCAACCATTATTTCCAGTTCCAATTTCATGTTTCCAATTGGTACTTAATAGTGAAGTGCCTTCAAACTCGTCTTGCCAAACTAATGTATAGTTTGGATAAGAGGTTGGAGTGGAGTATCCAGCAATCGGTGCTTCGCCAATAATTCGGGGTGGCACATTTGACACAATAGATACGTTTTCTGTTTTCTCAATGTATTGGTCGTCCAAAACATGAGCACGAATAATAATAGAATATGAGCCCGCAGATTTGAATGTATAAGACGCTTCACCATTATTAGATTGATCAATGACCTCATTGTCATTTTCTGTAAACCTAATGGTATAGAAATTAGCGTTATTAGCATTAGCCTTTACACTAACAAATCCTAGGTTTGATGTATCCTGATTTACTGAAACAATTAGATTACTTGGTAAAACTACTGCTTGATTTTCATCAGGCTCTTCCTTTTTACAAGCATTAATCATTAGCGCTGTGCACAGAACTATACTTAAAAATTTAAAATATTTATTGAAGCGTGAAATTTCTTTTTTCATAATTGGTAGATTATAATTTTTATAATATAAGAAAAATCAACTCTACTTTTGTTCAATATCGTCTAAATAAAATGTTCCAGCATTAGGCTCATTCCATGCAGGAATTAAAGTTATCCTATCATACAAACCTGGCGAAGTAGAAGAAAAATCTGCAGAAATTTCTACCCATTCATTGGCTTTAGTGATTGAAACAATTTCTTCTTTTATTATTGTGTTATTGCTGGCCTTGTCTTCCAATTTAATCATAAAATCCCCAGTTTTTGGTGCATAAACTTTCAGTGAAATCGACTTTTTAGTCGTAAAGTCTAATTTGCCTTTGTGATTGATAAATAGTCCTGCCCATGTTTCAATCCCCTTTTTTGTTTCTAGTACAAAATTACTACTATCAATTCCCGATTTAAAAGGATTAGGAATAATTGAATCAGCACTTTCTCCGAAAGAGCTTACTATAGGTTTAATGATTTCAAAATCTATGGGAAGAGCAAAGGTGTTTGTATCTTCTGGCTCAACAGGTTCGCCACCACCATCACCAGGATCAACTATTCCAGCATATCCTAAAGGAACTAAACGTAGATACCATAATAATGGAGCATTTGCATCAACATATACGAGTGAGAGTTCATTTTCTGATAATTTCAAAATTTGATAGCTTCTTGTTCCAGCATAAAAACCAATAAAACTTTTGCCGGTTGTGCTTAAATATTTTATTCCGTCTTCTTCAACGATATTCCAGTTTTCATTCAACTGATCTTCTAGAGGTGCATTATAATTATCTGCAGGAGAAGGGTAAGAGCCAGGATAATCTCCAGCAGCGAGATCATCGATAAATACGACTCCTTTGGTTGTCATATCATAGCTAAAACCTTTTAAATGGAAGGTGTATCTGTCATTGTACATATTAACTTCTCTTTGTTCAAATGCTTTCGCTGAATAATATTCAGGCACGAGTCCCGCTGCACTAGCTGGGTTTGGACCTACGCCAAAATGACCGTCCCGCGATGAGTCAATAACCCATGTTTTAAAACCTAGCCCAGAGATACCTCCAGTAAGGTTGACAATGTCGGGGCTACTAAGTAGGGTCAAGTCATCCTCTGCAATAGTGATCTCCTTATTCATAGTAACACTTCCACCTTTTGTAAAGACAGTAATTTTCACCAAATAGGATCCTTTAAGGGGGTAAATTGCTGTAGCAGTTTTTCCTTTTGCTGAAGTTCCGTTTCCAAAATCCCATACTATAATAGATCCTGATTTTACCGCTGTAAATTGAATAATATTAGGGCTCTCCGCAGTAGGGGCATAAGAGAATTCTGCATCTTCAAATGCGGGAGCAACTCCTAATTCTGCCTTTTTTTTCTTACAGCCTACAGAAAATAATCCGATAAGTACAGCGATAGCTAAAACTTGAATTCTCATAATAATTTTATCTTTTAATTAATACCCAGAGTTTTGACTCCATTGACTTCCAGAAAGCACAATTTCTACTTGTGGAATTGGAAACAAGTTATGTTTTCCATCAATGAAACCTTCGATTTTATTCGCTGCCTCACCAGTCCTTACCAAGTCAAAAAATCGAAAACCTTCACCGCAAAGTTCAAGTCTTCTTTCATTGTAAATGTCGTTGGTTAACTGCTCTCCTGAACCTGATAGAGCAGGAACTCCAGCTCTAGTTCTGACTTCGTTCACATATCGCAATGCTGGGCCCGCACTTCCAATCTCACTATGGGCTTCCGCGGCCATCAATAAAACGTCAGCATATCTTATAACACGATAGTTTACCGGACTCGTTAAGTCATTGTCTGGCAAACCAAATTCACCAATTCTTTTAATATATTTATTGTTGTAATATCCTGTATGTCCACCTCCACCTACTGCATAGGTAATTTCAGTGCTTGATTGTGCCGCAATAAAAGCGTCAAGATCAAGTACGCTAGCATCTCTTCTTACATTATCATTTGGGCCAAATGCATCATATAAATCCTTCGTAGGTAGGTTGTAACTATTTCCATCTCCATAGACAGGGCCAGAATATTGTCTTATACCTTGAAAGCCTGGTGCAGCGTTACCTTCTAAACAGATTAAACAACTATAGCTTCCACCTTCTAAACCTGAATATTGAACGTCAAAAACAGTTTCAGAATTTCCCTCAGAATTTTCCGCAAAAAGAGTACTGTAGTCGGCTGCTAATTCATATTGACCAGAGTTAATTACTTGATCTAAAACATTAGCACATTCATCGAATTTACTCTGGTATAAGTAGACTCTACCTAGAAGTGACTTTGCCGCTCCAGCCGTTGCCTTACCCTTTATAACTGCGATAGCAGGTAAATTAGCTGAAGCATAAATAAGGTCCTTTTCAATTTGTTCATACACTAGAACTTTAGGAGTTCTTTCCTTTTCTTTTAGTTCATCGATTCCAATTCGCTCATCAACTAATAAAGGAATATCGCCGAAGTATTTAACCAATTGAAAATAATAGTAAGCTCTTAGAAATCTAACCTCGGCAAGTAATTGCTTTTTACCAGTAAAAGAAATATTGTCCTTGTTTTGCATTATATAATTCGTTCTTGTAACCCCGGCATAATTCCACCTAAGAACGTTTCTTAATTCAATATTTACTCCGCCATGACTCATAGTTTCAATATCATGAAGGCCTTTTGAATCGACTACACTTTCGCCACCAGCGATAGAGTTGTCTGAAGCGATTTCTCCAATCCAAAGATTCATAAATGAGCCTTGTAGAAGATCATATGCTCCAACAAGGGCAGTGCGATAATGTTCCTCTTCTGTGAAGAAATTTTCAGCATCTTGACTGTAAAGTGGGTCTGTATCTAAATATTTCTTACATCCTACCGATAGGATAGAGACTAAAATTACCAACGATAATATCTTTAGTGTTTTCATTTCTATTAAAATTTGAAATTAGTACCTAACATGAAAGTTCTTGCTTGAGGATAAAAACCATAATCAACTCCTGCTGATAAAGCTCCACCTGCTGAACCAAACTCTGGATCAAAACCTCTATAACCTGTTATAGTGAAAACATTATTTACTGAGGCGTATACTCTAATTGATCTCATTTTTATTTTTTTGACAAATTTCGAGTTAAAGGTATAACCTACTTGAATATTTCTAAGTCTTACAAAGTTCCCTGATTCAACATAATAATCTGAAAATTCTGAATTTCTGTTAGCTTCTGAGGTAACTCTAGGAACAATGTCAGAAGTACCTTCGCCAACCCAACGATCAATAACATACGCTTGCTGATTTGCATAGGGTTGAAGTCTTTCATAATTTCGAATAATTTGTTGACCAATAGCAGAATATATGTTTGCAGAAGCATCAAAGTTTTTATAAGTCGCGTTTAAGCTTAATCCAAAAGTAAAATCAGGGATAGGTGATCCTAATTCTTTTTTATCAGTATCATCATTAAAGTTAATTACACCATCTCCATTTTGATCCACATAAATCAAATCACCAGGTTTTGCATCTGGTTGAACTACTGCTGCATTGTCAATTTGTTCTTGATTCTGAAAAATACCATCTGTTTCTAGTCCGTGGAAGTACCCAATTGCAAATCCTTCTTGAAAACGAGTTGCTACGTTTCCTCCAACACCAAACTCGGCGCCAGGAATAAACTCAACACCATCGGGAACTTTAGTTACTTTATTGCTAAGTAAGGTGGTGTTGAATTGTCCTCCTATTATAAAATCTTTCATTCTATCTGTGGTGTAACCAATTTCTAATTCAATTCCTCTGTTAGAAACATCTCCAGCATTAATGAATGGAGGCTGACCACCTGGACCGTATGAACCTAGAACAGCAGATACATCAGGTTGGAAGAGTAAATTCTGAGTGTTTTTCATAAAGAAGTTTGTAGTAACATCCCACTTTTCCCATAGCTCTAAATCAAATCCAATATTCAGCTGGCGAGTAGTTTCCCATCTTAAATCTGGATTACCAGCCCTACCGATAGCCACCCCTTGAGTAATAATATCATCAAAGACGTAAACACCTTCTCCATTGAGATCAGCTCGGTATGCAAAATTTTGAATTTGATCGTTTCCTGCAATACCAAAACTCGTTCTCATTTTTCCGAATGTAATAACGTTAGATCCAAAGAACGATTCATCTGAGAAAATCCAAGCACCACTTACCGCAGGGAAGGTGCCGTATTTATTGTTGGGACCAAATTTTGTTGAACCATCTCTCCTTACAATAACAGAAACGAGATATCTATGATCATAACCGTATTCTAATCTCAAGAAAGTTGATAGTAAACGTTCTTCATATTGAAAAGAACCCGTATTATTTAAAAGTCCCCCATCTGCTTGATTGGCAGAAATATCTGCAAAATCTAAAGAATTACCGGGAATATTAAATGCAGATCCGCTTAATTGATCTCCAGTTCTTTTGAAAATTGAAGCACCGGCCGTACCTTTAAGTTGATGTTTCTTATTAAATGTTCTGTCATAATTTAAAAAGGACTCTCCTGAGAGATCTACATAGGTAGTTTTTGCCTCATAAACACTTGCACCTCTTTCAATAAAAGTACTGTCGCCAATTTCGACCAGCGTAGGGTCTAAATTTGCATTAAGTGCTGTGTTTTGGGCTTTTCCAGGGCCATACCATGTAAGTGGGGAGAAACTTTTTGCATCAACTAGCGCGAAATTGTAGTTGAATCTGTTGGTAAACGTGAAGTGCTTGTTGATTTTGAATGCAATTTCTTCTTTACCAACGAATTTGTTTACGACAGCTTGATTGTATGTATTCTCCATTTGGGCAATTGGATTAATCACATCACTTACTTCTTCTAAATAGGAATAATTTCCGTTAGGAGTTTGAACAGGCTTTGTAGGCGATGCATTGATAGTATTGTATAGCACAGAACCAATTCCGTTCTCAGGTAGAGTTTTTCTTTTTTCTTGGGTATATAAGAAAATACTTGTAAGTTTAAACTTGTCGTTGAGTTGAGTCACAAAATTTAAACGAGCATTGTAGCGTTCAAAATTTGATTTGTCACCTCCTATAATTCCATCTTGGTTAAAGTATGACCCCCCTACAGAATAAGAGTTCTTTTTTGAACCACCAGTAATAGAAATATTGTGACTATGCATCATGGCAGTTTGAAAAACTTCATCTTGCCAATTAGTACCTCCACCAAGAGCAGTGTTATTAAAAGGAAGATCCTCACCTGCACTACCAAATATTTCGTTTTTGATTACGGCATATTCTTCAGCATTTAGAAGGTTGAGTTTTCTTGCTGTTTGTTGAATTCCAGCATAAGAGTTAATTTCTATTTTGGTAGGGGAGTTGATTGTTCCTTTTTTGGTTTCGATAATTATTACACCATTTGCTGCTCGAACTCCGTATATACTAGCTGTTGCATCCTTTAAAATGTTTATTGACTCAATATCAGCTGGATTCAATGAATTTAGTCCTTCTGAATCGTAAACAATACCATCAACTAAAATCAGAGGATCGTTATCTCCAAAAGTAGAAAGTCCTCTAATTCTGATGCTAGATGAGCCTCCCGGAGATCCTGAATTGGTGTTTATATTAACACCAGATACTTGACCTTGGAGAGCTTGATCCATTCTAGGAATATTTAATTTTTCCAGAGCGGCTCCTTCTACCTTAGCTGTAGCGCCTGTAACTTCTTTTTTTGTAGTTGTGCCATATCCTACAACCACTACCTCTTCCAGAACACTGGCACTTGATGCAAAATCGATATTTACTTCTAATCTTCCAGCAACTGGAACTTCTTGAGTCTCAAAACCAAGAAATGAAAACACAAGAACCGCTGTGTTGGCATCACTAACAGACATTTGAAAATTTCCATCGAAATCTGTTGTTACCCCGTTAGAAGTACCTTTTTCTAAAACGGTTGCACCAGGCACAGTCAATCCCATGTCGTCTTTAACTTTTCCTTTGATGTTTTTTACTTGAGCGGCAGTAGGAAGGCTCAAGAGAAGAATAATTATGCAAAATAACGCACGTGATTTAAAGTCTTTTCTAAAATAATTTGTTACCGACATAGTTATAGTTATTTGTACCATTACTTACGCAATGTTAACATATTTTGTTGGTTTTCCAAAAAAAAAATCTTTCATTATTTAGCTAGATTTCTTTTCAACACGATTTTACCAATAAAAATTTTGACATTTTGATAATTATTTATTTAAAATTAAATTAATTTGCAAAATGTCTTTTTATTAAAATCAATTGAAACTTCTTTTAAAGTTTTGAGAGGTAGCAATGTGAGACAAAAATAGAGTGGGGGGTTGTCGGTAAAATTTGACCTATGATAAGAAAACTATTTAGTTATGGCAGTAAAAAAAGAAAATTCTATTGAGAAGGTCTTAGGACACCAGTTTAGTGCATTTTATAAAATTCCGATTGATAACTTTTTCCAGTTTGCGTTATCCGTTGATTGCGTTATTCTAGGATATGATGAAGATACCCTGAAATTATTAGCTATAGAAAGAGGGGCTGAACCGCACATGAGGAAAAAGGCACTTCCAGGTGATTTAGTTTATCCAAATGAAGATATGGATTTGGCTGCTAGTCGAGTTTTAAATGAATTGACCAGCCTCGATGATGTTAATATGACTCAGTTCCATAGTTATGGCCAAGTAGATAGACATCCTGTAGGCAGAGTAATTACTGTGGGTTATTACTCATTAATAAATGTAGATCAATATGAACCATTGGCTAATTCTTGGGCCGACAATGTGTCGTGGTTAGACGTTAAAAGTCTACCAGAATTGGCTTTTGATCATAATGAAATCGTAAATGAAGCACTTCGATCATTAAAGCAAAGGGTTAGACTTCAACCAATTGGATTTAAATTACTGCCTAAGCAATTTACATTGGGACAAATGCAAAATTTGTATGAATCAATTCTTGATGTAAATTTTGATAAGGCAAATTTTCGAAAAAAGATTTTAGGAATGAACTTATTAAAAGATTCTGGTAAACTACAAAGTGACGTGCCACACAGACCTGGAAGACTATATTCATTCAATAAAGATGCTTACGAATCTTTATTACAAACTGGTTACACCTTTGAATTATAGTAGCTAGCGTTTTTTTAAAATCATTTGAGTGTATTGTGTATGTCGGATTGTCAATTCAACTCGATTGTCTATATTACTAACTCATTGTCCTTATAGTAGAATAAACCATAAGTATTTTTATATTTGATTTTTTAAAAACAAAAAGTGACTGAAGAATTTGAACTTATAATTTTTGGTGGAGATGGGGATTTATCATATCGAAAAATCTATCCAGCATTATATCACAGACTGAACGAAGGACAAATTTCGAAAAACGTAAGAATTCTTGCTGTTTCTCGAAAACCTTACGAAATAGAAGATTTTCGTCAGAAAGTTAAGTCTGAGATATTGTCTTACGTGAAGGATGCTAACATTAGAATTGTTGATCAATTGATTAGCTTGATTTCTAATGGGCGTATTGACACCAAAAAGGGCGAAGAATGTGCAGTTACGAAAAGCTGGTTTTTAGAATCGTCTAATTATGTAAGAGTGTTTTATTTAGCTACTCCTGCAGTGGTTTTTGGTTCAATATCAAAGTATCTGGACAAAATGCAGTATATAACTGCAAAATCTAGGGTAGTATTGGAAAAACCTCTTGGAAAGAATTTAGAAAGTTCGGAGCAGATAAATGATGAGGTAGCAAAGTATTTTAAAGAAGAACAGATTTATAGAATTGATCATTATCTTGGAAAAGAGACTGTTCAAAATCTAATGGTCCTTCGATTTGCAAATAACATTTTTGAAAGTTCTTGGAACGCTAAGGATATTGATAATGTCCAGATTACAGTGGCAGAATCAATTGGTGTAGGAACTAGGGGGGCTTTTTATGATCAATATGGAGCTTTGCGTGATATGGTTCAAAACCATTTATTACAACTCCTTTGTTTGATTGCAATGGAGCCTCCTGTTAATTTGGAAGCTGACGAAGTTCGGGATGAGAAATTAAAAGTGCTCAAAGCACTCCGATTTTATACTCCGGAAACAATTAATGAAAATACTGTCAGAGGTCAATACACTAGAGGTGGATCAGATACCGATCCATTGCCATCATACTTAGAAGACATTGAAAAGTTCAGTTCAAAGACTGAAACTTTCGTTGCTTTGAAGGCGAATATTGATAATTGGCGCTGGGGCGGTGTTCCGTTTTATTTGAGAACAGGTAAAAGAATGCCACATCGGTATTCGGAGATTATTATCAACTTTAAAAAAGTGCCTCATAATATTTTTCCAGATAAAAAAAATGTTGAAAGTAACCGGTTAACAGTGCGTCTTCAGCCTGATGAAAAAATCGAATTGCTTCAGATGGTTAAAGTTCCAGGTCCAGGAGGGTATCGCTATAAGCCATATGCGCTTGAACTGGACTATGCGGATCATTTTGAACACAGGTTTCCAGAGGCTTATGAGCGCCTACTTATGGATGTAGTGCGGGGAAATCAAACCTTATTTATGAGACGCGATGAAGTAAAGGCATCATGGGAATGGATTGAATCCATTACTAAAAACTGGGAAACCAATAACGTATCTAATGTATTGTATGAAGCTGACTCTTGGGGGCCAGGCGTAGACATATTAGAGGAAGACCATAAGTGGGCAAAATCGCATCATGTAAAGAGGCTAGAAGAAAAACAAAAAGGATAATGTTAGATAGCCCTAATTACAATAGAGAAATAGTCGATTCTGAATTACAAGTGGCAATAATTGCGGCTTTGAAGGATGAAATTCGTGCATTTGGTTCGGCTTCTTTATTGGTCTCAGGTGGTTCAACTCCAAAAAGATTATTTGACCTTTTATCCAACGAGAAATTAGAGTGGGATAAGGTTACACTTTCGCTAGTAGACGAACGATTTCTTCCAAATGGACATACAGATCAAAATGGAGAGTTGATAAAGGAACACCTGTTGAAAAATGAAGCGATTAAAGCTAATTTTATTCCTCTCGTGTTTGACCCCGCTGATGCAGAAAACAACCTAAAGATGGCTGTGAAAGCTTTTGAAAATGTTAGCAGGCCGTTTACTGTTGTGGTTTTGGGGATGGGGACAGACGGCCATACAGCATCTCTTTTTCCAGATTCTCCGATGCTGGATCGGGCTATGGATAAAAATTCTTCAGATCTTTTACTAAATGTAACAACCCCTAGTTCTCCATATTCTAGAATAACCTTTAGTCGAAAAGTATTATTAGATGCGAAGAATTTATTTCTTCACTATTATGGCGCAGAGAAAAAAGAAATATTGGCCAGTGTTTTAGATTGTACCAATCAAGAAAAATATCCAATTTCAGGTTTTGTAAATCAACAAGAAAATGTATTGAAAGTCTATTGGGCAATTTAAATTATGAACGAAACTATAATGTAAATTATGAACGAAACTATAAAACAAATTACCGATCGAATTAAAAAACGTTCATCAAAATCAAGAGCAGAATATCTGAACTTAATGGAGAAAAGTGCTCAAAATTCTGTTACTAGAAGTGGATTGGCATGTGGCAATCTTGCTCATGCATTTGCGGCTTGTAATGATGATGATAAAATGGAATTGAGTGAAAACATTTCTTCCAACTTTGCCATTATCACCTCTTATAATGATATGCTAAGTGCGCACAAGACTTATGAGGATTACCCACCCAAATTAAAGGCCTACGCTAACAAATATGGTTCTGTTGCTCAAGTAGCATCAGGAGTTCCTGCCATGTGTGATGGTGTTACACAAGGACAGGCTGGAATGGAGTTGTCATTATTTAGTAGAGATATAATTGCATTGTCCACTGCAATAGGACTTTCCCACCAAATGTTCGATGGAGGCATGTGCTTAGGTATCTGCGATAAAATAGTTCCGGGAATGCTAATAGGGTCTTTAAGGTTTGGTCATTTGCCATTTGCATTCATACCCGGTGGCCCAATGGAATCTGGAATAACTAATGAAGAAAAAGCTCTTGCAAGAACAGAATATGCTGAGGGTAAAATTGGAAGAAAAGAGCTGTTAGCATCAGAATCAGCGTCTTACCACTCTGCTGGAACGTGCACATTTTATGGAACTGCTAACAGCAATCAAATGCTAATGGAAATTATGGGCATTC
>TARA_B110000879_G_scaffold81835_1_pt1 | contig 35087 bp, 28 predicted proteins | sample TARA_B110000879 | Tara Oceans TARA_B110000879 (sample SAMEA4398094) | marine metagenome | biome: Polar Biome; feature: [SRF] surface water layer (ENVO:00010504); material: water (ENVO:00002006), including particulate matter (ENVO:01000060) such as... | depth 5 m
TTTTTTTTGCCGGATTGCAGCCAAAGCAGTCTTTATGAACGGCTGATTTAAGCGCTGAGGTCCAATATCAGTCGGTGTAGACGCCAACAAATACAATTTTCAAATCTCGCTTAACCAAATGCAGATATTTTTAATATTGGCATTCATTTTGCAGTTTCCTTTATAACAGTGAAATGGTCGCTATATTGGCCAATTTAAGACAAAAACCGGCAATAATTTTCCACCCAATTGCCGCTTAGGTTAAATGCGGAGCAACAATGGATAAAGCAATTTACTTAGCGATGTCGTCAGGGCAGAACATCATGTCTGCCCAGGCCATACATGCGAACAACCTTGCGAACGCCAACACTAAAGGCTTCCAAGCTGATTTTGCCCAGGCTCGGGCAATGGGCGTGTATTACGGTGATGGACATCCGACCCGCGCTTATGCAATGACTGAAAGTCCAGGTACTGATTTTAATCGTGGCGCATTAATTGAGACAGGACGCGATTTGGATATGGCCGTAGTAGGCGATGGTTGGATAGCGGTACAGGCCCCCGACGGGAGTGAAGCTTACACGAGAATGGGTTCGCTGAAGGTAGATCCCAATGGACAGTTGCTAACGGCCACGGATTTACCGGTTCTTGGCGATGGCGGTCCGATTTCGCTACCGCCGGCTGACAAAATCACACTGGGTGCCGACGGCACCATTACCATTCGACCCACAGGGCAGCCCCCTGAAGTATTGTCGATAGTTGACCGGATAAAGTTAGTGAAACCTGATTATGCCGATCTCGACAAGGGCCTAGACGGGCTGATGCGCAGACTCGACGGTGGACAACAAGAGCCTGATGCCGGCATTCGACTGCAGTCAGGTTTTGTGGAGTCTAGTAACGTTAATCCTGTAGATGAGTTAACGGCGATTATGGCATTGGCCCGGCAATTTGAAATTAACGTGAAAATGATGAAAGTGATGGAAGAGAATTCGGATGCTGCTAGACAGGTTCTGAGAAGCTCTTAGTTGTCGCTCGTAAAATAAACAGACATTAATTTGAGACAAATACGTAAAGAGGTTAGTTATGAATCAAGCGTTGTGGATTAGTAAAACAGGGTTAAGTGCTCAAGATACACGCCTGGCAACTATCTCAAACAACCTGGCAAATGCAGCCACGGTGGGATACAAGCGCGACAGTGTTGTTTTTGAAGATCTGCTCTATCAAATTCGTCGTCAGCCCGGTGCGCAGTCGTCACAAAACACGCAGCTTCCCTCGGGACTGCAGGTTGGTACCGGTGTGCGAGTTATCGGTACTCAGAAAGAGTTTTCAGATGGCAGCGTTCAGATTACTGAAAAACCTCTGGATTTGGCGATTGTTGGGCGAGGTTTTTTTGAAATCTTAATGCCTGATGGTACGTCGGCCTATTCGAGGAATGGCCAATTCCAAATCAATGCTGATGGCGAGATTGTTAATGCCAGAGGTTTGCTACTGCAGCCGTCTATAACGGTTCCTGATGACGCGCAAACGGTTTCAATAAGCTCTGACGGTATCGTCGAGGCACAAATTGCCGGCCAAGCGGCGGCGCAAACATTGGGCAACATAACAGTGACCAATTTTATCAATCCTACCGGTCTACAATCGATTGGCTCGAACCTGTTTATTGAGACAGCGGCAAGTGGTACGCCTCAGCAAGGAGAGCCTGGAATTGATGGTTTGGGTCGTTTGGAGCAGGGCGCATTAGAGAATTCGAACGTCGATGTGGTTGAAGAACTCGTTAGCATGATCACTACTCAGCGGACTTATGAAATGAATTCGAAAGTGATCTCGACTGCTGACCAAATGCTGCAGTATATCTCTCAAAACTTGTAATAGTTTGGTGAATCCAATGAATGATATTACTACCAACAATAGCGCGGCCGCATTTTTTAGGATGATATTCCTCGTGGTTTCTATCGACTTTTTAACGGCGTGCACAATAGGGCCGGACGCGATGCCAAACGACCCTGCCTACGCGCCCGTTTATCCTCTGTCGGCAGAAATACCGATGGCCAATAGCGGTGGTATCTATAGACCGGGATATTCCGCAGGGTTATTTGAAGATCTTAAGGCGAGACGCGTTGGCGATATTATTTCGGTCATTTTGAGTGAACGTACACAATCTAGTAAAACCGCTGACACAGAAATTAAAAAAGAGAATTCCGTTAGTTTTGATGCGGGAACCGTACTAGGCGTCTCGCCCAGTTTGGGCGATTACAATATGCAAACATCAGTCACGCAGGATAGAGAGCTTAAAGGTGAGGCCGGAAGTGACCAGAGTAATAGCTTGAGTGGCAGCATCGCGGTGACCATCGCTGAAATTTTACCTAACGGCTTGATGATGGTTCGCGGTGAAAAGTGGATGACACTCAATCGTGGTGAAGAGTTTATTCGCATTCAAGGCCTTATTCGGCCTGAGGATGTACAGCCGGACAATACCATTTTATCGACGCGATTGGCTGATGCCAGAATCACTTACAGTGGAACTGGTGATCTGGCAAATGCTAATAAGCAGGGCTGGGGTGCTCGCTTCTTCAATAGTGAATATTGGCCATTTTGATGGGACCAAAAATTTCAAGGAAATTGTCTTCATACATGACAGAAACAATATCTAAACTTGAGTCAGCAGAGAACATTATGCGAGTAAAACAGTTAAAAAAGTTGGGAAAAGAATGTGCAATTTGCATCTTACTTATCGTCGTTTCAATAACGTCGTCAACGGTTTTCGCAGCTAGGTTAAAAGATATAGCCTCTGTAGCAGGTGTTCGTGACAACCCTTTGATTGGCTATGGTCTAGTTGTTGGTCTCGATGGTACCGGAGATCAGACGACACAAACACCATTCACAACCCAGTCTTTTCGCTCAATGATGAAACAGTTAGGCGTTGCAATTCCCGATGGTCAAAAATTCCAGTTGAAGAATGTGGCCGCCGTTACCATCCATGCAGTACTCCCACCTTTCTCGAAGCCAGGTCAACCAATTGATGTAACCGTGTCATCAATTGGTAATTCAAAAAGCCTCAGGGGAGGCAGCCTGCTGATGTCGCCACTTAAAGGCGCTGATGGACAGGTTTATGCGATTGCTCAAGGCGAGCTAGTCGTCGGTGGTTTTGGTGTAGAGGGTCGTGACGGCTCGAAAGTCACCGTTAATATTCCCAGTGCTGGGCGTATCCCTAATGGAGCCATCGTTGAGCGAAAAATTTCGAACAGTTTCTCTCAGGGGACAAGTCTGACATTTAATTTGAAGCGATCAGATTTCACCACAGCTAGGCGAGTAGCTGAAAGTATTAACGAATTGTTAGGTCCTGGCGTGGCCAAAGCAGCGGATGCAACGTCCATTAACGTGACCGCACCTATCGACCCTGATCAGCGTGTTTCATATATGTCTTTGCTCGAAAATATTGAAGTGGAGCCCGGTAGAGAAGCTGCGCGAATCGTTATCAATTCGCGCACAGGTACGATAGTGGTTGGCGAGAATGTCGTGGTCCGAGCCGGGGCTGTGACACATGGTAGCTTAACCGTAACGATCAAGAATGCATCTGAAGTAAGTCAGCCTAATCCGTTTGGAGATGGAGAGACCGTCGTCCTACCCCAGACTGAGGTAAGTGTTACACAGGAAGCAAACCGAATGTTTGTCTTTGAAGCGAGCACAACATTGGACGAAATCGTGAGAGCCGTTAACCAAATTGGAGCGGCCCCCGGAGACCTAATGGCGATTCTCGAAGCGCTTAAGCAGGCGGGTGCACTGCAGGCTGAATTGATTGTCATATAGCGCGAAGAAACGGAGATTTACCACAGATCGTTTTCATTCATTAAAATAGTAGCAAGAGAAGTCCAGTGATAAGTTCCAGCACATTTAGCCCAACCCAAAACAGTGATTCTTATACAGATTTATCAAATCTGCAGAGCATTACTGAGCTGGGTCGCACTGACAAAAATCAAGCGTTGGGCAAAGTCGCTCAGCAATTTGAATCGATGATGGTTCGAATGATGATGAAAAGCATGCGTGATGCCAACAGTGTTTTTGCCGAGGGAAATTTTCTATCGAGCGATGAAGGTGATACGTATCAGGGTATGTTCGATGACCAGCTGGCCTTATCCCTCTCACAGGGTCGGGGCATGGGGGTTGCTGAGACGATGATTCGACAGCTGCAAAGTCATTTTGGTACCAGCGAAAATACAGTCGCACAACCTGTTGAGGAAACAGTTGCATCCTATCTAAATACTCGAAATACCGAGACTGGCCCGGTGCCCGGTGCCGTTGCTGCCAGCTATGCCGCCGGCAAAAATAGCTCTATCGCCGCAGCGCACCAACCGATGAAATTTGACGGCAGTGTTGCCGAATTTACCGAAAATCTGTTTGAGATGGCTAAAGGTGCGGCAGAGAAACTGGGCGTTGAGCCGGGTATTTTATTAGCCCAGGCAGCGCTTGAAACCGGCTGGGGCAAAAAAATATCGGCATCCGGTGATAGAAGCAGTTTGAATTTATTTAATATTAAGGCGGATAAGCGCTGGTCAGGAGACTCTATCAAGGTAGCGACGATGGAAGTCAGGGGCGGCTTGGCGGTTAAAGAAGTTGCCGCTTTTAGAGCATATCAAAGTGCAGAGCACAGCTTTAATGATTATGTTGAATTTATCGCCAATAGTCCTCGCTATGAAGAAGCGCTTCAAAGCGACAACTCTGAATCTTATATCCGGAACTTATCAGAAGCCGGATATGCCACGGATCCGGACTATGCGGATAAAGTGCTCAAGATCGCTAATAGCGAAAATTTCAGGACTGTAATTAACCATATGACTCAGCTTTCAGAGCTGTCTGTAATGGTCGAGTAGGTAAAAGACATGTCTTTATTAAACGTAGGTATTAGTGCGTTAACAACCAACCAAACGCTATTGTAGGTAACAGAAAACACTATTTCGAATGCCGGTGTCGAAAGCTACAGTCGGCAACGTGCAGAAGTAAGCACTCGCCCCGAGCAGCTGTTAGGTGGAAGCTATCAGGGTGCTGGTAATATCGTTGATAACATCAGCCGAGTGGTCGATCAATTTCTCATCACTCAAATTCAATTAGATACCAGTAGTCGCAGCAGTCTTGAGACTTTTGCCCGGAATATGGAGCAAGTTGATGGTTTGCTATCGGACGACTTTAGCGGTTTGAGTGCGACACTCAGCGAGTTCTTTGCGGCGATTGAGTCGAGTGCACAGGCCCCAACGTCGTAACCTGCACGTCAAGTGGTGATCACGCAAGCAGAAATCCTATTATTAAAGATCAATAACTTGAATGATCGCGTCGAGCAGCAGCTTAGTTCTGTCGATGGCCAATTACGTGCGTTGTCATTGCCTGATTCAAATGCTGATGCAAGGAGTTCTGCAGCGTTTAGCTGAGGCCAAAGGCGCCATGCAGCGAAATGTGATTGCCGATAAGGGTGAGGCTATTGGTAAGGCGATAACCATTCTAAGCGGTTTGGACGACTGCCTAAATAAATACATCGACAGGGCAATGGCCGGCAATCTTGATGGCTCGTAACGTTATATGCAACGTCGTTTGCTGGAAGCGAATCTTCACAGCGATAAAGGTATTATCGATGAGGCTGCGGGCTGGATGAAAACCCTCAAGTCAGGCTGGGACAGTATTGTCTAAGAAGCTGCCTAACAGTATGCTAGTCTTCCTCCCTTCGGTTGAATACACGTTCTCTTTGCTTTTAGCGGCCTTTCGTCAATATATCTACACTTTTCTTCATTTTGTCTGATGGGGCGTGTCATAAATTTGACTGATCAGTGATAATACGTCAACATGCCGTTGAAATTTCGCCCGCTTAAGTAGTCAAAAAACCGATTGGCTGGTAGTGGTTACGACGGACAACGATGGGTTAATGGGGTCGGACGGTAATGTGGGAAGAAAAGACCATTCTTGTTATTGATGACAATGACCAGCGTCGTCATGACGCTGGGGTCATTTTGCATTTTTTGGGCGAAAACCCGATGACTTTTTCCTCCGGCGAATGGTCTGAGTTGCTGGCTTCTGCCGGCTCGCGGGAAAATACGCGGCAGATTAAAACGTTGGTATTTGGGCAGTGCGATGGCTTGAGCCTAGAGCCTCGGTTGCTGGAAGCGCAGGAGTGGGATCCTTCCTGCCCCATCATTCTTATTGGTGATCATCGTCTTGATGACGTTACCGATGCTGACTTACAGCACAAAGTCATCGCACAGTTGGAGTTTCCGCCGAGTTACAATAAATTTATGGACTCGATACATCGCGCTCAGGTTTATCGTGAACAATACGATATTAAAGCCGGACGCGTGCGCCAGCGTGATGTGCAGTTATTTCGCAGTTTAGTAGGCACCAGCCGAGAGTTACAAAAAGTCCGGGAGATGATATCGCAGGTTGCCGACAAAGATATTACCGTCTTAATCACCGGTGAATCAGGAACCGGAAAAGAGGTGGTTGCTAGAACACTGCACTACAATTCTAGTCGTCGTGATATGCCCTTTGTGCCGGTAAATTGCGGAGCAATTCCCCGAGAACTGCTGGAGAGTGAGCTGTTTGGGCATGAAAAAGGTGCTTTTACCGGGGCCATAACCAGTCGCGCTGGGCGCTTCGAGATGGCACAGGGCGGCACCCTGTTTCTTGATGAAATTGGCGATATGCCCCTGGATATGCAGGTAAAAATACTGCGGGTGTTGCAGGAACGGAACTATGAGCGAGTGGGTGGCAACAAAACCATTCAGACAGATGTACGTATTGTCACTGCAACGCATCGCGACCTAGATGACATGATACGAGAAGGCGGTTTCAGGGAAGACTTATATTACCGGCTCAATGTGTTCCCGATCGAAATGCCGGCTCTGAGAGAGCGCGTCGAAGATATCCCGCTGTTATTAAATGAATTGGTAACGCGGATGGAAAACGAGAAGCGTGGCTCTATCCGGTTTAATTCGGCGGCGATTATGTCGCTTTGTCGGCACGAATGGGCCGGTAATGTCAGGGAATTGGCCAATTTGGTTGAACGGATGGCCATTCTTCAACCTTATGGCGTGGTGGGAGTACAGGAACTACCGAAAAAATTCCGGCATGTTGAAGAGGCTGATGAAGACTTAATTATCCCTGAGTCCGCCAGCAGCGAGGGTATGCCAACCATTGCTGATATGGACGACACAGCGTTGCTGCCGGTCAATGGCATCGATTTAAAGGAATATTTAACTAACTTGGAGCGCAACCTGATCCAGCAGGCGCTGGACGATAGTGTCGGTATTGTTGCTCGCGCCGCTGAAAAATTAAAAATTCGGCGTACCACACTGGTTGAAAAAATGCGCAAATATGACCTGCATCGCAAGTAGCGGTAGGTCCGCTCATATGCCAATTCATTGACTTTTATCGTTCAGTAAAGTCATAAATTGCTGATTTAAATGCAATAAATAAATCGGCACGGTGCTTGCAGTATCTCTCTGAAATGCATTTCGCGAGTCAATAATGTGACTTAACATTTGAGAGAGAGCCCTATGCCCAGTCCTGTATTGGAAAACAGTCATTCTCCGACATCGGTGTCTAATTCTGCTCAAGAGCTATTGAGTGGTTCGAACCCTTTGCTGTCGGATAACGTCAGACCTATTCGCGATCGCGAAGAGTTAATGACCGCCTTCGAGGTCTTCAACAGTATGTCAGCCCAGCTGGCAGAAACTTACCACGATATGGAAGAGCAGGTGGGCTCGCTGAATAACGAACTGCATGTCGTTGCTGAACAACGTCTGCAAGAGTTAAAAGAGAAGGAGCAGGTCACCAATCGGCTTGAAAATTTACTCAATATTATGCCGGCGGGTGTGGTGGTGCTAGACAGTCGCGGCCGTGTTACCCAGTGTAATCCCGCCGCTGAAGACTTCTTAGGCGAGCCGCTGCTCGGTGAGATTTGGCGCACGGTGATCAAACGTTCCTTTGCGCCACAAGTGGACGATGGTCATGAGATTTCGTTAAAGGATGGACGTCGGATCAACATGGTCACGCGGTCAATGAACGGTGAATCTGGTCAGCTTATTTTGCTGACCGATCTTACTGAAACACGTGAACTGCAGCACCGTCTTGACCGTCATCGGCGTCTGTCTGAAATGGGACGTATGATGTCATCACTGGCACATCAGATTCGCACACCGCTGTCGGCAGCAATGCTGTATGCGGGTCATCTATGCGACTCTGATTTGACCCCGGAACAAAGCCAGCGTTTCTCTGACAAGGTGTTGTCTCGACTCAATCACCTAGACCAACAAGTCAAAGACATGCTGTTGTTTGTGAAAGGTGACGTTAAGCAAACCGATACCATTACTGTTGAGGAACTGTTTTCCGCCTTGGAGGCGGCAATGGAGGTATCGGTCACTAGCAGTCAAGCGATATGCACAATAAACAACACCTGTGCAGCCACAACGATTCAATGTAACCGAGACACCATGGTGGGTGCATTGATGAATCTGGTGACTAATGCGATTCAATCGCGTCCATCCAGTGTGGAGATAACTATCAATGCCTCAATTGTTGGCAATACCCAGTTACAGCTGATGATCGTTGATAACGGCCCCGGCTTTGACAGCAAGGTATTGAAAAGCTTGCAGGAGCCGTTTTTTACCACTAAGCCGCAAGGTACAGGCCTCGGTTTAGCGGTGGTAAGAGCGGTCACTCAGGCGCACCACGGAGAGTTCGACATACGCTCCGAGTCAGGCGTTGGCACGGTCGCTATTTTAACATTACCGGTGTTGATGTCAGCAGCATCAGCGGTCACCGTGCCAGTCGAACCAGGGAGTCGAAGCTTATGAGTACTGCCCCGATCAAACTAGCGGCGACCATACTAGTTGTTGAAGACGACCTTGATTTGCGTGAGGCACTGGTCGATACGTTGGAGATTGCTGGTTGTGAAGTTGTTCAGGCCGACTGTGCAGAAGCCGCATTAAAAATTATGCCAAATCATGCCCTCGATATGGTGGTGTCGGACATCAATATGGGGGCGATGGACGGGCTTGGACTGCTGAAAGAGATACGAACCTTGTACCCACAATTACCCGTATTGTTGGTTACCGCTTACTCCAGCATTAGTGCGTCCGTGGAAGCCATTCGAAATGGCGCCGTGGATTATTTGGTCAAACCGTTCAAACCTCAATTATTGGTAGAGACCATTAGTCGCTATGTGACTTCAGCGAATGCCGGTGAAAATGATCAGCCGGTGGCTGTTGATCCTGTCAGTTTGCAACTTTTGCAACTGGCAAAACGCGTCGCGGAAACTGATTCGACCGTACTAATTTGCGGGGAGTCGGGGACGGGTAAGGAGGTGTTGGCCCGATACATTCATCAGCAATCAAACCGTGCTAAGGAGCCCTTTGTTGCCATTAATTGTGCGGCTATTCCTGAAAATATGCTGGAAGGCATGTTGTTTGGGCATGAAAAAGGGGCGTTTACTGGGGCTTATAGCAGTGCGCCTGGAAAATTCGAACAGGCTAACGGCGGCACATTACTGCTTGACGAGATTTCTGAAATGGATATCGGTCTGCAGGCGAAAATTTTGCGGGTTATTCAAGAACGGGAGGTTGAACGTTTGGGAGGGCGCAAAGTGATTGATTTGGATGTTCGGATTATTGCAACAACCAACCGTCAGCTCGGCGAGGAAGTTAAGGCGGGCCGTTTTCGGGAAGATTTATATTATCGTTTGAGCGTATTCCCTCTGCAGTGGCAGCCATTGCGCGAGCGGCCACAGGATATTGTGCCGTTAGCGAAGAAAATTTTGCAGCTCCATATCAGCAAGATGGGGCGTACCCCGGTAGACTTGGATAGCACTGCAATAGCCGCGTTAAAAGCGCATTTGTGGCCGGGTAATGTCAGAGAATTGGACAACGTGATGCAGCGCGCACTTATTATGCAGCCCGGTAATGTGGTTTCTGATTTTCACCTGCGACTGGATCCCTTTAGTACCGATAGTGCGAGTTCGGCAGAGGCCACATTGTCCTTGGCATCGCTAGAAATAGCTGAGCCGGCTGATAGTGAGCAGGAGGTAGGCAGCCTGTTAGGTGTGGATTTACAGCGCCGAGAGTTTGAAATTATTGCCGATACCCTCAGAATTGAAGGAGGCTCGCGCAAGAACGCAGCAGAAAAATTGGGTATCAGTCCGCGTACGCTCAGATACAAGCTGGCTCGTATGCGGGATATGGGTATGAGCGTGGAGAGCGTTTCACAGAGTGCCTGACACTGTCGCAGCTTAGGCGGCGACGTGTTCGCTGATCCAGCGAGCAAAATCTGCAGCCTGGCGTTGTTCACGATGGCAAAAATGCGCTGACCAGAACTGACTGAGACCGTCAACATCGTCTGCTTCAGGCAGTTGCAGATCAGATTGTAGATAGATGATCCAGGCAATAGCCGTGGTGTAAGCGAGATTGGTCTTAAGTTCTTGATCAGGTTCTTTTAGGAATTGATGCTGACTTGCGAGGCCGCGTACTTTGCTAGCCAAATCAGGTCTAAACGCTAGATAGCTATCCCAGGCTTGTCGATGTCCCTTCGACGTAATTTGAAAAATACCAATGCCATTATGTTGTTCGCTGAATGGATCAAAATTCGATGCTTGAGCAACGGTTCCCAATAGTAGCTTCTCTGCGGCCCCTGACTGAACACCCAGATAGTCAAGAGTGGGTTTTATGATATGGGTTGTTAAGTCCGCTGGGTTAATGCTCATTCGTTAACTGCAACCTTTATTGAGCCTGTTGATGCCCGGCGGCTATCAGGCCTGTGTCGATTATTATTTTCTACTCCTTATTTAGTTGTTATTTTGACCAATTGCCAGTTTTTTCGAGTTTTTAATCCATTGTTGAAAATATTTCACATTCTGGGTCGATTTTTTGAGCCGACACGCTAATCAGTTCGGAGTCATTAACAGCGGATTAGAAAAATGTGGATCATCACCGTTATATTTTATTGGTGTCGTCGGCGTGTCGTGGTACAACAGAGGTTGATGTTAGATGAACGCAATTTCGACTCAGAAAAAGAGGGCATAATGGTCTTAGATTACCCAATACTGCTGTTAACGATAGGGTTACCTTTGTCGCTAGTACTGCTGTATCTCATCAGATCGCATGTTCACGATTTGATAATACGCAGTGCCAGACTTTTTCATAGTCAGTCACGGCTACTGTCTCGGGCTTGTTTACGTTCGGCGCAACGTATCCGTCTGCGCAATCACGAATTGACCAAGACGCTGGTTGAGGCATTAATGGAGCGTCAGCTCGAACGCCGTTTTATGCGGATTGAGAAGTTGGTAGAGCGTGATCTTGCCAATTATCAGAAGCTGTCGGCATCGATTAATCGCCAGTTAGTTGTCATCGACGAAGATTATATTGACAGTGCAAAGGTCCCTGAAGTTTCCCCAGAGTGGGTTTCGGCGGTTGATGCCATTGCGAGATTACAAAACGATGAACGCAATACGGAGATGGTAGGAAAGATACTGGAAGATATGCACCAGACGGTGCAAAACCATCATCGAGATGCACTTAGAGAGCATCGCTGGACGGTGTCTTCGCGTCATAAAGTGCTAACACGGCTACGGCCTCACTGGCGTAAGCTGAGCAAAATGTTGCATCACATTGACAATAACATAGAAGTATTACGCCTGCGTTTACGTCAGGTTGATCAGCATATGAGTCAATTTGAAATGCTGACAGCGGGGTCCGGTCAGGGCGTCATGTCATCAATGTTAATTCGGTTTGTGTCCTCTTTGTGTTTTGTTCTTGTGGGTTTGGGTGCCGCCGCGATTAACTGGCAATTGTTGACGCAGCCGGCGCTATCTATGATGCCGTCTCAGGCAGTCGTTGGCGGTGTCTCATTTGCCGAAATCGTGGTTGGGTTACACATCGCCACAACACTGATTGCAGCAACAATGGTGTCGGAGGGGTTGCGTATTACGCACCTATTTCCCTTGGTCTCAGCCATGACGCGCCGTGGTCGTCAGGCAATGATCTTGACGGGCGGTAGTTTGCTATTAGCACTCGCTGCGATAGAAGTTTTAGCCCTGCTTAGCTCATCGATAGTCGCCACGTCTGCGCCGGCATCGGGTGTTTCGACCGGATTGTTGGTGGCTATCGGTGTGGTGATGCCGTTGGTCTTGACGTTGGTTATCATTCCGCTAGAGTACTTGTTACATACGGTAAGGCCAGTGATAGGCAGCGTATTACAGATTCTGATGCATGTTAGTGCATTGCTCTTTCGACTTGCGGCATCACTGTTTATACACGCGGGACGGTTACTCACTAGCTGTTATGATTTGTTGATTTTCATCCCGCTGGGGCTTGAAAGGCACTGGATATCCAGACGACAGCGTCAATTGACAGAGGTTGTTGCGGAGTCTGAGGTAAGTGCCGATGGGCCCAGTCCTGCGGTTGCTGCCCCGAACGTGACGGCGTTAAAACTTGGACCGATTAGTCCAAAGCAGCATCATTAAATCACTGGCGTGTGATGATAATCTTGCGAAAAACCCCTCACCTCAATAACGAAATTCAAGGGATTATTTAGCGGCGTACACTATCTGGTTGCCGAGCAGACTAGCCCATTGTAGAAAGGCCTGATAGGCATCATTCCAGTATGACACACTGCTAGTTCTAGTCATTTGTCCACGCCACCCGGTCGTTTTCTTACCGCGACTGTCGAGTAACACCTTGCCATTCTGGCTGTCTAGTAAGGTAACTTCTATGACCATTTTACTGCTTTCATCAGTGATGGTAGTGCGGGGTAGAGGTTCAGTGTTTTTTATGGAACCGTAGAGGTATAAATCGGCAATGGCCGCTTTTACCAGAATGACATCGCTGCCCGCTACGTCGGTCACTTCCCAGCCAAATTGCTTTTGCCATGCGGTGCTAAATCCTTTTAAAAACTGACGATTGAATACGGCCAGTTCGCGGTCGTCAAGTTGAAAGGCGTCGTCGCCTCGATTGAGAACATCGCTTCGTTTTGCGTCGTCATAGGCAACGGTCACGGGATCAAATTTAATCTTTTTGTATTGGCTGAAATCAATAGGTTGCTGGATCGCAAGCTCTTCAAATGCGCGGTGGCTGTAAGTCGTTAAGCCCTGGTCATTGAGCGGTCCGGGCTCAGGGTTTTGATGGGCGCAAGCTGTCAGGGTAAGGATAACTAAAACACTGGGAATTAGGTTGAGAGATTTCATAGTGTGCTCCACTGGTGAAACAGTCAGGTTATGATAATGATGGCCAAAGGGTCAATAGTCGTGCCATTTAGTGAGTCGAAATGGGTCGCGCACCGCATATACATAGACCATAAAAAATCTGACTAGTTCCATCGACTTTGTCGGTGCAATCGGCGGAAATAGCGTTTTTTATGAGCCTGATATACCTTTTAATAAGGTGAGGTTTTGATGAAATTGCTGCTCGACGTTTTTCATTTGAGTAGCGTGTCCAAACAGGAATCCTTGGACAACATGGCAGCCGAGATCGCTTAAATAATCGAGCTGCTCTTTAGTTTCAACGCCTTCCGCAACGAGAGACATTTTCAGGCCTTTGGCCATTGAGACAATGGCGTTGACGATACTGATGTCATCGTCAACGCTTCTTATTTCACTGATAAAGCTGCGATCAATTTTTAAGGTGTTAACCGGCAAGGTCTGAAGATAGCTTAGGGATGAGTAACCGGTGCCAAAATCGTCGATAGACAGCTGAATGCCTTTGCTGGCGAGTATTAACAGTTTTTTAATGACGTCCTGGCGGTCGGTCATTAATATGTTCTCAGTGATTTCTAGTTCGAGCAGCTCGGGTGGGTATTGCTCTTCCTCCAGAGTCTTAAGAATATCCTCTACAAAATGTGCTTTTTCGATCATCAGTGGTGATAAATTAACGGCCAACTTTAAACCAGGCATGCTTTTTTGATGATACTGCCGAATTTCACGACACGCTTTGCGGAGAGTCATCTTGTCAATTTCTATAATAAGCCGGCAGTCCTCCGCAATAGGAATAAAGTCGGCGGGTGAGAGGCGGCCCAGTGTTGGATGATTCCAGCGGATCAGAGCTTCTACACCACAAATTTGTAAGTTATGGGTATTGACCTGCGGTTGATAGCAAATTTCAAATTCATCATTATCAATCGCTCTACGCATGTCTTGCTCAAGCATCAGTCGTTCAGTCGAAGCTGTATGCATTTCGTTAGTGAACAACTGATAACCATCTTTACCCGTTTTCTTGACACGATACATGGCGATATCAGCATTTTTAATCAGCGCGTCCATGCTTTCATTCGCCTCTGTACTCAGTGCAATACCAACGCTGGCGCCAATATGTACCTGATGATCAATGAGATCAAACGGCTGCCTCAGACTCGACAGAATTTTTTCGGCTATATGAACAGCCGCACTGCTATCCTTTACATCAGGAAGCAAAAGCGTAAATTCGTCGCCGCCAAACCGTGAGAGCGTATCGCCTTTGCGGATGCAGCCTTGTAAGCGCCCAGCCACAGCTTGTAAAAGCCGATCGCCCACTGAGTGGCCTAGGGAATCATTGATGATTTTGAACCGGTCTAAGTCTATGAACATAACCGCGAGTTGACTGTTACTGCGCTGTGCTTGTTCTATCGCCAAACTCAAACGATCCTTAAACAAAGCTCGGTTTGGTAATCGGGTCAACAAGTCGTGATAGGCTTGAAAATTGATAAAAGCTTCTGCTTCGAGTCGTTCAGTAATATCTCTGGCGGTACCATAAATACGATAGCGCTGATTGCCGTTAACGCTCGTCTTGCCGTGTTCTTCGATTGGGCATAATGACAATTCAAAATGCCGTTTACTGTGCCCGGGATTGTTAGATTTTAACGCAAGCTCCATTGACTGTATGCCGGCCTTTCCCGATAAGGCATATTCAAAAAAGTAGTTAGCTTTTTCGAGATCTTCGTCTTCTACAATACTGGAAATATGTTTTCCGACCAGGTCAATTTTACCAAAATTTAGTAAGGACTCTATCTTAGAATTAAAAAAACTGAACAGCCCATTTTTATCCAGAATCATAATGATATCAGGAGAATTATTGACGATAAACCTATGCAGTCGCTCAGATTGATTGAGCTTTGTTTGCATCACCTGATTAGATTTTTCCAGCAGTTTTTTCCGGACCGCGTTTTTTACCGTTGCTGTCAGCTGTTCTGGAATATACGGTTTTTTAAGATAGTCATATGCCCCATGACGTAGCGCTTTACTGATATCGTCCATTGAAGTCTCACCACTGACAACAATGGTCATAGTGGTGATGTTATTACTTGACATAAAATTCATGACATCATGCCCTGAAACATCAGGCATCTTCAGGTCGAGTAGGATTAAGTCGTATTGATTTGTCACCAGTTTATCGATGGCATTTTGTCCGCCTAAAGCGGTTTCTACCTGAAAATCGTAAAGTTTTAGTAAGCCGCTGAGACTGTCAAGCATCCGCGGATCATCATCTGCCAGAAGAATACGAGCGTCGCTCAGGTCGGCATTTATAGTGATATCAGATTCGCCCATAATCATTGTTTCGGTAATAGAATTTGGAACTCCGTACCTTTGCCAATCGTGCTTCGGCAGAGAATAGTTCCATTCATTTCATCGAGAATTTTCTTAACAATACTTAGTCCGAGTCCAGAATGACTTTTTCCTTTCGTTGAATCAAGGGGGCTGAATAATTTATTTTTGACGCCGTCAATGATCCCCGGCCCATTGTCTTCAACATACACTGCCACATAGCTTTTGCCGCCGACACTGACTGATGCATCGCTAGTGACTTTAATCCTGTCGCCAGCTGATAGTGCCTCAGTCGCGTTTTTCAGTAAGTTGGTAAAGATTTGCTTCAGATGTTCGGGGTTCCCGGGTGTCTCAGGCAGATCTTCATCCAGATCCAGCAGTAATTCGATTTGCTGAGTTGCGCAAATAGAGTTTTGGAAAATAACAGCCGTGGACTTAATAACATTATTAACGTTCACGCGATCCTGGTTTGTTGAGTTTTCGTCAGTATCTTTTAGTCTGAGAAGTATAGTGCCGACACGGTCAATTTCTTCTTTGATAAGTCCAAGGCTCTCATTAGCGCTGTGTTCTTCACCCAGTTTTATCCGTAACATTTCTAAATAATTTCTAATGATACTCAGTGGATTACTTGCTTCGTGAATGACTTCGTTTATTTGGAGTAGATAGTGCTCAGCGCTGGGCCCTTGAGCAGTAATTTCGTCCAATCGTCGGTAGTTTACGGTGACCGCTTTGGCTATTTCCGAGCATAGATTTTTGGTCAGTTTGGACCTTGCTGCCATCTGCGCCAGTTGCGTTTCATTGCAGGCAAAAACCAACACACCGACCTTTTTAGTAGCGTTGCCATCCGAATGATGTAATGGCCAGCATACAAGAATATCAGATTCGCAATAACGGAGGACTTGCCGGTCGATAACACTGATTGGGCGGTCGGTGGTTACGGTAGTCTTTTCTTCACTATCAAGTAACGCGTCGCTGATTAGACTGCGCCCGGGTTCAAGGGGGAGTTCAAAGGTCAATGAGGGTGCGCTGTCATCATCAAGTACTCGGGCCGCTGGTTCGGCGTTTAGCTGTGTTTCGGCATTATCCGCTAGGAAGAGAACGGAGTTGGCGATCCCCAGCGTTAAAAACAAAGCTCGTCGGGCTGCTTGCTGAACACCTTCACGAGATTCTGCCTGTGATAGCACCTGGCTGACTTGCGCTAATTCACCTAATTCGCTCAGATGTTGCCCGAGTTTATAGCGTGCGTTGTGATCGTGTTCATTACTGGTTTGATCGAAGTCGATATTGATATGTAAACTGTGCGCGATAGCATCAACATCGGCATTGATTCTGCTGCGTAGTTCTCTAGTGAGAGACTCATTGAGTCCGAACAGGGTATCGGCGGCCGCAAATGCCTGATCATCGAGCTCACCGTCAGCACTGAGAGTGCTGGCTAGGTTAACTATTTTAACCAGATGGTGAGTATCAAGGACTAAGTTAGCCGGTTCATGGTGGTAGCGAACAGCGTCACCCATAAAACTCGAGATATTCCAACTATCCACTAAATCAGCGCCTATTTGGCAATGGGTCCTGCCGAATGTCTGCTTTTCAGCCGCAAGAAGCTGCCGATCATTTTTCACATCATCGAGCATGTCCAGATAGTTTTTTTCGCTGTTGGTTAGCGACATGAGTTGACCAACATCCACAAGCAGCCCTGACAAATAGGCCTCGTCGGGGGATGGGTAGCTCGTTAATGTTGCTAAAACCTGGGCAAAGTTGGCGGATATGAGTGAGCGTCGCCAAAATTGTTGCTGAAGCTGCCTATGTTGTTGATTGAAATGGCCGAAAAATTGTTTGATCGACGTCGTGATAGCAATGGTTTTGACGACATCTGTGCCCAGAAAAAGCAGCGCGCGTTCGATGCTATGGCAGCTTTTCGGGCGACCGTAGAAGCTAGAGTTGGCAACTGAGATCAGTTTAGTAGCAACTCCGGCATCCTGACGAATGATTTCAGCGATGCTGTGGTAGTCGGTATTGTCATTGCGTATGGCGTCAAGAATACGCACAAGGACTTGTGGAAGACTGGGAAGTTGATCGGTTGCTATTTTTGTTACCACTTTCACTGCCTGCGGTGATTCTTAATGATCAATATGGCCTGAGTTCTGCTGCTATGACGGTCGTGAGTCGTGAGAGCAATGTAAATATACTGCGGTGCCCAAACTTGTTATCTTGAGCAGACGTATTGGCCTGTTGATTGAGTATTCGATCAAGTATAGACAACGCTAGAGCAGCTGACCACTATACGTCTGCTATAACGGCTGTTTAAATATGTAAATTATGCATTAAAAATTGCACTGGTTATTCTGAATTTTTGCTAAACTGCAGCGTAGCGGGCCTATTGGCAGATTATCAGCGCTAATGGCACCATTTTGGTTACAGGCCATTGTCGTTATTCTAATATCCACTAATGCCAAGTAACCGTGAGAGTAACTGAGTAGTCGCTGTAGGATCTGACTTTGGCGGCGGTCTTTAACACCGATGAGGGCCCGATATTAGGTGCAAGCAACACAGATAAGCAAGGACAGTGAGACGGGTTTGCCCCGAGTCATAGCTATTAGTAGCGGCAAAGGCGGGGTAGGTAAGTCAAGCATCGCGGTTAATATCGGAATCTCGCTGGCAAAGACGGGCGCTAAAGTGTGCCTGCTTGATGCTGATACTGGCTTAGCTAATGCTAATATTCTTCTTGGGTTGACCCCCGAATTCAGCCTTGAACATGTACTCTATGGCGCCAAGCCAATAGAAGAAGTGATGTTAGATGGTCCTCATGGGTTGAAGATAATTCCCGGCGCCAATGGTATTAGCGAGTGCGTGAGTCTTCATCCCCGGCAACAATTACGGTTAACTCGCGAATTGTCACGGATAGAAGGGGATTTCGATTTCCTGTTGATCGATACGGCTGCAGGTATTGCCGAGACGACCTTGGATTTCATTAGTGCTGCCCACCACACGCTGGTCGTTATCACTCCAGAGCCGACCTCATTAACTGATGCTTTTTCACTGATCAAACTGTTGAAGCGCCGACGCAGTAAGTTGCAGTTTCATGTGGTTGTGAATATGTGCAGCAGCATCAGCCAGGCTAAAGAAGTGTTTAACCGGTTTCGTGCGGCGGTCGATAAATATATTGGTGTGCAAAGCGATTATCTCGGGTACCTGCGGCGGGATGAGAGTATGCGTGTTGCAGTTGAATTGCAGAGTCCGGTGACAATGTTTGCCGATACCGATCCGTCTTGCCGCAGTTTTACCCGACTGGCGGCTGATTTGGATCAGGTCACACGAGCAGTGCCGCATACAGAGTCTTTTAGCGGTTATTGGCAGCGACAGTTTCGAGATCGGCGTTTAGGTACTGATTTACAGGATAAGCGCAGTGGGCCTGATGGGGCGTCAAAAGCGGAAAATTTTGAAAATAGAGATAGCGATTACCTTGCCGAGTTGCGGTCTCGAACCTTGCTGTTAATTGAGCAAGGAAATGCGGCGCCTGAACTTATTTCAAAATTATTGCAAGAGAGTGTGAATGCCTATGTTGATCGTCATCATGAGTCCCCTGTTGATGTAATTGAGACAATCGAACAGTTGTTATCTTCACCGAGTAGAAGTGACAGCTTGATGCGTGAGATAGCGAATCGGGTTAAGCCATGGATCGATTTGACGAACTCACCTCCGACCGTTGAGCTCTTGGGACACTTGCCTGCTCCGCAAATTGTGTTGGATGACGTCGCAGAATTGTTCGAGAATAATCAGGCGCTTCCAGCCAATAATAGTGCTGCGCCCCTGACAGAGGCTGAAGTGCCAATACTTGCCGCTGAAGTGAATGTCAGCCAGCTTAGAGTTCGAGAGAGTGACTCCGGCGACGACGGTTATGAGATGGTTAGAGTAGAGTTATCATCTTCAGCGCGCACACATATCTATGATGCCAGTAGATTTGGCTCTCAGGACCACTTGCTAGATTTGTTGCAGAAGCCTAAGGGCAAGCATCAGTCTCTGCAAGATTTACTAGGTGCCCTGACTTAGATTTTTACGGCGAAGGAACGTTGTCTAGATGCAATTATCGACACTGTAAAAGGAGATTTCAGTGCGCCGTTATGCCGGTAGGCAGGATCAAAAATCCGCGGATTTAAGCAGTCGTCGTCTTGGTGTTCTTAGTTCAAAGGCCAATGATTTACACCAAAAAGCGCTTGAAAATGAACATACCATGCGGCGTTATCAGCAATTTTAACTTCAGCTACTTGGTCATAATGGCTTGGATGATTTGTTCAAGGGGCTGCTGTGTAATGCCGTTGACTATTTTCAATGTGATTAAGTAGAGCTATGGCTTTATGACCCTGAGCATACGCTATTGGCACTGTTGTCGGAGCAAATGTTAGCAATGCCAGGCTTGTATTTGGAAAAGGATGTCATCACATAAATGTGACTTTGTCGGTTGGGATTTGTTGCTGGCTCCCTGTGGCTAGCATGACTGAGGTTGAAGAGAGAGCAGTCGCAACAGAGATGGTAGCGCGTTCCGATCGAGGTGTTTATCAATCAAAGGCAGCGGGTCGCAATTGCCTTCACTATGTGACGATGGAATGAGCGCTGTTGTTGCAAGCTGGCGACATTAGTTCCTTGAGTCGTCCGTCAATCCAACTGGTGAGCTTGAAGCTGTCTATGTAGCCGCAATGTCCGCCATAGCGAGTCAGTTCAACGGTTAATTGAGGGCTTTGAGACAGTTGCCTTAAGTCTTTTGCTTCGATAACAGGGTCGTCAATACTACTGATGATATGGCAGGGTACTGCCAGCTCAGACAAGTAGTCACCGTCGATACTATAGCCTTTCAAATACTCATCGATATTGTCAAAATCTGTGTGATTAGGGACAAAATACTGAGTCATTTCATCGAGTGTTTTGAGCGTCTTGAGTTTTTCCCGGTAATCATATTCTGGGAAATGATCCAGCTTGTTCAGTAGTGAACGCTTCCACTTTCTATAAAAATAGTCATGATAAATGAACAGCCCTTGCTGAATATTTACATTGGTTTTGCCCGGATTGATGACCGGGCAAACAGAGACAACTTTATCTAATGCGATATTGTTTGCTGGGGCTTTGTTAGCTACGCGAAGGACAAAATTTCCACCGAGAGAGAATCCGGCTAAGTAGTTATAGGGATGCGGGAATAATTGTTGTACTTGATGAACTGCGTTAACAACCTCGTCCAGTCTAGCTGAATTAAATAGGCCCCTGTTCAAATGTCCGCTGCCACCGTGATCTCTTAAGTTAAGTCTAAAAACATTAAATCCATCGAGGAAGAGCGCATTGGCAGAGGACAATAGGTACATTGAGTCATTCCCCCCGAGCCACCCATGAATCAATATAACGAGTCCCTTGTTGTTATCAGCATGCTGTGAATATTCACCCTGCAGTCGGATACCATTTCCGCAGTCAAGAACATGGGTTGTTGCACTGTCTGTTAATTTTTTTGCCCGACGTCGCATAATCAGTTTTCGAGGCCCGGCACTAGCCAGAATCGATTGAACATGGGGATTTTTAAACAATGTAGGAGGTGTATAATTTTTCATCGTATCGCTGATCAGATTGGTTAGGCGTTAGACGCGGATTTCCATTGACTATAATCATCAATAATTTGATCGACGACGGATTTTTCGTAAGGCTTCAGTCCGCTAACCACCATATGCTTCTCACCGCGACCAATTATCTGGTCATTGGATATGAGATGAAATGCAAGGCAAACATGTCCTCGTTTACCGCTAACCGATATTGATGTTTTCTCTGGATCCAGAGTGAGTTCAACGTTGACTAAATCCAGTCGATCGAGGTCAATAAGCATACTCTGATACATGACCATTGGGCGAGCAGGGTTAATCATTACCTGTTGTTGTTCGAGCAGGGGCATCAGGATATGTGGGAACGTGTGGCCCGAAAATGTGACATAACTGCGAGTGAGGTTATCGATCAGTTGACTGTTGGTTGATGTTTCTCCGGAGCGCTCAATGGTTAAATATTCCTTACCATTGTCACCGTTGAGGACGAGCAGTGGTGACGGGTTTGGTAGGCTCAAGCATACGTCCTCAGTCACCATGCCAGAAAAATTAAATTTCATGTGGGTGCTGGTGCCATAATTCGCCAGCACCATCGAAAACAGTAGGTCTCCAGGCACACAGAATCGCTTTGCATCCGTGTTGTGCAGTGGATTGAAGTCATCTGAAACTTTCTTGGCAAAGTCGCTTGCCTGCTGGCGAGTAAACATGACTTTACCGCTCCCAATATTGCAGTACTGTTCAATTAACATAGTTGTTAGTATTTACCTGTCATCGTCGAAGTGCGCCATTCTAGCAGTGCCAGTAGGCTTAATCACTACACTTTAGTTATGCCAATGATTAGGTGAGATTGGGATTGGTCGATTAGCCCAGGCAACTGACTCCGTTTCGCAGGAGCCTGGGTGGTTATTTTAGATGGCGGCGATTGCTTGGCTGAGAAAGGATGATGAAGGTAAATCGCCATTGCAATCCCCTGTAAATTGCCAGTCGCAAAATTGATCAAATAGTGATCTTTATGGTTATTATATAACCGTTGTGTGTTTAATGTTAATTCCCTCATAAGAAAAAGACATTTAAGTTAAAGTAGCACATTAACTTTCATTTCTATTGCCTTGTTTTTAATTGAGTTGCTTTTTTTAAAGACTGACACTTACCCGACGATACCTGCATGATCGCTGCCATTTGCCGAAAATTGGCGCTTATTTACTGATTTCTTCTTGATCTATCAATTCCTTCTCTCTATAGTTGCAGTAGTGCAAAAAAGTGTTAATTTCTGCCATAGAGTGGGTTTTATTCCCATTAATAGGGTTTTTGAAGTGGGGGTCGTGGGAAACCATGCATCTGGGAAGCAATGCAATCAATATGGACGCCAAAGGGCGTCTGGCGATACCGGCGAAAGTTCGGGATGCTTTGCTGTCTGAATGTGATGGGCGAATAGTCGTCACGGCACATACTGAAGAGCGGTGCCTGCTCATCTATCCTGAGCAGCAATGGCAACTGCTTCTGCCGCAAATAGAAAGTCTTCCCAACATTAATCGCAAAGCAGCGAAGATGCAGCGTGTGCTATTGGGTTACGCAACCAATATCGAAATTGACGAAAGTCACGGTCGTATTTTACTACCGCCAACGTTGCGCGAGTATGCGGGACTAGAAAAAAAACTGATGTTGGTTGGACAAGGTAAGAAGTTGGAGCTTTGGAGCGAGGACGAGTGGCTCAAATATCTCCGGGGTAACGATGACGATGGCGAGGCCACTCCGGCAGAAGTATTGGCCTTATGCCTTTGAGATGGGTGCACTCATTGACGAACCCCCACGAGACAGTATTACTTGAAGAGGCCGTCGATGCATTGATGACCCGCCCGGCTGGCGTCTATGTTGACGGAACATTTGGCCGTGGCGGGCACAGTCGGCGTATTCTGACAAAATTGGATGCGACGGGTCGTCTGTTGGGCATAGATAAAGATCCGCAGGCTATTGCCACTGGAAATGAGCTGGCAGTGATTGATGCGCGTTTTGAAATTGTTCATGGATCGTTCGCCGAGACGCTGGACCTGATCCGCTTGCGATGGCCTCAGGGTATTGACGGTGTGTTGCTTGATTTGGGGGTGTCTTCACCTCAGCTCGACCAGTCTCAGCGAGGTTTCAGTTTCTTGCGTGATGGTCCGTTAGATATGCGGATGAATACTGATGCCGGGATGAGTGCCGCAGAGTGGGTGGCGACCGCAACGGAATCTGAGATTGCAAGGGTGTTAAAGGAGTTCGGCGAGGAGCGTTTTGCTAAGCGAATGGCTCGGGCCATTGTCAAAGAGCGGGTGGCGTCACCGATTGAGACAACGCTGCATCTGGCCAAAGTGGTTGCCGAAGCACATCCAGCTTGGGAGCGAGGCAAACATCCTGCCACCAAAGCATTCCAAGCGATTAGAATTTATATCAACAATGAGCTCGGTGATTTGCGGCAGTTCTTGGATCAGGCTTTGGATGTGCTGAATATTGGCGGCCGATTGGTGGTGATCAGTTTTCACTCCTTAGAAGATCGCATGGTGAAGCGGTTTATTCGTCATCATGTTCGCGGAGATCAGTTGCCAGCAAGTCTGCCAGTAACCGTGGATCAGTTAAACCGTCGACTGAAGCAAGTGGGCAAGGCAGTCAAGGCCAGTGCTGAAGAAATCGACGGTAATAGTCGTTCTAGAAGTGCGATTATGCGAGTCGCGGAAAAAATTGCTTAGTGAACAATATTTTAATGGGTTGGTGTCATGCACCAGTGTCACATGTAGTCAAAAAAAATAATGACTCAAAGCCGCTATGAGTAGAAATGATAACAATGGATTAGTGTTGGACGGCTGGCTGAATTTTGGTCGGGCCCGGTCTTTCGCTGTGATGTTGCTTGTTCTTATTTTAGTGGTGGCGACAGCATTGGGAGTTATTTTTAGCTCCCATCAGTCGCGTCAATTGTTTGGTGATTTACTGCAGCACAATAGAGAAAAGTCTCGCTTGGAAGAAGAGTGGGGTCGCTTGCTTTTAGAGCAAAGCACATGGGCGTCACACTCCCGGATAGAGCGTTTAGCAAAATCTGAATTGCATATGATTGTGCCAAACCCTGAATCGATCATCGTGGTAAGACAATGATTAAGGTGGCCCGACAGGTAGTGCCGGCGTGGCGTTTTTCCCTAGTGGTTGTGATGCTGGTCACGCTGCTGTCGCTGCTGATCTGGCAGTTATTGGTGTTGCAGGTACTTGATACCGAGCGCGGTCACGACTTTCTTCAAGATCAGGGGGATGCGCGTACGGTTCGGACTGAGCCTATTCCTGCTTATCGAGGTGTTATTTCGGATCGCAATGGCGAGCCACTTGCAGTGAGCACGCCGGTAGCCTCTATCTGGATTAATCCTCGACATTTATCAAAAGAGCAGGACCGCTGGAATGAGTTAGCCGACCTTATCGGTATGAGCCACGCTGACCTCAGCGCTAAGATTATCAAGAATTCCCATAGAGGTTTTGTCTATTTGCGCAGACATTTGTCGCCTAGGCAGGCTGACGAAATTTTGGCGCTGGAAATAAAAGGCGTGAATGCTCAGCGTGAATACAAGCGGTATTATCCAGCCGGAGAAGTAGCAGCCCACCTAGTAGGTTTTACCAATATTGATGATAAGGGTCAGGAGGGCATGGAGTTAGCCTTTAACGATTGGCTGAGGGGAGTGCCGGGAAGTAAGCGGGTATTAAAGGATCGCAATGGGAATGTATTCCGGGATATTGATCAGCAGACTATCGCGCGTTCAGGAAAAGACTTGGTATTAAGTATTGATATGCGTTTACAGCATTTGGCGTACAGAGAATTAAAAGGTGCCATGCGCCGGGTTGGTGCCAAGTCAGGTTCGGTTGTTATGTTGGACAGCGCTACTGGAGAAGTGTTGGCAATGGTTAATCAGCCGTCATTTAACCCCAATAATAGGCGTGCCTTAAAGCCTAATACCATGCGGAATCGAGCAATGACTGATGTCTTTGAGCCCGGTTCAACCGTTAAGCCTTTGACCGTTGTCGCCGCGCTAGAAACAGGCCGATATCGACCGTCAACCATTATCGATACAAGCCCTGGTTATATCCGCGTCGGTAAAAAAACATTGCCGGATCCGGTAAATTACGGCGCGATTGATGTCACTAAAATTCTCACAAAGTCCAGTCAGGTAGGTATTAGCAAGTTGGCACTGGATCTTGATGAGCAGTCGGTCTGGGAGGTTTTTAGTCGATTTGGTCTCGGTATCAGTACCGGTAGTGGTTTTCCTGGCGAGAGTGCCGGAATGCTGCCGGGTCGGCCTAATTGGCGCTTGATTGAGCGAGTAAATTTTGCCTTCGGTTATGGGCTTGCGGTTACACCGCTGCAGTTAGCTCAGGCTTATTCTGTTTTTGCCAGTGATGGCGTTTTGCGGCCCGCTACATTGGTGCGTCAGGTTGAGGCCGTCGATGGTCAGCAGGTCATTGATCCGGTCATCGCTGATCAGTTGCTCGCGATGCTGAAAACAGTAACGGAAGATGGCGGCACGGCGACTCGCGCACAAGTGGTTGCTTATTCTGTTGCAGGAAAAACGGGGACGGTTCACAAGGCGGGTGTGGGTGGTTACGCGGACGACCGTTATATGGCCGTGTTCGCAGGTGTTGCGCCGGCATCCAATCCGAGAATTGTGACGGTTGTCATGATTGATGAGCCTAATCTGGATAAATATCACGGCGGCGAAGCTGCAGCGCCGGTGTTCGCAAGGGTCGTTACTGACGCTTTGAGAATTCTTAATGTTGCGCCCGACAAAATGTTGCCGGCTAATAATCTGGTGAAATCGGGCAACAGGCAATCTCTAAAGAGTAAAAAAAGTCAGTCATTAGTAGAGGGGCGAGAGTCGGCTTAATGATGGCGATAAATGAGCGAAAAAACAGCGTGATACTCGGTGATTTAACAGCGATTGAAGATCAGCGTTATGCCGCTATTGAACTATCTGGCATTCAGTCGGATAGCCGAAAGATTGCGGCGGGTAATTTGTTTCTAGCTGTTGCCGGTCATGCGGTAGACGGCCGTGACTATATTGCGCAGGCAGTTGCTAACGGTGCGGCGGCCGTGCTGGTTGAGCGCGCTGGTGCTTCGGCCGACAAACTTAACTACCCCAATGTGCCTATCATTGCTATTGAGAATTTGAACCTGAAACTCAGTGAAATAGCTGGGCGGTTTTATAACAACCCGTCGCACGAATTGTCCATAGTCGGTGTTACTGGTACTAATGGTAAGACTAGCTGTACCCAGCTTTATATGCAGATAGCTAATCTACTCGGTCGGTCCTGCGGGGTGATTGGGACATTGGGAGCTGGTATTGATGGACAGCTAGATGAAGGTCTAAACACAACGCCCGATGCGATTTCTGTTCAGAGAATTCTGGCGGATTGGAGAGACCATGAGTTAACTGTGGCGGCAATGGAAGTGTCGTCTCACGGTCTTGAGCAGGGCCGAGTTGCGGATGTGCAATTTGAGTTAGCTCTCTTTACTAATCTCAGTCGAGACCACCTAGATTACCACGGTTCGATGCTGGCCTATGGCGAGACCAAGGCGGGGCTGTTTCGGCAGCCTGGATTGAAGTGCGCGGTGATCAATATAGATGATCATTTTGGTTGTGCCTTGGTTGATGAGATACCGGCCACGACGGATGTCATTCGTTATGGTGTTGAACCCGATGCACGGACAAATCATTCCGCCGATGTGTGGGTAGACAATGTACGGTTTCACCCAAGTGGCGTTAATGCACGGCTCCATTCTCACTGGGGCAGTGTCGAGATCGACAGTCCATTACTGGGTGAGTTTAATTTAAGTAATCTTGTCGCGGTTATCTGCTGCTTTGGTTTACAGGGTTTCTCCCTCTCTTCTGTTGCTAATGTGATTCCGAAGTTGATGACAGTGCCTGGCCGAATGGAGCGGATCGTATCCAGCGCCGACATCACGGTTGTTGTCGACTATGCGCATACCCCTGATGGGTTGGAAAAAGCGCTGCTGGCTATGCGTGAGCATGCCGATGGAAAGTTATGGTGTGTGTTCGGTTGTGGTGGTAATCGCGATCATGGTAAACGCCCTCTTATGGGTGCGCTGGTGCAGCGTCATGCTGATCATGTTGTGGTTACTAGTGATAACCCTCGAAATGAATCGGCCGCAGAAATTATTGATGAAATTCTTGGGGGTGTTGATAGGCCCTCTATGGTCGAAGAAGATCGCGGTCTTGCTATTCAGTTTGCTATCGCCAATGCGTTGCCGGGTGATTGCGTGCTGATCGCAGGCAAAGGCCACGAAGATCATCAGTTGATTGGTGATCTCAGGATTCCCTTCAGCGATATCACGCAAGCGAGATTGGCTTTGGCCGTTAGAGCAAATGCAGCCGGAGGTGTTGTCTGATGATATCTGCACTTCTGCTGTCTGATATTGCTCGGGAAACTAGCGGGCAGCTGTTCGGGGAGGCGTCTTTTTCCAATGTGTGTACGGACACTCGGTTGGTCAGTCCCGGTGATCTCTTCGTTGCTTTAGCGGGTGATCATTATGATGGCAATCAATTTGTATCTGATGCCGGCATGGCAGGTGCTGTCGCCGCCATCACCAGTGAAGCTGTGATCGCTGCTATTCCTTCTGTAAAAGTTGATGATACACGTTTTGCCTTGGGTCAGATTGCACGACTAAATCGGCGAAAGTTTAGTGGTCCAGTTGTTGCGTTGACCGGCAGCGCCGGAAAAACCACCACAAAAGAGATGGTCGCCCGTATTCTTTGCGAAAGAGGTGAAGTTCTTGCTACTGAGGCTAATTTTAATAATGAGATAGGTGTGCCACTAACCCTGCTGGCGATCGATGCTTCTCATCAATTTGCGGTTGTAGAAATGGGCGCGAGTCATGTCGGTGATATCGCCTATTTAACGCGTTTTGCAGAACCGACCATCGCTGTGCTGACCAATGCAATGGCCGTGCATATTGAGGGGTTCGGTAGTATTGAGGCTGTTGCCAAAGCCAAGGGAGAGATTTTTGAAAATCTTCAGGAAGGTGGTGTCGCAATAATAAATCAGGATGAACCCTTTTTTCAGCAATGGTTACAACAGGCGGGTAAAGCCTCGGTTGTTACGTTCAGCAAGTATGATACGTCTGCCAATTTTTATGCCAGCGATATTCATATTCAAAAAAATGCTTCGACAGTGTTTGAACTGCACCTGGCGCAACAAACTATCACTATCAAGCTAGCCTTGTTGGGCGAGCATAATGTATTGAATGCGGTTGCGGCGGCGGCGGCGGCTATGACTGCTGGCGCGACTGTCGATGATGTAAAAAAAGGTCTGGAAAGTGTCAGGCCGGTCGACGGTCGGTTAAAAGCGTGTGCTTATTCTAATCGAACAGTGATCGATGATACCTATAATGCTAGCCCAGGGTCAGTAATGGCAGCTATCGATGTATTGAGTGGTTTTTCGGGCAGTCGCTGTCTAATTTTGGGCACAATGGCGGAGCTCGGTGGCTTGGCTGAAAAGGGCCATCGAGATGTTGCAAATTACGCTCGGCATAAGGGCATAGAACAATTATTAGTGGTCGGTGAGTTTGCATCACTTGTCGCTGAGAGTTTTGGGACTGCCTGTCTGCCATTTGATGACGTACAACAACTACTCGATGTCCTTGATGAAAGCGTGCATTCATCGGTGGTCTTGGTGAAAGGGTCACGTAGTGCTCATATGGAAAGAGTAATAGACGCGCTCAAAAATAATAACAAGAGAGATCAATAATGCTGCTGCTACTTGCCGATTTTCTATCGCAATATATTGGTGCTTTTCAAGTATTTAAATACCTCACTATTCGAGGTATTTTAGGTGTTTTAACTGCACTGGCGATCTGTCTGACGTGTGGCCCCTATATGATTCGTCGTCTCAATTATCATCAGATTGGTCAGTCAATTCGTGACGACGGCCCCGAATCGCATCTTAGCAAGTCGGGTACGCCAACAATGGGTGGTGCACTTATTTTAGTGGCGATTATTTTCAGCACCTTGCTATGGGCTGATCTTCAGAATGCCTATGTATGGACAGTATTGGCTGTGACTATTATTTTTGGTGCGGTGGGCTGGGTTGATGACTATCGCAAGGTTATAGAAAAAAATTCTCGAGGATTACCCGCCCGGTGGAAATATTTTTGGCAATCTGTTGGCGGTATGGGTGCAGCAATATTCCTTTACAGCAATGCAAGCACTGCGGCAGAAACTCAATTGTTTCTTCCTTTCCTAAAAGATTTTGCACTGGATTTAGGTCTGTTTTATATCGTGCTTACCTACTTTGTGATCGTTGGTTCCAGTAACGCTGTCAATCTGACAGACGGCCTTGATGGCTTGGCAATTATGCCTAGTGTGATGGTTGGCGCCGCTCTTGGAATTATTGCCTATTTAGTCGGAAACGTTGAGTTCTCCAATTATCTGTTTATTCCCTATATTGCTGGTACCGGGGAATTGGTTGTGTTTTGTGGTGCTCTGGCCGGCGCGGGTCTTGGATTTTTATGGTTTAACACATATCCCGCTCAAATATTCATGGGCGATGTCGGTGCGCTTGCACTAGGAGCGGCGCTGGGTACGGTGGCCGTCATAACGCGCCATGAAATTGTTTTCTTCATTATGGGTGGGATATTCGTCTTAGAAACGGTCTCTGTCATTCTTCAGGTTGCGTCATTTAAATTGACCGGGAGACGGATTTTTCGCATGGCACCGATACATCATCATTTTGAATTGAAAGGCTGGCCGGAGCCACGAGTGATCGTTCGATTTTGGATTATTACAGTAATGCTTGTGTTGTTTGGTTTAGCAACACTGAAACTACGTTGATTTAATAGGGCGATAGTTCATAGGAGAGTGGTAAACAGATGTTAGCAGTAGCGACAAATAACCAACAGGTAATAGTGGGGCTCGGCGTGACCGGTCTTTCTTGTGCCCGTTATTTGTCGCGTATGCAGCAACCCTTTTCGGTAGTCGATAGTCGGGTTAATCCCCCCGGTCTTGAGACGTTTCGAAAAGAGTTTCCGTTGGTCTCTGTAAGTCTGGGAGACATTTCTGATGCCGACCTACAGAGTGCCAGTCGTCTTTTGGTAAGTCCCGGTATTGGATTGGATCAGCCTGCTATCGCAAGAGCAATTGATAGTGGAATAATCGTGTGCGGAGATATCGATCTTTTTTGCGAGGAAGCCAAGGCGCCAATTGCGGCAATTACTGGTTCAAATGGAAAAACAACTGTAACGACGTTGGTCGGATTGATGGCAGAGCGGTGCGGTAAGTCTGCAGCAGTTGGTGGCAATATCGGAGTGCCGGCGCTGGACTTATTGTTGGAGCCAGAGCCTGATATGTATGTATTGGAACTTTCCAGTTTCCAGTTGGAAAGGGCGAATGTACTCGGCTTTGAAGCCGCGACGGTACTCAATATCAGTGCCGATCATATGGATCGGTATCCTGATCTGTCGACTTATCGTCGGGCAAAATATCGAATTTTTAACCATTGCAAAAAGAAGATAATTAATCGAGCTGATCCATTAGTTGCCCCATTTTGTGGTGATGGCATGAACGTTCTGTCCTTCGGCCTTGACAGTCCTGATCTAAAAGGTTTCGGATTAATAGACGTTAATGGCGTTGAATATCTTGCGTATCACACTGAGCCCTTAATGGCTGTTGGCGCGCTAAAAATGGTCGGCCGTCACAATATAGAAAACGCGCTAGCTGCGCTGGCATTGGGCTTTGCAATGGGCTTAGACTTATCTTTGATGAGCGAGGTCCTCAGCGAGTTTTCGGGTCTGGAACATCGGTGCCAGTTGGTGGGAGAGTGTCAGCAGATTAAATATTATAACGATTCAAAAGGAACCAATGTAGGTGCCGCCATTGCAGCTATAGAAGGCCTCGCTGCTGTTGCAAAAAAAGTGATACTGATTGCCGGTGGCGATGCAAAAGGGGCAGATTTTTCACCACTACTCCCAGTCCTAAAACAATTTGCGAGAGCAATAGTCGTTATTGGTGAAGCGTCCGAGCAATTGCTGGAACTGTGCGATGATGAAATCATTGCCGTGCGGGCAAGCAGCCTGCAACAGGCCGTCGAAAAAGCGGCAATATTAGCTGAAAGCGGAGACGCAGTATTACTGTCACCTGCCTGTGCAAGCTTCGATATGTTTGAAAATTATCAGCATAGAGGCGATGTATTTTGTGCGGCGGTATCACTGTTGGTTACCCGGAGCGAAAGCTGATGGGTGCAACAACCGTTACCGGACCGGATGAGCAGGGAGCAATAAAACACTGGTTATCGTCAATTTTTCCGGCGCAGCAAGGAACATTTGACCCCTTACTTTCATTCGCTGCCATTGGCTTATTGGTCGTTGGTTTTATTGCAATGAGTTCGGCGTCGATAGAATTTGCGGCTGAGCGTTACGGTGATCCCTTTTTTCATAGTTATCGTTATTTGTTTCATCTCGGGCTGAGTTTGTTTGGGGCACTAATTATTTATCGTATTCCAATGAATATTTGGGAGCGTACCGGTTGGTTCTGGTTAATGTTCGCATTTGTACTCCTTACGCTGGTGTTGATTCCGGGTATTGGCCGAGAAGTTAATGGTAGTCGTCGTTGGTTGGCGTTTGGTCCATTAACGCTTCAGGCTTCAGAGGTCGCAAAGGTTTGTATTATTTTGTATCTGGCGGGGTATCTAGTTCGGCGCCAAGACGAAGTTAGAGATGAATGGAAGGGTTTTATCAAACCGATGATTGTTCTGTTTGCTGTGACCATTTTGCTGATGTTGGAACCGGATTTTGGCGCAACGGTTGTCACGCTATGTACGGCGTTTGGCATGATTTTTCTCGCCGGTGTTAGATTATGGCAATTTTCTCTCGTCATAATGGCGGCGCTAGCGGCGCTGATTATCTTAGTTGTAAGCGAACCCTACCGATTGAAACGGTTGACGGCTTACACCGACCCCTGGGCAGATCAATTTGACACTGGGTATCAGCTAACCCAGTCACTGATTGCTTTCGGTCGAGGGGAGTGGCTAGGTGTCGGTTTGGGGAACAGTATTCAGAAAATGTTCTACTTACCTGAATCTCATACTGACTTTGTGTTTGCGATCTTTGCCGAAGAATTTGGATTCATCGGTGCTATGTTTTTGATCGCACTATTCTGTTTATTGATTGCCAGAATATTAATGATAGCCCGGCGGGCGGAGCATCAACAACATATGTTTAGTGCGTTTGTCGCCTATGGTATTGCGTTAATGATCAGCGGGCAGGTGTTTATTAATATAGGCGTTAATATTGCGCTTCTGCCGACTAAAGGATTGACTCTGCCCTTTCTGAGTTATGGAGGTAGCAGTCTGATTGTCTGCTGCGCATTACTGGCTATGGTTTTTCGAATTAATCAGGAGCTAAGTTCTTCGAAGTCACCCATTGTAAAAAACTCGATAGCAGATGGTCGAAAATTGTCACGTACCATCGCTGCTCGAAAATCTAGAAATATTCAGAAAAGGGCGCTGGTATGACTGAGCTCTCGCCTCGCTCGATTCTAGTAATGGCTGGTGGAACCGGTGGCCATGTTTTTCCAGCCTTAGCTGCAGCCAATTGTCTGCGTGAGCAGGGGATAAACGTCGAGTGGCTTGGGACCTCTAGCGGTATTGAGTCACGCGTGGTGCCACCAACCGGAATAAAAATTCACTATATTAATGTCTCGGGTCTGCGGGGTAAAAGTATAACTAGTGTGATGAAGGCTGTGATTCAGTTACTTGGTTCGCTGTTGCAGGCCTTGCGTATTATTCGTGATTTAAAGCCGGTATGCATATTGGGTATGGGCGGTTTTACATCCGGTCCGGGTGGCTTGGCTGCATGGCTCACTCGGTGTCCGTTGGTTATTCATGAGCAAAATGCGGTTGCAGGAACGACCAATAAATTACTTTCAAAATTAGCTACACGGGTTTTGTTGGGGTATCCGATAAATTTTGGGGGACATAAATCGAGCTTTGTGGGAAATCCGGTGAGAGAAGATATTACTCATGTGCCGGCACCTGAAGTGCGACTACGTTCTCGTGTTGGGAAGCTTCATGTACTTGTTTTGGGCGGAAGTCTCGGTGCAAAACCTATTAATGATTTGTTCCCAAGTGTCATCAAATCCATTGCCAAAGAGCAGCGGCCGACAGTTTGGCATCAAGCGGGCCCGCGCCATGTTGACTCGGTGAAAAATCAGTATCGTGATGTTGAAGTCGAGGTAACTATTGAGGCGTTTATTGAAGATATGGCGGCAGCTTACAGTTGGGCCGATGTGGTGGTATGTCGTTCTGGGGCGCTGACGGTAGCAGAATTGACGGCCGCAGGTGTTGCATCATTACTGATACCGCTGCCCCATGCAATTGATGACCATCAAACAGAGAATGCTCGATGGCTGGAGCATGGTGGCGCCGGTAAGTTGTTGGCGCAGTCGAAATTAACGATTACTGGATTAGCGAAGGATTTGATCGAATTGGGCAATGATCGAGAAAAAGTACTAAATATGTCTATCGCTGCAAGAAAGCTTGCGAAAATAGATGCCGACCAGCGTGTCGCGGAAGTCTGTATGGAGGTTGCCGATGATTGAGTCGACTGAATTAGACCCCGGTTTTGTCATACCAGAAATGCGCCGTATTAAAAAAATACATTTTGTTGGTATTGGCGGTGCAGGAATGTGCGGTATCGCCGAAGTGTTGCTGAATACAGGTTATCAAATATCAGGTTCCGATATTCAAGTGTCAAAAGTGACGAGGAGACTGCAAGAGAAAGGCATAACAGTTTTTATTGGTCATCGAGAAAGTAATATTAGCGGCGTTGACGTGGTTGTCTGTTCAACTGCGGTGAAGGATGACAATCCGGAAATCTTGGAAGCAATGGCGCAGAGGATCCCTATCGTTCCTCGCGCAGAGATGTTGGCAGAGCTGATGCGTTATCGCCATGGCATTGCGGTTGCAGGCACTCATGGAAAAACAACAACGACCAGCCTTATTGCGTCAGTATTTGCAGAGGCTGGGCTTGATCCAACCTTCGTCATCGGTGGTTTGCTGAATAGTGCCGGTACGAATGCGCAGCTAGGAGAAAGTCGGTTTTTGGTCGCAGAGGCAGACGAAAGTGATGCTTCCTTTTTACATTTACAGCCGATGATTTCAGTTGTTACCAATATCGAAGCCGATCATATGGCGACCTATGATGGGGATTTTAACAAATTGAAGAAGACGTTTGTTGAGTTTTTACATAACTTACCTTTTTATGGTATGGCCGTTATGTGTATTGATGATGATGTCGTGCGCGAACTACTGCCTGCAGTAGGGCGTGCAACACTAACGTATGGCTTTAGTCATGATGCCGATTTTTCGATCGTAGATGTCAATAAACTTGGACTGAAAACATCGTTCTCAGTTAAACGCCCCGGTAATCATAAGCAGATTGATATTGTTATCAATATGCCGGGCGATCATAACGTTCTGAATGCAACCGCCGCTATCGCTGTTGCTACTGATGAAGGGATTGATGATGAGGCGATCCAGCGTGGCCTTGAAAAGTTCGAAGGAGTAGGACGACGATTTCAGGTTTATGGCGAATTTGATATTGAGGAGGGAAGCGTGCTGTTGGTCGATGATTATGGGCATCATCCGACCGAGGTAGAGGCAACTATTTCCGCGGCCAGGCAGGCTTGGCCAGATCGGCGACTGGTGATGGTCTATCAGCCGCATCGTTACACTAGAACTAAAGACTTATATGAAGATTTTGTGCGGGTACTGTCAACAGTCGACAGCTTGCTTCTGCTGGAGGTTTATTCCGCTGGAGAAGAGCCCATTCCGGGTGCCGATGGTCGTAGCTTAAGTCGCAGTATTCGTAGTCGTGGGCTTATCGATCCCATATTCGTCGAAAAAATCGAATCAGTTGCTGATGTGTTGAAAAGTATAGTGAAGCCCGGAGATGTCGTGCTGACTCAGGGCGCCGGTAATGT
>TARA_B110000879_G_scaffold41288_1_pt1 | contig 34201 bp, 19 predicted proteins | sample TARA_B110000879 | Tara Oceans TARA_B110000879 (sample SAMEA4398094) | marine metagenome | biome: Polar Biome; feature: [SRF] surface water layer (ENVO:00010504); material: water (ENVO:00002006), including particulate matter (ENVO:01000060) such as... | depth 5 m
TTTATGCTTTGTTGTTTATGCTTTGTTGATGTGTCGTGGAGGTGAGTTTTCTGGAGGCCCTCGTAGGTGGGGATGGTGCTGCTAACGCAGAGCGATTCGGCGAGTTTGGGGGATTTTTGGCGCGGATTGTAGAGTTTCATATTGGACGCTATGTTGCGGTCTTTATAATGGAAATAAATATTTAAGAGATTAATCAATAGGATGTTAAGGGTCAATTCAAAAAGTTTTTTGATTGCCCTACTATAGGGAGGGGCTGTTGCTAAGGTTCTTTAGTTGTTGATTTAGCTTAATAATGGACTTCACAGGTGGAGGTGGAATGCGCATGATCTCCGCATGATGACTGTGGTAAAACTCCTGCAAACGCTGATCCGTATTCCTAGTGTGAACTCAGATAATGCTCCTGGAACCGATCTGGTGGATGAACAAGGGATGGCGGATTTTCTGGTGAAACTTTTAAACGAAGGTGGATTCTCCGCTGTCCAGGAAGAGGTGCTTCCTGGGAGGCCTAATGTGATCGCGCGCGCGCCCTATTCTTCTGCGAGTGGTGAAGATTTGCGACCGAGAATTTTGCTAGGCCCACACTCGGATACGGTGGGCGTGGCTGGCATGGTGTTTGATCCATTCTGTGGGGATCTGGTGGATGGTAAAATTTTAGGTAGAGGCGCGTCTGATACCAAGGGGCCGATGGCGGCGATGATCACAGCATTATTAGAAAATGTAGAGTTACTTGCTGAGCTTCCTGTCGCGATAGATTTCGTAGCTTTTATGGGCGAGGAGTCCAGCCAACAGGGGTCAAAGCACTTTGCGCAGCATCACGGAGATGAATATGAATTCGCCATCGCTGGTGAACCGACATCGCTCAATGTAGTGAATGCTAATAAAGGGTGCTCATGGCTCACCATCACCGCGAAAGGCATGGCGGCGCATTCATCCCAGCCAGAGCGCGGCGAAAATGCGATCATGATCCTCGCACGCTCGCTCGATATGATGAACCGAAAATTATCTAACAGACTAGCGACATACACCCACCCCGTACTAGGGCATTCCACGCTGAATGTGGGGACGCTGCATGGTGGGACGCGTCCGAACATCGTGCCAGATCTCGCAGTGGCAGAGATAGACATCCGCATGACGCCATCGCTGATGGATGCCGGTGGTGGCAGGGAGATCACCGAGGCATTTATAGCAGAAATGAAGCTGCCTGTGCAACTCACCCCGAACCTTGAGAACCCGCCTATGGAGACAGCGGCGGATAATATTTATATCCAGAAGATACTCGCCGCTTGGCCTAGCTCGCGGTGCGTGGGTGCTCCGTGGTTCTCTGATGCTGCTCACTTATCAAAGGGTGGGATTCCATCAGTCTGTGTGGGGCCGGGATCGATCGATCAGGCGCACACCAAGGATGAATTCATCATGGTAGCAGACCTCGAAGAAGGAGTGAAATTCTTCAGCGCGTTCATTCGCTCATTTAAAGCATGACCACAGTAACTCATGCTCTGGCGCCCATTATTTTGGTGAGACTGTGCAGGCTTGAAAAAGATACTCTAAGTAATTTTGACTAGTTATGGATCGCCATTACTGGTGGCGGATCTTGCGAGCGGACTAAAGGGTCCTGAAAACTTGGCAGATGGCGGTAATCTACCCACTCCAAAGGGGTCTAAAATAATGGCAGGAGTTTTTGCTGGAGCGATCAATGATTTGCTTAGCGATAAGGAGTAATAATTAATACCATCCTCACAGTGATGCTAGATTGATCGTTTGATGGAATGATTTGAAAGTGCAGCAAAGCTGATTGGGGGAAGAGCGAACTACTATCACTGTTCAAATGGTATTAGAGCGAACTACCAGCGGCGGATTTGGATGTCGCCTTTAAAAATGTGAACGACGAGGATAGCATCAAGAAACGCGATAAAGGAAAGCCACAAGGCGATATCCCATTTAGCAAAGAAAACGATGCATCCTGACACGAGCGCTGTGATTATGTAATAGCCAGCAGTTCTGCGAGGCAGCTCACCTAGCCAGAGCCCCGCGAAGAGCAATACGATGAATGTTATTGGTATAATCATGGTGATAAGATAAAATTAATAAGCGATAGAGGCAAGATCTGAAAGTTTGAAGCGTTCTCTTTGTAAAGAATGAAAAGTAATGAAGGCAGGGCGATCAAGCTAGGGACATATTACCAGTGACAGGCCACAACGATAATCACAACCCGTAGCAAGTAGCCTCTCTTCGAGCTGTCGCGGGTAGCTCTTGATCATTTTTCTACGAAAAATGATCACTACATGCTCCATGCTACAGCCGCAGGCTATGCTACCCATCGAATCGCCATTCAATCCTCCCTAGCTTGATCGCCCTCGTAATGAAGGAGGAGATGAAGGCTCGTAAGATGGTTAAACCTTTAGTCAAAGAGGCGATGATTTATAAAGGCGAGGTCATTGATGATGACGAGAGCGTTATAGAGCAGTATCTTATCAAGGGTGGTTTTTTAACTGGGTTAGTGTTTGGATTGGTCATAGCTATCGTTTTGGCTGCTATTTTCTGGTTTGTTAGATCAAACTTGAAAAAGTAAGGGTATTCACGATGGTATACTTGCACGCGTTATCTCTTGTGAATCTCTCAGCTAGTTTCCCTAGCTCGGCAAGATCAACTTTAGCCCAAAGGGCTTATGGATTTTAGCCCAGGGTTGGCGAAGCAACCCTGGGTTCAGCGGCTTTAATTTTCCAACACCAAAGGTGTTGCGTCCATGTGCGTTGTCTTTCGCTATAGCGCTTAGGACGCAAGCCCTAAAGGCTTGGAAGATCTCGAATGAACACACCCGGGGTAGACTGCGTTTCACTCCGTCAACCCCGAGCTATCATCCCAACCCCCCTTGGGGTAAATGACAATGTTGGATTTTACTGGGTTTTACGATTTCCACAAAATCTAATGCGCGGCAGTATAATATAAAGTTCTCCTTCAGAGAGTATGATCTGAGATGTTTCATTCTGAGCGATGGAATAGCTTATCGCTTTCCGTTATAATGAGCTAAAATGGATCTTAGCATGTTGCAAATTATAGTTGCACCCACATGCATCAGGGCTAAGGTTTTTTTCATGATGAAATCACTTACTAATCTGAGCTTTGCGGCGGTCGCTGCGGTTGGTCTGGGCTTGTCCTTGACTGGCTCTGCTCATGGGAAGGTGGCGAAACCGAATATTGTTTTGTTTTTCATCGATGATCTGGGCTGGGCGGATATTGGGGTGAATGGATCTACCTTTTATGAGACGCCGCATATTGATAAGCTAGCCAAGAGCGGGGTGAATTTCACACATTCCTATTCTGCCAATCCTGTCTGCTCACCTACGCGGGCGGCGCTGATGACGGGGAAGGCTCCGCAGCGGGTGGGGATCACGCAGTGGGTGCGTCAGCCGTCCGAGATTCATTTAAAATCTGAGGAGGTGACGCTTGCAGAGGTTCTGCAGAAGCATGGCTATGTCACGGGATACATTGGCAAATGGCACATCGGTGAGAAGGATGATCAGATGCCGAGTGCGCAGGGGTTTAGCTGGATGAAGGCGGTGAACCGTGCGGGGCAGCCTGCTTCGTATTATTTCCCATTTAATAATACCAAGAAAAAGAAGAGCAGGGGCTCCTACTGGGATGTGCCTGATCTTGAGGGTGGTAAGGAGGGTGATTATCTCACAGATTCCATTACTGATTTTGCGATCGAATTTATCGATGAAAATAAGGGCAAGGGTAAGCCATTTTATCTGAATGTTGCACACTACGCTGTGCACACGCCTATCCAGCCACCAAAAGAGCTAGTCGCTAAATACACGGCAAAGCGTAAAAAGATGTATGGTGATAGTAAGACTCCTACCAGCATCCAGAGATACGGCACTATGAGCCGTGAGCGCCAAGACCATATCGGCTATGCGGCGATGATGGAGAACTTGGATATGAATGTAGGGAGGGTAGTGAATCATTTAGAAAAAAATGATCTGTTAGAAAATACGATTCTTATCTTCACCTCAGATAATGGGGGGCATTGTAATAATAAAGTAGGTGGGATGACATGTAATAGACCGCTCAAGTCTGGTAAGGGGTGGACTTATGAGGGTGGAATCCGTGTGCCACACATTGTTTCATGGAAAGGGAAAATAAGCCCTGGAGTGAGTGACGTTCCTGCGATTACGATGGATCATTTTCCAACTCTGTTAGAGATGGCTGGCTTGCCTTTAGAAAATGATCATCACTTGGATGGGAAGTCGCTGAAGTCTGCGATGATGGGGGAGAAGAACGCGGCACTTGATGACAGATTCCTCGCCTGGACCTATCCGCATAAGCATGGATCTGGTCATTTGCCGTCTCATGCGATACGCAAGGATGGATGGAAACTGATAAGGTCTGAGAGTGGTGTGAAGTATGAACTTTATCATCTGTTAGAAGATGTGGGGGAGTCTAAGAATCTCGCCGCTGAGAACTCTCAGAAAGTAGCTGAGCTAGATACTCTGCTCACCAATTGGATCAAGGAGACAACTCCTAAAACACCGATATTTAAATAATGAAAATTAACTTTCCACCAGATAATGCTAACGAGGCAGGAGCTTGGAGAAATTCCCGTGTCTACGAGGCATTCCCTATCGTTTTCCCGATACTCACTTATGCAATAGTATTATGGTGCGCTGTGGCGTATTATCTCATGTATTCTGTAGGGTCGGCAGATGATGGACAGTATTATGAAATGCTTAATAGGCTTGGGGCGCCGACGCTACAAGATCCCTACGCTGAGCCGAAGTGGAAATTACTTACATCATGTTTGATTCATGGAAGCCTGATGCATATTATATTTAATATGATGTGGCTGGTTCAGCTGGGGCCACTGATGGAGCGTGGGATTGGCACGGTTAAAACGGTGTTATTTGTTGTCGCTACAGGGTTTATCAGTTCTTCTATTTCAACCGCAATAGAGGGTCAGGGCATAGGATTTTCTGGAGTGGTTTATGCCTTGTGTGGTTTCATGTGGACAGCATGGCCACGCTGGACGGGATTCCTTGAGAAATTTGGGGGGCAAACTGTAAAGCTAATGATTTTCTGGCAGCTAATTTGTTTTGTTTTGACCTACACTGGTGCGATGAATATCGGTAACGTCGCGCATATTTCAGGCATGGCTTACGGTGCGCTTATCGGAAAATGGGCGTGTGCAGGTAACAAGCACGGAAAGCAGTGGATGGCGGCGACTATCGCCTTCACGCTCTTTGGTATTGCTTGCGCGTTTAAGCCGCTGAGTGCTTGGGTAGGTTTGTAATATGCTTGCTTGATTTGTGTGGAGGTGATGAATAGATTTGTCTTATGAAATTTAACCAACTACTCCTCACTCTCGGCTGTTTAGTCACGGCTTCTATTGGCTACGCGAAGGAGAAAAATGTGTTGTTCATCTTTGCGGATGATCTGGGCTACAAGGATCTGGGGTGTTACGGTTCTAGCTTTTATGAGACTCCTCATCTTGATGCGCTGGCTAAGGATGCGGTGAAATTTACCAATGCGTATGCGGCGTGTCCGGTGTGCTCTCCGACTAGGTCATCGCTAATGACGGGGCGGTATCCGGCGCGGACTAAGAACACGGATTTCTTTGGGGCATTTAATCCTAAGCTTGGAGCTCCGGCTCCTAAGAATTGGAAGAAGCCGCTGCTGCCAGCACCCTATGTCGATCGACTACCTGCTGAGCTGACGACGCTGCCTGAGGCGCTGAAGAAGCATGGCTATGCGACGTTTTTTGCGGGGAAGTGGCATCTTGGTGGTGAGGGGTCTCTACCGACTGATCATGGCTTTGATATCAACAAAGGTGGCTACCATCGTGGTGGTCCTTATGGTGGGAAAAAGTATTTTTCACCGTATGGAAATCCTCATCTCGAGGACGGTTCCGATGGTGAGCATCTGCCTGATAGGCTGGCTACGGAGACGGTGAAATTTATGACTGCGACAGAGAAGCCATTTTTTGCGTTGCTGTCATTTTACTCGGTGCACACGCCGCTGATGGGTAGGGAGGATCTGGTGAAAAAGTATCAGGAGAAGTCTGATAATTTGGATCTGAAGAAGGAAGAAATTTTCGAGAGCGAGTTCCCTAGGAAAGTGAGAGCGATTCAGGACCACGTGATCTATGGAGCGATGGTGGAAGCGATGGATGAAGCTGTGGGCAAGGTAATCAAGGGGCTGAAGGACTCTGGAAAGTATGATGATACGGTCATTATTTTCTTCTCAGACAATGGTGGGCTATCGACATCTGAAGGCTCACCTACGTCTAACTATCCGCTGCGTGCGGGGAAGGGATGGATGTATGAGGGTGGTATAAGAGAGCCATTATTACTGCGTGTTCCGGGCGTTACGATGGCTGGTACTAGTTCAGAACTGTTAGTGACGAGCACAGATTTCTTCCCGACGCTGCTGGATGCTTGTGGGAAGGATTTACAGGTAACGGATCATGTGGATGGGGTGAGTATTTTGGATCAAATGAAAGCGCCGAAGAATGATCGGGCGTTGTTCTGGCATTACCCGCACTGGGGAAATCAGGGTGGGATTCCTAGCTCTGCTGTCCGTGTGGGCGACTGGAAGTTGATTCAATTTCATTACAAAAAAGGGTTAGAGCTTTATAACCTGAAGGATGATCCATCTGAGAAAAATAACTTGGCGGGTAAAGATAAGGTGAAACTTGAGGAGTTGCAGAAGATCTTGGCTGATTTCCTAAAAGACACGGAGGCGGTAATGCCTACGAAGAATGAAAACTTTAAGGGTGGGGAGAATTTCCGCTGGTAGCTACCTTGCGGCGGCTTGAGATCCGCCGGTGCTGAATGGCTTGCCTAGGATCCATTTTTTGATGGCGTTGCGGTTACGGGAGATATTGCTGATGACGCGGTAGTTAGAATTTTCTAGTGAGTGTGCTTCACTCCTGCCTTCATCAACGACACATTTCTGAAGTCCGCCGGAGTGAATGAAGCGCATCTGGCCGTCTTTGATGACGATGAAGGCAACGTGCTTGTCTAACCCTACGATCTGGATGCCTTGGTAGTTTTTGGTGATGTCATCGACATATTTCTGGTAGGGTGTGTTGGTTTTTATTTCGTAAAATTCTTGATTATCGACGAAGGTTCGAATGATATTTTGAGAGGGTTGCTGGGCTACGCGGATGCGGTTTATTTTGAAGCCGGCATCTCTCATGATGGTGGAGACGAAGTACCCGCAGGCTATTTCTCCTTCACCTGGGATGGTGGCGATGCCGTTAAAATCCCATGGATGGCCCAGCCAGCAGCGCATCATCTGAGGGAGGCGGTCTTCTAACAGCGTGCTGGCTTCACTGATGATTTGTTGTTGTACTGTTCGTGTTTCAGCGCTGAGGTAGCGGTTTTTGAGTTGGGTTCTGTCTGCGTTTAGTTGGGCGATGAGGCTGGCGTACTTAGCTGGATCTGGTTTGGGCTTATTTTCCTGAGTTAGATACTTCTGAAATAGTGCGCTGATGCCCCATTGATCTCGTTTGATGTAGAGTAGTGTTCCGGTGCCTAGGAGGAGAATCAGGATGATGCTGGTGTATTTAGTAAGGAGAGAGATTAGACTAGGGCTGGATGGGGATGATGTGCCAGCTTGAATTCGTCTACGGGAACTGTTAGATTGGCTCGATTTGTTAGATTTAGATCTGGGTTTAGACTTAGTCTTGGTCTTCTTATCTAAAAATGGTAGGCTCATGGTTATTTCACTGGAGTTAGTTTAGCCGCTGGCTATGATTCTTGTGAAACATGGCAGACAGATTACAGCGGGAGACAAGATTGGGGGCTAAGGGTAAGTTTTTTATCCGCGATGGAGAGGTAATCTCTATCAACGCTGTGACTTATGGTCCTTTCCCCGCTCCTGCGCCCGTGCACAATACAGAGTTTTCACGGATTGTGAAGGCTGGATTTAATGCGATCCGTATCTATGAGGAGCCGACTGATGATCTGATGGCAGCAGCAGCGGCTCATGGCTTAATGGTTTTTGCAGGTGTGCACTGGCAATGGACGCGGGTGTTCCGTGGTGTGGGGTGTGAGAGATTTTTTATTGAGGCTAAGATGAGACTCGGAGATCTGTTAGAGAAATGGGGTGGTCATGAGGCATTGGTGGCTTGTTATGTGGCGAATGAGATTCCATCAGATATAGCGAGGTGGATAGGGCCTGTTAGGGTGAAGGAGTCGTTAGAGGAGTTGATCGATTTTTGCCGTGAGCTAGCACCTGAGGTGCTGATCGGGTATTCTAACTATCCTAGTAGTGAGTATCTGGAGCCAGGAAATGCTGACTTCACGGGATTTAATATCTATTTGGAAGAGAGAGGTAAGTTTTCAGACTATTTGCCGAGGCTGCATCATCTGGCGGGAGATCGGCCGGTGTTGATTTCCGAATTTGGGATCGATAGTAAATTTCACGGAGTGGAGAAGCAGCGTGAGGTGCTGAGGTGGGCGAGGCAGGAGGCTCTGGATGCAGGGATCGCGGGGACGACTATTTTTGCGTGGAGTGATCGATGGAGAGTGGGGGAGCGTGAGGTGGATGGCTGGGAATTTGGACTAATAGACCGGAGTGGAAGAGAGAAATTTCCGCTGAATGAGATAGGTGAGGTGAGGCGGAGTGATTTTCCCAAGCCGCGAATCAGTGTGATCATTTGCGTTTATAATGGAGCGGATAGGGTGTGGCGGACAATCGAGTCATTGGCTGCCTCGGCTATTAGGTACCCTGATTATGAGGTGATTGTGGTGGATGATGGTTCTACTGATGGGACTCAAAAACTGCTGAAAGAGTATGATTTTGTGAAGCTGATCTGTGCTGAACATGGCGGGTTAAGTAAGGCGAGGAATCTCGGTGCGGCCGCGGCGACGGGGGAAATTTTTGCCTACACGGATGATGATTGTGAAGTGGATCCGGACTGGCTTTACTGGATAGCGAAGGGGTATGATGAGCAGGATGTGGATGCAATGGGTGGACCTAATATCCCGCCGGCTCCGCTAGATGAGGATGAAGCAGTGGTGGCGGCAGCACCTGGAGCACCATCGCATGTAATGCTGAGTGACAGAGATGCGGAGCATATTCCGGGTTGTAATTTGACGGTGAGACGCGCCGCATTTGAGGCGATAGGTGGCTTCAGTGAGGTGTATCATGTGGCGGGTGATGATGTGGATTTTTGTTGGCGGCTAGAGAATGCAGGATTTAAGATAGGGTTTCATGGTGCGGCGTTTGTTTGGCATCGGCGTAGGACATCGCTTTACAGATATTTCAGGCAGCAGAAAGGCTATGGAAGAGCTGAGGCGCTATTGATGCGGGATCATCCGGAGAGGTTTACGCGTGGGCGTGGAGCTAACTGGAAAGGCTGTGTCTATACTGGTGCTGCACTTGGAGTTCATGATGGAAGTTTTATTTATCATGGTAGTATGGGGAGTGGTGCCTATCAGCAAGTGGTGACTACGATGATGCCTAGACGGATGATTCACCCATTATTTCACGACTGGTCCGCGAGGATGAAGCTAGTTCTCGTGGAATGGCTACAGCCTAAAGTTCGCCGCTGGGCGCGGTGGTTGTATAGCAGAAAGTGGAGGGATAGAGTGCAGAAATCTAAGAAGGAAAAACATTCGTCAACTCAAGAGGAAATAGAGATTTTATTTCAACTAGAGACTACTGTGGCCTCGGCTAATGGGAATAATCGCTTAGAGCTGTTAGAGAATTTAATCAGCCTAGGATGGAAGGAAGATGAGAGTTTACAGGAGTGGGATCTTTATCACTCCGACAAGAAACTACTATTAGCCCAGGAGGTTATTGGTGATGGCCACTGGATGCTGAAGATCCGGCTTGGCCTCAGATCAGAATATAGAAATTCATCAACGATGGAGACTATAGTAAGTCTAGCTGGTCGTTGTTAGATGATGACTTAGATGCTGAGGATTGATTGCGCTGGCTGATCCACTGATCCACCGCGAGTACGAAGTCACTGTCTGGTTTCTGCTGATCATCTAAGATGGCACGAATGGATTGCTGCCACTCTTCAGGGCTATTGCTAGGCTGAGAGTATTTAGCTAGGTGGAGCGATAACTCTGTAAGACTCCCACTGCGCAGCAAGTCCTTGCGTAATCGAGTGAGCCACTTGCTCATGAATGGTTGATCTATTGGCACTATGTTAGTATAGTAGGCTGAAGACTTGTAGAGGGCAACGCTTGTTTCATAGTTTATGTTTTGTATGCTTTTGTTTATTGCACAATGGGATTATTTTGGCAGGGTGTAGATTGATATGTTAGACCATTCTTATTCCCTCCCTCAACACAGAAATCGCGATGATTTGACATTATTGCATTTGATTTGGGAACATCCTACAAAAGTAGTCGGCGGGCTTGGTGTGGCGGGTGCTGCTCTATGTGGTGCTTTAAAGGATAAAGAGGGAGTGAAGGTTCGGGTCATCGCTCCAAGCGATTGCCTTAATGTGAATTTAATCAGTACAAATGCCTATCAAATAAATATAGAGATAGAAGATGCTCTGAAGCTCCAAGCAAGTGTAGAGAATGAGCAAGACCTATTAGGGATAAAAGGAGCCGTGGCAGATTTCACCAAGGAAGTAAGTCTGGTTCATCTTACCGATCCGGAGACAAATGCTTGCTCACTAGTCCATGCGCATGACTGGATGACCGCAGCGGCAGGGGTGAGTGTGCAGCGCTCTCAAGGGGTGCCTTTGATCTTACACATACATTCCACTCAAGTAGATAGAGAGGGGGCGCATGCGAGGGGAGCAGTCTATCAGCATGAAAAATGGGCGATGCAACAGGCCGACACGATCATCGCAGTGAGTGACTATACGAGGCGCGTGATCATCGATCACTATGACATTTCATCTGATAAAATCAGAGTGGTGAGAAATGCGAGCAGTGCAGATGAGGGAGACATCCTCCTGACGAGGAAAAGTAATGTAAAAAAAGAACCGGTAGTGATGTTCGCAGGTAGGCTGGTGGCGCAGAAATACCCTGAAGCGGCGGTAGAGATTATGGTGGGGGCCTTAAAGCAGGTGAAGAATGCGCGCGGTGTGATCGCTGGCGGTGGGGATAAGCTGAAAGTGATCCGCGAGTTAGTAAAATTTAAAGGTATGGGAGATCGCATCGAAGTGCTAGGGAATGTCCCGCAGAAGAATATGTATGCTATCTATGATAAGGCGTCGGTGCTCATTCTGCCATCTTTCTCTGAGCCTTTTGGCCTTGTGGCTATGGAGGCGGCTCGCGCGCGAGTGGCGGTGATATTGTCTGATAGATGTGGCGCCTCAGAGGTTCTAAAGTCAGCAAAAGTCATCGAGCTCTACCAGACCAATGTGTGGATCGATAGCTTAGTGAGGCTATTAGAAAACACGGAGTTGCGGGAAGCTCAAGTTCACCAACAGATGTTAGACATAGAGGGCTACCAATGGAGTGACGCAGGGGATGCTGTCCTAGAAATAGTGAATGAACTCGTGACTAAGCCGGTCTCTGGCAACGTGGGATAGTTCTGCAATCGCCCATCTATATGATATGCGCTATAAGGCGCTTGAATATTATGAGAAATTGCGTATTGATTATTATATTAAGGCATTACCTACGCTATTTTGAAAGAATTCACCTGATTAATCCGTTTTACCATTATGATTTTCCGCTCGCTCAGCATAAATTTTCTCAGTATCTTGACCTGTCTAGTCACTACCTTGCAGTCGGCAGAGAGTGAGATCCGCTATGGACGAGACATTAGACCTATCCTTTCTGATAAATGCTTCTTCTGCCATGGTCCAGACCCTGAGACCCGCGAAGAAGGACTACGCCTAGATAGTCGTGAAGAAGCCATCAAGGGTAAAGCAATCATTCCTGGTGACCCTGAGAAAAGTCCCCTTATTAAGCTGATCAATACTCACGATAATGAAAAGATCATGCCGCCGATCAGGAGCCATAAGAAACTCAGCGACCGTGAGCGCAAACTCCTTTTCGACTGGGTCAAAGCTGGAGCTGAGTATGAGCCTCACTGGTCATATCAATCTCCAAAGCAGAATAAAGGAGACACAATCGACACACTCGTAGAAAAGAATATCAAGAGCAAAGGTCTCATCCTCTCGCAGCCTACCAATCCCAGCACACTACTACGCCGTCTACATTTTGACCTTACTGGTCTGCCACCCACCCCAGCAGACGTTACCGCATTTACCGAGGCTCATAGTAAAGGCCCGCAGTTGGCCATAGCCGCCGTTGCAGACAAGCTCCTTGCCTCGCCTCACTTTGGCGAAAGAATGGCAGTGAAATGGCTAGATGCGGTTCGCTACGCGGACACCGTAGGTTATCACGGAGACCAGAATACGGAAGTTTCACTTTTTCGTGACTACGTCATCGACTCCTTCAACAACGACCTTCCCTATGATCAATTTATTATTGAGCAGATTGCTGGTGATCTCATCCCTAATGCAACGATCGGTCAGCGAATCGCGTCGGCATATAATCGTCTAGGACAAATGTCTCAAGAAGGCGGTATTCAGGATAAAGAATACGTTGCTAAATATCGGGCCGAGCGAGTGCGTACTACCTCAGCCACATTTCTTGGATCAACGATAGCATGTGCCGAGTGCCATGATCATAAGTTCGATCCCACCACAGCCAAAGACTTCTACTCTTTCGGGGCATATTTTTCAGATATACTTGAAAAGGGAGCGTGGACCAATGACGGAAAATACCAAGATGACTTCGATAAATATGAGCGCCCAGACATAATAAGAATCGTCAATTCCAGAGAAAGGTATGGCCCCTATCTTAAAGTCACAGAACCTGAAGACCTCAAAAATATTGAGAGCCTAGAAGCCGAAATCAAAGCCCTAAAGGCTGCTCACTATAAAGTATACCCAAATACTGATGGAGACTTCACTGCGTGGCTTATAAAGCTTCGTAAATCAAAAGATAAGCATCCATACAACGTCGACAGGATTATCAAAACTCCAAATAGCGAAGCTGATCCTGAGAATAAAGCCAAGCTGCTCAACTACTATCTCTCTAGTGCTTCAGTAAAGACGCCTCAACACAACGAATTCAAAACTCTGATTACGAAGCACTCAACGCTGTCTAAAAAATTCCGCTCTATCCCAACCACCGTATCTGCCAAGCGCCGTGTCGTCCGTCTCCTCCCTCGTGGAGACTGGACAGACGAAACTGGCCCTATTGTGCAGCCTGCGCCACCCGCCTTTCTTACCAAAGGAAAAAAAATAGGCACTACTCGCCTCGATCTCGCCAAATGGATCGCCTCACCAGAAAACCCACTCACCTCACGGGTGTATGTCAACCGCGTCTGGAGCCAATTATTCGGCTCAGGCCTCTCTAACAGCATGGGAGACTTCGGATTCCAAGGTGAGTATCCAAGTAACCCAGAGCTGCTCGATTGGCTCGCCGTGGAATTCACGAGTAATAACTGGAGCGTAAAGCAACTCATTCGCACCATCGTCCTTTCTAAAACCTACCAACAAACGAGCACTCCTGGAGCAGAATTTATCGAGCGTGATCCGCACAATCGGCTGCTTGCAAGGCAAACTCAGCTCCGGCTCCCAGCCGAGCTCATCCGTGATAATGCGCTCGCAGTTTCTGGTCTCTTGAGTCGAGAAATAGGCGGAGCCAGTGTCTATCCCTATCAGCCAGCAGGCTACTATCAGCATCTGAACTTCCCGAGACGTCAATACAAAGCCAGCGAAGGTAGCCAACAATACCGCCGTGGTATCTACACTCACTGGCAACGTACCTTCCTTCACCCGATGCTTAAAAACTTCGGTGCACCCGCTCGCGAAGAATGTGCCACTGAGCGCCCAGACGCGAACACACCACTCCAAGCGCTCACACTTCTCAATGATCCTACCTTCACCGAGGCCGCTCGAGTCCTCGCTACCAAACTAATCAAGCAAAGCAAAAAAGATTTAATCCAGCGTGCTATGATGGCCTGCCTGAGTAGAAATGCTACCGCTGAAGAATTCAAAATTCTCACCAAGCTACATCAAGAGGAACTCACGCGCTTCACTGCTGATCCAGTGGCCGCGACCAAGTTCATTTCCATAGGAGCTTCTCCAGCACCCGCCGCTAGTGAGATCCCCTCAGCCGAGCTTGCCGCAGCTACCTCAATCACCCGTACTATTCTCAACCTGCACGAAGCAATCACCCGTTATTAAGAATAGTGAGTGAGGAATAGTGACTGGTGAATTCCAGCACGATGAATCCAGAGCTGCTCACTCCTAGTAATAAGAACGTAATTCAACACACCGCACTCACAACACACCATTCAAATGAATCCTATCAACCGACGAACCTTTCTTAGTCATGGACTAGCGGGACTGGGCTCCCTCGCATTTTCACGCCTCTATGCTTCAGAGAGTGCGCTTCAGTTGCCTCACTACCGGCCTAAGATCAAACGCGTCATTCACCTCTGCATGGCAGGCGGACCTTCGCATTTAGAAAGCTTCGACTACAAAGCTGAGCTAGCTAAACTCGACGGTAAAGAGATGCCGGAATCATTTACCAAAGGCCAGCAGCTCGCTCAGCTCCAAGGCAAAGCTCTCCGCTGCATGGGACCTCAGTGGGAATTCAACAAGCACGGACAAAGTCAGGCGGAAATTTCAGAAATTTTCCCACACATAGCCAAACATGCGGACGACATCGCCATCATCCGCTCTATGAAAACTGAGCAAATCAATCACGACCCCGCTCATACCTTCATGAACACTGGCTCTATTATCCCCGGCCGTCCCTCTATGGGATCATGGGTGCTTTACGGACTTGGTAGCGATAGTCAAAACCTTCCAGGATACGTGGTCCTCACTAGTTCAGGTGGCGGACAAGGCCAGCCTATTTCATCCCGACAGTGGAGTAACGGTTTTTTACCCGGTCACCTCCAAGGCGTAGAGTTTCAGGCAGCAGGATCACCCGTTCACTATGTTCGGAACCCCGAGGGAGTCACAGATGAATCCCAAAAAGACGTAATCAATGCAGTGAATCGTCTCAATGGCATCAAAGCTGCTCGAGACGAGCACCGCGACATTGCGACTCGTATAGAACAATACGAACTCGCCTTTCGTATGCAGGCTGCGGTCCCTGAGCTGATGGATGTAAAAGGAGAAACGCAAGACACCTTAGATCTCTACGGCTGTAAGCCAGGCGATGGTAGCTTCGCCTCAAACTGTCTGCTCGCCCGTCGCCTAGCTGAGCGAGGTGTCCGCTTCATCCAGCTTTACCATAAAGGCTGGGACCACCACGGAGCTGTCAAGAAAGGCACCGCGGCCACCGCAAAACACGTTGATCAAGGGACCTCGGCTCTCTTGACTGATCTCAAACAACGCGGGATGCTAGATGACACACTCGTCATCTGGGGGGGAGAATTTGGTAGAACTCCTATGGCGCAGGGCACTGGTGATAGAGCTGGCAGAGACCACCATATCAAAGCGTTCTCCATCTTCCTAGCAGGTGGCGGCATCAAAGGCGGTGTCACCCATGGCGAGACGGATGCCCTCGGCTACGGAGTAGTCAAAGACCCCGTATCTGTTCATGACCTCCACGCTACCATGCTACACCTCCTAGGTATGAAGCACGATGGCCTCACCTACAAAACCCAGGGGCTCGATTTCAAACTCACCGGTGTAGCACCCTGCAGAGTGGTCACAGAAATACTCTCCTAATCATTCTATCAAACGATCAATCCAGTATAACTGTGAGGATGGTATAAGCAGAGATCGGAAAACATCCTGCAAGATAAAAGCCCTAGTCCGAGCGAGATGCTCGAAAACTAGGGCTTATTTGAAATCTGTTAGAAATCGTCTAACTCAATACTACATATTCGGTAGTTCGATGAATCCTTCGAGCTTTCTGATCCGGGTTGGGTGGCGCATCTTACGGAGGGCTTTCGCCTCGATCTGTCTGATACGCTCACGGGTGACTTGGAACTGGCGGCCCACTTCTTCAAGCGTTCTGCTGTAGCCATCTTTAAGGCCAAATCTCTGCTCTAAAACTTCACGTTCACGCTCTGTTAGAGTGTCTAAAACGTCCACGATCTTCTCCTTGAGCATCGCAAATCCGGCTTCTTCCATCGGGTTATCCGCTGCCTTGTCCTCGATGAAGTCCCCAAATGAGGTGTCATCTGAGTCACCAACAGGAGCCTGGAGTGAGATAGGCTGCTGAGCCATCTTAAGAACTGCACGGACACGCTCCACTGGAAGGTGGATCTCGTCTGCAATCTCATCTGGGGTAGGCTCACGGCCATACTCCTGAACGAGTTGCTTCTGAACGCGCATGAGCTTGTTGATCGTCTCGATCATGTGCACCGGGATACGGATCGTTCTGGCCTGATCCGCAATAGAGCGCGTGATAGCCTGGCGAATCCACCATGTGGCGTAGGTTGAGAATTTATATCCGCGACGGTATTCAAACTTCTCCACAGCCTTCATGAGTCCCATGTTTCCTTCCTGAATCAGGTCTAGGAATGAGAGTCCGCGGTTGGTGTATTTCTTAGCGATGGAAATAACCAGTCTGAGGTTAGCCTCGACCATTTCTGTTTTAGCGCCGTAAGCTTTCTTGATCCACTCGCGTAGGTCTTTACCATTGATATCAAAGTTCTCAGCAGTGTGCCATGAGATCTGCTGTGCTTCGCGGATCTTGGTTTCAAATTCTTTGTCGTTCGGGTTTGCAGCGAGCTTGCGGTTAAACTTCCAGAACTTTTTCTGGTAATCTTCGACGACCTCGCAGAAGTCCTCTACTACTTTTTGCTTGTAGTAGAAACGGCCGTAAATTTTTGCGATGGAAGCGATCTGCTTTTCGAGTTCTGCCTCTAGCTTTAATTTACCGCGTGGGGTCTTGGCATGGAGTTTACGGAAAATGAGGTCTGTGTCCTCGTGGCACTGGCGGAGCTGATCACAGAGTTTAGGGAGCATCTTCATGAAGCGCTCACGGCTCTCGATCTTCTTATCCAGAATCACGCGGTCAAATCTTTCTTTGCCTTTCATCAAGCTTTCAGCAAGATCGAGATAAGATTGAGTGACGAATCCGAAACGATGTAGGTGTTTCTGCACAGTGTTCTCAGCATCCTCGATGCGTTTAGAGATTTCCACCTCTTGCTCACGCGTGAGCAGAGGCACCTGACCCATCTGCTTGAGATACATACGGACGGGATCGTCCAGGATGTCTAGTTTCTGCTCAGTCTTGGTAGTGGTGGCATCGACACCTTCTTTTTTGTTGGTGCGGTAGCGATCCACCTCTGAGGCATCGATGATGTCGAATTCCATTGAGCGAAGACGCTCAAGTATAGCTTCAACATCTGATGGTTCCACCATGTCATTGGGTAGAATCTCGTTGATGTCATCGTAAGTAAGGTAGTCTTGTTCCTTAGCGAGCTTAATGAGTTCACGCACCTTTTCCTGCATTTCAGGAGTATCGATACGGTTCTTAGGTGCTTTCTTCTTACTTGCACGCTGTGCCTTCTCTTCTGCTTCTGCAGCGAGTAGCGCTTCAAGTTTGGAAAGTTTCTTAGCGGGCTGTTTGTTAGCTGCCTTCTTGGTTACCTTTTTAGCAGCAACTTTTTTCACCGCCTTCTTGGCAACTTTTTTAGCAGTAACTTTTTTCACCGACTTCTTGGCAACTTTTTTAGCAGCAACTTTCTTCACCGCCTTCTTGGCAACTTTTTTAGTAGCAACTTTTTTCACCGCCTTCTTGGCAACTTTTTTAGCAGCAACTTTCTTCACTGTCTTCTTGGCAACTTTTTTGGCGGCCTTTTTTACAGGAGCTTTCTTAGCTACCTTTTTAGCGACTTTTATAGGTACTGCTTTTTTGACTGCTTTTTTTGCAACCTTGTTGACTGCCTTTTTAGCGGCCTTCTTGCTAGTCGTTTTCTTGGCTATTTTTTTAGCCGATTTTTTTGCTGCCATAATTGTGAGTTTTCGAGGTGATGGTGATACGTAGAGACAATTCAACCATACTAGGGGCAGCTAAAATTCCAGCCGCAACGGGAATGTTCTTTACGCGAGCTGATTCGTCAAGGTATTTCGATCTAACAGATGTTATTTATTTATGATGTCACTGCACTACGGTCATCGTCTAGCCCGCTTTTCTCGATGAAATAGTCATAGCCGCCGGTGTAGCGGGTGACGGTTCCGTCGTTCACGTGGAGTGTGGTTTCTGCGAGATTCCTGATGAAATGGACATCGTGTGAAATGAAGACTAGTGTTCCCGCGTATTGCTTAAGGGCGGACACGAGTGCTTCGATAGATAAAATATCGAGGTGTGTGGTAGGCTCATCCATGAGGAGGAGGTTTGGAGGGTCCACGAGGAATTTCACTAGGTTAAGACGAGATTTCTCACCACCTGAGAGCACGCGGATGCGCTTCATCACATCGTTCTTGCGGAAGAGGAATGAGCCAAGGATGGAGCGAGCTTCGTCTTCGCGGAGTTCGGCATTGGATGACATTACTTCATCGAGAACAGTGTTAGACTCATTCATGGAGAGTGCACGGTGCTGAGAAAAATAGCCCATTTTAGTCGCGTAGCCGACCTCGACCTCACCGCCTTGTATCTCTAAATGACCAGCGATGATCTTCATGAGAGTGGACTTGCCTGCTCCGTTCGGACCCACAAGAACGATGCGGTCTCCGCGTTCGACGATAAGATCTAGACCTTTGTAGATGACCTTATCGCCATAAGCTTGATCGACCTTGCTGAGTTCAGCTACGATCTGGTTAGAGCGTGGTGGCTGGGGGAAGTTGAATTTGAAAACCTTGCGCTGAGAGAGTGGTTTTACGAGTTTGTCCTTGAGCTTCTGGATTGTCTTCATGCGCTCATTTACCTGAGACGCCTTTGATCCGACTCCGCGGAATCTATCCACGAATTCCTGCACGCGGTCAATTTCCTTCTGACCAGCGCGATAAGCCTGGACTTTTTGTTCGTAGCGTTTGGTGCGTTGCACTACGTATGAACTGTAGTTTCCGGTGTAGGAGGTGAGTTTTGTTTCATCGATTTCGTAGACGGTTTCAATGATTTTATCCATAAAGTCACGGTCGTGAGAGATGAGAAGTAGTGCACCTGGGTAGTTCATTAGGTAGCGCTGAAGCCAGAGTAATGAAAGTAGGTCAAGGTGGTTCGTAGGCTCATCGAGCATCAGTAGGTCAGGCTCTTGGACGAGCAGTCTAGCCAGGTTCGCGCGCATGATCCAGCCTCCAGAGAAGGTGTTCGCTGGTTCATTCATTTGGTCTTGTTTGAATCCTAACCCGGAAAGAATCTTTTTGGCTTTTGGTTCCAGTGAGTAGCCATTTGCGAGATCGAAAGTGTCCTGAGCGTTCGCGTATTCCTTAGTGTCTGTAGTGCCCGCATTCTCAGACTCACGCATGACCTTGATGGCATTTGCTACCTCTGGAGTGATACCGATGGCGATTTCTAGAATAGTCTCCGCACCAGGGTCACCAGCTTCCTGAGCGAGGTATCCAGTGATGGCATATTCATCGACCTCAGCGGTACCTGAGTCTGGGTCTTCCTGCTTGAGGATCACTCTAAATAGCGTGGATTTGCCCGCACCATTCGGTCCTACCAGAGCGACACGTTCGCCCCAGTTGATCGTCATTTTAGCGTCTTCGAAGAGAGTTCTCCCCCCGACAGTTTTAGTAAGATTTCTAATAGTAAGCACGGCAGTTACTTGCAATGAAACGCGTTGCATTGCAATGAAAAAGAAAGGGCAATCTGTATCAGGCTGCATTAACTAGCTAAAAAAATTATTAGTTGAACTTCTTTCTTTATACGGAGAGAAATCTTATTATTGTCAGTGGCAACATGACGATAAGAAAATACCCTATTCAGCTTATCCTTGTCTTGCTGCTTGCAGTGGCGGGCATAGGCCATTCTCAAATTCGAATGCCTGAGAAAATTAAAAATCCATTTCCTAATAAAAAAGGAGCATGTTTCACGCTTAGAAGTCCAGGAAAGGATAAAAAAGGCAACGCAATTAAGGGGGACTTTCTGAGCAACATGCCTAAAGTAGAGAAGCTCAAGGTAGGGTGGAATTACTGCTGGGGTATTGATTTGCGGTCTAGTCAGCCTAAGAGTGTGAGTTTTGCCCCGATGGTATATTCTGTTTACGGTAACCCACCAGTGAAAGATATCACAGCGCGATTAAAGAAGTCACTGGCAGTTTCAAAGCAGCAGAAGAAGCATACAATACTGTTAGGGTACAATGAGCCAGATAAAAAGAATCAAGCGAATCTCAGTGTTGAGGACGCATTGAAATATTGGAAATCATTAGAGGCGCAAAACCTACCATTATGCAGCCCTTCCTGTGTCCATCCAGATAATAAGTGGATGACTGACTTTATGAAGGGAGTGAAGGAAAAGGGTCTTCGTGTGGATTACATCGGTGTCCATAATTATGGGAATGGCAACGTAGATGCATTAAAGAAAAAACTGAGAAAGGCATACCTGGCATACGGCAAACGCCCACTCATCATCACTGAGTTTGCAGTGGCAGATTGGAGCGCCTCATCGACACAGGAGAACAGACATTCTCCAGAAAAAGTACTCAGGTTTATGCAGCAAATTCTGCCTTGGATGGATCAGCAGGAATGGATCTTGGGTTACGCTTGGTTCTCATTTAACATCAATAGCAAGGTGGGAACGAGTTCTGCTTTGTTTGATCAGAAAGGAAATCTCACCAAGTTGGGGGAGTTTTATTCGAATTATAAATCGAATTCTAAATAGGGCTTGTTGAGGAAAGAGAAATTTCTTATTCTAAACGCATGTCTATTTGGATTCGTTTGGGGTTGATTGTTTTGAGTTCGGTTTTGGGAATGTTGGTTTTCCCGCCGTTTGGGCTTTGGTGGTTGGCGGTGGTGGCCTGGGTGCCGCTGTTTATGGCGCTGCGAGGTCTGTCGGCACGACCTGCATTTTATGTCGGTCTGGGGCAAGGGTTTTTGCTTTATGCTGTGACGCTCTCGTGGCTATGGGGCTTGTTTGGTGTCTCTTCTATAGCACTGTGGATGATGGTTTCCGCATTTGTGGGACTGGCATGCGCGTTGATTTCTTATCACAAGTTAAGTGGGTATTGGGGATCTCTTCTGGGGGCGGCCATCTGGGTTGGGTGTGAGTTCTTCAGGTCAGAAATATATGCGTTACATTTCCCGTGGATTACTCCTGGGACAGGGCTTCCACCTACTTGGTTATCACCCTTGGTTGGCGTGTATGGAGTGAGTTTTTTAGTGGTCTTTGGGTCATTGCTGGTCCGTGGTGAGGGGCTTAATAGAAAACTAGGGGTAAGTTTTTTGCTGATACTGCTAGCTAGTGGATTTGTGAAGTTCCCCACTCAAGAAGCTGATGTGAAGGTGCTGGCTATCCAGAATGAAGAGGGGAGTTTTGAGGAGAAATTTGAGCAGACTAAGAACGCCTTTGATGGTCATGTGGCAATCGTCTGGCCTGAGCTTTCGTTGGGGCGTGATCTTGATGAGGTGAATGAAAACAAACAAAAACTGTAAGAGTTTACGCTCAAGAATAGCACGATGATGGTGGTGGGAGGATTTGTGGATTCCGGTGAAGAGCTCTCATACAATGCTTCCATCACGCTCGATAATGGTTCGCAAGCTGGCACTCATTTCAAAAACAAGCCCGTACCACTTTTCAATGATGGTAAAAAGGGCAGCGAGGCAAAATCGATCAAGACGAGTATAGGGGCGATAGGCACACCGATCTGTTTCGACTGCGACCACGAATCTGTGATACGTAGGATGGTAGCAGATGGCGCATCCGTCATCTTGGCTCCTAGCCTAGATGCTGAATCCTGGAGTGCTCGCCAGCACGACCAACACGCTGAGCTCTTCAGACACAGAGCCGCCGAAAATGCCAGATGGATTGTCGTTGCCGCTAGTTCAGGTAGAACCCAAATTATTGATTCTTACGGTAACCGTGCTGGCACTATCCCACTGATGGAGCCTGGATTTTTAACTGGAGAGATAGCCTTAGAGTCGGGAAGAACTATATACAACCGCTTTGGCTGGCTCACTGGTTGGGTGTGTTTAGTGTTAACTGGGCTAGCGCTTATGATGGCAATTTACTTCTCATTTCGGCGTTCTAGTTATCTCTCTTAATTAGACAAGTAGAGTTTCTATTACTGGTGAAATTATGAGCGTTTTGAAGATGTGGATATAGCTGGAAGATTATTTCAGTTGATAGGTTGAGCTTGGATGGTCTATCCGCCATTTAAAGATTGAAAAATACTTAATAAATCTTTAATTTCTACTTGACTTTGATTTGCTTATCAAAAATCAATTTGACTTTGTCTAGAAAAACGTGTAATAAGACGCTCCTGCACGCTCCAACTCATACTAGACTACTAATAACATGATGATTCACACTGATTTTCCTCCGGCAATAAACTCAGCAACTCATTCTGTATTACATAGTTAACTAAAATTTCACACTAAGGTGGCTTCGACTCAAAACGAAGCCGCCTTTTTGCGCCTCTGGGTGTAAATAACCATCAGAATTAGAACGAAACTAGAAAGATCAACTATAAAATCACCCATTCATTGATTAGAATTCAACTATTTTTCAAAAATAATAGTTGAATTCTGTTCAGCGGAAATGCCTGAGGACGCTCAGTGTAGATGCATCACGACAGACACCGGTCATATTTAACATTCACCGCCAATTTTCAGACTAAGACGCGAGTCTTTAGATTGGTTTAAACCGACAAACAACAACTACTACCATGCCTGAAAGACTCTATTTTGGATCCATCGAAGAAGCTATTGAACCACCAAACCTCATTGAGGTGCAGTCCAAGTCCTACGAGGACTTTCTCCAGAAAGAGGTGCCTGCTAGCCAGCGCATCGAAACAGGCCTCCAGGCCGTGCTTATGGAGGTGTTCCCTATTAACAGTTATGACGAGACTATTGAGCTAGGCTTTTTAGACTATGACATCGAAGAGCCGAAAGCTACTGCTCTAGAATCACTTCAGACTGGTGAGAGCTTCAGCGCTTCTCTCTACGTTACTTTCAAGCTCAAGGATGAGACAGGAAATAAGAAGGAACGCGTTTACATGGGCGAGTTGCCGATGATGACTCGCCGGGGCACATTCGTGATAAACGGTGCTGAGCGTGTGATTGTTTCCCAGCTTCACCGTTCACCTGGTATCTGTTTCGAGAAGTCTTTCCACCTGAACGGAAAAGAGCTTTTCTCATTCCGCATCATTCCAGACCGTGGATCATGGTTGGAAACTCAGTTTGACACCAACGACTTACTTTACGTTTATCTCGACCGCCGTCGCCGTCGTCGTAAGTTCCTCGCTACTACTTTCCTCCGTGCACTCGGATATCCTGACACACGTTCTATCGTGCAAGAATTCTACGACATTGAGAGCCTCAAGCTATCTGCTAAGATGGATGAAGAGGAGCTTTCATCACGCGTCGTGTTTGAAGACATCATGGATGGCGAAGTTGTTATCGCTAAGAAGTATGAGCCACTTACCATCGGTGTAGTGAAGCAGCTTCTCGCTCTCGACCATAAGAAAATCGAAGTTATCGATTCTCGCCAAGACGAGATTATTCTCAAGTCACTCAAGAAGGATCCAGCACATGACGAAGAGTCTGCGCTGAAAGATATGTACCGTAAACTTCGCCCAGGAGATCCTCCGACAGCGGCAAACGCGCGTGCACTTCTAAAACGTCTATTCTTTGATCCTAAGAAATACGATCTTACTCGCGTGGGACGTTACAAGATCAACCAGAAGCTCGGCATTGATGTCGAGTCAGGTGAGCGCACGATGGTAGGAAAAGATTTCCTTCATGCCGTGAAGTATATCCTCAAGTGTAAGAAAGGCGACGGAGTCCTCGATGACATCGATCACCTTGGTTCACGACGTGTCCGTGCCGTTGGCGAGCTTCTCGCGAACCAGTGCCGCGTAGGTCTTGCTAGAACTGAGCGTCTCGTGAAAGAGCGTATGACTCTCTTCGATGTAAACATCGAGGGAATGACTCCACAGAAGCTGATCAACCCTAAGGCGCTCTCAGCAGTAGTAAGAGACTTCTTCGGTAGATCACAGCTCTCACAGTTCATGGACCAGACAAATCCTCTGGCAGAACTCACACACAAACGCCGTCTCTCAGCGCTAGGACCTGGTGGTCTTAATCGTGACCGTGCCGGCTTCGAGGTGCGTGATGTTCATCCATCCCACTACGGACGTATCTGTCCTATCGAGACTCCGGAGGGACCGAACATTGGTCTTATTAACTCCATGTGCACATACGCTCGTATCAACGAGTTTGGATTCATCGAGACTCCTTACCGCAAGGTGAAGAAAGGTATTGTTACCAACAACATCGAGTATCTCACAGCGGATCAGGAAGAAAACTACCTCATTGCGCAGGCTAATAACCCGCTCGATAAGAAGGGGAATTTCCTTAACAAGAGAATCACAGCGCGTGAGCGTGGTGAGTTCCTTGAGATGGAGCCTAGCACCGTGCACTACATGGATGTCTCTCCTAAGCAGCTAGTTTCAGTTGCGGCTGGTCTCATCCCGTTCCTAGAGCACGATGATGCGAACCGCGCACTCATGGGATCTAACATGCAACGCCAAGGCGTGCCACTTCTCGTTTCAGATGCTCCTCTCGTGGGCACCGGACTAGAGGAAAAGGCAGCACATGACTCCCGTTCAGTTATTATTTCTGAGTCAAATGGAATCGTCGCCGCATCCACAGGTGAAATGATCGTCGTCACTAAAGACGGTGTTCTTCCTGTGAGCGACGAGGCATTCCTGTCTGACACTACTTCAGTGAAAAGCGATCCTGCCAATGGCATCTTCGTCTATCCACTACGTAAGTTCATGCGCTCAAACGCTGGAACTTGCATGAACCAGAAGCCAATCGTCAAACGTGGTGAGAAAGTCAAGATCGGCCAGTGTATGGCTGACGGACCGAACACAGAAAACGGTGAACTCGCTCTCGGTCGTAACGTTCTCGTGGCATTCATGCCTTGGAATGGATATAACTTTGAGGATGCTATCGTGATCTCTGAAAGAGTGGTGAAAGAGGACATTTACACCTCTATCCACATCTCCGAGTATGAGTGTATCGCTCGTGACACTAAGCTAGGACCTGAAGAGATCACCCGTGATATTCCAAACGTAGGTGAAGAAGCCCTGAAGAATCTCGACCATGACGGAATTGTCCGCATTGGCGCTGAGGTGAAGCCTGGCGACATCCTCGTTGGTAAGATCACTCCTAAGTCTGAGACTGAACTCGCACCGGAAGAGAGACTCCTCCGCGCGATCTTCGGTGAGAAGGCAGCGGACGTGAAGGACTCCTCACTCCGCGTTCCATCTGGAACAGTGGGCATCGTGCAGGACATCCGCATCTCTACTCATGGAATCGCTAAGCGTAAAGGCGAAGGCGGAAATCCTGAGGAGATCAAGAAGCAGCTTAAGAAGATCAACACTGACTACAAGAAGAAGAAAGATGGACTCACTGACCAGCTCACTGAGAAGCTTTCTGATATTCTACTCGGTGAAAAGATTCCTCTTGATGTGGTTAACGCGCAGTCAGGTGAGATCATCATCCCGGCGAACCGTAAGATCACTAAGACATTACTTAGAAAATTAGCAGCGATCCACGATCACATCGAGATCGACCCATCACCGATCCGTAACAAGATCCTAGAAATCATCTCATCATTTGAGTCCCGCTTCCAAGAGCTAGACACAGACCGTGAGCGCAGACTAGACCAGATGGAGTCAGGAGACGAAGTAGATCCAGGCGTTGTTAAGGAAGTTAAAGTCTACGTCGCTAAGAAGCGTAAGCTCAGCGTCGGTGATAAGATGGCTGGGCGTCACGGTAACAAAGGAGTTGTCGCGATTGTTGTTCCTGAAGAGGATATGCCATACCTAGAAGACGGAACTCCTGTTGATATCTGCTTGAACCCACTCGGTGTTCCATCTCGGATGAACGTAGGGCAGGTTCTTGAGACTCACCTCGGTGTTGCAGCTAAGGCTCTCGGATTCACAGTGGCTACCCCGATTTTCGATGGTATTCCTGAATCTGAAATCTGGAAGTTCATGAGTGAAGCCAAGAAGGTCGACGGTGTTAAGATGATCGGTGACGGTAAAGGCAAAGCTCGCCTGCGTAAAGCAAACGAGCCTGAAACTCGCGGCTATACTTGGATCGGCGACGGTAAGGACGGCACAGTAGGTGGTAAATCCACTCTCTATGACGGACGCACAGGAGACGCATTCCACCAGCCAGTAGTGGTTGGGATGATCTACATGCTCAAGCTAGGACACCTTGTTGCAGACAAGATCCACGCTCGTGCAGTGGGACCATACTCACTCGTTACTCAGCAGCCGCTGGGTGGTAAGGCGCAGTATGGTGGTCAGAGATTCGGTGAGATGGAAGTATGGGCACTCGAAGCATATGGTGCTGCTTATACCCTCCAGGAAATGCTCACCGTGAAGTCTGATGACGTTCAAGGAAGAACAAGAATCTATGAAGCGATCGTTAAAGGCGATAACAACCTAGAAGCTGGAACTCCTGAGTCATTCAACGTTCTCATGAAGGAAATGCAGTCACTCGGCCTAGACGTTCGTCCAGGTAAGGGACTCAATGCCAAGAACGAAGCACAGACCAAGATCGATGACGCTGACTTCAACCTAGACGACCTCACTCTCTAATCAACACAAATAAGAAGGCTGCCCCAGCAGCCCTAATCAACAAATAACTATTAACCAATAACTAATAACTAATCACATGAGTGTTGAAACAAATTTACGCGAACTCTTCGGAGTTGACGACAAGACAGAATCATTTGACCACGTAGCCATCACGGTTGCTAATCCTGAAATCATCCGCGGATGGTCAAAGGGTGAAGTCAAGAATCCTGAGACAATTAACTACAGAACCTTCAAGCCTGAAAAAGGTGGGCTCTTCTGTGAGAGAATTTTCGGTCCATCACGTGACTGGGAATGTACTTGTGGAAAATACAAGCGAGTGAAGCACAAAGGCGTCATCTGTGACCGCTGTGGTGTGGAAGTAACCTTGTCTCGCGTCCGTCGTGAGCGCATGGGTCACATCGAGCTAGCAGTAGCCGTCACTCACATCTGGTTCTACAAGTGTATGCCATCAAGAATCGGTCTCATGCTAGACATGAGCGCCCGCCATCTTGAGCGCGTCATTTACTATGAAGACTACATCGTCACCGAGCCTGGTGACACTCCGTTAGAACACGGACAGCTCCTCACTGAAACAGAACTCCGCGATGCTGAGGACGACTACGGTGAAGACGCATTCCGCGCAACCATGGGTGCAGAAGCTCTGAAGGACCTTCTCAGCCAGATCGACCTCGCTAAGCTACTTGTAGAACTCGAGGAAGACATGGAGAATACCAAGTCTAAACAGACGATGAAGAAACTTGCTAAGCGCCTCAAGCTTACTCAAGGATTCCTCCAGTCTAAGACCCGTCCTGAGTGGATGATCATGAATACTCTTCCTGTGATCCCACCAGACCTCAGACCGCTCGTGCCTCTCGAAGGTGGACGTTTTGCTACCTCAGATCTTAACGACCTTTACCGTCGTGTGATCAACCGTAACAACCGTCTTCTAAACCTTCTTCAGCTCAAGACTCCAGAGGTGATCATCCGAAACGAGAAGCGCATGCTACAGGAAGCTGTGGACGCTCTCTTCGATAACGGACGTCACGGCAGAGCAGTGACAGGTGCAGGAAACCGCGCTCTAAAGTCACTCTCAGACATGCTTAAAGGTAAGGGTGGACGATTCCGCCAGAACCTACTCGGTAAACGAGTAGACTACTCAGGTCGTTCCGTGATTGTTGTTGGACCAGAATTGAAGCTAAGTCAGTGTGGTCTTCCTAAGAAGATGGCACTCACACTCTTCGAGCCATTCATCATCCGCAGACTAAAGGAACTCGGCTACTGCCACACCGTTCGCTCTGCTAAGAAGATGATCGATAAAAAGACCACTGAGGTCTGGGACATCCTCGCTGAAGTGACCAAAGGTCACCCAGTGATGCTGAACCGTGCGCCTACTCTGCACAGACTGTCTATCCAGGCATTCGAGCCAGTGCTCATTGAGGGGTCTGCGATCCGTGTTCACCCACTCGTCTGTACAGCCTATAATGCTGACTTCGATGGTGACCAGATGGCTGTTCACGTTCCTCTCTCTATCGAGGCACAAATGGAATGTCGCCAGCTCTTGCTAGCGCCAAATAATATCTTCTCACCATCATCTGGTAAGCCGATCACGACTCCATCACAGGATATTATCCTTGGAACTTACTACCTCACTTATCTTCGCCAGCGCACCGCTAAGGAGATAGAGGAGCAGAAGGAAGATCACCTACCGCTCTTCGCGAGCACCACGGAGGTTGAGTTCGCCATTGCATCTCGCAAGGTGAAGTATCACGACCTTATCCGCGTTCGTAACCCGGACTTCGAGAAGGATACTGTCTACGGTGACCCGAAGCTTAAAATCATCGAGACCACCCCAGGACGAGTGCGTTTCAATGAGATCTGGCCTGAAGGACTCGGCTTCATCAACTTCACTGTTGGTAAGAAGCAGATCGGTGACGTCATCTGGCGTTGTTACCAGGTGTCTGGTAAGGATGAGACAGTTCTCGCACTCGATGCTCTCAAGACACTCGGATTCACAGAAGCGACTCGCTCAGGAACATCCATCGGTCTAGTAGACATGGTAATCCCAGAAGAGAAGCCAGCTGAGTTAAAGAAAGCCTACGCAGAGATCGAGAAAGTAGAGAAACTCTACCGTAATGGTGTTGTAACGAACAACGAGCGCTATCAGAAAGTGGTAGACGTTTGGACCCACGCTACTGACAATATCGCGAACGCACTCTATCGCAAGTTAGAGCATAACGATGGAACTAAACTCGCTAACCCACTCTTCATGATGGTTGACTCTGGTGCCCGTGGTAATAAGGCACAGATCAAGCAGCTCTCAGGAATGCGTGGACTCATGGCTAAGCCATCTGGTGAAATCATCGAACGTCCGATCACCTCGAACTTCCGTGAAGGTCTATCCGTTCTCGAATACTTCATCTCCACTCACGGAGCCCGTAAGGGACTCGCTGATACGGCGCTGAAGACTGCGGACTCCGGTTACATGACTCGTAAGCTAGTAGATGTTTCACAGGACGTGATCATTCACCAGTCAGACTGTGGCACAGTAAATGGAATCACAGTAGCACCGATCTATGATGGTGACGACGAAGTGGCAACACTACCAATGCGTATCTACGGCCGCACATCATGTGAGGAAGTGACAGATCCAGTCACTGGTGACGTGATCATCAAGGTCAATGACATCATCAACGAGGAGCAATCCAACGCTGTCGAAACCATCGGCCGCACCCACCTCAAAATCCGCTCGGTCCTCACTTGTGAGGCAGAGACAGGAACATGTGCTCACTGTTATGGTCTCAACCTCGCTTCCAACAAAATCGCTCAGCAGGGTGAAGCTGTAGGAATCGTCGCTGCTCAGTCAATTGGTGAGCCAGGAACACAGCTTACGATGAGAACATTCCACGTTGGTGGTGTGGCTCAGTCATCAGCTAAGACTCCTGAGATTTTAGCCAAGAACTCTGGTAAAGTGGTTTACAAAGAGCTTCGCACGGTTAAGGACGTTTCTGGAAACTACGTTGTCCTCAACAAGAACGGTGCTGTTTCTATCCAAGACAAAAACGGACTAGAGATCGAATCTCACAACCTCGTCATCGGAGCTGTTATCACCATTGAAGATGGCGATAAAGTGAAGAAAGGTGCTAAGTTCGTATCTTGGGACCCATACAACGTTCCTATTCTAACAGCGCAGGCTGGTAAGGTAGAATTCCGCGACATGATCACCGGTATTACCGTAGCTAACGAGAAAGACGAGCAGGGTAACAAAGGAATGGTCGTCACTGAGCACAAGGAAGACCTTCACCCGCAAGTAGTCATCGTAGATCCTAAGTCTGGTGAGGTTCTCTCATCTTACTCGATCCCCGTTGGCGCTCACATGTCTGTGAAAGAGAAGCAGAAAGTCGGTGGTGGAACCATGCTAGCGAGAACTCCGCGTAAGGTAGCGAAGACGAAGGACATCACTGGTGGTCTTCCGAGAATTGCCGAGCTGTTCGAGGCACGTAAGCCAAAGGACTCAGCGGTTATTTCCAAGCTAGACGGACTCGTTTCATTCGGAGCAAATGTTCGCGGCAAGAAGAAAGTCATCGTCACTGCTGAAAGCGGTGAGTCAGCTGATCACCTCGTGCCAATGAACAAGCACATCATCGTAGTCGAAGGTGAGAAACTAGCAGCTGGTGATCTGATCACCGAAGGTGCTATCTCACCAGAAGATCTACTCGAAGCCTGTGGAACTCAAGTTCTCCAAGAGCACCTCGTAAACGAAGTGCAGGAAGTTTACCGAGTCCAGGGTGTTGAGATCAACGATAAGCACATCGAGATCATCATCCGTCAGATGCTGCGTAAAGTGAAGATCACTGAGCCAGGCGATAGTGATTTCCTCTGGGGCGACCAAGTTGACCGCACCGCATTTGTGAGAGCCAACCGCGTGGTGGCTGAGCAAGGTGGACAAGCAGCTGAAGGCGAGCCAGTACTACTCGGTATCACCAAGGCATCACTCGAGACAGACTCATTCATCTCAGCCGCATCCTTCCAGGACACTACCCGTGTCCTCACAGAGGCTGCTACGCTCGGAAGAATCGACATGCTTAAAGGCTTCAAGGAGAACGTCATCATGGGTCACCTCATCCCTGCTGGAACTGGATTCCCGCAGCATAAGGAGAGCCGCTTTGAGTTCACCGTAGAGGAGCCAGTACCAGTCGTGGACGAAGTCCCAGAAGGAGAAGAAGGTGAAGCAGGCGCCGAAGGCACCGCTCCATCAGAAACTCCAGTAGATGCAGAAGACGCAGCTAATCCACTAGGCGACATCGACGACGAGCTAACCAAGCTCCTCGGTGGCGAGTAGTTAGAACGCTAGCCAAGCAAAAAATTCACAAGCCCGATCCACGAAAGTGGCTCGGGCTTTTTTTATGTGCCGGAGATTTCCAATCTCCGAGTTGAATCAGGAGGACAACACTGTATGATGGGGTGTAAAAAAAGAAGCAACAGACCGCTCCCTTGTCTCCACTAGGGCAGAAAACATCGTAGGTGACAACATCCAGAACACCAGCGCCTCTGCACAGCGTCATCACTCCTCACCCCAAAAGCGCTGATCATAACGCTTTAGAAATTGAATTTTCTTCTAATCTGTTCCGCTCACAGAAAGTTCTGCTTAAATTTAGGGAAATGTTGTAAGAGTTAAAAGACCCTTCCCTTCAATGCTCGAAACATCCTTATCTCTTCTTACCGGCTTTCACGGCAGCGCGTGAAATATTTGTGTCTGAATGGATGCCTTGGTCAATTCCTGTTTTCACATGAGCCTGATAATCTTTACGTTTCTCTGATGCGGCAAATGCCTTATTTGATTCCTTTAATGCTGCTAGTATTGTCGAAGAAGAGGCTGTTAGTGGAAGTTCGTTGATGACGGTGCCATATCGCCCATATGGCTCGACTTTAACAATATAATGTCCATCGGAAATTTTATTTCCTTTCACAATAGATTGCCACTTCTCGGATCCTGATGTGACTTGATCGTAATGTGCAATACCACGCACATCCTGGTGATTAAAAACTTTCGAAACTTGTGGGATGGCTTCTTTGAAATTTGTGCCTTGCCCAATAGTTAGCACTAATAATCTCTGATCCGCAGAGCTAGCGACTAGTGCTTGCTTGAGGCTATGAAAATCTTGTAATACCGTTTTGCCATCACTTCCTGATGACTTATACTTATACTTTGATGCGATCTCCTCAATCTGCGCGTAAGGCGACTTCCCGCCAAAAGTCATGCGTGGGCTCCGAGATGGTTTTACCAAGGTATTTTTCGCGGTGGGATCGAAAATGGTGAAGGAGGTATTTCTTACATCACCTAAAAGGTTTTTGCATATGTCTTGATGCTGCTGATTTTCAAATGTTGCCAACTTGACACAGACAAACTTATCGGAAAGCGTAACAAACTTTTCTTGTGAGAACAAACTGAACTCACTTTTGGTGTATCCAGGTCAGTAAACACCTGGGACTTGAGAACACTGATAGGCAGCGGTCATAAAGAAAATAGGTCTGTCGCTTCGCGTTGCTTCTGCTTTTGCTTTATCCCAAGTTGCATACCAAACAACTCCCTTCGCACCAACAGGGGATGAGTTTTCACCTATCTTACCTCTCCCTTTATTGCCTTCCTGCGCATTCTTTCGACCTTGAGCATTACAGTCTATGCTTATCCCGGTACAATAAACTATGAGTATCAATCTTACTGCCCATTTTGAAATATTTGTTCGTCTACTGATCATGTTAGATAGAACTGATAGGTTCTAAAAAAGTTGTTTATAATCTCCTTAATAAAAGTTAATATGAATATTGTGCTACTTAAATGAGAGTTACTTTTAGTTAAGAGAAACAAGTATATTACTTGTTTGCTTTATCTGTCATTTCAAGGGGATGAGATTCTAGTAAGAATCCTTCATTGTTTGACATCTATAGGCTGTGTCATGTATGAATGATGGATGAATATTATTCTTTTGCTTATCGGAGTTTGCTCCATTCATTTGTCACTCGTCAATCATAGCTCGGCTCAGCCCATAGATTTCGAGCGTGTGGGAACTCTCGTCAAAGCCACGAAAGAAGAAACTATCTGGAAGAATAAAATCGATTGGCAGACAGATTTATGGAAAGCCAGACAGATGGCAGCCAAGCAAGGGAAGCCGATTTTTATCTGGGAAATGGACGGTCACCCAATGGGGTGCACCTGAAATAATGGTGTGTTGAACCGTGAGTTCATCTTTTCAAATCCTAAAATTATCAAGTGGCTAAATAAAAACTGTATCGCTGTCGTTGGCGATAATTGGTATCGCCGCAGAGCGAAGGACGAGGCATCACTCTGGTTTCGATCAGTCGCTCAAAAAGCGGGCAGAGGGAAGAACGGCAACACCCAGCAAGGTTCGTATCTTACGACATCTCAGGGTGATTTACTCATATTTATCAATACATCTGATCCAGATAGATTTCTGGCAGCAATGCTAAAAGGCACAAAGAAGTGGAGACAGCAAGGAAAGGGGAAGCTCAATATCCCCGACATGAAGAATCCAGACTACACCGTGAATGTTCGCCCGATAGATCCGGCGAAAGACATCGTGGTAGAAGTGCAATCAAGAGCACTCACCGAGACAAATGGTAAGATCACAAGATGGGATAGTCAGGGCAAAGTAGGTGCTGATGCCGCGCTTGGTCACCTCTGGATCAAGCAAAGTGAATGGGCTGAATTCACCAAGGGAATCAGCCAGCTGAAAGTAGGCCAGAAGCTTCCTTTCCCGAAGCGGATCACTACTCGGATCGCTAAATTTCATTTGATCGATAATACCCGTGGTGAGGGCCCGGCTTGGAAAAAGGATGAAATCAAAACCGCCGAACTGCATCTCACAAAGACATCAAAAAGTTACAAGGTAGTAGGCAAGTTTAACCTAGAGACAAAGGATAAATCCCGCACCTTCTCAGGAGCACTCAGCGGTAATCTTGTAGTTGAAAAAGGAACCCCAGCCCGACCAAAAATATGGTCCATGACAGTCTATGGCAAGCACTCTGGAGAAGGACGCCACACCAAAAATGCAAGACCAGGAGCTCAGCCGCTGGCATTTACCTTTGAATTCTTAAGTGATCCTAAACCACTAGACCTAGTCCCACCCCAGCACATGCGCTGGAAGAAAGGATACTGGGAAGCGGAGAGGCATTAGTAATGAGTGACTCATCAAGTAGATAATCAAGCAGGAGATAAAAACCTAAAGAATTCATCCGTAGAAATCTGCACTTACCTCGTAGGCACTCGCAAAAAAGAAACCTGCACCACGCACATGCTCGAAGGGGGAGCCGACATCCGCTTCATCCAGCAACTCTTAGGACACGCCAAGCTAGAAACCACCGCCAATTTACACACACGTTCCCATAAAATAAATAAGAAGACTAAATAAGAAGACAAAGACTAAATAAGAAGACAGACAAATTATAAGGAAAATATCTTGCTTGTTGGTTTGTAGCTGGTAAGTTTGCTCTATGGCGAAGGCGAGGTTATTGGCACCGT
>TARA_B110000879_G_scaffold213031_1_pt1 | contig 33988 bp, 29 predicted proteins | sample TARA_B110000879 | Tara Oceans TARA_B110000879 (sample SAMEA4398094) | marine metagenome | biome: Polar Biome; feature: [SRF] surface water layer (ENVO:00010504); material: water (ENVO:00002006), including particulate matter (ENVO:01000060) such as... | depth 5 m
CTCGGCAATACTAGATTTTTTTCGGTGTCCGCTTCAATGAGGCAACACGCCTAATGATAAAGATAGTATTATTATATTTACATATTAAAAATAATTACATATATTGCCCTTTAATTATGAAAATTAAATATATATTAGCAGTTCTTGCTGCGAAAATCCTCTTTGTGAGTGCTGTTATAGCCTCAGTTTCTGATGGAGTCTTCGAGGCCAAGACTGGGACTACTATAGCACACTGGTCTGACGAATCCGACGTTGACATATGCGAGTTAGCCGATGGGGATACGAATATTCTCATTGAGGCTGGGAACCTCGCTGTATTCAGCGTGGCTCACAATGGTCTGGGTACAGCTCTGCTTATTAACAGTACCGCCCCCCTTACTGTCGGTCTCACCACAGCTAGCTCAGATACTGGAGTGGGTTCCTTGAGACTCGAACCGAGTATCAAGACCGAGACCTTGCCCCCAGTGGTTCTAATTCCTGATGCAATCATAGACGACTTCACATCGCTTACTTTTACTGACTTCATAGAAACAAAAGCTGACACGAACGATATGCGTATTGGGAATGGCACTATCAAAACCCGCCTGATCTCCTTCACAACAGGAGACCCTATCTTAGGGGATGATCTGTTCACCCGACTCTCAGTGAATGGAACCCCCGACTTCATGGGTTATGAAAACGTTAGTCTAAATGCTGTAGATGTGGCTGCGTTCCATGAGTTAGTGATGGCGAGAGCGTAAGACTCGTATAGTGTGTATTGTCTGCCGGCCGATGTGTCCGGTACGGTGATACCTATAGAGGGACACCTATAGAAGGGTGATACCCATAGAGGGACGGACCTTTTCTATGTTACTATGTTATTTTCTATATTAAGTGAGATTTTAGCGACCTCTTCCTCGGGATGATCATCTTCCGAGCAAGAGCGACAGGAACTCGTTTCGGGGCTGACACCGGCACAACTGTCTGAGAGAATTTGTTTCTCGCAATCACAGTCGCCCGCGAAAATAGACTGGAAACACAGGCAATCGTGCAGCCCCGTCTGAGAGGTGGCGGTGACCGCCATTATCAAACAAATGAGAACTGAAGCTGTAAATTTGCGAAGTATCGAGTGGTATTAAGACGTATTCACGGGTGAACTTATTCCAAGAAAATACGCGGAGTTCATTCTTGAGTGTGAGTGTGGGTGAGGGTTGTTTCAAAAAGATTGTGAGCCCATAGAATGGCGACGCCAAAGGAAACACCCGCTAGGATTAGGGCAACATTGACGATGCCATCGGCACCGAAGGATAGTTTGATCAGGATGGTGGAGATGACAAAGCCGGAATTCCGAATGACCTTCGGAAAACTGTCATTGTGCATGAGAGAAAGGATCAGAAGGAAAACGTCGGCCATGACGAGAATACCGAAAAAATCCTCAAAGAAGACCTTATCGACGTCAATAGGATTTGCCGTCGCAATGTTAGCCATAAAAAATGTCTCTTTGGTCCAAGCAACGAAGCTGAAGATTGCGAGACCGAATAGCACCGGGATCAATAACAGACTGATAATATTTTTAAAATAGATGAAGCGTCGTAGTTCGACGGAATAGGACTCCTGCTTATTTGCCGGAGTAGGGTGGCTCCGGGCCAGGCGATAAAAGAGGATGATCAGTAAAAAGAGGATTAAGGTCGCCGCTAGATCGTAGGTCAGTTGCAAATCCCCGGGCCGATTAAACCAATCAGGGGTTAGCTCCAGATTGGCGATATCTTTGAAAATCCGGCGGACAATGATCAGCGTGATGATCTCATACTGCCGGGCAATGTATTGCGTGATCGACTGGGGCAAGTAAAAGAGGAGGAGGTAAACTTCATAAACTAGGATGAAGGAAAATGGGGTGTAGATCGCCGCGATGGGATTGGCGAGGAGTTCATCAAGTTGAGGGCTGTGGGGAGGGAGCCAGTTGAAGTAACTCAACCCGATCAGAAGCAGGTGAACCACAAAAGCACCCAGAGCGATGGCGATGACCACGCGTTCCCCGGTGTGGCGCGCTTTCTCGGAGATAAGGCGCTTTCGGAGGGTATCGTAGACGGAGTTCATAGGGTAATCTCTCGGTGGTTGTCAAAGTCAGGCTGGTGTGTTGCCGGAATTGGGGGCTTTCGCGATTCGAGTGGCGTAGTGCTCGATCAGGATCATATGGGGAACGGTGAGGACGGCGAGGCCGATGAAGGTGATTTGCAAGAGTCGTTGGTCGAATTGCGCGGAGGGCAGGAGGACAAAGAACAAGGCGCCCAAACCCACGGTCAGGAGGGTTAGTCCGGTGGCGGTGGCGATGGCGGTGGTGCTATCCATTCCTTGTGCCGTTGCGATGAGGTGTCGTGGACTGTGCAGGCCGCAGAAGTAGAGAAGGAAAAAGACCAGCGGGGGGAGTGCAAGAGCCGATGCGGCGAGAATCGCCAGTTCCGCGGCGACGGTGGGACGGGTGCGGAAGGATCGGGCCACCGAGTAAATCGTTCCGGCCAGCGCCGGAATCGCAAGCGATTGCAGAACGCGGACGAGAGTGGTGGCATCCTCGCCGGTCAGCGCTGAAAAGTATCCGGCGACATGGTCTGGATAGAAAAGTGAGGGAGCGCAAATGACGGTTGATCCAGCACAGAGCCGCCACCCTCGGGAAAGCCAGTCCCGCCAATCACCCGCGAAATGCCAGGACGAGTAGGCGAGGAAGGCGGCGAGCGAGAACTTTGGTGCCCATACCCACAGTAGCCCGGCAATCGCGGCAAGGAAAAGATAGGCCCCGATGAATCGCGCAAGCCCGGAAGGATTGCGCCACAAGCCTGCCTTCCGCGCTACCAGAGGATCGAGTGCGCCGTGGGGCAGGCCAACCACTGCGACCAAGAGCGCGAGGATGACAACGAGGGTCTCCTGAGGGAGCTTGACTTCAAGATAAACAAGCACACTCAGGCCGAGTGCTGAAATAAAGAAGAGCCCTTGTTGGATTTCCCGTGCTCGTTTCATGCCGGGTCCCTCTTCAAAGGGATTCGCTTTACGGGATTATCTCGGCTGAAAAGATTCCGGAGAAACGGCTTTTTTGGGACGGCCAACACGACCGCTAGGAGGTCTAGGACGGTGGCCCGATCCATCATGAAGCGCGCCATCGCATCGGCTGAAATTCCGCGCGCAAGACGGATGAAAATCTCGGGGGCTCGTTCGGGTTCGTTGCGGAGCACTTTGAGAAAGATGAAATCCATTTTGCGCCGAGCCCAGGAATCTTCCGGGTGGCCAAGGACCTCACCGGAATCAGTGAAACGTCGCGCACATTCCTGCGACCATCGCTGAATCCGCCGGTAGGCGTAGCCGCTGGCGGCGCGAACGGCACCACCCGCGGTTCCGGCTCTGACCCAGCCCGCGTGGCTCTCCGACTTGGGGATGCGGTAGCCCATGGGAATCATACCCTTCTCCCGTTTCAGGCAGCGAAAGTCGCCGTCCGGGATGATGCGGTGCAGGCATGCTTGCAGTTTTTCCGACAAGTCGTTCCCGCACCCAGGATCCGGACTGAATAGGGTTGCTTCCACCAACCATCGTTTGGGTCCCAGCGGCAAGAGATAGTCAAAAGCGAAGCCGTTCTGATCGGTGTGCATCTGTGCCATCAGGCTTGCGATTTCGGGATCTCCGATCCTCTCGTCAGTTTCGATTTCAACCCCTTCGAAGGCTTGGTAAAGAGCTGCTTCGATCCCTTGCGTCATCGACGGTGGCCGGGTGTCGACAACCCGACGAGCGAGATAATCGCCAACTGTGGTTGTGACCTTAAATCCCCCGTGGCAGGATTCGATCGCTTTGACCTCGATCCCAAGCTTGAGGTCGAGACTATCGGAGCGTTGAATCGTGGCGATCGCGTCGGCGTAGAAATCGCATCCGGAGACGAGGCAATACCGCGATTGCGAAGAACGCTGGCGCACCGCTTCGCCATCTTTGGAAAATTGCCACGCTTGCCAGTGACGGCTCACGAGTGGATCGTCTGCTTCGCCTGCAAGAGACCAGTAACACCAGGTGCGGTCGTTTTCATAATGTGTTCGTGGTTCGAAAACGATGACTTTAGATCCGTCTTGTTTACCCTCGTTTCGTCTCGCGATGTCCCGAGCGAGAGCAAGCCCGGCGCATCCGCCGCCGATAATGGCAAGGTCGATTGGCTTCATGAGTAGCTCTTGCCATCCTGTGGCGGTTGCGCCCATGGGAAGCCCACCAAGTCCCGGTGGAGTTCGGCATCATGATTTCTGGGTTTTACTCGAAGCCCCCCGTGACTACAAAAATAGAGGAAAGTCCGAGCCGAAATAAGCACTTTTTTCCAGAGCGAGACTTTCGCTCTGTTCTCCCAAACGGCGAATTCCATCTGTTGAATCTCGGTCCCGATTGCTTGGTAAAGGCGTGCCGCCACTAAGATGCCGAGCCGGGCGCGTAAAGGAAGGTAAGAGAGACCTGTAATACCGGAATGGTAATAACGATCCGCTTCTTCTAGGAGCCACCGCAGCGCCCGGCGGATGTCCTCATGGGTTTCAGGATGACCAGCGGCGAGCGCTTCGATATCAGGTGTTTGGTTTAACAAATCTGCTGGCAGGTATCGACGGTTGTTTTGCGCGTCTTCACGGACATCCCGTGCGATGTTAGTGAGTTGCATCGCCACACCAAGATCGATAGCGTGGCGGAATGCTGATGGATCCGTCACTCCCAGGACCCTGCTCATCATGAGACCGACGGTTCCCGCGACGCGATAGGCGTACTGCTTGAGATCTGCTTCACGGTCGAAAGCCACGCCTGCCAGGTCTCCTCTCACCCCGCGCACGAGTTCAACGGCAGGATCGAGATCGAGCCCGCATTCGTTGGCCAGATCGAGAAAATCGGCGACGGCGGGGTGTCGCCTGTTCGCTTGCAGGAGGTCGTTTTCGATTTGCTCCAGCTGCCGGCACGCCAATTTTGGATCATCACATTCATCTGAGAGATCGTCGAGAAATCGGCAGAATTGATAGAGCCGCGCACATCGCTGGAACGATTGCTGCGGCAGAAATTTTCCGGCAAAGTGAAAGGACTTACCGTGTCGTTTCAGTGTCCCCTCGGCGGAGCCCGCAGCGTTTCTGGGCTCTCCTTCATGAGTGTCCGTAGTCGTTTTCATACGACGACCACCTCCTTTGATTTCCAGTCTAAAACTGGGTGCGGGGGGGCGACGATACGGTCGAGCACCTTGGCCGAGCAGAGCACTCCGGGAAGCCCTGCCCCCGGATGGGTTCCGGCACCGACGAGGTAGAGGTTATCGGGACCCTCGGCACGATTGTGGAAACGGAACCAAGCCGATTGACTGAACAACGGCGCAACCGAGAATCCGGCGCCGGCCACGCTGAGATAATCGTCCGCAAAATCCTCAGGCGTCATGTAAAAGTCGGCGGTGATTTCCTCTGCAAGGCCCGGCAAAATGGAGTCATCAAGGGCCTTCACGATCCGTTTTTGGAGCAAAGGGCCCTCGGTTTCCCAGTCGATATCGGCTTTCAAGTTAGGCACCGGGGCGAGGACATAAAAGGAATCGCAGCCCTCGGGCGCAAAGCTCGGATCGGTTGCGGTGGGGCGGTGAAGGTAGAGAGAGAAATCCTCGGGCAGATTCTCACCCTTGAAGATTTCGCGAAGAAGTTCGCGATAGCGTCGGCCGAGCCAGATGGTGTGGTGGGCCACTTTCGGATATTGCTTCTTCGTGCCGAAGAAGAGGACGAAGAGGCCCATTGACATTTTGGCCCGACTCTTTTTTACGCGGGCCGAGAGCTTTTGATCTGAATTGGAAAGCATCTTTCCATAGAGATGGGCGGGATCGACGTTCGAGACCACGATATCCGAGGGGAGAACCTCGCCGTCTTCCAATTGCACCCCCGTGGCCTTTCCGTCCTCAACCGTCACCGATGCCACCGTTGTCTCGAGCCGAACCTTGATATCCACTTCATCCATCAGTTTGCTGAAGGCATCCACGATGGCACCGGTGCCTCCCATCGCAAAGTGGACGCCCCACTGGCGTTCAAGGTAGTGGATGAGACCGTAAATACTGGTGGTATCGAAGGGGTTTCCTCCGACGAGAAGTGGTTGGATTGAAAAGGCCTGTCTCAAACGCGGGTCCTTGAGGTGATGGCAAACCAATTGCCAAACGGTCCGATAGCAACCGAGTTTGACGAGATTGGGGAGTTGCCGCATCATGGTGCCAAAGGAATCAAAAGGCTGGTCTGATAACTCGGTGAACCCGATGTCGAAGATCTTGTGCGATTGGGCAAGCAGAGTTTTGTAGCCCTCGACGTCTTCAGGGCAAAAGCGGGCGATTTCGGCCAAGGTGTCTTCGACCGTTCCTCCGTAGTCGAAGGTCTCGCCGGATGGAAATTGAAAGCGATACCAGGGGGTGAGTGGCACGAATTCGACATAGTCGCTGCGCTTCTTCCCGAAGAGTTCAAAGATCTCATCGAAAAGGAAGGGGGCTGTGATGACGGTGGGACCCGCATCGTGCCGAAAGCCATCGCGCTCGAAAACTTGGGCGCGGCCACCGAGGCGTTTGCAGCGGTCGACAATCGTGACTTCGTAGCCACGAGCGCGCAGGCGTAAAGCTGCCGCCATACCTCCGAAGCCTCCACCGATTACGATTGCCTTACTCATTGAAAAGAGCGTTTAAGCGTTCATCGATATGGAGGGCCAGATCGGCCAATCCCTGTCCACAGCTGGCGGGAAGTTCCAGCGCGATTGATGCGGACTTTTGGAGATGTTGCTGCGCCAAATGGCAGGCAGACCTGAGAGCTTCCTCCGGTGTTAAATCCATCTCGAGGGCGATCACGATATTGCTTTGTGATTTGGAGGCCCGGTCTTCATTCAGATCGACGATGTCATCGTAGATTTGATAACCCATGCCAAAGGACTCGGCGGCTTCCGATGCCTGAGGCAGGAAGGTGTGTCGTCCTGCGAAAGAAAGTGGTAGTTCCAGCGCCAAAGCAAAGAGAGGCCCCGACTTGCGACGAGCCACTGAAAGGGCGTCTGCGAGACTGTTGACTGCGCCGCCAAGATCATCGGTCTGCCCGCGAAGGGTAACGGAAATGGCGCGGTAGAGATGTTCGATCAATCCAGCTAAAGTATCGGGTTTGGAGACTTTCGCAAGGGCGCGAAAGGCGGCTGCGATCGTCAGATCGGTTAGCCCGATGGCACAGTTGGCTCCATATTTCGACCAAACGGTTGGGGAACCGCGACGTAGACGGGCCTTGTCTTGGAGGTCGTCTTGAATCAACGAAGCATTGTGAAGTAATTCAACCGATGCCGCTAAGGCGATCGAGTCGGTTTTACGGAGGCCAAGCCTCGCTCCGCAGGTCAAAGAAATCTTTGCCCGGGTCCTTTGACCACCGGCACCTAAATGACCGTCGAGAAGGCGCAAGAAAATGTCATTCGCATGGCCGGTTTCAGCACAAAGCGAGCGCATTTTTTCCTCCACCGATTGCATGTGTAAATCAACCGTGGCGATCGCGTGAGACATTGGATCCGTGGAAATTTTCATTGTAAAAAGCCCGAGCCGAACATAGCCGACTCGGGCAATTGAATGGATTTATAATAGGTCTGCGTTTTTCGCTTCAGGTGACAAAGCGGACTAGTCTTTTGAAGAAGCGACTCCGTCACCCATGAATCCTTCGGCTTCAGACTTTCTCACCGCTATCATGTAGATGAGAACTCCGAAGACGGCTTTCGAAACGACATCAGCAATCGAATATCCGATTTGGACAGCCGTTTCTGCGGCACCACCGGAAAGACCGATCATCGGGAAGATGAATACGATGGGATAGAAGGCCCACGATAGAACGACGAGCCAGCGAGCGCTGCTCACCAAACCGCGTGCTTCCTCGGGTTGGTTTGAGATGGAGCTCTTTAGACTGACGAACAGCTCATAGACGATCCAGAGGAATGGGATCATCGCGAGTGACCACCAGAGCCAGCGAGTGCTTGCGACGTCAGAGACTTCACCGGGGTATCCAAGGGCGACCATGAGGGCCGCGAGGAAACCAAGGCGGACCGATTTAGAGAAGGTTACAGCTTTTGAGAGTTTCATCACTAGGATGAGCTCGATGAGTAGAAGTGGGACAGTCAGGAGCCAATCGACATAACGATAAGCGTCATCGAAGCCCACTCCGCCGGTTGCGACGACAACTCCGTCGGTGACGGTGTAAGCGCTTGTCCAGCTCGCGTAGATCCGGAAGTAGTGGTAAAGCGCGATAAATGTTACTAATCCACTGATTGTCAAGGCTGGACGATAATATCGCGCAACTTGACTACGATTCAGCCATAGAAAGGCGGTAGCAGCTCCCATCGCTGCGATAGCGAAGGAGAAGAAGGTGCCGACCAATTTGTACTGGTCTACTGTTAGTTGATACTGATCTACTGTTAGTTCGGACATTGTTTTGTTTTGTTTTAGTTTAGTTTAGTTTGGATTAGTTTTTCTTGTTAAAATAGAGAGAGAAAATTTTTTCCGTCAAAAACCACCTATTGCTAGGAATTTGCTTTTTGGGAGGTGTGCCTGAGGACATTGTTGGAGAGATCTGATAGGGGGGAGTGATAGGGTTGCGGGGGAAAGAGAAATGAGAATAGTATACAGTGACGCATGAGCAGTGGTCTAGCAAGGGGAAAAGCTAGAAAAGTGCCAAATGTTTGATGAGAAGGCACTTTGGAGGGCGAAAAGTGCCTCCGCACAGCCGGTTCGTTGTCCTATTTGGTGCTCGTGGACGCAGTTTTCCCGAGTCGCTTTGTCAAAAGGAGCGTTTTTTGGCTGAGGTTGTTCTCGCGCCCCTTCGGGTGGCGTCAGGAATCTTCAAGGATCAGGGTGCGGCCATCGGCATGCGGGATTTCTTGGGGCTTCCAATCTGGGCATTGGTCGAAGCACTCGGGCTCTGCGCCGGTGGGATTCCTTTCCTAGTTGAACCAGTTCAGGTCCGGTTCGTCATCGGGTATCCATTCCTTGATGGCCTGCCAGGGTGGCTCGATAGGCTTTATGGTTTGATTCGCCCGCCCCGCCCTGCGGGCTTCGGCTTCGTATCCGTCCAAAACGCCTCCGTCCCTCGGCGTTTTTCAATATCGAAGGGCGGCGGTGGCGAGCGGGGAAGGTGGATGAGACCTTCCCAGAGGCCGTGGAGGCGGATGAGGAATTTGATTTCCTCGCGCCGGATGAAGGTGCGGACGGGTTTCATGTTGCGTTTGCAGCAGGGGCACTGGAGCAGGTCGCCGGCCCAGACTTTGAGGGTGAGGTCACGCAAGAGGGGCTGCATGTCGCGGACCCTGCGTTTGGGAGGTGCGGGGATAAGATGGATCTGGGTGGATGTTGGAGGTTTCGAGGGGAGCTTGGTTTTTACCTAAAGGAGGATGGGTGCCGACCTTCACGGTGACACAACGCACCCCCACTGGACGAATAAGTGAGAACGAATGAACCCCGTGCAAATGGGGATGGTAAATATTACTGGTTTTGAAGCCCTCGGGATTGATCCCGCGGATGTGCAACAGCAGGCGGAACTCGGCAAGGTTCTGAGCTATTCTCAAACAGGATTATTTAATGATAAAGCCCTATCTGATGATTTGAAGAGTCGCTACCACGAGGTGAGCGCCTATAGTCGAGGTGTACTGGCAAATGTAGCTCTCGGAGGGTTGAAGCGTGATCTCTCATTGCCTTTTGAATTACTGAACCTCTATGCGCCTGACGGATCAGATGATTAGAGTGATAGTCTGAACGACACCGAACTCCCCGAGTATCGCGATGCGGATTACACTTCGATACGTGAGTTTAATAATTCGGGTGACAAGCGATCTCAGTGGATTTTCCAAGATGTAAACGGAACGGAAAGGTGTCCGAATGGCTATCGGCCGCATTGGTGGGCCAAGTCATTTGGATATGTCTTTAGCTACCCTAGGGGCTCGGATTTCGACACCTCTGGTAAGAGAAAATATCTACGCGGTACAAATTGGGATAAGCTGCGTTACCATTACCGGCTCTATAAATGTGAATTTAAAAAAATGGACGTAGCTGACCCTGCGCGGCAGAGTGTCATGGCGCCTAGGACAGAGCGAAACATGGCTAGTGCGTTCCTATGGTCCACCCAGCCCCAGACGGGATCAAGGAGCCAAACCTCGCTGACCTTGACTTATGTGGGCGAGTTTGGTCCGAGTTCGTCTAATCCCCATCCCAGTGATGGCTTATTGAATCCATTCTATTCATTCGGAAATGCCGTTGCGCGTGGCCAGCGTTTTTGGAATGACCAACAGATGGATCAGTTGGGACTCTCTCCAGTCATGACGCGGTTGACTCTTTAATGTTTGGGCAGTGGCGCTGTCAGCCGACCCAGTGTTTTGGATGCTCCAATTTGCTTTCCATCGGCTAAGATACGCAGGCCGATTCCTTTGCCATATTTTTTCCCGGTCTTATCGTAGATGATTGTCAGCATCCGGCCATGGTATGGCAGGGCATCAAGGCAGAAGTAGTCCCAGGTGTCGCTGGGCAGCAAGGGATTCACCTCGACGGTGTCGTCTGCCCTAGGACGAAGTCCCACCAGCCCGGTGATAATCAGGTCGCAGTAGGAGGAATGATTATAGTCTTTACCGCGCTCCACACCGCCTTTACCAGGATCCCACGTTCCGTCCTTCCATGACTTGAGTCGTGTTCGGGAGATCCAGTCTCCGTTGTGAGGATTTAGGTTTTCGTCGATCCAGGGGACGACCGTGCCGTCGACGCGCTTCAGGCGATGTGACTTAGTGTAGATTTTGAGTGTTTTGAAATAGTCCTTTGAAGAAACCGCCTGTTGCGGGTAGTTATTCAGGACATTGGCCATGGCGGTGAGGGTGATGGTAGTGGAAAACGGCCAACTCGGACCATTCCACTGGCACTCGTGACCGGTGTAGGAGACCGCGAATTTTGGATGTCGCTGCTCGGCGACGGTGGGTCCGAATGGCGCATAAAATCCCTTCGGGTCCATCAACTGTTTCCAAGCCACCTCATAGCCTTTACCTTTTGCAGGTAGGTTGAAATACCAGGGGGTAAACCCGTGCAATTCGCGGACGCCAACTAGTTCGGCCTGTTCACCGCGAGGCAGGACTTTGAAGAACTTTGCCTCGTCGTCCCAGAGCTTTTCGAGAACGAGCCGCTGGATTCGCGCTGCTTTAGTCAGGTAGGTGGTAGCGATGCCCTTCTTGCCTGCCCGGTTGGCGATGGCAGCGATCGCAGTGGCATCACCGAACATGTATGAATTGATCGTTGCGCGCTTTCCTTGACCTTGATGACCACTCCCGCCGATGGAAACCTCCATGCCGTCGCGGTCGTCGATTTGCCAAAACATCCCGTCTGGTTCGAGCCGCATTTTTTCCCATGCCTTGTAGTTGGTGATCAAGTCTGGGAGGAGGTCAATGGCCAGGGAAAAGTCACCAGAGGCGAGGGCTTGGTGGTAAATGGCATCCGCGGCCCAGAAACTATAGCGGCGTGGGGATCCGCCTTTGCGTAACCAGAATATAGCGTAGTCATTCAAATACTGTTTCTCGCGGATCCATCTTCCCTCTCGGAAGTGGTGGCTGGCTGGGCAGCTGATTGTGTTGTGCTTAGCGCTCCAGCTGACCTTGGGCAGAAACTCGGTGATCACAAATCCATCCTGTGTTTTCTTGATATGCTTGCGGAATGTCCACCACCGGAAGTGATAGATTTCCTCGATTTCCTTGTCCGGACACTCGAAACGCGGTACATTTTTAGCCATCCAGTCGGCAGTGGTTTCGTTCGAAATAGCCTGCCCGAAATGGGTGTGATCCTTGCTGTTGAAGGAGCCGACATAGTTTCGCAGCGTTGTGTCTTTTAAGACCTCCGACGATATACCAGAAGACGCGTCAGGTTCAGATGCCACGACTGCGACTCCGGACCAAGCAGTCATCAGCAGGGCAGACAACAATAGCATGTTAGAAGGATGCTTCATTTCGTCTCAATCTCCGGTTTTAGTTCCACAGTTGTTGTATTAACAGTAAATCCAGCGATTGCTAGGAGGACTGGGGTCGGATTGAATTTGAAACGATTATTTTTCATCTATTATAGTTCTATGGTGAGGAGACTTATTTGGAGGGTTCGCTAGACTATTAGTCGAATTAAATTTAGGTGCTCATCCGGATCAAGTCAAGAGATCATAAGGTTGTGTTACTATGGACTTATATCCATTCTTCTGGGTGATTAATACCATTAGGTTAGTAAATGAAGCCAGTTTGAAGTCCTTTTTTAAAGGGGGAACTCTAGGCCACCGAGATATTTCGTATTTAACTCTTATTCCGCTGATGGAGTGGTGTACACCATGCACTCTTGACCTCTTATCTAGGCTATCGATCTCGAACCCAGCCGCCAAACTAAGCGGTTGACCCGTTGGCGAATGCGCGTTAGTAGTCTCTTTACAAATTATAGAAACTATTTATGGCAATCGTAGCAACAAATTTAAAAAGAGGGCAGTGTATCAAGCATGATGGTGACACTGGGGTAATTCTGAACTTAGACCACCGCACACCTGGTAAGGGAAATGCGCTTATCGCTGCGACGATCCGTTCGTTCCAGTCTGGCAAAACGAAGTCTATCCGATTCGCATCATCTGATAAGGTTGATGTGATCGACACTGATCGTCAGAAGTTAGAATTTTCCTACAGTGACCCATCTGGTTACCACTTCATGGATCTCACTACTTATGAAACAATCACTATCGATACTGCTCTGCTAGAAGGTTCTACAGACTATATCAAGGAAGGCCAAGAGGTGGAGGTTCTCTTCATCGAGGGTAGGCCAGTGAGTGTGGATCTGCCGGCAACAGTTGTGCTGGTGGTGACCGAGTCATCCGATGGAGTTAAAGGCGATACAGCGAACAATGCGACTAAGCCAGCGACTCTTGAGACTGGTTTGGTGGTGACTGTGCCGCTCTTCGTAAAGCCTGGTGATGAGCTAAAAGTAAACACCACAGACGGCTCATACTTGGGCCGCGCTTAAAATTTAGAGCATTGTGCTTAGTTAGAAATTTTGTCTATCAATTCCACAGATGTAGTCACTCAGTTTTTTGAGTATGGCAGTGCTGAGTCTCCCGTGAGACTGCGGTGCGGAGAATCATTGTCTCATGTCCAGATAGCGTATGAGACATGGGGCGAGCTTAATGCGGATCAATCTAACGCGATCCTGATCAATCATGCCCTCTCTGGATCTCATCATGTGCTGGGCTATAATCCAGCCATCACTGGAGTGGGAGATCTGTGGCAAGAGGAAATGCATCAGGGCTGGTGGGAAGGTCTAGTCGGCCCAGGAAAAGCGATCGATACAGATAAGTTTTTTGTCATCTGCCCGAACTACCTCGGCGGATGCTACGGCTCTACTGGGCCGAGCTCAGTGAATCCTGATACGGGGAAAGTTTATGGCTCATCATTTCCTATTGTCTATGTTGCGGATCAGGCGGATATCCAGCTGGAGCTTATAAAACGTTTAGGGGTTTCTCAGTTGTGTGCTGTAGTTGGTGCATCGGTGGGTGGCCTGGTGGCGCTGACATTTGCAACGCGTCATCCAGAGCATGTTCGTAATGTCATCTCGCTAGCGAGTGGTTATAAGACGTCGGTGTTGAATCGATTGATTTTATTCGAGCAGATTCTTGCGATTGAAAATGACCAGTATTTCAATGGTGGTGACTACTATGACACTGAGCATCCTGATCATGGGTTAGCTCTAGCTAGGATGATTTCTCACAAGACATTCGTGCACCTTGATGCCATCGAGCGGCGCGCTAAAACGGAGATCCATCAGGATAAAGAAACTCTAAAATGGTATAAAGTAAAAGACCCATTCCAGAGCTACATGCTCTATCAGGGGAAGAAATTTGTGAAACGGTTTGATGCGAATACTTACCTCCGGATCATCGATATGTGGTCTCGCTATGATGCGGTGAAGGAAGGAGATGCGGCCGATGATGTTGAGCTTTTTGCCGGAGTAAAGGCGAACGATCAGAAGTATCTTGTGTTCAGTATCGATTCAGATTTCTGCTTTTTCCCAGAGGAGCAATCCGAGCTGGTGGATGCACTAGAGAAATCAGGAGTCGAGAACATGTACATCACCGTGCATTCAGATAAGGGGCATGATTCTTTTCTCCTGGAGCCAGCGCTTTACTCTCCTCATATCAGTTTTCTTCTCAATGCAGAGGGCAGCTTAACTTGAGTTTCACTTGTTTACTTTCTCTGCGATGCTAAAAATAGTCTAATGAAGGTGCTAGTGACTACTCCGTATGAGAAAAATTCATTGCAGGGCAATACTGTCACGGCAAAGAGAGTGGTGTCTATTTTGTTAGAGTCCGGCATTGATGCTGCTGTTCTCAGCAAGGATGAAAAGGTGGTGTGTGCAGATGTTTTGATCGCGCTGCACGCAAGAAAAAGTGCGCATTTTATTGATGATTTCTTAGCGATGAATTTAACTGGAAAAGTCATCGTGTATCTAACCGGGACAGACCTCTACAGCGATATCCCAAAGGGCTGTGAGATTTGTGAGAAGAGTATGGAGCTAGCAGATGCGCTGGTTGTTTCTCAAAATTCTTCGCTTGCTTCTGTGCCTGAGAAATACCGCTCTAAAACGGTGGTGGTTCACAAGAGTATCGACCTTCCGGACGCGGTGCGGGATGATGTGGGGACTGAGTCAAAGCTCTTCACGGTTATTGGCCATATTCGCGCAGTGAAGCAGCCTTTTATGGCCGTGGAATCGCTACAGTTGTTAGATCGTTCTGTTAGCTTAAGGTTGGCTCTGCTGGGGAAAGAGGTGGACTCGGGTAGCGGCGAAATTTGTATGAAGTGGCAAGAGCAGGATCCTAGATTTCAGTGGCTGGGGGGTGTGGAGTATGTGGAGACACTTCAATGGATGCAGCGCTCAGTGGCGACGATCAACACCAGCCTAGCAGAGGGAGGTGCGAACTCGGTAGGGGAGTCGATCGTGCTCGGGGTGCCAGTTATCGCGAGTAGAATAGAAGGAAATATAGGGATGCTTGGTGATGACTATGCCGGATATTTCTCAGCAGAAAGTAACCAAGAACTCGCAGATCTGATGCACCGAGTAATCCATGATGCTAATTTTCTGGAGAAGCTTCGAGGGCAAGTGAAATTGAGGGGGAAGAGTTTTTTAAGAGAGAATGAAAAGCAAGATTGGATGAATATTATCCAGAAAATATCATGAGAAATTTAGCATTAAATGTATCTTCCATCCTGAGTTTTTTCGGCGTGGTGGGGTCACTAGTCACCGGAGTGATTGTGCTCGCACAGGGAGAATTTATCTACGCCATGCTGCTCTTTTTAGTCAGCACCCCAGTGTGTCTAGCACTCGCAGTGGTGTTCGACTACGTGGGTGACCGCATGCGTCGCGATTTCTTAGAGGGCAGATTCAGAGGCAAGCAGGACGTCATTGACACCCCATGGGAGGATGATCCGAATCATGTTTAAATTGCAGCGATAGAATGAGCTGATTATTCAGCTATCAGTTCTCAAACTTATTATTTTCAAATCATTCCATCAAACGATCAATCCAGTATCACTGTGAGGATGGTATAAGTCCTACTCCCCTGCCTTTTTAGCTTCTTCTAAGGTAATAAGTTTTTTGGGGGACATGTCTTTTTCCACGGCCTTAAGCATGGCGTTGTAGGCACCTGTGAGTCGACCGTAATTAGTGCGGTTATCTTTTCGGACTTTATAAATTTCCAACGCGTCCTTTGCGTTAGCTCCATATTTGGCGAGTACAGCCCAAGTGGCTTTCATCTTAAAGCTACCCTTCCCGGACGGGTTCTTTTCGATGTCAAGGGCGAGGCCAATACCTTCCTTGATGTTGAGATCCGCTAAGATGCCGATACCAGCTGTTACTGCTGCTCCTGGGTTGTGATAGGCGTGATAGTTACCGTCTTGGTCATTGATCACATGAAGTACTTTATCAGCCACGAGGTGGAAGTCTTCCACCGGGATGCCGGCGAGCATGGAGAGGCCACTGGCACGTGCTCCTTGGCGTTTGTTGTCAGCCAGTTTGAGTGCCGTTTTATAGAAAAAGATTTTGTCTGTAACTAGCCCAGCGGTAAGGGGGCTTTTACAGAGTGTCATGGCACTCTTACCGAGTGCTCCATCGATTTCGCCGAGGATATCCTTGGGTTTATCTAGGGCAATAAGCTTGATGATATCCATATAGTATTTTTGTGCGGGCTCACCCATATGACTGATTGATTCTGCTGCGTCCACTCGGAGGTCGAGGGGGGCTTTGGTATCGCGAAGAATAGCACCGATGGCATCAAGTTGTGGAAGTCGCAGTTCGATGGGAATCCACCAGCCGTACTGGCTAATGGCCAGATGTTGTTGCTTGGGCGTGCCCTCCTTAAGATGGTTGACCCAGGTTGCTCCTAAGTCTTTTCTGCGCCCTACGAGGGTACCAACTGCCTGACGTCGAACCTGAGGTAAAAAATGATCCGTAGCGAGTGCCATCAGTTCGTCGTTGCCTTTGATTTTGTAGTCCAGCTTATTGATTTCGACCACGTCAGTTGCTGCCTTACCTCTGACCCAGATAGATTTATCTGCCATACTCCCAGTAATGTAGAGCGACTTGCGAGGCAGGCAATAGGTGAGCAGAGCCACGCCTTCGTGTGGTCCTTCTTTCCAGTTCGGAGACCAGCTTCCGTCCCAGTTGCGGCGCAAATTGTGGAACCAGAGTGACTTTTTTAAAAACTGCTGGGTGACTTCAGGTCCAGAGAGATTGGCGCCTAGCGGTGTCCAGAACGGATTGAAAAATGAGCTAGCATGGCCTTGCTCCAAGCCATCGTAGCTGGTTGCTGACAGCTGGGAGAAAAACTGCGCTCCCCCGGAGTTGCCTGCGAGGGCCATGCATATAGCGGCCGAGGCGCTACTACCATTATTATTAAACACAGCGCTATTAGGACCATGCACGCCGTAGGGGAATGACCCTCGGCCGATGTGGGAGGCGACGTAGTCATAGGTTTTCTTGAGACCCTTTTCAAACGCAGGGTCGCTGACGCCACATTTCTTTGCAAGCAGCATCCCAAGATAGCAGGACATACTAGATTGGTTCATCTGTGCGTAACCCGGCAGGCGACCGAAGCGCTTTTTTGATGACATACGATGTCCCCAGAGTCCTGCCGCATCCTGACCCTTGGCCAATGCCACGGCATAGGTTTTAATCGCAGGAAGAACTGACTTGTCACCGGTGAGTAGATGATATTCAGCGAGAGTGATGAGATCGTATCCCCAGGTCCACCCCACAGAGCCCGATGGCACTTCGCCGTCGAGGATCTGTTGGAATTTTACTGGGTCGGGATTAGCCCATTCTGATTTAAGAATTTCTGTGGTAGCGGCATCAATGTACTTCTTCTCGCCAGTTGCCATCAAGCCCAGTAATTCAGGGTGTAGTCGACTCCCTTTTTTTCCGAATCCTGACTTAAGAATAGAGTCTGCTGCCCGGGTGATGATCTTGTCTGACTTGGCACAATTATAAGGAGCAGTTGGGCTGTAGCTTCCTAGAACTGGCAACTTAAGGGTCAACGTTTTACCGCTCTTCATCATCAGGATCATTTTCCCGCCAGACGCTTCAGTTTCTGCTTCGTCGATTGCAAATGCGATATCGCGCTTCGGGTCAGCCCCAAATTTTTTAGAACCCACGCCAATGATCTGATCGCCTTTTTTGAGTTTGCCCTCGGCAGGTGAGCCCTTTTGTGCCCCGGTCACATTGATCATTTTTTTCGATACCTGACCTTCTGCGCCGGTGGGTCCGAACAGAAGCGCGGCTGATTTTTTAGCACCAAAAGCGGGGGCACTCAACAACACAGCTAGAGCCAGGAACAAGACCTTTAATCTACAATTCATCTTCATGTTTTAGCTGATATCTTAAATTAAGATCTATCTCAACAACATTATCCAGTCCACAATTATTAATGTACATGCTTAACCCACTCAGGTAGCCACCAACCATGACCTAATAGGCGTGGGATATCTAAAGATAATATTGTTTTCCATTGCCTTCAATCAGTTGAGTAGCATAAGGAGAAATTACTTGTGATTTATAGTTTCACAGGAAGACAAGCCATTGATATTTGCAACCAGTCATCGGTGAAAAAGAGCAGCACAGAGTATGAACGATTTTGGTGGGTGAGTTTCAGAGTTGTTGATCTGCAGTGCTTACTTCAGTTGTTGGCTTTACTTTACAAAACTTACCTCTAGCTCGGCGGTCGCTACGCCAGATACGTCCAGGCGCTCATTGAGTGACCTGGTGATGGCGGCTTTTGATCGCGCTACTTTTCCTTTGAAAAGTTCTTTTCCGTTTCCGTCCTTAACAATGATTTCCTTATCCAGAATCACCAGTTTATCATTAAGTCTGAGGGTAAGTTTTTTCACGTTCTCGGTGGTGAGGGTGATGGTCTGACCATAGACTTCGGCGGTGACGAGATCGCCGGGTTTTGGGGCATCATTGGCTAGCCATGCGAACCTAGTGTGCAGCACATTGTCTTGATGCCAGTTGAGTTTTTTATTCCATGGGTCACGGGTATGCTTAGCCATCCAAGGCAGTGCTTGCTTACATTCGAGCTTCATCCAGTGACCATGCTCAGGATAAACGATCCATTTGTGTGGGTAGTGACCAGGGTTTTCTTCTGCGAGTTTGTCTAACGTTTTCCCCCACTTGGTACAGAGTTCATTTCGGTTATATGCGGCGTCTTTTGATCCACACTGGATGAAATAGGGAAGGTTGAGAAGGTTGTATGGCTTAGCATCACCTGGGTGACCAGCCATCATGGCGGCACCTGCCCAGCGGTCAGCCATACGCGGTGCAAGCTGGTAAACTCCATCGCCACCAGCTGAATATCCGAGGACATAGACTCTGTCAGGGTTCACTCCGTGATGTGCGATAAAGCGATCAATCAAGGTATCAAACATCGGGTCGATGTGCGCTTGATGCCAGAGGTCCCAGGTGTCGGTGGCGGCTCTGGGTGCGATGTAGATTCCTTCTTTCGGCTGGTAGAGTTTGATCTGGTTTTTCCACTGGCTATCGTTCACGCGAGCTGGGGCACCACCGCCGCCGTGGAGTGAAATGTAGAGGCTGTGACCGCCCTCAGGCTCTTCGCCGTAGGTAATGTAGTCATAGGGCATTTTAAATTCCTTGTAGGTGATGAGCTTCGCTTTCATCTCCGCAGCAGTCGCTTTTTTTAATGCGGTAGACTTCTTCTTGAAGCTCTCTTGGATCGCTTGTTGAGCGTCTTCTTTCGAGAAAGTGATTTCTTCTGGGGCTACTGTCTTTGCAGTTTGAGAAGAGTTTTCCTTCTCAGTTGGAGCTGACTCACAGGATGAGAGCAATCCTCCGCAAACGAATGGCAGTGCAATCGAGGCATGAAAAATTTTAGATTTTATATTCATAGATACTGATAATGTTACGAGGTAATGAGAGTGCTCAAATTTTTTCTAATACGAGCGATGTCCTACATGGTATATAGAGATGCATTGCGTTTTGTTCATAGCTAAGCTCGGTGAAATACTCGATGTCCATGGAGACGCGATTATGTCCGCCATACTCTGGTTGATCTGTGCTGAGAATAATCTTAAACTTACCAGCCTGAGGCACTGGAAGGCGATAGCTTGGCTGTGATTGCTCATGATGCAGATTGGTGATGAAGATGAGGTTACCACGCTCATAGGCGAGGACTTTGTCATCATTGTTTGTCCATAGTTGCTGCGCGTGATCTTTATTGAGGAGGTCGTATTTCTTACCGAGGTGGACCAGGTCTTTGTCAAATTTAGCCAAGTACTGATACTTTAGATGAGGGTCGCTCATGAGCGACCACTGACGGCGGCAGTAATGGTATGACCAGTCATTTCCCTCACGTGGGAAGTCGAGCCACTCCGGGTGACCAAATTCATTTCCCATGAAATTCAGCCAGCCTTCGCCCGCAAGAGTGAAGGTGAGTAGGCGGATAATCTTGTGTAGGGCCATGCCTCGATCGATGACCGGGTGGTCATCATCCTTGCCCATGTGCCAATACATGTCTTGGTCCATCAGACGGAATGCCAGCGTCTTGTCGCCCACGAGTGCCTGATCATGGCTCTCTGCATAACAGATATTTTTCTCTCCATGACGGCGGTTCACCATGGTGTCCCAGATGGCATCAACGTCCCAGTCCTCGTCACGTGATTCCTTTAGTAGCTTGATCCAAAAGTCTGGAGTGCCCATGCTAAGCCGGTGGGTGAAGCCCACTCCACCTTCGGAAACGGGACGGCACAGACCAGGCATACCGCTCATGTCTTCTGCGATGATGAGTGCGTTAGGGTTCATCTCTAGACAGAGAGTGGTGGCGAGCTGGAGATAGAGGACGGCGTCCTTATCCACCGCATCATCGAAGTATTTGGCTAAGCTATCAAAGGAGATATCGCCATGGTGCTCATAAAGCATGGATGTCACGCCATCGAAGCGGAAGCCATCAAATTTAAATTCCTCAAGCCAATAGCGCGTATTCGACAGAAGAAATTTTCTGACCTCAGGTTTACCGTAATCAAAACACTTGGAGTCCCATTGAGGTTGGTCGCCTCTGGTGCCTCCGTGGAAATACTGGTGGTCAGTGCCATCAAACTCGTTCAGTCCTTCGCCGAGGTTTTTCACTGCGTGCGAGTGGACGACGTCTAAAAGAATAGCAATACCGTATCCGTGCGCGGTATCGATGAGGTATTTTAAATCCTCCGGGGTGCCGAACCGAGAACAGACCGCAAAAAAGTTAGACACATGATAGCCGAATGATCCGTAATAAGGATGCTCCTGTACTGCCATCATCTGGATGACATTATAGCCAGCATCCGCAATGTGCGGGATGACATCATCCGCAAATTCCCGATAACTATGCAGCCGAGGCTCCTCACCGCTCATCCCCGTGTGCGCCTCATAGATAAGGGGCGAGGTGATGGATGATGCATCGAAATTTTCGTGCTTCCACTGGTAAGGTTCTTTAGGCTGCCAGATCTGTCCAGTGAAATCATGGGTGCTTAGGTCCTGCACCGCACGTGTGATGCAAGATGGGATGCGGTCTCTCACCGAGTCATCCGCTCCGTGGACGCGGAGCTTTATTTCTTGCTCGTGACCTAATACCGATCCAGGGAGTGAAATTTCCCATACCCCGCTGTTGGTATCTTTGAGCTCATGGTTCTCGCCCGACCATTGATTAAACTCACCGATAATCTGAATGCCCTTAGCATTTGGTGCCCACTCTCTGATGACCCACTGATCACTATCTTCTTGGTAATGGATACCTGTGAAAAGGTGCGCAGATGCATACTCATAAAGTGAACCGGAGTGATCCACAATATCTCCTAGCTCAATTTCAAACTTGCTAATCCGTTCATTGATCTGATCTGTCTGAGGTGCGAGCCAGCCATCATCAGCCACGAGTTTAGGGATATTATTTTCTTTCTGCATGTCTTTGTCCGTATTTAAATCAAATACTAACTAGCGGATCAAAGATGGACGATGAAAAATATCGTTCATTTTCTAGATTTTGTGAGCATCTAGGAATTTGCTCATCAGGAATTCATCTCTTAGGTTGTAATGGAAGACTCCTTTGCTACAGTGCTTAATAATGAGAATGAAATTATTGATACCCCTATTGACTCATATTTGTTTGATTCTGTGTTTGGGCATAGTGAGTTGCGCCGCGCAGACGCAAACACCGGACCAGCCTGAGAAAAAGGTTGAGAAAAAAGGGAGTTTGTTAGGTCTGACGGCTAAAATGCTGATGGGAAAAAAGGGCGGCGATAAGCTCTTTTATATGCCTAAGAAAGGTAAGGGGAGAACGCCAAATCAATACGGAATAGCCTATGAAGATGTGTTCTTCCAAAGCGCGGATAAAACTAAGCTTCACGGCTGGTTTCTCCCTGCGAAGAAAGGAGTAAAAAAGGCCAAAGGAACGATCGTTTTTTCTCATGGAAACTTTGGCAAAGTATCGCGTCATCTGGGTTATGTGAATGGAATGATAGCGAGCGGCTACAATGTCTTCCTCTATGATTACCGTGGCTTTGGTCAGTCAGAGGGAGAGGCGGAGAAACTTGGGGTCATTTCGGATGTGGTGGCAGCATTTCGCTACATAAAGACGCGAAAGGATATTGATCAGGATAAAATCATCTCCGCATCGCAAAGTCTCGGTGGAGCGAAATCAATCGCCGCATTAGCAGAATTTCACCCCAAAGGGCTTCGAGGAATCGTGGTGATGAATACCTTTTCTTCCTACCGTAAAATGGCGCTCAAGATCGCTGGGAATACCGCTAACTACGTGATCACAGACACCTGTAATCCAGTGGACTTAGTGAAACAATTACCCAAAGTGCCGCTACTAGTAATGCACTCCGAGAATGACCAACTAATTCCCTGTGAGCACGGAGAGGAAATCTACAACGCCGCAAATGAGCCAAAGACTTTCATGAAACTAAAAGCAGGTGGGCATAATAATTTTCTAGTAGTAAATCGACATGAAAATGAGAAGAAACTTCTGAAATGGTTAGATGATTTGGTGAAATAGCAGTAAATTTAGCTTAATATGGTATATGTAGGGAATTTTTTTATAGACAAAACCCGAGTGCTATATTAAATCCGCACCCGCAACATTATTAAAAACAATGTGCCAACCAAATGGGACGGTAGCTCAGCGGTAGAGTAGGAGACTCATAAGCTCTTGGTCCCGAGTTCAAGTCTCGGTCGTCCTACCATTTTCTAAAAGCTCTTAATCTGTAATAGATTAAGAGCTTTTTGGTTTGGAGGGTAGAGCAAGATTTTAGTAAATCTTGGAGTGCTGTGGCCTGCCACAGCTTTAACGGTAGATGAGGCCTGTTTCGCGATTAAGAGCCGAGCGAGTGAATATAGCTGAATTACGACTCGATATGTAGTTGTCGCTGCTTGTTAAAAAAATCGATAATAGATGTTATCGATTATTGGGGCGTCATTTTTTTTGTAGCTCATCGGCGCAGGATAGGTATGATTAAAAATATGAAATCAATCATTCTAAATACAGTGAAAATTACAGCGATAATGTGTGGGTTAGGGATTTGTAGCCTTTCTGCCGATGAGGGCTTTAAACCTATTTTTGATGGGAAGACGCTGAAGGGGTGGAAGACCGCTCATAGTAAGGGTGAAGGTGATTGGGGGCCATTTAGAATCGACGGGAAAGAGAAAGCCATCCACGTCTATAAAGGTGAGAAACAGGGCTCGGAGCAGGAGTCTGATTGTCTTTATACAGAGAAGGAATACAGTAAGTTCATCCTCCGGATGGAATACAAGTGGCTGGATAAACGCTACATGCCTCGTGTGAAGGCTGATCGTGATGCGGGGCTTTTGTTCCACGTTCATGGAGACTTACAAAAAGTCTGGCCGGCTTCTATGGAAATGCAGATCGGGGAAACACCAGCAGAGAGGTTCGATGGAGGAAGGTATCATTCCGGTGATCTATTTGTGATCGGAAAAACACTTCGCTGTAAAACGACTAAGACAAAAAATGTTTATGACCCCAAAGGACCTCTCGTTTCATCAAGTCATTGTCCTACTAGACTTGGGGTGGAAAAACCAAAAGGCGAATGGAACAAAATGAAGATCATTGTGGATGGTGCCAAAAAAGCGACTTTTATCCTGAATGGTGAAGTGGTCCACGAGATCTACGATCTAGAGAAAAAGGTAGATGGGAAGTGGGTGCCACTGGATAAAGGAAGAATCGCATTGCAGGCAGAATGGGCTGAGCTCATGTACCGCAATATCGAAATTAAGGAACTTTAGAATACCAAGACTCGGTCATCGATTATTTCCAAACTAGGCGATGATCGGGCCGTCGTCGCCATCAAGCATTTTTAGGATGGCGTCCACGCATGAGGTGTTGGCATTCAGGGTGGCTTCGGTTCTTGATTCTAGAATTTTGACTGTTAGCTCTGGGTATTCTTGTCCGAATACTAGGGCAAATCTTGCGCCTGACTGCTCGGCTTTCTGAAATTGCTTGTTGATCTTGAGCGGCGCCATGGTGGAGTCGGCTTTGATGCCGGCGTTGCGGAGTTCTGTGAGGACTCGGAGTGCATCCAGACGTTTGGTCTCATCTGCGACTACCAGATAGACATCGCAGGCGGTCTGGGTGGTGAGCCAGGCTTCCATCTGCATGAGTGCTTGTGGGGTTTCTTCAATGAAGTTTCTGATCACCACATCGCCCATGGCGAAGCCGGTACAGGGCAGATCTGCTACTCCGTTAGAGAGCGACTTGATGAGGTCATCGTAGCGGCCTCCTCCTGCGATGGCGCGCATGGATTTCTTAGTGTCAAAAATTTCAAACACTGTGCCAGTGTAGTAGGCGAGTCCTCGCACGATGGTGAGGTCTAGCTGTAAATACTCACCGAGTCCGCGTGCGGTTAGATTCTCTTGGATCTGCTGGAAGGCGGGTGAGGCGTTCTCTGGGTTGTTGATGAATTCTCTAACAGTTACTTCTGTTAGGTTGAATTTAGAGAGTTTTTCTGCGAGGACTTCTGGCTTGTCGCGCTCTATTTTATCGATGATCTGGAGGAAACCGTTGGTGTCGGTGATGTCGTTTTCAGAACAGAAGGTAAGCCATGATGCGCGATCAGAGGCGCGGATGACGAAGTCCTCAGCGCTGAAGCCAAGCGCGAGCATGGTATCTATGGCGAGGGCGATGAGCTCAGCATCTGCACCGGGATCTGACTCGCCGATGATGTCTGCATTGAACTGAATAAATTCACGGGTGCGGCCGCGCTGTTGTTTCTCATAACGGAAACACTGACCGATCTCGAACCATTTCATTGGCTTCGGAAAATCACGTTGATTCCCGGCTATGATTCGAGCCAGTGAGGCGGTGAGCTCTGGACGGAGCGTGACATCGCGATCGCCTTGGTCGGTGAATCTGAAGAGCTGGTTAGAGAGTTCGTCGCCAGCTTTCTTGAGGTAGAGTTCGGTGGATTCTAGCATGGGAGCTTCGTACTCGCAGAACCCGTAACGCGTGGCGACGCTGCGCCAAGTCTCGAATAGGTAATTTCGAATTGCGCAGTCTCTCGGAGTGAAGTCTCTGAATCCTGGTAGTGATTGAAATCTTTTGTCAGCCATAGCGGTGGAAATGTGGCTGATGTGGGGGAACTTGCAAGTATGTTTTTAGGCTGACTCTGTATCAACTCAGTACTGCATATAACGGGCAGCGCATGAGATCTATTTCTCCGCAGCGGTAGCGGTCAAGGAGTTGCTTTGAGCGTTTGGCTAGCATTCTTCTGACTTCGCGGCGTTTTCCTTTTTCGCGCGGGATGGTCATGTTGTCGTAGGCGGTGGTTTGGTGGCGCATCCAGGCGATGGTTGCGGCTTCGGCACGTTGTTCGATGGGAATCATTTTCGTTCTCGCCACGGTTCCGCTTCCTACCGGGATGGCGTGCTCGGTGATCCGGGTTGCCATATCCATTCCTAGGTCTTCGACGTCTGGGTGGAAGGCTAGATACTGATTCACTGCGTTCCAGAATTCTAGTTTATAGGCTTCTTGGTCACGTTCGCGTTTGGCACGACCAGCATCTAGTTTTTTCTGGTAGGATGGGTCTTCGCGTTCTTGGACGAGTTGTTTTCTGAGGATTTCTATTCGGTCAGCAGGTGCCCAGATTCCTTTGGAGAAGAGTTTTCTGCCTTTGGGTTCCTTCACTGTCCAGCTTGGACCGTCTTTTTTAATCCTTCTGCTGAGAGCGGCATCTCCGGGTGGTAGCAGTGCCCAGCCGTTTGGGATTTCAAGTAAACTACCTTCAAGGCTAGTCACAAAACCGGGCTTCTTGCTGGTACGAACTTCTATGTTCTGGTCACTCATGAATACAAAAATGATTCTTAGAAAGAGCTTTAATTCGGGTCCTTCTCAAAGGCTCTGGTCTCGAAGCGCATTAACTCTTTGATGAAGGTGAGGGGGATGCTGCCGGTGGGGCCGTTACGGTTTTTTGCCATGTTGATTTCGGCTTCGCCGTCTTTTTCATCGCGCTCTTCTTGGTCTTCTGCGTAGTAAGCGGAGCGGAAGAGGAGGCCTACCATATCGGCGTCCTGCTCGATGGAGCCCGACTCTCGGAGGTCAGACATACGGGGAGTTCCGCCACGGTTTTCTGGTCCACGGTTTAGCTGGGCGAGGACGATGATCGGGATACTGAGCTCTTTGGCTAGGCCTTTGAGTCCAGCGGAGATTTCTGCGATCTCTCGTTCACGAGAGTTTTGCGCTTGCTTGGAGGTGGAGCGCATCAGCTGGAGGTAATCGATTGCGATGACCTGGATATCTTCTTCCTTTTTCTTACGTCTGGCCTTGGCGCGGAGTTCGGAAATGGAGATTCCGGCGGTGTCGTCGATGAAGAGTTTGGAATCGGCAATTTCTGCGGCGACTCGCTTGATGCGTTTGAGGTCATCTTTTTGCGGTTTGATCCCATCGCGGAGATTGGTAATGGCATATCTGGCGCGGGCAAAGAGCAGCCGCTGGACGATCTGGGCTGAGGTCATTTCGCAGGAGAATACCATTGAGGGAAGTTTCTGATCCAGACAGATATGCTCGATGAGATTCATGACGAATGAGGTCTTACCCATGGATGGACGGGCGGCGATGATGAACATCTCACCGGGTTTGAGGCCGTTGGACATTTCATCGAGCCTTTTGTAGCCAGTCTTGAGTCCCATAGGCTCTCCACCGCCAGCCATGAATTTCTCAAAATCCTCGATGACCTTTTTGACATCTTGTTTTACGGTGGGTGCTTCATTGGTCTCGGCTCCCTCTCGGATAGCGAAAATTTTCTGTTCCACTTCATCTAGCAGAGCAGGGACCTCTTCTTGATCTTCGTATGATCTAGTAATGGATTCGGTGCAGGTTGAGATAATATTTCTCAGCGTGTACTTGTCCTTGATGATACTAAGGTGATGCTCAAAATGAGCGGCGGTAGGTGAGTAGGTGTAGATTTCCGTGACCGCTGATGGGCCGCCAATTTTCTCTAACAGATCTCTATCTAATAGTGTCTGAGTGAAAGAAACGAGTTCGATCGCTACGCCATCGTTAGAGAGCTCGCGCATAACCTGATAGATCGCTTTGTGGGATGGGTGATAGAAATGATCAGGGGTGAGCCCCTTTTCCTCCGCCATCATTACGTATTCGGTTGGGTCTTGGAGCATTGAGCTGAGGAGACTTTTCTCTGGGCCATTGGCATGAGGGAGTGCTCTCTGTGCGAAATCTTCTTCTTTTCTCACTGCGTGGCTTTTCTGGAGTTCGGGGCCAGTTTTGAATTCTATTTGCTTTTCCATAACTTGTGACTAGTGATTGGAAAATGCACTAATTTCTCGGCCGCGTCAATCAGGGTAAGTTGTGAACAAATGTTGACAACTAATTTAGCCTGCTATGATTGTTGTATGTGACTCATATTAAATGGCTTAATTTTTATCGCGTGTGATATTTTATGAGCAAAGGCAGGTTTTGTGTAAAATGAGCTAAGTTTTCTGATTTTGAGCTTAGTTTGAGGCCATATTTATGCTTAGATGTAACAGTCAATATGCGTAAGAAAACAATCACTTTACTAAACACCCAGTCAACTGCTCACTCTAGCTCTGTTTTAAAGGGTCGGATGAGAGGGTGTTTTACGGGATCTGTCTTGAGTCTGGGTGTCCTCATTTCAATGGGGCAGTTACAAGCTCAGGAGGATGTTTCGCTGATACAGAAAGAAATAAACCGCCGCTCCGGTAATGTGACTCAGGCACAAGAGCTACTCAAGCAAGGTGATGTGGCCTACCAGGCAGGGGAATTTAAAAAGGCAGTGGAGTCCTATAAACAGGCTTTTGATCTCATCCCTGAAGCAGGGCTGACACATAAGCTGAGATTTGAAGCGGGGGATCGCTATGCACAGGCGGCGGTAGAGTATGGAGAGGTTTTAGCCAGAACTGGTCAATATGAACTTGCTAAAAAGCACCTGAACGACGCCCTCAGTAAAGATATTGCACCTGGTAATGCAGGGGCGATGAAGATGCTAGCCAGACTAGATGATCCTATCCGCTACAGCCCTACACTCAATCCTGAGCATGTGCTTAATATTGAGAAAGTGGCTCACTGGCTTAGAAAAGGGGAGTCGTATTTCCTCCAGGCGCAGTTTGACGAAGCTCTCATCGCCTATGAAGAAGTGATAAAGATAGACCCTACGAACAAGGCAGCTAGACGCGGAATGGAGCGAGTTGTTCAGAATGTCAGAGACTATAGTATCACTGCCAGAGATGAGGCACGAAAAAAGGCACTCAGCCAAATAGATGAACTCTGGGAGCTAAAGGTGCGTCCTGAAACGGATATACCAGGGATAGCCACGTCCGGTTCACCAGTTCTCGATGAGAGAGTCCAAGATGTCAGAGGTAGTAAGTTGAAGCAAATTATGATTCCTATAGTGGAATTAGATGACATTACATTTACCGAAGCTATAAATACTGTGAGAGTATGGTCGCGAGAGCTAGATACTACTGAGCTGGACCCCGCTAAGAGGGGAGTGAACTTGGTGATGAGGCTTGGTGACGACGCATCTGGGTTTAAACAGAAAATAGAAAACGCAAGGGTCAATCTGAATCTAAAAAATGTGCCGCTTTCAGTGGTGTTAAATTATATCACTCAGCAAACTGGTACGTATTGGCGCCAAGAGCAGTTCTCCGTAGTCATAAGACCGCGAGGCTCATACACCGCGGAACTGGAGTCACGCACATTCAGGGTGCCAGTTGGTTTCATGGACGAAGATAAAGCAGAGAAATCCGATGATGTATTCGGAGATTCACCCGCACTCCAGGCTAAGGTTGGTATCGTCGAGGCGCTTAAGAGATTAGGGATTACTTTCCCAGATGGGGCCAGCGCGTTTTATAACCGGTCTAATAACACACTTCGTGTGACAAACGCCCCGCTTGAGCTGGATGCCATTGAAACTTACATCCGGGCTCAGTCAATGAGTGAGAGTGTGATGGTAGTCATCAAGACCACCATTATTGAAGTATCAGAAACCACACTCAATGAGCTAGGCTATGACTGGCTGCTCGATCCGACTCACGTTAAGAACAATGTGTTTCTCACAGGAGGAACGCAAGGCAGTGGAGATGTTGTCAATGCCGCTACCAGCCCAGTGGGGGGTAATGCAGTTACAGGAGATGGCATCACATCTGGTAACAGAAGTGGTGGCACAATGTTCCAGGATAATTCAATTGACTCGAGGATATCAGGGCTGCTTGCCCCAGCAGTGAGCAGAGCATCTGCTCCTCTAACAGTTACAAGCCAGATCAATGACGCGACTTTCCAGACGATAATGAGGGCGCTAAGTCAGAAAACTGGTGAAGCTAAACTTAACCAATCTACAACGGTAAGCTTAGCTGGTCAGAGAGTTGAGCTTAGTGCTGTTTCTGAAATAACTTATCCCTCTGAATATGAGCCAGGTGAGCTCCCTCAAAACGCCCTAGGTGCCGTTGCCGCAAATCCACAACCAGGAACTCCTCCTCAACCAACAGCATTCGAAAATAGAGCTCTAGGTTACCAGATATTGGTAGAGCCCACCGTAAGTGATGATAAAAACTACATCGATCTTCAGCTGAATCCTAGTATCGTGACCTTTGATGGTTTTATTAATTACGGCTCTCCTTTATATACATCTGCAATAGATCCTATTACGGGTATCCCTTTTAGCCTAATAACTCAGGCTAATACCATACTTATGCCAGTCTTTAGAACAGTCAGGCTCAACACAGGTGTGACTGTGCAAGACGGAGCGACAGTCGTGGTAGGAGGCCTGATTCAGCAGAAAATCGAGACTGTAGTAGATAAGGTGCCTGTGCTCGGTGATTTACCTCTAGTTGGTAGGTTATTTCAATCCCAGGGTCTTAAAAACACCAAAACGGCGGTGATTATGTTTGTTAAAGTCGAGCTTGTTGATCCTACGGGTCAACCTTGGAGAGAAAGATAAGACGCAACATTGCTCTCTTGGAGCATCTTATACACCAATTTAACTGAGAATATTGTGTTAGAAAATAATAAAAAAATCCATCTCGATGAGATGATGCGCAAGCTCAAAAAGAGCTCAGTACAAAAACTTTCGATTAAAGCAGAAGGGGGTGAACGCGTGGTTAGAGCTGATGGTTCAGAAGTCATTAAGGTGAAATCTAAGAAGCGCAGAAATATTCAGCCACGGAAAGAAAAAGAGAGGAAATCCAATAGGCTTAAGGTGAAACTAATTTTAGCGGCGGTCATTCTCCTGCTTTTATCAGTTATCTCGTTTATTATTTTATTAGGTTACTTCAATGGGAATAGATTTAAGACTAAAGTCATAGAGACAATCGTTAATGTTTCAGGTGCAGAAGTGGAGCTTAGTAGATTAGATGTGAGTCCAGACTCAGCTAAATTATCAACAATCAATTTGAAATGGTCTGAAGCAGACACACTAATTAAGAATCTTAAGCTTAAAGGCATCAGTGCAGACTACGGCATGTTAGCCTTTATTGGTGGTGGATGGGGTGGTAGTGCTGTGGGGGTGGAGAGTGCAGACCTCGTTTTAGAAATGGGAAAGAATAACCCTCGTCTAAATACAGCACCAGCAAGACCAGTGGATTTTAAATTTGGTCTATACCAATGCTCTGAGCTGAATGTGGATTTTGGAAAAGGCTCATTATGGAGCTTCAAAAAAGGTTCTGTTTCATACCGTGTTAGTGATGGAAATGATGACCAGTTTAGTGTCGATAGCGGTAATCTCAAAGTCCCTAAATTTGGCGATTTCAAAGTGCAGACAGGCCTCGTGAGCTTAGCGGCAGATAGTGCACAAGTGTATTTAAACCTGAAGTCTGAGGGTCAAATGGGTGATTTTAATATCGATGGAGTTGTTGGTTACAGCGAAGGTAGTCCCGTTGATCTCAATATTGAATTAAAAGATTATAGGTTGAAAAACTGGATAGATCCCAGAGCAAAAAGATTTTTTAATGGTGAAATCCAGACAGGGAAAGGAACAATGAAGATGAAGTTAGGTGATATAGAGTCATTTGATATCACAATGAAAATCACATCAAGACTCATCAGGGTGAATGATTTTGAGTTTGTAAAAGCAATATCCGAGTATCTCCAAGAAGAATATTACGTGAAGCCTGATTTTGTGGACGAATCAAAAATGACGATGATATGGACTAAGGACAAGGTTATATTCACTGATATTGAGCTGCTCCAGGACACTCAAATGCGTATTAGAGGTAACTTCATGATCGATGCAAATGATCTAATGTCAGGAACTCTTAAGGTCGGTCTGCCCGCTATGGTCATCTCAACGAAGAGAGGGGCGGTTCTAAAAGAGGTCTTTAGTGAAGACGATGGTGAGTATATTTGGGCAGACGTCATCATTAGTGGTAAATCCTCCACGCCCAGAGATAATCTCGATGAGATGCTAAAGGAGGCTTCTATTAAGAAGTCCCCAATAAAGGTAGACGTAGGAGCTGAATTGTTTGAGCTTAAATTTAATAAACTGACTAAATAAATATTCGTCATTAGGCAAAGATTCAACTTTCTTTCTGAGCAACGCAAGAATTCTAACTATGGGAACCTGGGAAAAACTTCATCAATCAATAAGCTCTGTCATTAAAGGGCAAGATGAACTGGTAAAAAAAATTATCTGCTGTATGGGAGCTGGTGGCCACCTTCTATTAGAAGATTACCCAGGGACGGGCAAGACCACTCTTGCGAAAGCCTTGGCTGCTTCCATTTCAGGTTCAGCCTTTCAAAGGATACAGTTCACACCTGACCTGCTTCCATCCGACATACTAGGTGTTTCTATCTTAGACCCTCGCACAGCCAAGTTTGACTTCAAAAAAGGACCGATTTTTTCTAATATACTACTAGCTGATGAGATCAACCGGGCATCGCCTAGAACGCAAAGCGCGCTATTAGAGGTGATGGCCGAAAAGCAGGCCACGATTGAGGGTATACGATATGATTTCACTGAAATGTTCTTTGTCATCGCTACCCAGAATCCTGTCGAATTCCGTGGCACATTTCCTCTTCCTGAAGCGCAGATGGACAGATTCGCTATGCAGTGCTCTCTCGGTTACGTAAGTTTAGAAAATGAAGTATCTATACTCACTGATCAGCAATCCACACACCATCCGATCGATTCTTTGACCCCTGTCGTCACAATGGATGAAGTGATGCAGTTTAAGGTAGATGTAGCAAATGTTCAGATATCAGAAGAGCTCAAGAACTACATCGTGCATTTGGTTTCCGCAACCAGAGATATCCCGGACGTAAAGCTAGCTGCTAGTCCCAGAGCATCGCTAGCTCTGATGAAGGTTTCACAAGCCCTGAGCCTCATCAGAGGTAAAGATTTTGTTACCCCGGATGTGATCCAGGACTGCGCTAAAGATGTCATCGCGCATAGGCTTATTCTAAATTCAGATGCTGCCTATTCCGGTGAAAATGGGAGGTCTCATGTTCAGCAATTGCTAGATGATGTCCCAGTGCCTGCTTGATGTAGAAAATGATGATTAAAATACAATCTCACCTTTATTATATCTACAGAGCCACCAGCTCGGCTGCCAATTACTTTTTCAGCAGAGTCACTTCATTAGGAATTCTTATTTTTCTACTCATTCCCGCCACACTTATTGTTTTTATTACGTATTATAAGCTAGCCACACTCTATTTATTTTCACTCCTTTGTGGGATACTGGTATGCTCAGTTGCTAGCGTTCTTTTTAGATCAGCAAAACTTAAAATAGTGAGAGAATTGCCTCCTATGGCCTCTGCAGGGCAAGAGATCACCTACACTATCAAGTGTCGTAACTTGTCTCCCAGGAAGCTAGTCTCAGCTCTGATCCACGATCTCCCGGTAGACCCCAGGCCCACTAGAAACGAATTCATCAATTCTAGGGAACCACAAGAGCACCTCAGAAATGGCTTTGACCGTCTATTTAGCTACTATCGCTGGCTATGGCTAATCAAGAAGAAGACTAAATTTCAGTCAGAACCAAAGTTGCTGACTACGATCGATAAATTTCAAGAAATAACATTATCGATGCAGTGCACACCGATGCAGCGTGGGCGATTAAAATTTAGCAATGCAAAACTCTACCTCCCAGACCCTCTATACTTGCTGCAGAAATGTGTGCAGGTTGAGTCATCTATAGATTCTATTCTCGTCTTGCCTCGGCGATACAAACTTCCTTCTCTCATGCTAGAAGGAGCTGCAAGAGACCATCTCGGCGGACTTTCGCATTCATACATGTCTGGCGTATCCGATGACTTCCGCGGCCTCAGGCCCTACCGCCCAGGTGACTCGCTAAAGCATATTGACTGGGCTGCCTGGGCCAGAACAGGAAACCCAACTGTGAGAGAATTTGAAAATGTATTTTTCCCACGCTACGGACTAGTCTTAGATACAAATGGTGCCTATGAGCACTTGGATAACTTCGAGGAGGCGATCTCCGTTGCAGCCTCCTTCGCTCGAGTTGTGGATACCCAAGAATGTCTACTTGACTTCATCTTTCTCAATAAAGGTCCTCAGACTCTCACCGTTGGGAAAGGAGTTGCTCGCTCTGAAGACCTGTTAGAGCATCTAGCCACCCTAGAAATAGAAATTCAGCCAGACTGGGCCAGCTTATCTAAGCAGGTTCTCAAGCACTCCTCTTCATTCTCAGTCTGCGTAGTGATCTTCACTCAGCTCTCAGACGAAAGAAAACAATTAGTAACCGACTGGAAAAAAGCGGGGTTAAACCTGCTTATTATCGTTTTAGTGAATGATGAATTGTCAAATCAAGCAGTTTCAGACATTGGGGCCACTCCAATATGGATAAATAATGTTCAGCGGGACTTGCTTAACATGCTGTAATCTAGTGCTTTATTTTAAGCTCTGAAAAAAGATGAAAAAAAGGGTAGAGAGAGATTGACATTATCGTTTTTTTTTGTAGATTGCGCCCCGCCTC
>TARA_B110000879_G_scaffold40138_1_pt1 | contig 33934 bp, 29 predicted proteins | sample TARA_B110000879 | Tara Oceans TARA_B110000879 (sample SAMEA4398094) | marine metagenome | biome: Polar Biome; feature: [SRF] surface water layer (ENVO:00010504); material: water (ENVO:00002006), including particulate matter (ENVO:01000060) such as... | depth 5 m
CCGTCAAATTGAAAGGGAAAAAAATCCACTTACTGTCTATCGTATCGATAGGGGCAATGAAGAAACTGAACATAAACTAGATCGTGATCTTGGTATCATATTGTCCGCCGTTGAGTCGGGGGAATAACATGCAAAAACTTATCTATGCGTTTCTGCTAACCCACTTGTGTGCGTGCACTTTTCTCATTGACAGTGATGTTCGTTCCGCGCAGGCAATAGATAGCTATCTAGATGCCGGTAATATCTGGGCTGCTAATAATTTTTATGAGGGGCTTCAGGAAGCAGAGAAAAGCGGAGTTGCTGTCAGCAAAGCTCATGTTATTTTAACGACCAAACTATCGGAAATTCGAAAAATAACGATTAATGCCGCTGAGGCAGCAGTCAAAGTATCTGACTGGAAAAAGGCGATCGATCTCTATCAGGAGCAACTTCCTCTAGTGGAAATCGATAAAGCATTTAATACCAGTTACCAGAATTTTTTAAACAAACGGCAACGCGAAAGAAATAATTTGCGCGACAGTTTTATTGTAACTAGAGCTGAATATCTTATTAAAGCTATCCCGGTAATGATTGCCGACCAGCAACTTAATCCTTACAACCGCAAAAAAGAACAACAGCTGAACCACGTCAAAAAAGAGTCCAAAGAGATCGCCAGCCGTTTACTAGAGCTTAGTTTCAACGCCATGAGAAAAAAAGATATAGCGACGGCGCGAACGATGATTCCCCTAGCGAAAAAACTCGATGATAACGAGGCAGTAGACAAAGCGAGTAGAACGCTGTCGACACTGAGCCAATCTTTTGATGAGCACCTCGAAAAAATGGTAGATGAAGGCATTCAATTCTACAGCAGAGAGCAATACGGCGATGCTCTGAAAACATGGAATGAAATACTGTTTTTGGATCCTGAAAACGACAAAGTCAAAGACCACAAAGCCCGAACCCAAAAAATATTACAATCATTGGAAGAACTAAAACAACAGCAGCGCTGAATATTAGCCCGTCATCATTGGTATATTGGCGATAAACTCAGCCACTGCACCCTCATTTACCCGGGGCTATAGCAAAGAATGACAACGGCGAATGATCCTATTGAAAACGACCCCCGCTACGGGTGGATAATAGTTTCATCGTTTTTACGCTCAGTGCTTTATCATTTGGCTCGCTGGGATCAATCTCTGTTTTTCTAAAACCACTGTCTATGGAGTTTGGCTGGAGCCGAGGGATGGCCTCTTTCTTTGGCTGGGGAGGCATGGGACTTGGCGGGTTTATTAACGGATACCTCTATGACCTGACTGATAACTATCTTGGGTCTTATACCTTTCACTCTTTGATGGGCGTCGTTAATCTGGTAATTCTGGCGCTATTTTCCCTGCGAATTTATCGCTCGCGGCGCTCTTTAGAGACTGCTGGGGCTCAGTGCTAGTATCGGATAAAGCGCCTCCGAACTTGACCGGAAATAATTGATGTAATAGCTTAGTACCGCAGGCTGGGCAAATATGAAAGTACGGGGCAATACTGTGAAAACTAATTTAACCGATGAAGAACTAAGATCACTCAGCACACGCAGTGATCTCAAAGCCGCATGGATGTTTTTCTGCAACTATGCCATCGTTATTGCTTCTTTTATTATTGTTTTTTTCTGGACAAACCCTATAACTATTATTTTAGCCATTTTCCTGCTGGGCGCGAGGCAACTAGGATTTGGCGTGTTAGTGCACGAATGCGGACACGGCACCCTGTTCAAATCAAAAGGACTCAATCAGCTAATGGGCGACTGGTTTGCCGCCCCTGCGGTTTTTAGCAACATGGGGGCTTATAGCCATGTACACCGACGGCATCACCGGTTAGCTGGCAGCGAAAACGACCCCGATCTACCCAATTATAAAGACTACCCCATAACAAGGTCTCGCTTGCAACGCAAAATTGTTCGTGACCTCAGCGGTAAAACGGGTTGGCGTCAAATCAGCGGCATTGCAAACAGTATTACCAACTTTCATAATCTGCGTATAGATCAGCAAAAAGCCCTCGCCAGGGGCCTAATATTCAATATCACCCTGTTGAGCCTCACCGCTACTGTTGGAGCAACTTGGCTGTTTATACTCTGGGTCATAGCGTTTATTTTCGTCAACCCACTAATCAGCCGTATCAGGCAGATTGGAGAACATGCCGCAGTACCTGATTTGTATAACGTTGACCCACGACTGCATACCCGTTCGATTATCGCCAGCTGGGGCGAACGCCTGTTTATCTGCCCAATGGGCGTTAATTATCATTTGGAGCATCACCTGCTGGCTTCAATCCCCGTATACAATCTACCAAAAATGCATGACCTACTGAAAAATAACGATTTTTATAGCAACACCCATATCACTCAGGGCTATCGAGAATTGTACGGTCAGGTCACAACGCGCTAAATCCGTTACGGCATCACCTCCAATTTATGAACAACGAATAACAAATCAGCTTTTAAACCCAATTTCGCTACCTACCGGCACAAACAATCGCTTAAAACCTTCATTTGAATTAGGTTTTTCGAAGGATACTAAGAAAATAAGTCCAGTTGTAAGCAAGATTCTCAACCTGGAAGCCGTCGAAAGTTAATTTGTAAAAGTAGGAAGTGATATAAAATTTCAAACCGCTTTGGCAGCGTTAACAAAGTGTCAAAGCGAATCAGTCAGTTTTGTATGTTAACAGGGAGTGAATTTCTATCGGGGGAAGCTGGTCTCGACCACTGAGGAATGATAACTCGATAATAAAAGAGGCCCCGATCACATTGCCTTTCAGTCTTTTCACAAGCGCTATGCAGGCCTTAGCGGTTCCTCCCGTTGCGAGTAAATCGTCAACGACAAGAACATTATGATTTTCGATAATGGCATCTTGGTGAATCTCTAACGTGTCACTCCCATATTCAAGATCATAAGGATGCGCCAGAGTATCTGCCGGTAATTTTCCCGGCTTTCTTATAGGAACAAAGCCCGCCCCTAATCTTTCGGCCAGGCCTGGTCCTATTAAAAATCCTCGAGCCTCCGCACCAACAACGACATCAATATGCCTGCCTTTCCAAGGTTCCGCTAGGCTATCAAGCATATAGGTAATAGCCTGTGCATCTTTAAAAAGCGGAGTGATATCTTTAAAAATAATGCCCGGTTTTGGGAAATTCGGGATATCTCGAATGAGTGCTTTTAGGTTCACGGGGACTCTTTTAGAATTTTTTAATTCGCCGCTTACTTTACGCTATTGGGTTACAGGAGGCCAGTAAGCCCGTTTTTCACGAGGGTGCTTTTCCCCCTCGGCCTGGCAGGCATATTTTGCCTCAGCGCCCTACTCGAGCACCCTATCGGGTTTACGATACAGGAAAATAACTCCGAGGAGGAACAACACAATGATCGATAAAAGCAGATAACTATCTGTATATTCCATCCGTTCAGAGACTTCTCTAAAAAGCGTTGAACCCAACGATACACCAAGATTAGCAGCCGATATATAAACCGCAAACTGTGTTGCCGACATGCATTTCGTACAGATACGCATGCCAATAGCGATAGCACACACCATTGTCATGGGGTGGAGTAGAAGCCACATGCCTAGCATCACCAACACATAGTCTTCGTTCAATCACAGATGCTCGATTTGCGCAAGCAACAGAGCATACGCAACAATCAAGGTAACCGTTGCTAGCGTCACTTCTGTGTATAAAAACAACAATACAGCTGAACAGCCCAAATTACCGCAGAGATAGCGGACGTCAAACCAACACCCGTGTATTTACATATGTCATTATCCGATTAGAATACATGCGGGCTAGTTTTCGACACTTGGGAATAGGCTTTACTGGGGTTTAAACAAACAGTCATTGGCGCAATGCTGAGTGCGTTGTAATCAATGAAAAGGATTTTATGAAACACAATTTATTAATTGGTCTTTTCTTGATAATCGTTGTTGCTACCGGACTGGGAATTTCTTACGAGAAAAACCTGGATCGCCTAGCTTATGGCCTCACGCTCTTTTCTGGTGCTGAACAATATGAAAACTTTAACCGGATGGATGAAATATACCCGGTCACGACGATGACTGCCTCGACTGAACCCTTTGAATTTGAGGAGGGAAGTACAATTTTATTGCCACCCAGCTTTTCCTATAACGGAGTCGACATTAACGTTGAAAGCTTCTTAGCAGAAACCGATACCAGTGCATTGCTGATCATTCACAAGGGTAAAGTTCGCCTCGAAAAATACTGGCTTACCGGTGGCAGAAATGTCAACTGGCTGTCTATGTCTGTGTCAAAAAGCTTTATTGCAACAGGGGTGGGCATCGCTGTTGATGACGGTCTTATAGATATTCTAAAACCGATTACTGACTATGTCCCCAGTCTGGTAGGTTCAGCCTATGACGATGTGCGGATTAAAGATGTCTTGCAAATGTCGTCGGGAGCCGCGTGGAACGAAGACTATAACGACACTGAATCAGACATTATGCGACTTGCAAAAATCATGAGTATTGGTGGCTCTCTGGATAATTTTGTCAGCACGCTGGTCGGGGAACGGCAGCCCGGCACGCGCAATCACTATAACTCTGCCGATACACAGGCATTGGCCATGCTACTGTCACGGGCAACAGGGAAGTCTGTTACCGACTACCTTTCAGAAAAAATATGGCATCCCTTGGGGATGGAAACTGATGCCTACTGGATGGTGGATGACAACAATGTTGAGATGGCATTTGGCGGTCTTAATGCCACCGCAAGAGACTATGCCAAGCTGGGTGAATTGCACCGCCTCAAGGGAAAATGGCAGGACCGTCAAATTGTTTCCGAAGAATGGATAAACGCTGCGACAAAACCAGACGCACCTCATTTACAGCCCGGCGTGAACAAGGAGTTTCCACTTGGCTATGGCTATCAGTGGTGGATCCCGGAGACGCTCGAAGGAGAGTTCTCGGCGATTGGCGTTTACAATCAATTTATCTATGTGAACCCGACTCGAGACCTCGTCGTTGTAAAACTTTCAGCTTTTTCAGACTATGCAGTAACGCTGGACGAAAGTTCCTATCGGGAAATAGAAACCATTGAGTTTTTCCGTGAAGTTGCCAATTTCCTATAAAGCAATGGAGAAGCATCTAGCTATAAGGGTTTTTTCGGTAATGTCGCCTTCGCTCTAGCCTCAAACTGAAGCACTACTGGGGCATCTTGAAAGTAGGAGACATCACTGCCCTGCGCATCTGGCAGCTTTGTTCCATCTGATACGTCTTTATCAGATGGAACAAACTTACCGCTAAGTTGATCTCCATTTTCAGTATCGCTCATCGCTTTTTCAATTTTTTCTGCGAGCTCTACATCGTAGGGAAGTTGAAAGGATCTCGGCGCGCTTTCGACGTCACCGCTGTCTGTTAAGTCCTGCACCCACAAATAGATCTGGCCTTTAGATCCTATTCGTTTGTCAGGCTCATCAATTTTTGCCCAGACAAAAAAGAATGACTCCGGCAGAGGCTCATCTGTCGGCCAGCCCCGCAGTTCTTTTATACCGACATAGGTACCGACATACAACAGTGAGGTCAAAAGCACTACGGCGATCTTAACTGCCATCCGCCATTGCGTCGCTGTCCATAAGTTAAGTACTAGAACTGCGACAAAAACATAGGCGACTGCCAATCCTATTTCTATCATTCCTGCATCTTCTTACCGATCCTATCAACCAAAGATTTTTGCAACTGACTCACATCTGACACGTCACCTTGGCCGTCGAGAACGAATCGAACAACTGTGCGCTCAGTGCCGGCACCATTTACTTGCTCAACACCGTAATACAGAATTTTGACTTCAGGATTTAGTCTTTCTACTTTGATATAAATAGGAACAGGTTGCCGAGTATTCGCTTGGTAATGTAATACATTAACAACATATTCCCCCGGAACCCAAGATCGCAAGGTGACCGTCTCTTGATTGATAGGATTGATTACTTTTTTGCCATCGATAATTAGATGATCCTGCAAACTACCTCGATCGTCCCGATCTAAATGCATAATTCCGGTATCTTTATTCGAATACCATAATACTTCGCCGCGGGGATCTTCAACCAATACGTCGATATCGTCCGAGTGATTGTTTGGCCAAGAGACGGTAATCAGATATTCGGCCTTATTATCAACTTTTCCCGTCTCCTCCGGCTTCGCCATTAAAATGAAGGCGATGAAAAACATAAAGGCAAAGCCTAGCAAGGCGTTAAACAATAAATCGGTGAAGGCACTATTATTAGGCGATGGTCGATAAAATCGAGACCTAGATGTCACGCCACAGCACCGCGAGGTGCATCATTTTGACCCGCACTTTTTTGGGCCAGTAGCGGCATGACCGAAACCTCGACAGTGATGGCCACCCGGTCAACAAAATGCGCGGTCGCAGAATCCAATAGCTGATACTGTAACCCTAACAATGCGCTGGTAACCAATCCGGTGGCGGTGGTGTATAAAGCAATAGCCATACCGCCGCTCATTTGGCCCAGCAGTTGTTGCAGCACACTGGGATCAAAATCTGTCATCGACCCGACCGGAGATAACATCATGATGAAACCGATAACGGTTCCTAACAAACCGAATTTCAGCAGAATATCCGTTGCGAAGTGCCCAAATGAGTGCTTCGCCATGAGTCGCTCTACAAGTGCTTCAAGAAGTATTCCGTGATCTATTTCGCGCGACGGGTAACGAGATTTTTTTAATAAGTCTTGCAGATAATCTGAGAATATTCCCGGTTCTAGACGATGTTTATGCACATATACAGCGCCCTCTTTAATCGACAGTCCATCGGGCTCAACTTCATCGAGCAATGGCTGTGATTCATCGAGCGACTTTTGAGCCGACGAGATCCCGTAAATCAAGTACAACCAATGTATGCTGAAAGCTGCATACAGCATAAGAATAATAGCCGATATATAGCTGCGGTCGCTCGTCAATGTTAACGACAACAGCCCCTGCTCTTCGATTAAGAAAAAACCAAACAGTATTACTCCGGTCAGTATTAATGCCTTAAGCAGCAAAGAATGGCTATTCTTCGCTGCCGAGTTATTCTTGTTCAGAGTTATCTCCTCGATTTTTGCTAGTCAAACTAAATAATTTTGGTTTTGTGATCTGCCCAATATTTGTCTCGAAGTAAACGTTTATAGAGCTTACCCGTAGGATGACGAGGTAGTTCTTTATCAAAATCTACAGATCGAGGGCACTTGATTTTTGTCAGTCCTTGCTGGCAAAAGGCCATTAACTCTTCCGCTAATTCTGGTCCCGCGTCCGCCCAATCCATCGGCTGAACAACGGCTTTAACTTCTTCACCAAAGTCTTCATTCGGCACGCCAAAGACAGCAACATCGGCTACCCGCGGATGCATGATCAGGCGATTTTCTGCTTCCTGCGGATAAATATTGACGCCACCAGAGATAATCATGAAGGCTTTGCGATCAGTCAAATACAAAAAACCATCCTCATCGACACGGCCAACATCACCCAGCGTCGTCCAGCCCTTCGCATGTTTTGACTCTTTAGTTTTATCGGGATCGTTGTAATATTCAAACTGCGGACCATCGGCAAAATAGATTGTTCCTGCCTCACCAACGGGAAGCTCCTCCCCGTCGTCATCACAGATATGAACAACACCAAGAATCGACTTACCAACACTACCCTTATGCGCCAACCACTCTTCAGAGTTGATGGCACAAAAACCATTACCTTCAGAACCCGCATAATATTCAAAAATGACGGGACCCCACCAATTAATCATTTTCTCTTTGATCTCTATCGGGCAGGGAGCCGCCGCATGAATAGCAACCTGTAACGATGACATATCGTATTTGCTGCGAACGTCTTCAGGTAACTTCAACATTTTAACGAACATCGTCGGCACCCATTGGCTATGGGTAATCTGGTGCTTTTCAATTAGCCGCAATGCTTCTTCTTCATTAAAATCCTCCATCACCACCGTGGTACCGCCAAAAAGCAATGTTGCAAGATTGTAGCGCAGTGGGGCCGCGTGATAGAGCGGCGCCGGCGACAAATAAATCATCTCTTTACCAAAGCCGTATAGTCCTTTGGACAACATAGACATAGAGCCGACTTCTTCACCCACTTTAGTTGTTGGCAGAGGAATTTTAACGCCTTTGGGTTTTCCGGTAGTACCCGACGAATACAGCATGTCAACGCCAGCCGCCTCATCAGCAATCGCGGCTTCTGGCATTTGGTCACGCAAGGCCTCATAGCTGTCGTAGCCATCCATAGTGCCATCAACCATTAGCCTGGTCTGTACCGCCGACATATCACTCAAGAGCTCAGCAGCTACCGCACCCTTCGCAACGGAACTGATGAATAGTTTGGCACCACAATCTTTAATAATGTAGGCAGCTTCGGGCGCTGTCAGTCGCGAACTGATAGCGGTGTAGAACAACCCTGAGCGAGCTGCCCCGATACATATTTCGAGAAAACGGGCGTTATTTTCCATCAGCAGGGCAATATGATCACCAATTTGTAAGCCCAGCGATCTGAATAATTGGGAAGTCTGGCAAGATCGAGCATTTAGCTGCTCATAGGTGACGGTTTCGCCACTCGCAGCCATGATATAAGCCGCTTTATTTGGTTGCTGTTGTGCCAGGTCGCCAATGTACATTTAGGATCTCCGTTGAGTATTTTTATAGGCCAGTCGACTGACTATTCTAATTATTGCGCAGTCGTAGCCCATTAATATATTCGATGCGGACGAAAAAAACTATTGCTGCCGTCCTAAATCATCAATTCCAGAGTGACTTTTATGACCAAGGCCAAGCCGTCATGTGATCTTGTTAGCGCAATTAGAATCATGATGACTAAATCCTGCGATGAACCAGCCGTCAATGCGTAACTTCTTCTTTGCGACAAAGTTATTGGTCTACGATTGATATTCAAGACGACGATGCTGGCACCGCAAGCCTGTCTGGACATTGCCGACAATCTATATTCTAATCAGGTGAAATAATTCAACTAATAACAGAAGGACGTCACCGTGCCCAGACTGCGTGAAGTACCGAAAGCCGAAGCTGATGAATTTGCCCAGAAAATTTATGGACTGCTGTTTGGTGACCGCGACCCTGTTGAAGAACCTGGTACCGAGACCGGCACCCCGGGAAACTGGTGGACCGTTTTCGCGTTGAGCCCGGAAATATTTAAGCATGCCGTTGACGGGTTTCAGGTTTATCGCTCACCCAATCGTAAACTTGACCCCAAGCTACGGGAACTAGGACAGGCACGTGCTGGCTTTTCACGAGGCAGCCAATTTGTTTTTTCCCAGCACTGCAAAGCTGCTCGCGACGCAGGCGTAACAGAACAACAGATAGCCGCCCTTCCGCATTGGACAGTGAGCCCTGCTTTTTCACCACTGGAACGCGTCGTGCTCGCCTATACCGACGAACTGGTACTTTCAGGCGGACGGGTGAGTGATGGTGTTTTTGAGGTATTGAAAACTCATCTGTCAGACGTCGAAATTCTAGAACTCACCTATATTACTTGCCTTTATGAAATGCACGCCACCATGAGCAGAGCACTGCGACTGGAATACGATGATGTTGCCGAACGTATTGTTGAGATTGCCGCACCGGCAAATGCCTCTAACGATGTCATGAACATGGTCGACGAATAAATAATCGGGAGAAAGATGATGGGATACCACCACTTAGCATTGGCCGCACGTGACATGACCGCCATTCATCAGTTTTACGAAACGGTCATGGGATTTGAACTAGTTAAGGCAGAGGTCGGGCCCGCTCCACAGGGCGGCTGGGCAAAACATTTCTTTTATCGCATGGAAGATGACTCCAAGTTTATCGCTTTCTGGGAATTACATGATGTACCCGGCGTTGCCGAAGACTTTCCAACTAATTTGTCTAAAGCCGCAGGGCTACCGGATCACATCAATCATATATCTTTTGATGTGAGCGATAGGCAGGAACTGGAAAAACGAAAGCAGCAGTGGATCGACGCAGGGCTCGATGTTTTGGAAGTTGATCATAATTGGTGTTATTCAATTTACACCAAAGACCCCAACGATAATCTGGTAGAGTTTTGTTTAACAACGGGGTCTTTTACCGACGAAGACCGTGAAATAGCGTTGAAAGCGCTAAGCAGTAACGAAATGGCGTTCAGCAAGCCGCCGGCGTCTATGCAGACACACAGCGCGACGAAATAGAGGCGTTTGCCAAAGCTTGAGGGACATGCGGCAAGGACGGCCGCTATCTAGTTGGTATTAAGATTTGCCGGTCTAGTTGCTCGCTGCACCAGCCTAACAACTCCACCACTGATGCTAATCTTTTCTCAGCTCGACTGAAAACATCAATCTAATTAACCAGTTAGCTGCCCTATAGACATTTTTCGCAAGGGCTTTTATGCTTCTCCCCCATCACCTAGCCCGTCAATGACGTGCTTCACAACGGGTGGCAGAATTTATTCACAGCAGAATCGATACATTACAAACTGGAGAGAAATCATGGCTGAAGCCTATATCGTTGGAGCAGTAAGAACCCCCGGTGGGAAAAAGAACGGATCATTAAGCAAAATTCACCCCGCCGACCTCGGTGCCAAAATCATCGACGAACTGATTAAACGGACCGGTATTCCGGGCGATAAAGTCGACGATGTTATTTTTGGCTGTGTTGGCCAAAATGGTGCTCAAGCCGGCAACGTTGCTCGCAATGCCATTTTGTCCTCGAGCTTACCCGAGAGCGTTCCCGGAACAACCGTTGACCGCCAGTGCGGCTCATCTCAGCAGGCCATCCATTTTGCCGCTCAAGCGGTTATGTCGGGCACCCAAGATATCGTTATCGCCGGCGGTGTTGAAGTCATGAGCTTGGTTCCAATCGGCACTAATATTATCGACTCTTACAAAGCGGGACGTGGCCAACCTAGCAATAGCGAAGGCATGGAACAACGCTACCCAGGTATCAAGTTCAGCCAATTCACCGGCGCGGAAATGATTGCCAAACAATGGGGAATGAAAAAAGAAGACATTGATGCGTTTGCCTACAACAGCCACAAAAAAGCTGCCGAAGCGACTAACGCGGGCAAATTCAGCAATGAAATTATGCCCGTTGATTTTGTTGACGAAGACGGTAATGCGCAAACATTGAGCATTGACGAAGGCATTCGCTTTGACGCCGACCTAGCCGCCATGTCCAGTCTAAAAACTATTGCCGAGGGTGGCGTCATTACCGCTGCCAATGCGAGTCAAATCACCGATGGTGCAGCAGCGATTATGATTGTTAATGAAAAAGCGCTGAAGGAGCTAGGCCTGACGCCTCGCGCGCGGATTCATACCCTGTCTGTTGTTGGTGACGACCCTATCAAAATGCTTACTGGACCTATCCCGGCAACCAAAAAAGCGCTGGAACGCAGCGGACTGTCAATCGACGACATCGACCTTTACGAGGTTAATGAAGCCTTTGCACCCGTGCCAATGGCATGGGCTCAGGAAGTCGGTGCTGATTTGAATAAGCTCAACGTTAATGGAGGTGCCTGTGCTTTGGGTCATCCACTGGGTGGAACAGGCGCCAAGTTAATGACCACCTTACTGCATGAGCTGGAACGTACTGGCGGTAAGTATGGCCTGCAGGCGATCTGCGAAGGTGGTGGTACTGCTAACGCGACTATCATCGAACGGATGTAATACGGACCGTGGAGATGGGGCATTGATTGCCCCGTCTCTAGCCAAACACCAATAATGACGAGCCTACTGCAAGACCACACATACAGTTTAGTGGTAGCAAAGACTCAGGTCTTTATTGAACGCGTAAGACGATCAAGATCGGTCTATCCATTAAATCTTGTTAGAACAATGTCCTGCTGTCCATGCCTTGCAGCTGGGGTGAGGCGTTTCCTGCGTGGCACCTCTGCCGCATCCATAGTGCTCACTGAATAATTATCACCCCTCCGATAATGGGAAATAGCTCATGACCAAACCGATAAAATGGATACGAAATATAGCTATCGCTATCGTCGCAGTGCTCATCAGCCTCTACCTTGTTATAAAAGTATTTGTCGGCGCAGTAAATACTCCCATACCGGGAAAAGAATTTGATGCAACGACCGTGGGCAGCCGAATTACGGTCCCCGATGGATTTTCAATTGGCCTGTATGCCGAAAAAGTAGAGAATGCGCGACTTTTAGCGTTCACCCTCAGCGGCGACTTACTGGTAGCCAACCCTAATCTCGATCAAATTATCCTATTGGAGCGCGATGCGAATGGTGACGGCAAGGCCGATGGGCGCCGAATTTTAATGGGCCAATTGAACGGCCCCAACGGCATGGACTTCTTTGACGACTGGTTATACATCGCTGAAACCGATGCCATTGGGAGAATCAAGTTTGATCATCAAACCGGAACAACAAGGGGCAACTATGAACGTATCGTGACCGGTCTAGAGCCTGGCGGCAATCACTGGCGAAAAACCTTGAGATTTGGTCCCGATGGTTTGATGTATGTCACCATGGGGTCCTCATGTAATGTTTGTGACGAACAAGACGAACGACGCGGGACCATGGTTCGGTATAACCCTGACGGTTCTAACGAAGAAATTTTCGCTCGCGGCTTGCGCAACAGCGCAGGATTCGATTGGTCTCCGGTCGATGGTCACATTTACGCAACAGACAATGGCCGAGATCTCCTCGGTGACAACTTTCCCCACTGCGAACTCAATAAAGTAGAACAGGGTAATCACTATGGCTGGCCCTACGCTAATGACGACAAACTCCCGGACCCAGATTTTGGCGAAGGCAATGAGGCAATTATTGCATTGTCTATTGCACCCATCTTTAAATTTCAGCCACACAACGCACCATTGGGAATCACCTATATTCGTGGAAAAGGTTTTCCAAGTGAATATCATAATGTGGCACTTGTCGCGCTGCATGGTTCATGGAATCGCTCACAGAAAGATGGCTATAAAGTAGTAACGCTGCATACCGATGAAAACAATACGATGATCGAAAAAGACTTTTTATCCGGACTGCTACAGGGTGACGATGCCATTGGCCGGCCCGCCGATGTTGCAGAGGGGCCTGATGGCGCTATTTATATTTCCGATGATTATGCCAATGTAATCTATCGCGTTGCTTATGCTGAAGCACAGAAAGAACTCGGCTTAGCGAATTCAACATCTTCCTTTAGCGCCAGCAACACCTTGGCGGAAATTGATGCCGAACAACGAGCCATGCTGTCGGCAGAAGGTGCTCAGCTATTCAACCGATTTCGCTGTGTAGCTTGTCACGCAGCGAACGGCGGTGTAAAACCCCTCCAGGGCCTCGGCAAAAAATACGATATTGCAACACTGGCAAAGTTTATCGAACGTCCAAACCCTCCCATGCCTATCTACCCACTAACCGATGAACAACGAACATCGCTCTCGGTGTATTTAATTGAAACCTATTCGGAATAGCTCAACAAAACCTAACGCTAGCCAATAGCTTAGCGTTAGAACAGCACGCGCTTAAGGCCGTTCACTGTAGATCTCCCGACTTGCGTCCTGAAGCTATTTTTGTAAGAATGGCGAACGATTAATGGTTACAAGGAAGCAACCATGTCCAATCTTACTTTCTTCTCGTTTGTCTGTTCCGAAGAATCACGCGATTTTTTAGAAAAAAATTTCCCCCTAAGATTTGCTTTAGATAACGCCCATGATCTTTTTTCTTGGTTGCTAATCCATAGTAATTCTTTCGAAAAAAAACAGTGCAGCTAACCCATTATTCCCCCTAAGCAGGAGGCTTTCGGTTATGGAAAAGATTGCTCACCCAACTGAAGTTCCACTCTCATGGTTTACTCAAACACTGTGGAAGTTTACTCCACTTTATATAGAACTAATATTTTTGGCGATATGTCTACGCACGATCGGCATTATAGAACCGTTTATCTTTCAAGTAATTATCGACAAGATCCTACCGTTCCAACGTGAGGCGACATTACTGGTTGTGATCATGATTTTTGCAGCCGCAAGCCTATTTCAGATTGGATTTTCAATACTTTCTTCGATACTGGGGATACTCACTGCAAACCGAGTTACCCGTGAATTTGGTAGCCGAATCTATGATCACTTATTCAAACTACCGTTACGTCATTTCAGGAACTGGACTGTTGGCGAAACAATTGCTCGTATTGGTGAAACAGATGCTATCAAGAGCTTTATCGTAGGTACGACAACCGGAGTCTTTCTGGATCTTATCTTCGTCTTTATCTACATCGCAGTGCTTTACACATTATCACCCACGCTAACAGCGATTATCGTATTAGCATTACCGTTTCAAGCTATGGTGTATTTCGGTTTTGGAGCCTCCTTGAGAAAAAGACTGAGAGTTCAATTTGATACCGGCGCTTCACATCAGGCGAGGATGGTTGAAAACATATCAGGGATCGAAGCAATTAAGGCATTGAGTGCAGAAAAGCCAATGCTGACTAGACTCGAAGAAACATTGACGGCGACGTTAAATGCAAGCTACCGGGTCAGTATACTCAGCATGGCAAATCGACAAATAATTTTCTTGATCAATAGATCCATTACAATTTCTGTGATTTTTGTCGGCGCTGGATTAGTGTTTCAATCCGAATTGACATTGGGCCAACTCATTGCCTTTCATCTGATGTCAGGTAAAGTGGCCGGCCCGATATCTGGCTTTTCAAAGCTATGGGAGAGTTGGCAAAATATTAGGGTATCCCGACAGCGTTTAGGGGACGTGGTGAATAGTTCTAAAGAACCCTTCTCACAATTACCACAGCTGCCCCCTGATCTTGCTCCAAGTCTTATGTTTGATAACATCAGCTTTGCCTATAACAATAACATTGTTCTTCGGGATTTTACCGCAACAATACCTGCAAACAAGCTGACGCTTATCGTTGGTGTCTCTGGGGCAGGGAAATCAACACTTGGACGCATCGCCGCCGGTATTGACGTACCAACGCGGGGCAACATATTACTGGGCGGGGAGAATATTTCCCATTTTGAACCTCATGATGTTCGCTCAACGATCAATTATGTTCCGCAGGATCCCTATTTATTCAGTGGCACTATTCGCGAAAATCTTTCCGCTGGAAAACATGGCTTTCGCGAGCATGACATCTACCACGCATTAAAAACAGCCACCGCAAACGAACTAATACGCCAACTGCCGGGAGGCCTAGATACCCAAGTTGGCGAGCGCGGTACAGCATTGTCTGGAGGCCAGAGACAACGCATCGCAATAGCCCGTTCGATTCTGATCAAGCCAAAAGTATTGATACTCGATGAGCCAACCAGCGCACTCGACGAAAAAAATCAATTGCTGATGATTGAAAGACTGCAATTACTGACCAACTCAATGACCGTCGTCGTAATCACCCACAGGCCTGATATATTCCCGGCCAACTCGCCGCGTATTACGCTGGAGTCTGTGCAATGAACGACCGAGGCTACCTAGACCTTTCATCACCGACTTTACATTTATCCATTATTCTCAGCTTGACCATTTTTGTCGCAATACTCAGCGCATCTTTTTTCATTGACATTGAAATCATTGCTCAAGGTGCTGGCAAAATAATACCCGCCGCCAAAGTACAAGTTGTGCAACCAGAATACAGCGGTCAGGTAAAATCCATCTTTGTTAAAAATGGAGCACGGGTTGACAAAGGGCAGCTATTGATCGAACTCGACAGCACCGATGCGAGAGCACAGCTCCGTACGGTCAAGGAAGAGATTCAACGACTGACTATTGAGCGCTATCGCATTCGAAGTCTTCTGGTTGAATTTTCCAATGCCAACAGCACCGATGATCTTTCGGGGTTCAACGCGTCTTTAACACTTAGTGATATAACCGCTGAATATACCCTTGAAATAAAGCACAGTGAAGAAGATTTTAAGCAGCCCTTCCTTCGAGATCAACACGGCCTAATGACAAGCGAAATAGCAGAGTTCAGGAGTTCCTTGGCAAGCTTTTTCGCACAGATTGACGCAAATAATAAATCTCACTCAATCATCGAGGCCAATATAGAAAGGATTGACGCACTGCTGCTCATTCATGAGGAGCGCCACCAGGCGTCAACAACGTTGTCGCGAAAAGGTATCATCAGTAGAGCGAGCTATTTAAACACCATTGAGCATCTCACTAATCTGCAAAAGCAGAGAAATATCCATCTGCGAGAACTTGCTCAGAATCGATCAATAGTTCGACGAATCCGCGCCGAACAACTGAAATATCGATCGGGATTGCGGTCGAAGTACTTTTTACGAAAATCAGCGATAGAGAGCCGTATTGCAATACTGTTACAGGACCAAATAACACGCCGGCGGAAAATGGCGAATATGAATTTACGGGCACCTATCGATGGCATTGTAGACAAACTAAATATTCACACCATTGGCGCTGTAATAATGAGCGGAGACAAGACCATGAATATTGTTCCCTATCACGGCACCCCCATTCTGGAAGTCATGGTAGCAAATCAAGATGTCGGATTTGTTAGAACAGGACAACGGGTTAATATAAAACTGAGTGCTTTCCCCTCTGAGAGATTTGGCCATGTTAAGGGAATGGTTACACACATATCCGCCGACGCCACAGAGATAGCCGCAGACAGTTGGGGGTTTTCTATTCGAATAGAGCCTGAATCTGCTTACTTAAAAACTGCCGATGTCCAACATAAACTACGACCTGGAATGACAGCTCGGGTAGATATTATTACCGGCAGCAGAACATTGATCAGTTATTTTTTTGCGCCTATCATTAAAACTCTTGAGGACAGTTTGGGCGAGAGGTGACTCGCTAAAACATGAATTTACATCAACAACAATATCGCTATGGATTTTCATCCGACAGAATATAATCGAATAGTCAGGTATATAAGAGAGGTCAAAGCCGCTATCGAAGCTGCTCTAGCGAACCAGTAACTATATCCCTGACGATGCTGTAGTAGACACCGTTGAAGAAGCACATTTCCTAATACTAGTCCTGAGACAGACAAAAGAAATATTGCAATATCCTATCAACTGAAATAGAAATCATTGAAAAGTAACCCAACGAAGATTACGCCCAAAAAAATTATTAATCGAGGCCACCAGAAAAATTTCTTTTTCACTCCAGCGCCCAGTCTATTCGTTTCAGTCAATTTATGTAGATCACCACTGCCAATCGATAGAGATAGTGATGCCAGTGCAACAAGCATTAAGCTATCGGTTAAACCCATCATATACAGGATCAATGGAGCTAAACATAGTAGAACACTAACCCCGATATCAAAATATATTTTCTTCATACAAAGTTTTTTTTGATGTGGCAGCTACATTTTGCAGCCGCCACAACCTCACCCTATATATTAATCTATAGCGCCAGTAATTACTGCCCCACCCGCTGCCAGCTTACTAACGACCTGTGATGGTCCCGGAAAAAATGCAGCGGCAACCGCGGTCGCCGAAAGAAATACTGTTATCTCATCCCATCCGTCGCCATCACCAGATATATCGTAGTTAGTGATGACTGGCGCAACGACTATTCCCGTCCCCTCTTGAAAATATGTCGAGCCGATAAGCTCTTCATCTGCTAAACCGCCACCCCCGCAAAAACTAAAAGGGCTATCCATATCGACAATACTATCCATGAATTTTTTCATCGTTTATTTCCTTATAAACATTGGCCGGCGAAATTGCCAGCCATCTTTTCTGCTTTGTTACAGAATCGTAAGGCGTCATTGGCTAACCGAGCCCTATCTCCTCGTTTTTCCCGAGAAATCCGCGCCATATTTTTTCTTCAGCAGCAAACTGCTGAATATTGTTTCCCCGGCAAAACAACAGCATATCGTCAGAAATATCGCGGCGGCTAAAGAATTCAAACCCACAGCTTTTTAGCCAGCGAATATTTTTTGATTGTCGGCCAGATATAAAATTGAATAATAAGGAATATCGCAGAAGGCATCTATCGATGACCGCTCTATTCATCAAAACAAATTGATGGGGCCAATCATTACCCCTATCCCTCGAAATATCCTGACTAAAAGACCGGGATTGCAGTAACCAGATCTGTGCACATCCGGGCATCACTGCATTGACGCCAAAAACGGCGAAACCTCGATAGTGAGCAGAAGAAAAAATGAAAGTCGATGTCGATTTCCCTAGCGTTGCATAGAGTTCTGCACGCCAGTTATTACGCCAAGTTCTTCCAAGATCATACCTATCCGCTTCATTGATATCACTTTCAAGTAGATCTATATGGCCTCCATCTGCCACCGCAACGTCAATATGGAGCGGTGCTACGATCTTCGACAATTCCGCGACGGTTAACTCAATCATCTCCAGGGACCGTCTCACTGTACAGAGCCGACGGCCCTGAATCTAAACCGCTAGCGATATTTTTCAGTGCCCAAATATGCCCTGATGAAGTGCCATTAGTGTGAAAAAGATCTGCAAGATTGTCGTGCCGTTCATTCCATAACCAGTGCGACCAGAGCCGAGCAAGCGGGTAATTCCAACTGTAGTGGTAACTCAGTGTATCCTTGTTAAAAGCCCGCTTTAACGTTTCCGCGTTATCAACCAAATAATAGAGGTTATCTTTGGCCCAGGCCGCTACTAAACCAGAAAATAAAACGGGGGCCGAATGACGGGCATAATCAATCAAACAATGCTCCGCCACAAACGCACAACATTCCCTCGATATAGGAGGCATACGCTCATAAACGTCACAGTCATTGCTCGCAGTGATTTGTAAAGCATGACCAAATTCATGAGCGAGAGAAATTAAACTTTTAGACGAGTAGCTGTAGTCAACATAAACAAAAGGAGCTCTATGAAAGCCTCGATCATAGGTAAAGGATTGACTAATAGTGCTGTTTCTTGGCCGTAGGCAGGTTGATGTTTCATTGAATGTTTTCTCAACAACAGGCCTCAGCGAAGGTATTGACGATGAAATAGCATCGCAGCAAATTTTCCAGGCATGGGAAGGGTCAACAGTGGTGACTTCATTAGAGATTCCTGGAGTTTCGGTTGCAATACCAAACGTATCCAACAGTAGCTTGTCTAATAGTTTTAAACAGCTAGTTTTTTCCAGACGGTTTAAGGCTAACCATCGAGACAAATCAGTTTCTCGGGTAATGCAGGAGGAGAGCAATCTCTCGCCAGTGTCTTCTAGTGACACTGAGGGAATTAATGAGCCGTCTGGCACAGTATTAGACATAGTTTCATCCTTAAAACTTTATATGTCGTCCAAAAAACGTTCCACTTTCAACATCGATCTATCTATTAATCAATAGACCTTTTCTTTATTTTTGGGACAGCTGACTATCCATAGTAAAACCGCCTTGATCGAAGATACTCTCTGAACCAATACGATAAGTCAACCAAAAAAATGGGCCGGCGTCGATTTTTTTTCGCCTCTACAATCCATATAAAAAAAGGGAATATAGATTGATAGATAATAACAATATCTACCCTAACGGATAACCTGACATCTGAAATCTTCAGGGCAGAACACCAGCCAACTCTCGGCAGAGTTAGAAAAACAGCTGTTACTTGGCATGGGGCGATGATAGCCTTGGACGTCCACTCGAAAACTCCAAACTGTCAAAGCGCTGAAAGTAAAATGATCACCGCGACCAGCAAAAATATGCTGATAAAATACCAGTTATCTTTTACTTTCCACCAGGGCGTAGACAGCAGTTTTTGTCTAGCTCTCTGTTCTTTCTTTCTGCTCACATTGAAACCCTCAAAACACGTTACTGTATTATTTCACTCGGACCAGTCAGGGCTCACGCTCCCCTTTTTATGCCTATGAGTATCCACATAACATCACGTTAAATCAATGAGAGTGCTGCCAAATTATCGGGCTATAATCAGTCACCATGACACGAAGGGGTATAAAACCCATTTCATAATTGCGGAAATCTGCTATATGATTGAGTAACTTGCAACGCGGCGACGGTATTTATTGTATTAAGCACATCATAGTTATTGAGCTCAACTTTCACTAGATTACTAATAATAAAACCAGAGAGAAGGAGTTACGTTGTGAAAATAGATAGCGGATTACCACCCGACCTAGCAAAAGTAGCTGACAAAATTCGTGAACTGGAAGATATCGGCTACGACGGTGCTTCCTGTGCGGAAATGAATCATGACCCCTTTATGCCGCTAGCGATAGCAGCAGAACACAGTGAGAAAATTGAAATAAAAACAGGGATTGCGGTGGCGTTCGCCAGAAGCCCAATGATACTGGCTAATCTTTCTCACGATTTGAACGCCTATTCAAAAGGACGTTTTACTCTCGGGCTCGGCTCTCAAATAAAACCTCATATTACTAAGCGATTTTCGATGCCCTGGGGCAAGCCCGGCCCACAAATGCGGGAATTGATTTTGGCCATGCGAGCAATCTGGGCTAATTGGTATGAAGGCAAACCCTTAGAGTTTGTTGGTGAATACTATAAGCACACATTAATGACGCCAGCTTTCACACCGGAAAATATTGAATATGGCGCCCCTCGGGTAAATCTCGCTGCTGTTGGCCCGATAATGACGCAGGTTTGTGGCGAAGTTGCAGATGGCATGATCATACATCCATTCAGCAATGAGCGTTATATTCGCAATGTTACGCTTCCAGCGATTGCTAAAGGGCTGGAAAAATCAGGCCGCAGTCGAGCTGATATTGAAATCGCTTATACACCCTTTATTATTTCTGGAGAAACAGAGGAGCAGTTTGAAGCCGCTCGTCTAGCTGCACGTCAAAGAATTTCTTTTTATGGTTCAACACCCGCCTACAAAGGCGTGTTAGAGCAACATAATTGGGGGGACTTACAGCTGGAACTAAATACCCTCTCAAAGCAGGGGCGATGGGACGTGATGGCTACATTGATAAGCGACGATATGCTCGAAGTTTTTGGTGTCGTAGCCACTCCCGACAAACTAGTCAGTGAGATACTCGCCCGCTATGGCGATATTATCGATCGAACCTCAGCCGAATTTGGTTTTGTGTCGGATATTGATCAGCGCAAAGAAATGATCGAACAATTACGGACGAGTTAGAAACAGTTTCAAAGCGAGTGGGCGACTACAAACTAGCATCGCTCGCTTTTCCATTATGCAGGTTGAACCTGCCCTATCAACCACGGCTCTGCTTTATGGTCTTACTACCTCGTCGATTACGGCTACCTCTTTTCATTTTTTGTTGGATTCAATCAGGCATTGGACTGAGTGCTGAGCTCGACCCATCAGTCAGCACCTTGTTCAATCTCATCGAACAACGTCTATCTTACATGGATGACGTAGCCCGGTATAAGTGGCATAAAAATCTCGCTATCGAAGATCGGCAACGCGAAGCTCAAGTGCTTGAGAAGTCGGCGGCAGCAGCCGCGCGATTCAATCTTGAAAACGCCTCCTCTCGAAATTTTTTCTCTCTGCAGATCGAAGCGGCAAAGGAAATTCAAACCGGGTGGTTTGAACAATGGCACGGCTCAACTGACCCGAGCCGGGGAGCCGATTTGGTCACTATCGTGAGACCTAAGCTGATAATTCTGGGCGATCAAATATTACGGCAAATTGAGCTGTCATTCGAGGCACTGCAACGGACCGACCCCGTCTATTTAAAAACCGCCTTTTTACAGATTGTCGACGTGGAGCACTTGAGCCAAACCACCCGTCTTGGCCTTTTATCGGCACTGAAAACTATTCGTCTCGAAGCGCCTCGTAGTCGTCTGCAGAATATTATAGCTAGCGGCAACATTTATGTAGGTACCACGGGCGACTATGCGCCTTTCTCATGGCTAGACAAAGGCACCGATAGTTATAGCGGTATTGATATTGATTTAGCCCGAGATCTGGCGAATTCTCTGCAGGTAAAGCTAATACTCGTACCCACGTCTTGGCCCACTCTAGCGCGAGACTTCAAAGGCCAAAAATTTGATATTGCCATGAGTGGCGTGTCGATCAACCTTAAGCGGCAACGGTTAGGTTTTTTCTCGCAGGCCTATCACCGCGGTGGTAAAACACCCATAGCGCGATGTACAGACACTTCGAGCTATGACTCCCTGGAAAAAATAAATCAGCCTACGACACGTGCTATCGTGAATCCGGGGGGTACCAATTTCAAGTTTGCAGAAAAAAATCTGACCAAAACGACCCTGAGAATATTTGATAACAACCAGACTATCTTTCAAGAAATCGCCGAAAACCGCGCCGACGTGATGATTACTGACGCGATTGAGGTCATGCTACAATCTAGGCAATCTGCGCTGCTTTGCCCAACGATGCCCGGACAAACATTATCCGTCAGTGAGAAAGGATTTTGGATTCAACCCGACTTTCATTTTAAAGAATATGTGGACCAGTGGTTGCATCAGCGAAAAATCGAAGGCGTAGTAGAAGAACGGATTGAACATCACCTCAAAATAACGGCTGAGACACCACTCACTCAACACAATTAATAACTGCATCTCATTGCATACAGGAACTAACAATGGCTATAACTCCTTCCAGTACTCAAGAACTTTTGGTTGAACAACACGGTAATGTCGTCGTTATAACCTTGAACCGACCCGACCGACTCAACGCCATCAGTCACGTTCTTCTCACTGAGTTATCAGCAAAAATGACTGAAGCCAATAAAGACCCAGATACTCGATGTGTCATTTTAACCGGAACGGGCAAAGGCTTCTGCTCGGGGCTGGACTTAGTCGATGTAGGACAAGGAGGTATCGGTAGCGATAAAAAAGAGACCAAAAAGCCTAAACAATTGTTTGACCTTCGTGATGCACCAATCAACGTCATGTGGAATATGGACACACCGGTAATCTGCGCACTTAATGGGGCAGCGGCAGGCTACGGCATGGACCTTGCGCTTTTATGTGACATGAGAATTTCAGGAGAGTCAGGGAAAATGGCCGCCCTAACAGCAAAGCGAAATGTCGTTCCCGAAAGCGGCGGCACATGGCTGCTACCTCGCCTGATCGGCTGGGCAAAAGCTTCTGAACTGTATTTTCGCGCGCGGGTACTAAACGCCGAGGAAAGCCTTGAAATCGGCTTGGTTAACACAATTGTCCCAGACGATCAGCTAATGGAGGTTGCTATGCAGTGGGCCCAGGAAGTTGCCGATAACGCCCCACTCGCGGTCCAAACTACCAAACGGATGATGCGCATGGGGCTTGAACAATCTTACGATACCTCAGTAGACCAGCTAATGATGCACCTCGCTGGTATGTTCGATACAGAAGATTTTAAGGAAGGCGTGGCATCCTTTCTAGAGCGGCGCAAGCCTGAATTCACTGGGCGATAACATCATGAACCTGCCAGCGAATAATCATCAGTGGATGCTCGCCAGAACGCCGCTAGAGGGATACCCCACCGACGGTGATTTTCGTCTTAATAACTCATCGATTCCCGAGCCTGCCGACGGCCAGTGTGTTGGCCGCACACTGTATCTTTCGCTGGACCCCTACCAATGGGGACGCCGTCGAAGTGGCGTCGAACAGGTCGGCGATGTTTGCCATGGCCGAACAGTGTCGGCGGTGATAAAAAGTCGTCATCCGCACTTTAACGAGGGGGATATCATCTTTAGCACGCACGGATGGCAGGACTACGGACTGACGGGGTCGGGTATTTCAACATTTGGTTACATGCTGCCTCGGCGCGTCGAACCGGCGCTGGCACCTATCTCAAGTGCCCTCGGCGTGTTAGGTATGTTGGGACTCACCGCCTACGCCGGCACCGCTCTACAATGCCAACCGAAAGCCGGGGAAACATTTGTCGTCTCTGCTGCTTCTGGGGGCGTTGGGCAAATAGCCGGGCAAATAGCCAAAATTTATGGCTGCCGGGTAGTGGGGATTGCCGGTGCTCAAGAAAAGTGTGATTTTTTGCAACAGTCTCTCGGCTTTGACGCTGCGGTTTCTCACCTCAGCGAAGACTTTGCCGATCAGCTGGCGAGCGCATGCCCCGACGGTATTGATATGTATTTTGAAAATGTTGGAGGCAAAGTTTTCAATGCCGTTTTACCACTTTTCAACCGGGCGGCCCGAATTTCCCGCTGCGGGCTGATCTCGCAATACGGCAATACCGACGGCCTTGACCCACTGCAAACCTGGCAACATATCGGTCAAGCCATCTTTGATCAGCAGGCAATGACTATTCATTCACTCTTTGTTGGTGATTATGTTGCCGACCACCAGAAACCTTTTTTAGAAATAATGTCGCAGTGGGTTGCCGACGGCAAGGTCAAGTACAGGGAAGATCTTTGGGCCGGCCTGGAACAGGCCCCAGCCGCCTTTACGGCTATGCTAGCCGGAAAAAACTTTGGCAAGACGGTGATTGCAGTCGGCGACGACCCAACGTTGACCGATGCCATTCGACACCGGCGTAGCGATGGTAATATTCTGGCTTAGCATCAATCAAACAGTGTGAACGTGTCTTTATGAATGACTATATTTTTTCTGGCCTTAAAGTTCTGGATGTAGGAACCGTTGTTGCCGGGCCAGTAGCTGCCACCATTCTCGCGGATTTTGGGGCCGACGTTATTAAAATCGAGCAACCGGGTGAGGGTGATTTATTGCGGGTACTATCCGACATACCCACCACTCCCGATGCCGACAGCAATTATTTCTGGCAAATGGATGGTCGTAATAAAAAAGACCTGACGCTAAATTTGAAAACTCCCGAAGGTATTGAAATACTGCACAAACTGATCGCTGATTGTGATGTTTATGTGACCAACCAGCCCTTTGGCGTTCGCCGTGCCCTTAAATTATCATATGACGACATCAAACCACTCAATCCGTCGATGATTTATGCGTCTCTCTCGGCGTTCGGGGAGGAGGGCCCAGAAAGAGACAGTAAAGGTTTTGACCTGCTAGCCTATTGGGCTCGCAGCGGCTTAATGGATTTAGTACGCAGCCCTGGCTGTAAGCCTTCTCAAGCGCTGCCGGGGATGGGAGATCACCCCACTGCCATAGCGCTCTATGCCAGTATCGTCACCGCTTTGCTCAATAAAGAGCGAACCGGCAAGGGCGCTATGGTACACACGTCACTGTTAGCTAATGGCCTATGGTCTGCAGCGAGTATCGCCGCGGGGGCGCTGGCGAATGGCGACATGGACGCCTATCGCGCCACTAATCAAGTACCTGCTGCCACCGGTTATGTTTATGCCACTAAAGACAATCGCTGGCTGCAGCTGACCATGATCAGAAGCGAGGGTCAGTTCCTACAGTTTCTCGATAGTATTGACCAACTCCATTTCATCAAGGATGAGCGCTTCACAACACCGGAACTTTGGTACGAGAACAGAGAACAGTTGTCTGCACTTATTCAGAATGTTCTGATAAATCGTGAAGCAGCGGAGTGGCTGGCGATCTTTGAGGCCAAGATGGTGCCCATTGAATTAGTAGCCACAGTTGATGAAGCGGTCCGGAACGAACAGCTGATTATTAATAACATGGTGGTCGCGCCAACTGATCCCGATATCGATGTGCCATTCATCATTAATCACCCTATTAAAATTTCCAACCTCGATCAGGTAGGCCCCAAGCGAGCCCCTGAACTCGGCGAACACACTGATGAAATATTACAAAGCTTGGGGTATTCCCACCAACAGATTTTGGCCTTGAAAGATAAGGGCGTGACCTGAATGCTCGATCGAGACACATTTGCAAGGCAGCCCATCTCACAAGCAGGCGACACGCTACGTGCTAATGTTGTGGAGAAGACTTAATCTAATCTCATTGATATTACCCTGACAATTGTCAATAATATTGACTTAGTCAGCAGTCACTTTGTAACTAATAACAGCATAAAATCAAAACAAGTAGCATCGTCTCTGAAACAGCTCAGCAGCTGTTATATCTAATGTCTGGCCTCAGTGCCACCCACACTCTCGATAAGATAGGTCTTACTATGAGCACACCCGCCCGCGTTGTCGTTTTACCCAATGGTTCAAACAGCCTAGAGGTTCAGGACTTGATAATTCCGGATCCAGGTCCACATCAGGTGGTGGTAAAACAATTTGCCTCCGGTATTTGTCATAGCCAGCTGCACCAAATGCGAGGGACGGAACGGGACTCTTCATTGATGCTGGGCCATGAATCAACCGGCGTAGTGCTACAAACAGGGTCTGATGTTGAGGGACTTAGTGAAGGCGATATTGTTTTAGTGACATGGGTTCCCAAGGATGCGGCCAACACACCGCGAGCGCCAGAATCTGCAACGCTGGAAACAGCCGACGGTAGCCTAGCTATATCGCAAGCGGTTTTCACCTGGGCCACACATACCATTGCCGATGAGCAGTATGTGGTTAAGGTAGAGGGTGATATCGACACTCAAGTTACTTCAATCATTGGCTGTGCAGTTATTACCGGTGCCGGCGCGGTTGAAAATACCGCCGGTGTCAAAGCCGGAGATAGCGTTGCTATTTTTGGCGTTGGCGGCGTCGGTATGTCGGCAATTGTTGCCGCTAAAAAACTAGGGGCCAACCCCATTATTGCCGTAGATTTAGATGCCGATAAATTGGTATTCGCCCGTCAGTTTGGCGCCACACATACTATTAATGGCAAAGAAGAAGACCCTGTAGCCGCCATCAAAGCACTAACTCAACATCCCGGTAAGCGAGATTTTATGGGGGACGATATCAGTGGCGCTGATTTTGTCTTTGATTGTATTGGCGTTAAAGAGACCATGGAGACCATTCCACAGGCGGCTCGTGGCGGCCATTTCGGGGTTGATAATGGCGGTACCGCCATTTTGGTTGGCGTTCCGCACACTAGCGTTGAATTAAACGCTATTGATATGTTGCTCAATGAGAAAAAATTCATTGGCAGTTTCGCCGGTTCATGCACACCGTCACGGGATTTTTCCAAATACGTTGACTGGCATAGATCCGGAGATCTTGACTTGGACGCACTCGTGACAGAGCGCTACTCTATTGACGATATCAACGAAGCTACTACTCGGTTGGGTAATGGCTTAATAAGCGGCAGGGCTATTATTGAGTTTTAATTGTGTCCATATGATTTGGGTTGAGCTCCTCAACCCGCTCGCTTGCATCCATAAACGGATTACTCTTCGCCAATGAGTTCGGTACCTAGTCAAAGCATTAAGCAGGAACCCGTTGGCGAACAAATCAAGGACACCCTGCGTCTGGCTGCCCCGGTTTTTATGTCGCGCATTGGTGTGATGGCATTGCAGGTTGTCGATACGGCGATGGTCGGACACGTCGCTGCGGCAGAACTCGCCTATCTCGGTATTGGCCTTCCTCCCAGCTACTGGTTACTTATGCTGGGAATGGGATTGTTAATGGGTGCGGGCATACTGACCGCGCAAGCCAACGGCGCTGGCCGTCGTAAAGAAGTAGGGATTATCTGGGTTTCAGCGATGAAACACGGCCTGATTTTTAGTGTTATTTGTCTGATACTCAGCTACTTCGGTGGCGACCTATTGCTATACAGTGGACAGCAGCCAGATATTTCTGCAGGGGCCGGAAAAATCATGGTCGCATTTGCCTGGGGAATGCCCGCCATCATGATCTCCGCTGCAACGGGTGCGGTGATGGAGGGGATTAAGCGACCCAACATTGCAATGTACATGATGTTTCTCGCTAATATTGTGAACATAGGGTTCAACTGGGTACTGGTCTACGGCAATTTGGGGTTTGATCCGATGGGTGCAGAAGGTGCTATGTACGGCTCATCCGCCGCCCGCTGGCTGTCTTCAGCACTGTTTCTCTACGTATTCTTTAAAATGAACGACCGCGCTGCCTATGGACTCGTCAATTTGGGTCAAATCGCAAAATCCGAGATGGCCGCTATGGGCAAGAAAATTCGCCGTATCGGGATACCTTTATCGGTCGCAAATGCCCTTGAAATGATGGCATTTATCGCCGAAGCAGCAATGGCAGGGTTTATGGGAAAAGCCTCTCTCGCCGCTTTCCAAATCGTTGTCAATGTTGCCAGCTTCTTTATGATGGGCGGCATTGGCATAGCCGCTGCGACCAGTGTGAGAGTTGGCAACGCGGTTGGCAAGGGAGACAGGCAAGGGCAGTGGACTGCTGGCGCTATCGGCGTTGGATGTGCCTTTGTTTTGTGTGGCACTCTGGGTATTTTGGTGTTTGCCAATGCGGCAGGGTTGATCGCCATTTTCACGTCAGACGCAGAAATTGCTCAACTCACTATTGGAGCACTGTTAGTATTTGGCAGTTTTTTCGCCTTCAATAGCATCAATATGGTAGCTGTAACGGGACAACGAACTCTCGGTATTGTTTGGTTGCCACTCATTGTAGGTCTGTGCACTACCTGGGTCATTGGCTTTCCGTTGGCCTATTATCTCGCATTTCCCAAAGAGATGGGAATAACCGGGTTGTGGCTTGGTTTTTCGGTCGGCGCACAATTTTCAATGATATTTAATCTGTGGCGCTTTCATCGCGTTGCAAAAAGCCGAGTCAAAGCTTACTGAATCAAAAAGGCCAATTAGCCGTAAGCAACCGCTTAGGCAACCCATTACTTTTTTCGGGACCAACATTTTGCCAACCGTTCATCTAGTCAGCAGCGACGAAAAAATAGAGGGATGACAGGCTGTCGATCTCGACAGTAAAAAACTGGCATAGAATCACCGGCAGCAAACGCCACCGCTGAGCTCGCTGCCAGTACAGGCGTTAGCTGTATTCGTTGTCTTCCCACCAGGGGAAAAATTCAGGCATATCTTTTGAAACTTTATCGGGGAAATTGGGCGATCGTTTTTCCAGAAATGAAGTAACTCCCTCCGCTGAATCCCCTGAGCGACCGCGGGAAAATATCCCTCTGCTGTCAATTTTATGAGCTTCCATCGGGTCATTAGTCGCCGCTAGTCGCCACAACATTTGACGGGACAAGGCAACGGACACCGGAGAAGTATTTTCAGCAAATTCTCTGGCAAGCCTTCGAGCTTCAGGCATTAAGTCTTCGGGCTTGTGCAAAGAGCGCACTAGCCCCCCTTCCAACGCTTCCTGCGCACCAAATACCTTCCCTGAAAAGGTCCATTCTAACGCTTTTGACATGCCTACTGCTCTGGATAGAAACCAGCTTGAGCAAGCCTCTGGCACCATTCCGCGCTGCGTAAACACAAATCCAAAGCGGGCAGTTTCTGAAGCAATTCGAATATCCATAGGCAACTGCATTGTGACGCCAACACCTACCGCTGCACCATTAACCGCAGCAATCACCGGTTTAAGACATTGGTAAATTCGCAATGATAACTTGCCGCCACCGTCTCGCACTGCGGCATGCGACCAATTGATCGAGCCGTCGGCGCTTATTGCGCCCTCCGCTCCCTCACGTGACTGACTGGCGCCCTCTTCAACCGGTTGTTTCGACAGCGCTTCGTAGTTAAAGGTATCAGCGCCTGCTGATAAATCTGCACCCGCACAAAAAGCGCGATCCCCAGAACCCGTTACGATAATAGCTCTTATCTCATCGTCAGCGTCCGCCCGATCGAATGCATCGATCATTTCCTTTAGCATTTCATTGGTGAAGGCGTTCATTTTTTGCGGACGATGTATGGTCAGTGTAAGAATAGCGTCTTCAACATCGTATTTAATTGTGTTGTAACTCATGGCTTTAGTTTCTCCTACCGTCTTTTGGTCATTGTTATATTTTTTTGAAGCAAGAATTTCGAGTGTTTAGGCACTAATAAGATGGTACCCTTTTTTACCAGAAAATGACTAATTTTCTAAGCACCACGACGATGAACTAAACAGGCGGTCACTAAACCCGGTGAGTATTAATAAGCAGTTGCTGCGCTTTATCCAATGTGAGTATCTGCGCTTAGAAGAAGAGACGGGGGTCATTCGAGCCGGCAGTAAGGAGATAGAACGACAGCTACAGCAACTCCCCGCTGAACAGGCCATTGTAGAGCGAGCGAACCGCCTACTTTCAATCACCGAGAAAAACAGCCTGCAGGCTCCCTCTCGACACTACCGGCAGTTATCAATCGCACTGCTCGGCTTTTTTGGAATACTGGGAGGCTTAGCAACGGTTGAAGTATTTTCCGGCGTCGAACAAGCATCCGCCAACTTTTTCTGGATTCTATTAGCCCTGCTCGGCGTCAACGCTATCTCAATGTTTATTTGGCTGCTTCTTATTGGCTGGCCAAACCCCGCCGATCAAAACGACTCTTGGTTGATGTCGATACAAGCATGGTTAAGTCGCAAAAGCAGCCAAGACACTAATGCACTGCGAGCTTGGCAGCAGGCCATATCGACCACCGGTGGTCAACAATGGCACCTGTCAGTAATATCCCATGGCCTCTGGCTAGCTTTTCTAAGCGGAACTTTAGTCATGGCGTGGCTGCTGCTTTCAATGCGGCAATTCGACTTTGTTTGGGAAACAACCATTCTCAGCGGCGATGCGTTCGTCAGCATTAGCCAATGGCTAGCCACTCTGCCAAGTCTGCTCGGTATTCAACTACCCACAGCTAGTCACGTGATGGTAAGTCGCGTGGGCGAATCACCACAAGACCCGGACGAACTGCGTGTATTATGGTCAAATTTATTACTATCGAGCTTGGCAATATATGGTTTGTTGCCCCGAGCTATGGCTTTGTTATTCGCAATATTCGTCCGCCGCCATCACTGGAACAACGTCTTACCTGACGTTAGTACACCCTATTATTATCAACTGAAAATGCGGCTGTCACCTGACACCATAGCTGAAGGTATTGTCGATGATGATGTGGAAACCTGTCATCAGACGCATAACTTCTCGGCGTCGAATACGGCGACCATCGCAAAGCTACAGCAACTAGATGACGTCTGTCTTGCAGGTCTTGAGTATGACGGCGAGTGGCCGCCCGCGTTATCAGCAATTGGGCTGGATGATTTAGCCCCGATAATGTTCAGTGTCAACGCTATTGATCGGTCAAGTCGAGAGCAATTGCTAAGCGAGGCCGATAACAACAGTATCCGCAATATTGTTCTAATAGCCCGCTTCGAAGCTGCACCCGATCGCGGAATTATTCGTCTCATCCGCCAGCTCAACAGTAAACCCGCAACCTTGTGGTTATTGCTGATTCAGCACCGCAGCCAACAAACTTCGCAGCAATGGCATGATTGGTTATCCGCGGCTACTGATGCGCAGTTACCACCACAGCAAGTAGGTCGACTCAACATAGGATTAGGCAACGATGGAGTCTAAAGCGAATCTACCTCTGAACATCGCTGTTGTCGGTCATACCAATGTCGGCAAAACATCGCTTATCCGCACGTTGACACGACGCAATTCCTTTGGCGATGTCTCGTCCAGTCCAGGCACTACCCGACACGTCGAATCTCAAGTCCTAATGGTGACCGGACAAAAAATAGTGCGCTTGTTGGACACCCCCGGGTTTGAGGATTCTATCGGCCTATTTGACGCCATCGAAACGCTGGATGACGGTCGCGAGAAGCTAGGCATAGACCGGTTGGCATTATTCCTTCAATCAAAAGAAGCCGCCTCTAGTTTTTCTCAGGAAGCCAAAGTCATTAGGCAGCTATTGGAATGTGATGTGGCGTTTTATGTAATCGATGCTCGGGAGCCAGTGCTGGGGAAGTATCAGGACGAGTTACGAATCATTAGTCTTGCGGCAAAACCCATTTTCCCCTTATTAAATTTTGTCGCATCGGACAATAGCCGTGTAGATCAGTGGACAAGATTACTGAAAGCACTAAATTTGCACACCTCTATGCAATTTGACTCGGTTGCTTATGATTTTTTCGCCGAACAACAACTCTACAAAAAAATGCAGACTATGCTCGTAGGCGGCTGGCAACAACCGTTAGAATTATTGATAAACCATCGTCTTGAAGCGTGGCAAGATCTTTTAATAGCCGCCGCCAACAGGGTAGCAAAACTGTTAATCGAGACCGCCTCTTATCGACAGGCGATCACCAAAGATACCTCGCTTGCGAGCAGCGCAAAGCAGCTTCAGCAAACCATTAGAAAAAAAGAAAACACAGCGGCGCTCGATCTCTTAGCGTTATTTCAGTTTCAGTCTGACGACTACGGCGCAGACCTATTACCCGTTTCCGAAAACAGCTGGAAACTCGATTTATTTGATCCAAAAACATTAAAATTATTCGGTATAAAAGCTACGAGTACAGCGGCAAAGGGAGCAGTGATTGGCCTCGGCATAGATATGGCGGTGGGCGGCGTCAGTCTCGGCGCAGCGGCGGCGCTGGGCGCATTACTCGGAGGACTTTGGCAGACAGGCAAACAGTTTGGTCGCGAAGCCATTGCCTATGTTAGCGGCGAGCGATACCTCTGTGCAGAAGACAATACCCTGATATTGATATGGCGACGAAGCACTTCACTAACCTCGGCATTGCGTCATCGCGGCCACGCTGCGCAGAAGCCCGTCATGATAGCAAAGCCACAGTCAGAGGCTAATACCGAAGAAACTACCGCCGACCAACAGGTGATGCTGTCACTCAAGGTAGCACGCAATCACCCGCAATGGTCCGAACGCCAAGGGCTCGTTGAATTCGCCCCTACCGCCAAACAAAGGTGTATTGCGGCGTTAGCCACAATCATCATTGCTCAATGGCGGGAAGCATATAACATTCAGTGAGCCGGCACCCAATCAAGCCTCTTGTCTTGCTATTTCTCGCAGTCGTTTTTTATCAATTTTTCCCGTTGCAATTCTAGGCAGTGGATCCACGCTAATTTTCAAATAGCGGGGAACCTTAAACCGCGCAATACGTTGCACGAGAAAATCGTGAAGCAACTGTTCCGACAAGCTACTACCACCGCAGTAGATTGTCGCACCCACCTCTTCGCCCAGTCGTTCGTCGAGCACACCGTACACAGAGGCTTCGAGGATTTGATCATGCTCTAACAAAGCGGCCTCAACTTCAGCACAACCAATGTTTTCACCGCCGCGAATAACCAGATCTTTAATCCGGTCCACTATGTAGAGATAACCCTCTTCATTGAAAAATCCGACATCGCCGGTTTGCAACCAATCACCGGTCATCGCTTCAGCATTGGCATCGGGACGATTCCAATAACCTTCAAACAACGTTGCACCCTTGATTTGCACCTCACCGCGCTCGCCTGTGGGCATCTCATTGCCCTCCTCGTCGGCAATCCGTACATCCACAATAGTGGCAGCTCGCCCAGCACTGTCTGGATGATCGAGGTAATCATGACCACCGATACCCGTGCCTATAGCATTAGTTTCAGTCATACCCCAACCGGTATTTGGTAAGGCATTGCCAAATGCTGTGCCAATATTCTTTACCTGATCAGGGGCGCGAGGGGCACCACCACCGCCAACAACGGCTAAACTGCTCAAATCAAAATCAGTCGTCTTCGAAATTTCAACTAAATCGCCAGTCATTGCCGCCGGTCCAACAAAAGAGGCTATTTTTTCACGGTCAATAAGTTCCGCCGCAAAGTTAGCGTCCCATTTATACATACAAACGAGCTTACGCTGGGCTCGATAACAGGACAGCATCACGGCATGTGAACCGGTCACATGAAACAGCGGTACACCTTGTAATGTTGCCAGTTGATAGCCCGTATCTTTGGGGGCTTCAATATTAAACTCAGCGGCATGCAGACCCGCTTCAAACTCCCAAGACAACAACGCTGAGATAATATTTCCGTGGCATGACAAAACGCCTTTCGGATGACCTGTAGAGCCCGAGGTATAAAATATTGTCGCTGGATCCTGAGCGGTAAAATTGTCAACAGCGGGCATGTCTACCGTATCGACATTCAGCAACAGCTCAGCAAGGTCAGCAATACCAGCGGCTAAAGCTTTCGAAGGGCGAATCGCAATCACCTGAACGTCGACATCACCACGCACTGGCTCTAAGCGATCCAGCCGTTCCTGATCAGCGAACAGCACCTTGGCGCCACTATCATTAAGACCATAAGCCATCTCGTCGGACAACCAAAGGGAATTCATTGCTACCGCTATAGCACCAATCGATGTAATCGCATTAAAGG